>WNFZ01002395.1_pt1 | contig 17764 bp, 18 predicted proteins | sample 5400081 | NCBI WGS metagenome assembly WNFZ01 (sample SAMN13153365, study PRJNA577476) | soil metagenome | isolation source: 80 cm soil or saprolite under grassland replicate 1 | place: USA:California | collected 2016-06-15 | reverse complement strand
CGCGGAGCAGATCACCCTCTGCCGTGACGAGTTCGACGGCGAGCAGGTTGTCCGCGGCGAGCCCGTGCTTGGCCATCAGCCAGCCGAGGCCGCCGCCGAGGGTGTAGCCCGCGATACCCGTCCCAGAGACCGCGCCTCCGGTCACCGCCAGCCCGTGCTCGGCGGCAGCCTCGTTCAGCTCCGCCCAGGTCACGCCGCCCTCGGCCGTGGCGGTTGCCCGCTCGGGATCGATCGCGATCCTCTTCATCTCGGCGAGGTCGATCATCACCCCGCCGTCCGTCACGGCGCGGCCGGCAACATTGTGGCCACCGCCGCGGATCGAGACCTCTATTCCAGCCTGGCCCGCGAGCGCGAGCGCCGCGGCGACGTCGCACGCCGTCCGGCAGCGGACGATCAGAGCGGGTCTCCGGTCGATGAGACCGTTGTGCACCGCACGGGCCGCGTCGTAGCCCGCGTCCTGTGGGCCAAGGACCGATCCTGAGACCTGTCCGGCCAGGTCGGTGACGAGCGCCGAGTACAAGCCTGTGCTCATGAACTGCTCCTCCAAATACGTGGGCCGAGTGAGCCGCAGGCGGCTCAGGAATTTGCTTGTCCTGGCGATTGTGGAGACGAAGGACGCGCGTTCGCACCGTGGCGACCCCCCTGTCTTTTTCGGTCATTACCCCGGCGCAAGCGTCCCTGGAGCTACCTCAGAACCGCGTGCGCGCAACGCTGTTCGCCTGATCGTTGGGCATTCGACCCCCCGGCTCGCGCCTGTGCCGACAGTCACCTCAACGCCCCGTGTCCACGTCGTCCCGTGCCTGCTCAGCGCTCAGTTCATGGGGCAAAGTTCGCCATCGGGCTGTGTGAGAGCCGCGACTCTTCGCATCTGGGCGTAGGCTCAAGGAGTATGAAAGAGGCCGCAGCCACGGGGCCGCTCCTCGAGCGGAGCGAGGAGCTGGCGCGGATCGAGTCGGCGTTGGCCGAGGCTCGCTCGGGACGGGGCACGTTCGTGGTGGTCGAAGGGCCGGCCGGGATTGGCAAGACCGCGCTGCTCGCGGCGGCGCGGACCGCGGCGGCAGACGGCGGAATGCGCGTGCTGCGGTCGCGGGGGACGGAGCTGGAGCGGGAATTCGCCTTCGGAGTGGTACGCCAGCTGTTCGAGCCGCCGCTGGCCGAGGCCTCGGAGCTCGAGCGCGCTGAGCTACTGCAAGCGGCTGCAGGGGTGGCGGCCGGTTTTCTCGGTCTTCCAGGCGCACCCGCGACGGGCGTCTCGCCCTCGACCGGCGTCGATCCCTCATTCGCAGTCCTCCACGGCCTCTACTGGCTGTGCGCGAACCTGACCGCCCAGGGTCCGCTTTGCATGATCGTCGACGACGCGCACTGGGCGGATGCCGCGTCCCTGCGTTACTTGGCTTTCCTGCTCACGCGCCTCGATGAGCTGGACGCGGCGCTCGTCGTGGCGACCCGCCCGCGGGAGGCGGGCACCGATGCCGAGCTGCTTGCGACGGTGACAAGCGATCCCTCCGCCGATCTGATCCGTCTTCCTCCGTTGACCAGCGCAGCCGTCGCCCGGCTTGTCGAGTCGAGGCTCGCTGGGGTTCCGGATCCGGTCTTCGTCGATGCCTGTCTGCGCGCAACCCGCGGGACGCCCTTCCTGATGCGCGTGCTTGTGGATGCGCTGAGCGAAGGAGGGATCGCTCCGACTGCAGAGGCCGCGCGACACGTCGAGAGGATTGGCGCACGAACGGTCGGCCGCTCGATTCGCCTCAGGCTCCGTCGGCTGCCGGACCGTGCGGGCCGGCTCGCGCGGGCACTGGCGATCCTCGAGCAGGGCGACGTTCTCCAAGCGGCGCGACTCGCAGGCCTCGAAGAGGCCGAGGCGGCCGAAGCAGCCGAAGTGCTGACGACCGCTGGGATCCTCGAGCCCGGCCGGCCGCTGACGTTCGTACATCCGATCGTCCGCAGCGGTATCTACTCGGAACTCTCCGGAGCCGAGCGCGCACAAGGCCACCGCCGTGCCGCGCGACTGCTCGCCGAGCAAGCCGGCGAGGACGAGCGCGTTGCCAAGCACCTGCTCATCAGCGAGCCCGCCGCCGATCCCTGGGTCGTCGAGCGCCTGGTCAAGACCGCCTGCGCGGCGGGGAAGCAGGGCGCTCCCGAGTCGGAGGCGGTCTTCCTGCGCCGTGCGCTCGCTGAACCACCGCCGCCGGGCGACCGCCCGGCATTGCTGCTCGACCTCGGAATGGCCGAAGCAAGCGCCGGCCTCGCCGACTGGTCGGAGCACATACAGCAGGCCGTCGACACAGCCCCCAACAACGCAGCAGCCGGCGTGTGCGCCCTGGTTCTCGGGCTCGCGCTCAGCCGCGCCCAGCGCTTCGCAGAGGCGGTCACGGTGCTCGATCGCGCCACGACATCGTTCGCCACTCCAGACTCGGACCTCGCGCTGGCGCTCGAAGCCGCCGCCGTCGTCTCCGCGCTCAACGACCCTCTGAATGCACCGTCGGTCGCCCTCCGCCGTGAGACGGTGCTCGCCCGCGCCGCGGGCGATCCGGAGGGCCCGCCCGAGCTGCTAGCCGCGGCCGCGTTCATCTCCGTCCTCTCGAACGAGCCCGCCGAGGTCGGGGCCGACCTCGCCGCCCGGGCGCTGCGCGCCGGAGGGACTGTTCCGCCGCAGTCGGGGATCCCGCCATGGTTCGCGTTCGCGACGTGGTTCTCGCAAACAACGCTCTCGCTGCTCTGGGCCGAGCGGTATGCGCAGGTGCGGCCCCTTCTCGATACCTCGATCGCGCAGGCGCGGGCGACCGGCGACGGCAGCCGGCTCGCCGTGGGCCTGGCGCACCGCGGCTGGCTCGCGTTGCGACGCGGCGATCTCTGCGCCGCCGAGGGAGACGCCCGAACGGCACTTGTCGCGTCCCAGCTCCCCGCACCATCCCTGTACCGCGTCCTGAACGCCGGTGTGCTCGTCGAGGCGCTCGTGGATCAGGGCGAGCTTGACGCGGCCGAACAGGCGCTCGCGCCGCTCGACTCCGAAGCAGAGAGCGGATCGATCACGGCTGCCGTTCTTCGTGTCGCCCGCGGCCGGCTGCGCGTCGAACAGGGACGAGTCGCGGAAGGGCTGGAGGACTTCCTGGCCGTTGGCCTAGCGCTGACACGGGCGCTGATCACCTGCCCGAGTTACCTCCCCTGGCGATCCGAGGCCGCGCTCGCCCATCTCGCGCTGGGCGATCGCGAATCGGCCGGACGCCTCGCAGACGAGGAGCTCGAGCTCGCCCAGGCATTCGGCGCGCCGCGCGCGCTGGGCGTGGCGAAGCGTGCGGCCGGCGTCATTGCCGGCGGTGACCGTGGAGCGTCCCTGCTCGGCGGGGCGATCGGTCAGTTCGAGCAGGGCGATGCCAGCTTGGAGAGAGCGCGCGCCCTCGCCGACCTCGGCGCGCTGCTCCGGCGTCGCAATCGGCGCACCGAGGCGCGAGAGCTCCTCCGCGAGGCACTCGACGCCGCCCACCACGCGGGTGCCAAGCCGCTCGCCGAACGGGCGGAGACCGAGCTCCGCGCAACCGGCGCACGCCCTCGGCGGGCCGTCCTCACGGGGCTCGACGCGCTGACGGCCAGCGAGCGCCGCATCGCCGAGCTCGCCAGCCAGGGCCTGACCAACCGCGAGATCGCACAAACGCTGTTCATCACCGCACGCACGGTCGAGGGTCACCTCACGAGCGTCTTCCGCAAACTGATGCTCGACTCCCGCGACGAACTTCCTGCCGCACTAGCCAGCGGCGCGCCCGTCCCCGCCTAACATCCCGACATACTCCGGCGTCGAGGGACGCTGTCGGGCGCTCGCCACACCCGTTCGCCGTCTGCTTGCTCGTCGGTGGGTCGGAGGCCGGCTCGCGATGCGACCGCCGCCGAGGTCTGGTGATCCGGATGGATGTGGGCGACGACATGGTCGGCACCGTGCTGCCGCAGCCAGCCGACTAGGGCTCGGGCGGCCTCTGACGCGAATCCCCGCTTCTGCCAGTCCACTCCGATGACCCAGGCGATGTTGGCAGTCGACTCGCCCTCGCTCACAGTGACTGTGGCCTGCACGGTGCCCACCGGCTGCGCGTCCGAGCGGCGGCGGACGATCCAGTTGAGCCACACCTCGTCCGCGTCCGGAGAGCCGGCGACGAGCCTCGCGTAACGCTCCCGCAGCCCGGTGATCGTGTCCGGCTCGCCGCCGATGAACTCATGGAGCCGTTCATCGCCCAGCACTCTGGCCATCTCCTCGGCGTCCTCGACCCGCAGAGGCACCAGGCTGAGGCGTTCCGTGACGATCGTGGTGCCGTCGAATGGGCTCACTGCAGACGTCGCTGGATCAGCGTGCCCCTGCGCCGACGAGCACGACCGCCATCGTGCAGGGTCTGTCGCCCTTGTTCCGCCAGGCGTGTCTGGTTCCGTTCTGAACCACAAAGTCGCCCTCCCGAAGGTGGACCTGCTCCTCGTCGAGCTCGAGCCAGATCTCCCCTGACAACACACAGATGAGGTCGACGCTGGGCGTGCGGTGCATCCCGTCCTGGTCCGACTCCATGTAGGCGGCCCGTCCGGGAAGCTGCTCTTCGAGTTCTCGCTCGTCTTCGGCCGAAAGCGTCGTGGAGGACGACTGGGAGTGCTGCGGAGGGACCGTGTAGACGTGGTAGCGAAGACCACCGGGTGGTGGAAAATGCGCCAGCTGACGTTCGAGTTCCGTCCGTGGCGGGTCGCCAGGTGGCTCATCGAGACCCCAGAGGCGATGCCACGCGTACCCGGGAAGCGGCGCGACCGTGACAGCTTGAACAAGATCGTCTCGCGCAACGCGTGAACGGCCGTCGATCGTGCCCGTGATGATGCGACGCACCGCTCCCGCACTCATGACCCGATCCTATTCGGGGAGCTTGCCGATCGCTATCCAGCAGACCCTGCCGCACACGCCACGCGAGCGGACGCGTGAGCATCTCGCCGACCTTGCAGGCAGAGCCGTCGCCTAGCACTCCGGGTCAGGCCGGACAAAGGCCGAAGCCACCAGCCGCGCGCGCCGCACGGCGCATCGACGCTTGCGGTCGAGTGAGCTTCTTCATGTGTGCGCGTACCCCTTTTCAGGTGCGAATGCTCGCCCTCCCGAGGTGAGAAGCAAAGACAGGGGGGTCGCCACGGTGCGAACGCGGGTCCGCCGCCTCCACCATCGCCGCAACAAGCCAATCCCCGCATCGCGATCAAGGAGGAGCACGTGCGATCCGCATTCGAATCCATCATGAGCAGGAGGCGCGACGGCGATGGCCGACGCGAAGCGATCGTCCTCGTGGCGGCGCTCGGCGTGTTCGTCGTCGCCCTCTTGTTCACGTCGTCCTCGGCCTACGGAGCACCGGAAGCCAAGGCGCCGCCCACGAAGGCGGCGAAGAGGAAGCCGAAGGTCGAGGCGAGCATCCGTCGCGGCCAGCTCAACGTCCTCGGGACGGCGAAAAGCGAGCGGATCGTGCTGCGGCTGAAGCCGGGCAACAGGTCCCGACTCCAGGTGGACGTCGGCAACAACGGTTCCGCCGAGTTCACCTTCAAGCGCGCGGCCTTCAACCGGATCGTCGTTCACGGCGCAGCCGGCGCCGACGCGCTCACGATCGACCAGAGCTACGGCGTGTTCACGGGCAGCGAAGCGACGAGCCTCTTCGGTGACACTGGCAACGACCTGCTGCGCGGCGGCACTGCAGCCGAGCGGCTGTTCGGCGGTGACGGCAACGACACGATCGACGGCAAGCGCGGCAACGACCTGATCGAGGGCGGCGCAGGCAGTGACGTCGTCGTCTTCACCGGATCGAACGCAGCGGAGACGTTCGAGTTCTCGGCCAACGGAAACCGGCTGAGGTTCCGCAGCGCGAGCACGATGAATATCGCGAGCGTCGAGCGATTCGACCTTCGGCCGTCCGGCGGCGCGGACAACGTCGTCGTCAACGACCTCGCAGGTGTCGGGCTCGGCCACCTCAACGCTGACCTGGCGAACGACGGGGCTGCAGACGTCGTCGACATCAAGGGCTCGTCGGCCGCAAACGAGCTCCGCGTCAACGGCGGTAGCTCGGTCGACGGCATCGGGACGGCGGTCAACATCCTTCGGGCGCAGGCCGCCAACGACAAGCTGAACCTCGATCCCGGCGCGGGCAGCGACCGCGTCACGGTCGAGGGCACCTCCGGAAACGACACGATCGACGTCGCAGCATCGGCGACCGCCTCCCACATCGCCGTCTCCGGCGGCCCGGGCGGCATTCCGATCGACGTGGCCAACGCGGAGGCGCTCGCCATCGAGTCGCTCGCCGGAAACGACACGCTCAACGCCGGGCTCGGACTTGCCGCGCTCACCCAGCTGACGCTGGACGGTGGAGCCGGCAACGACGCCATCAACGGCGGCGATGGGGGCGAGAGCCTCATCGGCGGCGACGGTAACGACACGATCGACGGAAACGGAGGCGCCGACGTGGCGCTGCTGGGCGCCGGCGACGACTCGTTCACGTGGGACCCCGGCGACGGCAGCGACACGGTGGAAGGCGAGGCCGGCAGCGACACTATGGTCTTCAACGGCGCCGCAGCCGCGGAGACCTTCGACCTCTCCGCCAACGGCAACCGCCTCAGGTTCTTCCGCGCTCAGGGCGCCATCACGATGGACACCGCCGGCGTCGAGCGGGTCGACCTCCGCGCGCTCGGCGGCACCGACAACACCGTCGTGAACGACCTGTCCGCGACGGACGTCAAGAACATCGTGCTCGACCTCGCCACTGACGGAGCGGTCGACACGACCACGATCAACGGCACCGGCGGCCACGACACGATCAGGATCGCGCCCAACGCGGGTGCGGTCGACGTGACCGGGCTGGCTGCCGCCGTGAAGATCGAGCACCCGGAGGCCGCGAACGACCTCCTGAACGTGAACGGGCTCGCCGGCAACGACACAACCTCCGGCGCGATCGGGCTAGCAGCCCTGATCAAGGTCGGAATCGACGGCGGCGACGGCAACGACACGATCAACGGTGGCGACGGAGCCGAGAGCCTGATCGGCGGCGACGGCAACGACTCGATCGACGGCAACGGGGGCAACGACCTGGCCCTGCTGGGTGCCGGCGATGACACCTTCGTCTGGGATCCAGGCGACGGCAGCGACACCCTCGAAGGCCAGGACGGCACCGACACACTGGTGTTCAACGGCGCCAACGCGTCGGAGCAGGTCGAGCTGTCTGCGAACGGAAACCGCCTCAACTTCTTCCGTACCCAGGGCCGCATCACGATGGATACCGCCGGCGTCGAGCGGGTCGACTTCAACGCCCTCGGCGGCGCCGACCTGGTCACCGTCAACGACCTGACCGGAACCGACGTCAACGACGTGAACGTCGACCTCGCCGGCGCCACCGGCGACGGCCCGGCCCACAGCGTCATCGTCAACGGCACCAACGGCAACGACACGATCAACGTCAGCGGAGACGCCTCCGGTGTCGCCGTGTCCGGTCTGGCCGCGCCGGTGGCGATTCAGCACCAGGAGGCGACCGACGCGCTCACCGTCGACGGGCTCGGCGGCAACGACGCGATCTCGGCGGCAACGCGCGCAGCCCAGGCGATCACCCTGACCCTCGACGGCGGCGCAGGAGACGACACGATCAACGGCGGCCAGGGCATCGAGACCCTGCTCGGTGGCGAGGGGAACGACTCGATCGACGGCAACGGGGGCAACGACGCAGCGTTCCTCGGCGCCGGCGACGACACCTTCGTCTGGGATCCCGGCGACGGCAGCGACACGATCGAGGGCGAGGACGGCGCCGACAGGCTGCTCTTCAACGGCGCCAACGTCGCCGAGAAGATCGAGCTGTCGGCGAATGGCAACCGGCTCCGATTCACCCGGGACATCGCCAACATCACGATGGAAACGCACGGCGTCGAGCTGGTCGACTTCAACGCCCTCGGCGGCGCCGACCTCGTCACCGTCAACGACCTCACTGGGACCGACGTGTTCAGCGTGAACGTCGACCTCGCCGGCACCCTCGGCGGCGCCACCGGCGACGGCCAGCCCGACCGCGTCGTCGTCAACGCCACCGCAGGCGACGACACGATCACCGTCAGCGGGGACGCGACGGGAGTAGCGGCGAAGGGCCTCGCCCCGGCGGTCGGGATCCTCCACCCGGAGGCCGCGAACGACCGGCTCGAGATCAACACCCTCGCCGGCAGCGACACGGTGGACTCCGACGACCTGGCCGCCGGCGCGATCCAGCTCTTCGTGGACGGCGTGCTCGTCGCGTAGAGGAACCTGACATCAAAAGGATGTGCGGGGCCTCCGTCTTGGGGGCCCCGCCGAAGCCGAATCTCACAGAAAGGAACTCCCATGAAGCGCAAGATCACAGTCTTCATCGCCGCCGCCGTCCTCCTGGCGATCGCGCTAATCGCCGCCGGCTGCGGCGGCTCCACGAGCGGCACCTCGTATTCCTCCGCGCCTTACGGCTCCGCAGTCGCCGCGAGCGCCCCGACGCGTATCGCCGCCGCTAGTGTGGGCGTTGCGAGCACGCCGCTGGGTCGCGTCGTCGTCGACAGCAAGGGCCGCACCCTCTACCTCTTCGAGAAGGACAGAAACCGTCGCAGCGCCTGCTACGGCCAGTGCGCGACCTTCTGGCCGCCGCTGCTCACCGACGGCAAGCCCGTCGCTCGCGCCGGTGCGAGGCAATTCCTGCTCGGAACGACCCGGCGCGCAAACGGCAGCCAACAGGTCACCTACGCCGGCCATCCGCTCTACCGGTTCGTCCAGGACCGGAAGCCGGGCCAGACCACCGGCGAGGGCTCACACGCATTCGGCGCCGGCTGGGACGTGCTCTCACCGACAGGAAAGAAGATCGAGTCCGATGACTGATCGAGCCGCCAATCCTGCACGGGCCCTCGCCAAAGGCGACGGCCTCTCGCTCGCGACAGGCGAATGCCTGCGCCCGCCGTCCCGAGAGCTGGCCCAGCGGCTGAGCGGGAAGGACGAAGTTCTCCTCCTCTGGCACCCCGAGATCGACCGCGTGGAGCTTTCCGTCAGCGACGTGACAACAGGCGAGGGCTTTCACATCGCGGTCGAGCCGGGAACCGCCATGGACGCCTTCCACCACCCATACGCCTACGCCGCCAGGCGCGAGAGCGCCTACCACCCAGTCCGAGCCGAGACGACGATCGCCGATGGCTAACGTCGAATGCATACAGGAAGCGGTCCGCATGCTCGTCGCAAAGCGACAGGCGCGGCACGAGCGCGACGCGGGCCGCGGCGAACTCGAGTCGAACCGCCTCGAGCTCCTGGGCCGGCAACAGCTCTCCCATGCGCTGACGGCGAAGCCGCCGTCGGGTGCGTGGACTGTGAGCCAGCGCGCGGGGCGGTCGCCGGCGGTGCGGAAGGAGTGGGCGACCTCCGGTGGCACGGCGACGAATCCGCCGGAGGAGACCGTGATCGTCTCGGCCTCGCGCCCGATCTCGAAGGTCAGCTCGCCCTCGAGTACGTAGAAGGCGTCGGTGTGCTGGTGGTGAACGTGCGGGCCGGCTACCTGTTCGCCCGCCGAGTACCGCGCGTGGGTGATCGTGACTTCCTCGCGCGCGACGAGGATGCCGATCTCGCGCTTCTCGCGCCGAAGGATCGCCTCCCCGCAGGTGATCGGGACGATCACGCCGCCGATGTCGACGTCGGCATTCATTGCCTGGCTTCTGTCCTGGTCATCGCGTGCCCGAAATCGGAGACCCGCGGCGGGGGGCGGGCCCGGTCTCGACGCTAGTCGCCATCCAGGTCATTCCAGTTGACCAGGTGCCGGGTCTCGTCGTCGGAGCAGCTTCCCCGTGCCCAGTCGATCGCCGCCGGGACCGTCGCGCCGCCGCCGATCGCGTGCCAGGAGCGTCCGTCGGGCGACCGGAACTCGACGGCGAGGATGCGCTGCTCGGGCGCCGCCGACGCCGCTGGGAGCCGGTTGAGCTTCCCTCTCGGAGCGGCGAACGAGAGCTCGTTCAGGTCATCGGTGCGGCCGTTGATGGGAGTGGTCACGAAGACGGACATGAGCTGTCCTTTCTCGGAGCGGTAGGTCTCAGGGAGCAGGCGTGAGTCCGTGGCGGCGCATGACCGCGCCCAGCGCGGCGAAGTCAGGTGGGCCGCCGGCCGCGGCGTCGAGGATCGCTCCGACCTCGCGGAAGAAGTCGGGGCCGAGGATGCCGGGGGTGACGATCGCGAGCGCCCTGGCGTCGCTCTCGCCGGTGTTGTCGAAGTGGTGGACGGCGCCGCGGGGGATGAAGAGCGTCTCGCCCGGGCCGACCTCGGTCGGCGTGCCCTCGATCGTCCAGGTGAGGACGCCCTCGAGCCCGTAGATCGTCTCCCCGTAGCCGTCGTGGCTATGTGCGGCCGCGACCTTCGCGCCGGCGGGAACGTCGAACTCGAAGATCGCGACCGACCCTGCCGACTGCTCGCCCTCGACGAGGAAGCGGATCGTCATCTCCCCGACCTTGATCTCTTCGCGCGTACTGGTTGTCATCTTGCTCCTCCTCTCGCCTAGCTGGTAAAGTCACTTGACAATATATGAGCGAAACGATTTCGTCAAGTCACTTTACGAAGACGGCGATGGACGGGGAGCCGTTTGGGCCGCCGCTTATCGGCGCGCTCTTGCGCATGCCCTGGGAGGCCGTCCAGCGGCACATGCTCGAGCGGCTGCACGAACGCGGCTTCGACGACTTCGACGCCGCATACCTGAACGTCTTCCAATACCCCGGACCGCAGGGCGCACGGCCTTCCGACCTTGCAGCCCGGTTGCGCATCAGCAAGCAGGCTCTCAACTACCTGCTCGGCGAGCTCGAGCGTCTCGACTACCTCGAACGGCAACCCGATCCCGACGACCTACGGTCCAAGCGGGTCGCCCTCACCCCACGCGGCACGGCCGCGATCAGCGTCATCCGCGAAGCCGTCGGCGAAATCGAGACCACCTGGGCGCAGCAACTCGGCCCGAAACGCTTCGCTCAACTCCGCAAACTCCTGCTCGAGCTCAACCAGCCGAGGTAGAGCCTTCAGCTTCCCTGGTGCGTCTCCCGCGACGAGAACGGCGAGACGCCTGGACTCGCTCCCAGCGGACATTCGCGGATCGCCATCCTGGGCAGCAAGCACGGCCGGGTCTCTGCGATCCAAAGCAAGAGTTGAATCCCGCGAAAACGCCGCTCTGGTTACTACATAGGCAACTACTCATCCCGCACTGATCCCGCACGAGGCTCCCGGAAGCTCCCGCCGGCTCCCGCCAATCCCCGCAACGGCAAGGTCGAGGAGTCCCGCTGTTGCCGGGAATCCCCGCAGATTCCCGCTCAGCCCGGAAGCGCCATGACCGGCCTGTCACGCCGGAGGTCGCGGGTTCGAGTCCCGTCGCTCCCGCTCAACATTATCGCTGCAAACAGGCTACTTGCGTTGCCTCATTAGACGCAGACCGGTGCGTCGTGGTCCGAAACCGTGGTCCAAACGGTGGAGAAAAAGCCCTGCAAATGGAGATTTCACAACGGAGCTAGTGTCCGGCCGCACGAATAAAACCGTTCAAGGTTGGGCTAGCGCCTTTTGATTGCCGTTTGGGCGTCGCTCAGGGACGGGTGAGCGCCTCGAGTGCATCGTGGGCCAGGTTTTTCGACGTCAGGTCGACGCCGGCGTGCTGCGTCGCGACCCAGATGCCGTGGCGGTCGATGACGCGGACGTCGGAGGAGTGGACGTCGGCGTTGCCGGTGTCCACCGCGGGGAGAATCGCGTACGCCTTCCAGACGGGCCGGAGTTCTTTCACGCTGCCGATCAGGTAGTCGAGCGCGAGCGCGCGCCGGCCGGTGAGGAAACGTTGGACGCGCGCCGGGGTATCGGCACGCGGCTCGACGCTGATCAGAAGCGGCACGACCTGTTGGCGCTCGTCGGGTGGCAGGAGCCGGTAGGCCTGCGCCATCGCGCTTGCGACGATCGGGCACGATTCTGTGCACTTGGTGTCGACGAACGAGAGCAGCACGACCTTGCCACGCTCGGCGCGCATTGAGACGGTATGGCCGCGGTAGCTGCGCAGGCGAAAGCTGCCCGCGACGATCCCGCCCGGTGGCTCGCTGCCGCGGTACGGACCCGGCGGCGGCGCAACCGCAGGTGACTGGCGATGGCTTCCGCGTACCGCGATGATGCCGCCGATGACGGCCGCGAGAGCGGCGACCACCGCGGCGGCGAGCGCGAGAAAGAACTGTGGGCGGGTCACCTCGCCGTCACTGCCTCACGGATCTTGCCCTCGAGCTGTTGACGTGAGATCTGGCCGGGGTAGTGGGCGACGATCCGGCCGCGCGCGTCGAGCCAGTACGTCTCGGGCACGCCGGTGAGGCCATAGTCGCTGTAGACGTCGTACTTTCCACCGCCGGCGCGGACGGAGACGTACGGGGTGTCGAAGCGTTTGAGGAACTTGCGCGCGTCGCTTTTGAAGTCCTGCACGTCGACGCCCAGAAACACAACTTTGCCCGAGTGGGCTCGCGCCGAGGCGGCGAGCAGCGGCGCTTCGTCCTTGCACGGGCCGCACCACGAGGCCCAGAAGTTCATAACGACGACGTAGCCGCGCAGCTCACGCAGTGACAGCTGCCCATCGACGAGAGCGCGCCGCGCATCCGCCGGCCACGTCTCGTCGCGCGCCCACAAGACAGGCAGCGTGAACTGCGGCGCCGCAGGCTTCTTCCCCGATCGGACCTCGCGGACGAGGTGAGCACCGCTCCCAGCGTGGACGACCCGCCAGACGAGCAAGACCAGTAGCGCGGCCACCGCCACGAGCGCCACGAGTTGAGCGGCCCGCAGCAGCGGACCCGCTCGAGCGTGCTGAGGCTGCTCCTCAGCCTCGCCCGGCGGTGGGGCAGAAGCGGGCTCGCGCATGACTACTCGTTGTTCCCGCGCCGGTTGTGGCCGCGCATGAACCAGACCATCGCCAACATCGAGATCGGGCACGCGAGCGCACAGACTGCGAGCACGTATTGGAGCATTGTCAGCTCCCTTCGATCGGCTGCCAGTTCTCGCCGCCGTCTCGTGACCGATAGAGAGTGCGGTTCAACCCGACCGCGTAGGCGAGTTCCGGACTGCTGCGCGACCAAGCGACGGGGCCGACACCGTCCTGCAGATTGAGCACCGACCGCCAGGTGCGTCCGCCGTCGGTCGAAAGCGCTATGCCGGAACCTGCTGCCAGCAGCCGCTTCGCGTCGCTCGGGTTGACGGCGAGTCCCATTAGCTGTGCCCGCAGCGTCTGTCTCCAGGTCGCACCGCCGCTGGAGCTCTCGAGCAACCCCTGTTGCATGTCGCCGGCGAGGATCCGGCCGTCCGGCAGCACGGCGAGTGCCATCACGCTGCCGCCGATGTCCTTGGAGACGAGCGAGAACGCGCGGCCGCCGTCGCGGGAGCGGTACAGGCCCTGGCCGGCGACGGCCGCGTACAAGACGTTCGGCTTGCGCGGGTCGACCGTGAAGCCGTGGATGTCGAGGCCCGGCAGCCCCGCAGGCCGAACGTCGCTCCACGTCGTGCCCCCGTCCGTGCTCCTCTTGAACACCTCGTGCCCCGCGAGCCAGATCGTCTCGCCGCCGGGACGCACGAGGTTCATCGCGTCATCGCCGGAAAGCGCGTCGAAGCGCCAATGCCGGCCGCCGTCAGACGAGACGTAGAGACCGGAGTGTGTGCCGAGCACGAGCTTCCGCGGGTCGGTTGGGTTCACGAGCAGCGAGTGGTAATCGGGCGTGTCCGGCAACCCGGCCGACGTCTGCTCGCCGCCGCTGGTGCCGCCACCGTTGAAGGCCGCCAGCGCAAGCGCGATTACGACCGCGCCCAGCCCGGCCGCGGCGATGCCGTACAGCAACCACGGGCGCCGCTGTAGCGTCGTTCGCTCTGTTGGATGTTGGATGCGCGGCCGCTTAGGCGGGCGGCGCTTTGTCTTCGTAGCCATCGGTTCCTCCTTCGAGAGACGGGTGCAGGCGAACGTCCGCGCCAAGGGCGCGCGGACGTCGATCTCAAAAGAGGAAGCGCTGCAGCTCTTGCGGTGATGCCCGCCCGAGCGCCCGCCTGCGCCGCGGGACGACGATCGACGCGAGCAAGATCGCCGCAAACGCATAGGTCCAGACCACGATCACGGCCGGTGCCGCCGCGATCGCCGACAGCGCCCGCTCCACCGTCTGCATCGGGTGGTCTGTCACGCAAGCACACGCGACCCCGACCAACATCACAAGCAGCACCAAGAGGAGGATGAAAACGATCAGCGGCAGCCGCTCACGCAGACGCTGAATGCTCGGCTGTCGCACTCGGCGAGGATAGCTCGCAGTTCGTCGAGCAGTTGCAGCTGAGGCGCCCTGCCCCGGCAAGATTGCGAGTGCCGCTGGCAGGCGCGACGGGGGTGCAGTCACAATGGCGAGGCGGACGTGGCAACGTATCGCCCATCCGAGCGACCTTCGCAATCTTCTTCGTCGCAGCTGTCCTGACCGCGACCACCGCGGTTGGCACATGGGCGGCTCGCACGACAGGCGCGGACTGGCCGGGTCCGCCGGCAGCTCCAGCACCACGAGTCAAGGGAGCGGCCGGGCCGCCGCCAGCCTGGTTCGAGACGCGAACGCGTTCGCTGTGGCTCGCCTTCTCGAGCTTTTGCTGGAAGACGGCCTGCGCGGACTACCTGCCGCCGCAATCGCGGACGGATCTGCCGGTCATCGCCGTCCGCCGCGGCGCGATGGTGCGTGTCCACTTCGCCTTCGCGCCGCGTCAGGTGCACGCGACGACGTTCGCCGGCACAACGCTCAAGCACGCCACACTGCGGCCGGGTCGGATCGTCACCTGGCGGCCGACCCTCACGGGCGTCGTCTCGTTCGACGTGCGCAGCGCCGCGGGCTCCGCGTCTTACGTCGTCCGAGTGCGCATCAGTTAGACCGCATCGCGCTCGCCGACGCGCGGAACCTGGACATCCTCGGCGTGATGGCCGTCAGCGGCGCGACAGGCGCAGGCGCTTCAAGGCCAGCGCGTTTACGGCGACGAGGATGCTGGAGCCGGACATCGAAATGGCGGCGATCTCCGGCCGCAGTGTCAGCCCGAAGGGTTCGAAGACGCCCGCGGCGATCGGCAGCGCGAGCGAGTTGTAGCCGATCGCCCAGGCGAGGTTCTGGCGCATCTTGCGGACGGTGGCACGGCCGATGCGGACCGCGGTCGCGATGTCGAGCGGGTCGGAGCGCATGAGCACGACGTCTGCGGTCTCGATCGCGACGTCGGTGCCGGCGCCGATTGCGATCCCGACGTCTGCTTGGGCCAGCGCTGGGGCGTCGTTGACGCCGTCGCCGACCATCGCGACCTTTCGACCTTGCTGTTGAAGCTCGACGACCTTTGCTGCCTTCTCCTGGGGGAGCACCTCGGCGATCACTTCGTCGATCCCGAGCTCGCGCGCGATTCGCTCAGCGGTCTGGCGGCTGTCGCCGGTGAGCATGACGGGACGAAGGCTGAGTTCCTTCAGCGCCGCGATTGCGTCTGCTGCGGTCTCCCGCGGCGCGTCGGCGATCGCGATCAGCCCGGCCGCGCGACCGTCGACGGCGACGTGGACGACGGTGCGGCCCGTCTCGGCGAACGTGGCCGCGCGCTCGCCGAGTCCGTCGAGCGAGACATGCTCGCGCTCGAGCAGGCGCGTGTTGCCGACCGCGAGCCGGTGCCCGTCGACGGTTGCAAGCGCGCCGTGACCGGCGACGGCCTCGAATCCCGCTGCGGGCGGCGCGACCAGGCCACGCTCAGCGGCGGCGTGGACGATCGCCTCGGCAAGCGGATGCTCGCTCTCGCGCTCGAGCCCGGCCACGAGCCGAAGCAACTCGTCCTGCGCAAGGCTGTCGACGGTTTCGACGGCGACGACCTCTGGCTCGCCCTTGGTCAGCGTGCCGGTCTTGTCGAGCACGACCGTATCGACCGTGGCGATCTGCTCGAGCGCGATCGCGTTCTTGAACAGGATCCCGCGTTTGGCGCCGAGGCCGGTCCCAACCATGATCGCTGTCGGCGTGGCGAGGCCGAGCGCGTCGGGGCAGGTGATGACGACAACGGTAATCGCGTAGAGCAGCGCGGTCGTGGTGGCGCTGCCGGGGCCAAGCCAAACCAGGAACGTGCCGGCGCCGCCGATCAGCGCGACCAGCACGAGCCAGAACGCCGCCCGGTCGGCGAGCCGCTGCGCGGGCGCCTTTGAGTTCTGTGCCTCCTGGACGAGCTTGACGATCTGGGCGAGGGCGGTGTCGGAGCCGACGGCGGTCGCGCGTGCGCGCAGCGTCCCTTGTTTGTTGATCGTCGCGCCGATCAGCTTGTCGCCCGGCTTCTTGGAGACTGGCAGGCTCTCGCCGGTGACCATCGACTCGTCGACCGAGGACTCGCCCTCGACGACTTCGGCGTCGACCGGCACCTTCGCGCCCGGCCGGATCAGCAACAGGTCGCCGACCTGGACCTCCGCGGTCGGCACTTCGACTTCCTGTCCGTCGCGGATCACGACCGCCTTCGGCGGGGCGAGGTCGAGCAGCGCCCGGATTGCGTCGTTGGCGCCGCCGCGGGCGCGCATCTCGAACCAGTGGCCGAGCAGGACGAAGGTGGCGAGGAAGGCGGAGGCTTCGTAGAAGACGTCGCCGCCGATCCAGAACGTCGCGGCCAGCGAGTAGAGCCAGCCGGTGCCGATCGCGACGGCGACGAGCACCATCATGTCCAGCGTCTTTGCCCTGAGCGCCTTCCAGGCCCCGGTGAAAAAGATCTGCGACGAGTAGAAGACGACCGGCAGGCTGAGCAGCAGTTGCCAGAGGCTCTCGCGCATCCCGAACGGCGTCGGCGGCGTCGAACCGAAGATGCTCTTGCCAATCGGTGACCAGATCGCGATCGGGATCGCGAACAGGAGCGCGACGAGGAAGCGGTTGCGCATGTCGCGCACCATCTCGTCCATCGACATGCCGGCATGTCCGCCGTGCCCGTGCGCCTCGTCGGCGCGCTCGGCAGCCGCCTGGTCGTGTGCGGGCGCCAGTGGCTCCTCCGTCGCGAGCGGGTCGCAGAGGTGGCCGGGAACCGAGCGGCCGGCGCAATGGAAGCCGCACTCCTCGACCCAGCGGCGCAGCGACTCGACCGACGTCCTGTTCGTATCGAAGGCGACCGTCGCCGTCTGCGCGACCGGATTCGCGTCCACAGCGAGCACGCCCGGCTGCTCGCCCAGCTTCCGCTCGACGACCGACTTCTCGGTCGCGTAGTGGAGGCCGCCAACGTGCAGGACGACCCGCGCGGGTTCGGCCGTGCTGGCGCCCTGGCGCTGCTCGTGCGTGCGCATCAGCGCGTGCGCGCGAACCGCTGCACGGCCTCCAAGAGCTCTTCGGTCTTTGTCGCGGCGTCGGTCTTTTTGCCAGAGGCGAGCGCGCCGGCGACGCAGTGACGGACGTGCTCGTCGAGGATCTTGAAGGCGAGCGACTCGAGCGCCGTGTTGACGGCCGAGATTTGGGTGAGGACGTCGATGCAGTAGCGGTCGTCCTCGACCATCTTCTCGATGCCGCGGACCTGCCCTTCGATCCGGTGCAGGCGCTTGACCAGCGCTTCTTTGTCCTTGGTGTATCCGTGCACGTGCTTCTCGACGATTTCAGTCATGGCGGTCTCCTTAGGTTTGGCGGGCGCTTCGGAAGCGCTTGAGGCGAAGGCTGTTGCTGACGACGAACAAGGATGAGGCGGCCATCGCCGCGGCGGCGATGATCGGGTTCAAGAGGCCGGCGATCGCGAGCGGGATCGCGGCGACGTTGTAGGCGAAGGCCCAGA
>WNFZ01002606.1_pt1 | contig 17766 bp, 16 predicted proteins | sample 5400081 | NCBI WGS metagenome assembly WNFZ01 (sample SAMN13153365, study PRJNA577476) | soil metagenome | isolation source: 80 cm soil or saprolite under grassland replicate 1 | place: USA:California | collected 2016-06-15 | reverse complement strand
GGTGGACGATGTCGTGCGCATGCTGGACCTCGCCCGCTCGGGGCAGGCGGATGTCGTGCTGGGCTCCCGGTTCCTGGAAAGCTCGGCGTCGGTACCGTGGCTCAAGCGGCTGGTGCTGCGCGCGGTCGTACTGTTCAGCCCCACCGCGCGGCGGTTGCGGTTGACCGACGCCCACAACGGGCTGCGGCTGTTCACCCGTCCGGTGGCCGAGCAGCTGCGGATCACCATGGACGGCATGGCGCACGCCTCGGAGATCACGGCCCTGCTCGCGCGGTCCCACTGGCGGGTGGTCGAGGTTCCGGTGACCATCGTGTACACCGACTACTCCCGGGCGAAGGGCCAATCCTTGATCAACGGCGTCAACATCCTTTTCGACATCTCGGTCCGGAACCGGAGGACCTGACATGCTGATCCAGATCCTGCTGCTGCTGTGCGTCGGGACCCTGCTGATCGTCTTCGTCCGCAGCCGGCACGGGGTACGGCTGCAGGCCAGCAAGCGGATCGGGTTCGTGCTGTTCCTGATCGCCAACGTGTACGGTGTGCTGCGCCCCGAGGACGTGACCCGGGTGGCCCACCTCCTCGGCGTCGGCCGCGGCGCCGACCTGGTGCTGTACGCCCTGGTGGCGGCGTTCACCTTCGCCGTCATCAACTTCTACCTGCGGCAGCGGGAGCTGAACCAGCGCATCACCGAGCTGGCCCGTGCGGTCGCCTTGCGCGACGCCGAGCGGCCGGCGGGGCTGGCGGGGACCGCCCGATCGGCTGAACCCCGGCTCGCCCCGGGTGTGCGGCATCGAATCGGGGGTACCAGCACCGTGCGCGACCCGGCCCGCGACCCCGACCGGACCGCCCGGCTCCGCTAGCATCAAGGGCCGCGCCGTCTCCGATAGGTTGACTGGCCGCCCCGCCTGCAGTCGTTCGCCAGGAACAGTCGCGAAGGGAAGCCATGTCCTTGGTTGTCGAATCGCCTCCGGTGCCGGCCGACTCGCATGTGTCGGCCCGGTTGTCACGCGGCTGGCGGGTGTGGCTGTCGGCGGCGGTGCTGTGCTGGCTGGTGCCGGTGGCCACCCACCTGCTCCGGATCGACGCCGTGCTGCCGGTGGTGATCTGGCTGGGCACGGCGTCGCTGCTGCGCGGTGGGCGGACGCTGCTCGACCGGGTGATGCTGGCTGCCGGCCTGCTGGTCGGGGTCGTGGGCGTGGCGGGCCTGCTGTTCTCGGTGTGGCCGTGGGGGCTGCACCCGGTGCCGGTGGCCGGGGTTGGCCTGACCGGGCTGGTGGCGGTCTCGGCATGGAGCGGGCGGCGGCCACGGCTGCCCTGGGCGGGCGGCGCGGCCGACCTGGTGACGGTCGCCGCCGCGCTGGGGACGACCGGGTTGGTGGCTTGGCCCTTAGCCCACATGTCGGCGACCGGACGGCTGGCCCGGTTCATGCTCGGCGAGGACATCGCCCGGCACTTCACCGTCTTCGACACCATCCGCCGCGTCGGCGGGTACCTGTACTTCCACCAGGACGTTGCCGCGACCAGCGTGCAGCATGGCGTGGCGACCTATCCGCAGGGCTCGCATCTGGCGACTGCGCTGCTGGACAACTTCGTACGCTCGGACACCGCGGCGGGCTCCTCGGCGCGCGCGTTCGACCACTACCTGTGGTTCTACGTGGCCGGGTTCGGCTTCCTGGTGCTGAGCGTGCTGTGGGCGACCCGTTGGGTGGCCGGCCCGTCGGCGGCCCGGTGGTCGTTCCTGCCGCTGGCCGCACTCGGCGCGGGGTACCTGTTCCTGGCCGACGGGCTGCCGGTCTTCCTCCTCGGCTTCGTGTCGGAGATCGTCGCGATGGCGTTCCTGGCGCTGCTGATGGCGGTGCTGGTGCGGCCGCTGCGCGAGGTACGCGAGCAGGTGGTGGTGGTCACCGCGTTGGTGGTGGCCCTGTCGATGACGTACTACCTGTTCCTGCTCTCCGCCGGCGTGGTGGTCCTGATCTGGGCGATCGGCTACCGGCACCGGCTGGCCGAGGCGTGGCGGTGGACCGTCGCGGCGCTGCTGGTGGGTGTGCCGATGACCGCATTCGCCCCGCTGGTCAACCTCGACCGGGCGTACTCGGTCCGCCAGCTCACCGACACGGGAAGCATCAACCCGGTCAACCGGCACCTGCTGCCACTGCTGCTGCTGCCGGTCGCCGGCGGGCTGCTGACCCGGTACGGCCGGCGCAGCCCGGCCTGGCGGATGGTCAGCGTGTGGTTCGGGATCACCGCCGGATCCGCCGCCGCGTTGTGGGCGTACCAGGTGACGACCGTCGGCAATACCTCGTACTACTTCGAGAAGGCGCTGCACCAGCTCCTGCTCGTCGCGCTGGTCGCCAGCGGCGCCATCCCGTTGCTGATCCGCCGGCCCGGCACCCGATCCCAGCGCCGGCCCTCCGGTTCCTGGCTGGCCACCTTGGACCGGGCCGCTCCGGCCGCTGTCGCCAGCCTCGCCATCGTGATGGCGCTGGGGTTCTACGGCGGAGTGCTGAAGCCCGCCTGGTACCGGCCCGGGCCGGGGCTGAGCTGGGGGCGCGCGTACCTGACGGGGCACAGCACGGACATGCCGTCGGCGGCCAGGTCGGTGATGGCCGCGGCGCAACGGCCGCCGGGCCCCGACGGTACGGTCGACGTGCTGCTGATGTACCAGCCCCGCCAGCTGGTCCTCACGCCGTACTACGGCACGCTGTTCCTCTCCGGGTTCCGCCGTAACAGCGGAACGGCGTACCCCGCGGCGATCTGGACTCTGCCCGCCGGTACCGAGAAGACCCAGCAGGACATCCGTCGACTCGTGAGCGGGTACCCGGTACCCTTGCGCATCTTCACCGACTCGGTCACCGTGATCGAGGCGGTCAACTCCATCAAGAAGGACGACCCAGCGGCACGGATCGATGTGATATTCATGGATCCCGACGCCCGTGCCTGATGCCCGCCCCGAGGCTGGCTGGCCGCCGGAGCCGCTGCGGCCGTCCGCCAGCACCAGGGGAAGCCATGTCGTTGGTTGTCGAGTCGCCTCCGTTGCCGGCTGACTCCCGCGTGCTGGCTCGGTCCTGGCGGAGCTGGCGGGTGTGGCTCGCCGCGGCGGTGCTGTGCTGGCTGGTGCCGGTGGCCACCCACCTGCTCCGGATCGACGCGGTGCTGCCGGTGGCGATCTGGCTGGGCACGGCGTCGCTGCTGCGCGGTGGGCGGACCCTGCTCGACCGGGTGATGCTGGCGGCGGGCCTGCTGGTCGGGGTCGTGGGCGTGGCGGGCTTGCTGTTCTCGGTGTGGCCGTGGGGCCTGCACCCGGTGCTGGTGGCTGGGGTTGGCCTGACCGGGCTGGTGGCGGTCTCGGCGTGGACCGGGCGGCGGCCACGGCTGCCGTGGGCGGGCAGCATGGCCGACGTGGTGACGGTGGCGGTCGCGCTGGGCGTGACCGGGCTGCTGGCCTGGCCCTTGGCCCGCCTGTCGGCGACCGGGCGGCTGGCCCGGTTCATGCTCGGCGAGGACATCGCCCGGCACTTCACCGTCTTCGACACCATCCGCCGCGTCGGCGGGTACCTGTACTTCCACCAGGAGTCCGTGGCCGCGGCGGTCCAGGCGCCGCTGGCGGTCTATCCGCAGGGCTCGCATCTGGCGACCGCCTTGCTGGACAACTTCGTACGCTCGGACACCGCGGCGGGCTCCTCGGTGCGGGCGTTCGACGACTACCTGTGGTTCTACGTGGCGGCGTTCGGTTTCCTGGTCCTGAGCGTGCTGTGGGCGACCCGTTGGGTGGCCGGCCCGTCGGCGGCCCGGTGGTCGTTCCTGCCGCTGGCCGCCCTCGGTGCGGGGTACCTGTTCCTGGCCGACGGGCTGCCGGTCTTCCTGTTCGGCTTCGTGCCCGAGGTGGCCGCCATGGCGTTCCTGGCGCTGCTGATGGCGGTGCTGGTGCGGCCGCTGCGCGAGGTACGCGAGCAGGTGGTCGTGGTTACCGCGCTGGTGGTGGCCCTGTCGATGACGTACTACCTGTTCCTGCTCTCCGCCGGCGTGGTGGTCCTGATCTGGGCGATCGGCTACCGGCACCGGCTGGCCCAGGCGTGGCGCTGGACCGCGGCGGTGCTGCTGGTCGGAGTACCCCTGACCGCCTTCGCGCCCCTGATCAACATGGCGTACAACACCCGGCAGCACCTGGCCAGTGGCGGCGGTATCAGCCCGGTCAACCGGCACCTGCTGCCGTTGCTGCTGATCCTGGTCGCCGGCGGGCTGCTGACCCGGTACGCCCTACGCAGCCCGGCCTGGCGGATGGTCACTGTGTGGTTCGCGGTCACCGCCGGCTCCGCCGCCGCGTTGTGGGCCTACCAGCGCGCCACCCTGGGCAACACGGCGTACTACTTCGAGAAGGCGCTGCACCAGCTGCTGCTCGTCGCGCTGGTCGCCAGCGGCGCGATCGCCCTGCTGGTCCGCCGACCCGGCACCCGACCCCGACCGTCCGGGTCCCGGTTGGCCATCCTCGACCGGACCGCCCCCACGATCGTGGTCACCGTCGCGATCGTGCTCGCGCTCGGGTACTACGGCGGCACGGTCGTGCCCGGGTGGCAGGGGCCACGGCCGGGCTTCAGCTGGGGGCGCGCATACGTGGACGGCAAGACGGCGAGCATCCCCGACACCGCGGCCGCCATCATGTCGGTCGCGAAGCGGCCAGCCGCCGACGGAACCGTCGACGTGTTCGTCACCAGCGGTCCCCAGCACTGGTACTTCACGCCGTACTACGGCACGCTGTTCCTCTCGGCGCTGCGACGCAACAGCGGAACCGCCGCGCCCGCAGTGCGGTGGACCCTGCCGGCCGGTTCCCAGAAGACGCAGCAGGACATCCGGCGGCTCCTCGACGGGTACGACGGCTACCAGGTGCCGCTGCGCATCGTGACCGACTCGGCCAGCGTCGTCGCGGCGGTCGACGCCATCAAGCACGAGGACCCGGCCGCCCGGATCGAGGTCGTTCCCCTGGACCTGGACACCGGCGGCTGAGGTCGGCCGGGCCGGGCTCGGCCGCGTTGCGGCTCAGCCCCCGTTGCGGCTCAGCCCCCGTTGCCCGAGGACGACGCGGAGTCCGCCGGTGGCGGCTCCTCCTTGCCCGGAGCAGCCTTCTCTTTGCCCGGAGCGGCCTTCTCTTTGCTCGCTGGGGCCTTCTCTTTGCTCGCTGGGGCCTCCTCCGCCGCGGCGGGTGCCGGCTCCTTGCCCGCCGGCGGCTCCTCCCCGGCGGGTGCCGAGGGAGCCGGTTCTGCGGGTGTCTCGGCTGCTGGCTCCTCGGCTGCTGGCTCCGCGGCCAGCAGCGGGGTCAGCGCGGCTCCGGTGATACGTCGGAAGGTGCGGCCCGGCCGCGCCCGGTCGAGGATCGCCACCTCCAGCTGCGTGGGTGGGATCGTCCGGGGCTGGCCGCCCTCGCCGCCGACGCTGGCCAATGCGTCCACCGCAAGGCGCAGCGCCTCGGTCAAGGACATCTGCGGCCGATGGCGGGCGCGCAACGCCGTCGTGATCGCCTCCGGCTGGCCGCCCATCGCAACGGCACCCGGCTCGTCGGTGACCGAACCGTCGTAGGTAAGGCGGTAGAGCTCGTCGCGCTCGGGCGTGGTGCCGAGCTCGGCGACGCAGATCTCCACTTCGAACGGCTTGGGTTCCGCGGTGAAAATGGCGCCGAGCGTACGGGCGTAGGCGTTGGCGATCATCCGTCCGGTCACGTCGCGGCGGTCGTACGAGTACCCGTGCAGGTCAGCCAGGCGTACGCCAGCCGAGCGCAGGTTTTCGAACTCGTTGTAGCGGCCGACCGCGGCGAACGCGATCCGGTCGTAGATCTCGCTGACCTTGTGCAGCGCCGCCGACGGGTTCTCTGCGACGAACAACACGCCGGCCTCGCAGGTCAGCACCACGACGCTGCGGGTACGGGCGATGCCCCGGCGAGCGTACTCCGCGCGGTCGCGCAGGATCTGCTCTGGCGAGGCGTAGAACTGCATGGCCACGGCGCGGAGCCTCCTTTGGTACAGCGCTGGTGGTGCGGTCGTTGCAGGTGTTCGAGGCGGTGCATGCCGGCCGGGGTGGGCCGGGCCGGGCGGGGCGGCCGGGGTGAGGCTCAGCCGCCTGGGTTCTGGGCCCGGCCGGCGATCACGGCCTCGGCCACCGGCGTGATCTCCTCCTCGGGCAGCTTGCGAGAACCCTCGGCGGTGGCGGTCATCACGACGGGATAGATCTTGCGGATCGGGTCCGGGCCGCCGGTCGCGGTGTCGTCGTCGGCGGCATCGTAGAGCGCCTCGACGGACAGCCGTACCGCTTCGTCGAGCGAGATGCCTCGCTGGTGCCGCTTTTTCAGCGACGACTTGGCGAACAGCGATCCCGAGCCGATCGCGTCGTAGCTGGTCTCCTCGTAGAGGCCACCGGCCACGTCGAAGCTGAAGATACGCCCCGCCTTGGTCGGGTCCGCGGCGTCGAGGTCGAACCCGGCGAACAGCGGGATGACCGCCAGCCCCTGCAACGCCGCGCCGAGGTTGTTGCGGATCATCGTGGCGAGCCGGTTGGCCTTGCCGTCGAGGGAGAGCATGGCGCCCTCGATCTTCTCGTAGTGCTCCAGCTCGACCTGGAAGAGCCGGACCAGCTCCAGACCCACGCCCGCGGTGCCCGCCATGCCGACCAGGGAGTGCCCGTCGGCCGCGTACACCTTCTCGATGTCGCGGCTAGCGATAAGGTTGCCCATCGTGGCGCGCCGGTCACCGGCCATCACCACGCCGTCGGCGCAGGAGATCGCCACGATCGTGGTGCCGTGCGGCGCGATGTCGGCGGACAGGCCCGGTGGCAGCGGACGCCGGCCGGGCAGCAGCTGCGGCGCGGCGGCGGTCAGGAAGTCGCTGAACGACGAGAGCCCCGGCGTGGTGAACACAGCCGGTAGACGCCCGGATGGATCAAGACCCGCTGACACGTGGTTCCTCTCAGGTAGCTGATCGCCTTGCCCAGTTGCTCGATGCTGTCCTTGAACTGCCCAAGCCCTCCGTTGCAGTTGAAGCACAGGATGCCACGTACGTTACCGAAGACGTGATCGTGGTCCACATGTTCCGGGTCGGGTCCGCCGCAGATGGCGCAGACGCCACCCTGCTCGGCCAATAACCGGTCGAACTCCGCCTGCCCGATGCCGTACCGCCGCCGCAGGTGGTACTCACGGTTTCCGCCATAGAGCCGCTCCTTCACCTCGCGCCCACGTCTGTTGTGGCACAGCTTGCAGTAGGCCGCATAGCCTGTGGAATCGGAGCGGTTCCGTGGAAAGTGCTCAAGCAGCTTGATCGCGTCGCAGTCAGGACAGTACTTGTGGCCTTCCGGGACGGACCGTCTGACTCGCACTCCGCGACCATGCTTCTCGGCTATGCGTTTTGCATAGCTCGCCTTGCTTCGCTCATGGAAGCAGGGCTTGCAGTAGCTTCCGCTCACCGCAGTCGCGGCAGCGTCGTAGACCATCGGAATCGTCAAGAGGTCGAGGCATGTCCGTTTATGCCGCTTAGTTCACTGACCTCCTTTTTGCACATATCCGCGCACAAATTCTTCGGCGTTCTCTTCAAGGACGGAGTCGATCTCGTCGAGTAGGTCGTCGACGTCTTCGGTGAGCTTCTCGTGCCGCTCGGCCACCTCGGGGTCGACCTCGGGCGCGCCTGCATCCTCGATCTCCTCGTCCCGGCGCGCCTTGCCGGACTGTGACTGACCGCCGGTGTCGCGAGTTGCCATCCCGATCTCCCTTCTGACACCAGTGACGGTACCCCGACCAACCGACGTTCTGCCGCTGGCGCAGTGGGATGAGGTCCACCACCCAAGGCCACTAGCCCGCCGTGATGGCCTCCAGCAGGTCCTTGGCGCTGGGGCAGCGGTCGAACAGCGCGCCCACGTGCTTCTTGGTGCCCCGTTCGGGCTCCATCATCGGCACCCGTACCAGCGACTCGCGGCCGACGTCGAAGATTACCGAGTCCCAGCTCGCCGCGACCACCTCGGCGGCGTACTGCGCCAGGCAGCGGCCCCGGAAGTATGCCCGGGTGTCCTCGGGCGGCTCCACCATCGCCCGGCGAACCTGCTCCTCCGCGAACAGCGTGACCATCGAGCCCCGGGCCACCAGGCGCTGGTAGAGGCCCTTCTCGGGGCGTACGTCGGCGTACTGCAGGTCGACCAGCTGCAGCTTCGGCGAGGCCCAGCCCAGCGACTCGCGCTCCCGGTAGCCCTCCAGCAGGCGCAGCTTGGCGACCCAGTCGAGCTCGCTGGCACACAGCATCGGGTCGCGGCCCAGCCGGTCGAGCACGCTTTCCCAGCGGTCCAGCACGTCGAGGCTGATCTCGTCGGCGTCCGTACCCAACCGGTTGTCCACAAAGGACCGTACCCGCTCGTAGTACGCCCACTGCAGGTCCAGCGCGGTCAGCCGGCGCCCATCGCGCAGCCGGAGCAGGTGGGTGAGCGTGGGATCGTGGCTGACCGCCTTGAGCTCGGCGACCGGGTCCGCGATGCCCAGGTCCGCCGAGAGCGCCTTCTCTTCGATCATCGACAGCACCAGCGCGGTGGAGCCGGTCTTGAGGTAGGTCGACACCTCCGAGAGGTTGGCGTCGCCGATGATGACGTGCAGCCGCCGGTACTTGTCGGCGTCGGCGTGCGGCTCGTCGCGGGTGTTGATGATCGGACGCTTCAGCGTCGTCTCCAGCCCGACCTCAACCTCGAAGTAGTCGGCGCGCTGCGAGAGCTGGAAGCCGGGCGTGGAGCCGTCCTGGCCGATGCCGACCCGGCCGGCCCCGCAGACGATCTGGCGGGTGACGAAGAACGGCGTGAGGTGCGTGACGATGTCCGCGAACGGGGTCTGGCGGCGCATCAGGTAGTTCTCATGCGCGCCGTAGCTGACGCCCTTGTTGTCGACGTTGTTCTTGTACAGGTGGATGGGCTGGCTGCCCGGGATGGTCGCGGCCCGCCGCGACGCCTCGGCCATCACACGCTCCCCCGCCTTGTCCCACAGCACCAGCTCGCGCGGGTTGGTGACCTCCGGCGTGGAGTACTCCGGGTGCGCATGGTCGACGTAGAGCCGGGCGCCGTTGGTCAGGATGACGTTGGCCAGGCCCAGGTCCTCGTCGGCGAGCGCCTCGGCGGGGTCGTAGAGGGCGCCGGAGTAGGTGAAGCCGCGGGCGTCGCGCAGCGGTGACTCCTCCTCGTAGTCCCAGCGGGCCCGGCCGCCCCGGGTCAGCTCGGGTCGTGCGCCGTAGGCGTTGACCACCTGGGACGAGGTGACCATCGGGTTGGCGCCCGGCTGCCCCGGCACGGACACGCCGTACTCGACCTCGGTCCCCATTACCCGCCGGACACTCATGCGACCGCCCCGCTCCGCTTGCTCATGCGACAGCCCCAAATCGCTCACTGCGCTCGCTCATGCTCCGAGCGTAGACGAGCGGGCGCCGATCCTACCCGGCAAATGGGTGACCGGATCCGCCTCAGTCGCCTTGCGCTTCGGCCGCGGCCGTAGTGGCCAGCGCGGCGTCATCAGGTCGCGGACTGCGAATAACAACGCCCTGGCCGGTCGGCAGGTACAGCACCCGCTCAGGCTTGTCGGCGACGAACTCGTCGACCGCGCGCCTGGCGCCGACGCACGACCGGAAGCCGTAGTCGTCGAGGACGAGCATCCCGCCCGGTACCAGCCTCGGGTAGAAGAAGTCGCAACAGTCGCGTACGGACTGTTGGATGTCGACGTCGACGTGCGCCAGGCAGAACCGCCGTCCGGCCACTGCATCCGCGGTCTCCGGGAAGCGGCCGGGTACGCACGAGACCTCCGGCCACGGCGCGACAGCCGCGCGGACGGCCTCAAGCGAGGTGTCGGCGAAGTCACCGGGCTTCCAGTCCTCGACCGTCGGATCGACCGCGTCGGGCATGCCGGCGAACGTGTCGAAGAGGAAGATCTTCTTTCCGGTACCCGCGAACACCTGTGCCAGCAGCCGCCCGGTTCCGCCTTTGTAGACGCCGACCTCGGCGATGTCGCCCGGCAGGTGCCGGACCGCACTCGCGAGCTGGTAGAGGTTGAACAGGCTCGGCGGACGGTTGAGGCTCAACCGGCGAACGTCGACGAGCAACGCCTGGAACAGCGGGTCGTCGTCCCAGGCGCGGATCGGGTTGGGCCCGCCCAGGGTTAACCGCTGGATCGTGACCGACCGCGATACGACATCGAGTAACCGCTTTCCGGCCGGCGAGCGGGACAACCGATGGGCGCCTCGGGCGAAGAGCGTGTGAGCGGCACCCAGAGCGGTCTTGCCGGCCTTCTGGTCTGCCATGCGGTCCCTCCCTGTGACCTGACGCGAACCAAGCTGACCCAGGAGATACGCACGAAGCCGTCCTGTCAAGCTCGCCGTGGCGCCGCTGATATGGTTCACAGCCGTGACCGACCAGACCACCACGTCCGACCGGAAGCCCGCCACCGACAGCAGCACGCGCAGGCGTGGCTGGCTGCTGGCGTTCCTGGGGTTCATGCTGTGCATCGGCGCCTGGTCGGTCGCCGCGCCGTACGACGGTACGCCCGACGAGCAGCAGCACATCCTGCGGGCGGCCGCGGTGGCCGCGGGCCAGGTCGCGGTGCACCCGGCGAACGAGATCGAAGGCGGCGGCGCCTACGTGACGGTCCCGCGGAGCCTGGTCCGCGACCGCTGCTGGCAGTTTGTCTCCCGCAAGCCGGCCGGGTGTGTTCCCGAGCCGGGCGGTGACCGGACGCCGGTGCGCGCCATCAGCGGCGCGGGCCGGTACCACCCGATCTACTACGCGGTGGTCGGCCTGCCGTTGCGGCTGTGGCCGGACTGGACCGGGGTCCTGCTGGCCAGGCTGATCAGCGGTGCGCTGTGTGCGGCGCTGTTCGCCACCGCGCTGATGGATGCGCTGCGCTGGTCCCGGCACCGGTTGATGGCGGTCGCCGTCCTCGTCGGGGTCAGCCCCATGGCGACCCACATGGCCAGCGCGGTCAACCCCAGCGGGGTGGAGATCGCCGCCGGGGTGGCGTTCTTCGCCGCGGCCGTCCCGCTGCTGTACGCCCCGGGTGCCGAGCGCTCGCGCACGCTGCTCTGGCACGTGGGGGTGGCCGCCCTCGCCCTGGCGGTCCTGCGCGCCGGCGGTCCGCTGTGGGTGGTGGTCTCGGTGGCCGCGCTGCTGCTGCCGCTGCGCTGGGCGAAGCTGCGGCAGCTGTGGGCCTGGCGGCCGGTGCGCTGGTGGATGCTCGTGGTCGGCTTGGCGATGGTCGGTTCGCTGATCTGGACGGCCCTGTTCAAGACCACGAACCTGGGTGACTTCACCCACGGCCAGCGGCTGTCGCTGGCCCAGGCGATCGGGACCGAGGTCGACATCTGGCGGGAGTACGCCGACGAGATGGTCGGGGTCATGGCCTGGCTCGACGCCCGCATGCCGGGGTCGATGTACCTGATCTGGGAGTCCGCGGTGGCGGCGCTGCTGGTGTGGGGCTTCATCGTGGCGCACCGCGCCGGGCGGTGGCGGATGGCTGCCCTGGCGGCTGGCGGGCTCGGCATCCCGTTCGTCATGCAGATCGCGTACGTCAACAAGGTCGGCTTCGTGACGCAGGGGCGCTACCTGCTGCCGGTGGCCGTCGGCCTGCCGATCCTGGCCACCTTCCTGATCCAGGAGTACGGCCTACCCGGCGACAAGAGCCGCACGCTGCTGCGGCTGTACATCGTGACCCTGCTGCCCATCCACCTCGTCGCGCTGGTCTTCACCATGGTCCGGTGGCAGCAAGGGCTGTCCCGCGGTGCCGGCCTGCGCGGCCTCAACCCGCTCTCCGGACCGTGGCAACCGCCGCTCGGCCCGGTGCTGCCGCTGGTGGCCGGGATCGCCGGGCTGCTGCTCATCGGATGGCTGCTGTGGCGGTCCGAACGGGTGGCCGGCGGCCCACCCCCGGCCAGCGCGACGGACGCAGCCACCGCGACCGACGCGGCCACCGTTACCGAGGCCGCCATGGCCACCGGCGCGGACGCCGCGGCCGGCACTGACGGCGCCGCCGAAGGCGCGCAGGGCGAAGGCGATCGGCCGAGGCGTGCGGCGGCGTTAGCCCATAGCATGGACGGCGCGTCCCGACCGGCCGTCGATCAGTCCGAGCAGATACAGGAGATCCGCTGACCTATGTACCGAGGCTACAAGGTGGCCGTGTCGATACCGGCCTACAACGAGGAGCTGCTTATCGCCAAGACGGTCGAGACGGTGCCGGACTTCGTCGACATGATCGTCGTGACCAACGATGGCAGCAAGGACCGGACGCTGGAGATCCTGCACGGGCTCGCCGAGGAGAACAAGCGGCTGGCTGTCTTCGACAACGACCGCAACCACGGGGTGGGCTACACGGTCGTCCGCGGGCTTAAGGAAGCGCTCGCCCAGGAGATGGACATCATCGGCGTGATGGCCGCCGACGCCCAGTGCGACCCGGCGTACCTGGCCAAGATGTGTGACACGCTCATCGATGAGCGGCTGGACTACGTCAAGGCCAACCGGTACCGCAACCTCAGCGAGCTCAAGCAGATGCCGGCGTTCCGGCGGGCCGGCAACATCGTCATCACCATCGTGAACAAGTTCGCCACCGGGTACTACAGCGTCTTCGACTCCCAGAACGGCTACGGCGTCTTCACCCGCGACGTGCTCGAGCGGTTGCCGTTCGAGCTCATCGGCGAGCGCTACGACTACGAGAACACGATGCTGATCGCGATGTCGGTGATCGGCGGTCGGGTCAAGGACCATCCGGTGCCGGCCATCTACGGCGACGAGACCTCCAGCATCAAGCTGCTGCCGACGATGACCCGGGCGCTCAAGGTGCTGTGTGTGGGGTTCTGGCGGCGCATCTTCTACCGGTACGTCATCTTCGACTTCCACCCGATCGCGCTGTTCCTGCTGGGCGGCTTGTTGCTGACCCTGGTCGGCACCGCCTTCGGCCTGTTCCTGGTGGGCCTTCGCGTCTTCGCCGGCGACTCGCCCTCCAGCGGCACCGTCATGCTGGCTGTGCTGCCGTTCCTGACCGGGTTCCAGCTCATGCTGACCGCGCTCATCATGGACGTCAACGCGGAGAACCGACCGTGACACCGGTGGCCGTCAGGCGTTGACGCCGGTGGCCGTCAGGCGCTGACGGCCACCGAGAAGATCTCCGAGCACAGCTGCGGCAGGTCCTTGCCGAGCTCGAACATGCCGTCGATCAGCTTCTCGTCCTCGAAGGCGAGCATCTGGACGTTGGACAGCAGCTTCAGGAAGATGCCGCCCTTGGCGACCGTATGCAGCCGCGCCGTGCGCAGGTCGCGGTCGAGCTCTTCGCGGGTGTACACCCGCCGGTGCCCGATCGCCAGATCCTGGTCGTTGAGCTGGTTCTCGGCCTCGAGCATGCCGAGCTTGACGCCGAGCCGGCGGTGCAGCGAGTCGGCGTTGGGCACGACCGCGATGATGCGCCCGCCCGGGCGCAGCCATGACCGGGCCCGCTCCAGCACCAGCACCGGATCCTGGACGTGCTCGAGCACATGCGACATGACGATCGTGTCGTACCGCTCCGGCGGCTCGAACTCCTCGAACAGCGCGACGTGTCCGGTGATGTTCGCGCCCAGCCGCAGCACCGACCGCACGTACTCCTCCGAGGCGTCCACAATGGATACTCGCGTGAAGTCGTCCTTGAGGAAGCCGGTCATCTCGCCGTCGGCGGGGCCCATCTCCAGGCAGTGCTCGCCGTGGAAGTACGGCTTGATCGTGACGTACGAGTACCACACGATCTTGGTGTAGAAGCCCCAGTCGGTGCTCTTGTACCAGCCCGAGACCTCGTTGAGCAACGCCCGTTCCCGGGTCAGTAGTTCATCTTCCGCCATCGGCTGGCGTGACGGCTGAGCCACTCGTACTCCTCGTCGATACCTTCGTCGATGCGCACCGTCGGCCGCCAACCGAGCAACCGCTGTGCCTTCTCATAGGACTGCACCAGCTGCTTGAGCTCCTGCGGCAGGCGGATCCGGTCGTAGTACTTCGACGTCTCCCCTTCTTTCACGTCCTCGTGGATGATGTCGAGGTCCCGGCCGCTGGCTTTGCGAACCATCTCCGCCAGGGCGTTGATGGTCGTGCCCTCGCCGGTGGAGACGTTGAAGACCTCGTTGTCCGCCGCCGCGTCGACCAGGCAACGGACGTTCATCGTGACCACGTCCCGGACGTTGACGAAGTCGCGCACCTGCTCGCCGTCGCCGAACACGACGAGCGGCTGCCCCTCCAGCGCCCGCTTGAGGAAGATGGTCAGCACCCGCCCGTACCACTCGCGTGGGCCGTAGACGATGCCGTAGCGCAGCGACACGACCCGCAGGCCGTGCGTCTCCTGGAAGATCGTGGCGTACTTCTCGGTGGCCAGCTTGCTCACCCCGTACGCCCAGTTGGGGTTGGTGGGGTGCGTGTCCTCCCGCTGCGGGATCTCCACGGCCTGGCCGTAGACGCCGGCCGAGGAGGCCATGACGACCTTGGGGATGCCGTTGTCGACCGCGGCCTTGAGCACGTTGAGCGTGCCGGCCGTGTTCGTGATGAGGTCCTCGACCGGGTCGTCGATGGCGCGGGTGATCTCCAGCTGCGCGGCCTGGTGCGAGATGAGGTCCTGCCCGGCGGCGGCCTTGGCGAGCTCCGCCGGGTCGAGGATGCTGCCCTCGATGAGCTGGATGTCGTCCTTCACCGCGGCGAGGTTCTCGCGCAGGCCGGTCCGGAAGTTGTCCAGCAGGGTCACGGTCGCGCCCTCGTGCAGCAGCCGCTCGACCAGGTGCGAGCCGATGAAGCCGGCGCCTCCGGTGACCAGAACCCGTTTACCCGTCAGCATTGCGCGCGGTTCCTCTCCGTCAGAAGGGGCAGCAGATCGGCGATCTGGTTGAGGTAGCGGTCGGCACCGGTCGGCCGGTACGCCAAGCGGTCGCTGTGGACGACGACGCAGCACATACCGGCGGCGCGGGCGGCTTCGACGTCATGGTAGGTGTCGCCGATGAGCACCGCCTGGGCGGGCCCGACCTCGAAATGGTCGAGCACCATCCGTAGCCCGGCCGGGTCCGGCTTGAGCAGCGCTGAGTCCTCCCGGCCGACCACGTACAGCGAGTCGGCGACGGTGGTGCCGGCGAAGGCGCGCAGCACGACCTCGCGCGAGTTGCGGGTGAGCACCGCGATCCGGTACCGCGCCGCCAGCGCCTCGAGCGTGCCGGCGACCGCCGGATCCAGCCGCCGGTCGCCGAGCGCCGCCAGCTCGGTCGCGGTGACAGCGGCCAGCGAGGGGTCCTGGGCGAGCGCTAACCGCTGGATGGCCTCCCCGAGCGTCTCGGTCGCGCCGACGTCCAGCTTGCGGCGCACGGACTCCCAGTCCACGTCGAGGTGGAAGAGCGTGCCGTCGAAGTCGAAGATCAGTACGGTCAGATCTCGACCGAGCTCCACGACCCACCCCGGACGAGCTTGAAACCCATGTCGATCATGCGTACCCAGTAGAGGTCGTCGGGGAGCGGGTTGAGCTGTTGCGGGCGCGGCCCGGCCAGCGCGTGCATGGTGCCCAGCTCGACGTACATGGCCGGCATGTTCAGGCCGGCGTGGGCAAAGAAGTTGCTGGTGGTGAAGAACCGGCCGCAGTTGATCTCGGTGACCTTCGGCAGGCCGTCGGCGGCTTCCTTCATGTCGACGCAGAACACCCCGTGCGGGGAGTCCATGACCGCCCGGACGGCGGCCTGGCCCACCCGGTTGACGTCGTCGCAGTTGACCGTCTTGGCGATCGAGGGCGACGAGGTCTGGCCGCTGGGCGTGAGGTTGCCGAAGATGTACTCGATGCGCACCCGAGCCTGCGAGGTGACCAGCTCACCGTCGTACCACAGGCTCTGCCACGCGAACTCCGGACCTGGCAGGAGCTCGCTGGCCATGAAGTCGCCGTAGTCGATGCCCCGGAACGTGCGCCAGTAGTCGATCCAGGCATCGCCCTGATAGCTGCTGTTGATGGGCAGGCTGGCCCGGGAGCCCGCGCCCCGGATGGCGCGCAGCCAGACCTTCGGCTGCACGGTCAACAGGTCGGCCAGGGCGCGCTCCAGCGTCTCGCGGTCGGTGATGTGGAACGCCCGAGGCGCCGGTACGCCACACTCGACCAGCCGTTGGTTGAACCGCATCTTGTCGTGGCAGAGCTCGACCGTGGCCGCCGAGGGCAGGAACACCTTGGCGTTGATCTCGTCGCGATGCTCGGCGTACCAGGCGACCTCGACATCCGGCTGTGGATGCACGAAGTCGAGGCTCTCCTTCTCGATGATGGCGTTGACCGCCTCGGCGTAGCGGGGATCGCTGACCGGCGGCACGAGGTACCTCCGGTCGAGGTCGATCAGCTCCAGGTGGTACGGCTTGACGTCGGAGCCCACCACGTAGTGCCGCCGGTGGTCGAGGGCGAGCGCGTCGCGGAAGTTGAAGGCCGCGGAGCCGCCCGCGCCGGTGATGAGGATTCTGGTCAACGTCAGCTCCCTGTCAGACGGCGCGAGGCGCGCAGGCCGGACAGCGCGGCGAGGCCCGCCGCCGCGAGGTCCCCGACCGTGAAGACCATGCGTGAGGCCAGCGCCATGCCGAGCGCGACACCGGCCGGGACGTAGGGCAGGAGTGCGGCCGCGATAATGGCCTCCCGCACGCCGAGACCCGACGGGGACAGGAACGCCAGCTGACCGGCGGTCAGGCCGAGGGCGAACGCACCGACGCACCGCAGGAACCCAACGAAGCCCGGCGCGGACTCGGCGTTGGCCAGCAGCCACAGGTGCGCGCCGAAGCACACCCAGCCCACCACGCACCAGCCGACGACCGCGCCAACCCCGCGCCAGCTGATCGGCGCCTCCAGCCGGGGGCGCCGGGTGGCCGCGAGCAGCCGCTGGATCAGCCAGGTGAGCACCCGTGGATGCGCACACACGACGACGATGGGCAGCACCGTGAGCACCAGCACGGTGGTCCATACGTCGATGTGGAAGAGCACCGGCAGGCCGAAGACGCCCAGCGCCAGCGCGGTGGCGCTGCTCAGCGCGAAGCCCACGATCGAGGCGAGCAGCGCGCGGGAGCGGGGCAGGTTGGCGCGCCGGCCCAGCTCCATCTGCAGTACGAAGCTCCAGATGCTGCCGGGCAGGTACTTGGCCAGCAGACCGATCAGGAAGATCTGGCTCGCGGTGCGCACCCCGACCCGGTGGCCCATGTCGTTCAGCGCGGCTCGCCAGGCCAGCGTCTGCGCGCCCAGCCCGACGACCACCATCAACAGGGAAAGCGCGACCGACTGCCACGCCAGGCGGGTCAGCGTGTCGCGCACGTCCGGCCACTGCCGGACCGTGGTGTACGCCACGGCCGCGATCACGGCCACGGTGAACACGATGCGCGCGGCCAGCAGGGCCGCCTTCCGCCAGCTCGCGGTCCGGGCTCGTCCGGTCGGCTGCGCGGCGGGCGAGGCGTCCTGCGCCTGTGTCGCCGTGACCTCCGTCACCGGTGAGCCTTCGTCATCCACCTGCTGCCTTCCGCCCCACACCGGGCCTCGCGTCGGGCGCGAGGCTAACACATCGCACCGCCAGCGGAGTCGGCCGGTCTTTGCGGCTCTTGCGGCTCTTGCGGGCGAAAAACTTGGCGCTTCTGCGCCTGATTGGTCGGCTACCGGCCGACCTGATACGTTGCCTAACGCTCGACGTCCCCTGGTTAGGCGAGGCTTTGCGGTGATCCCGATCTCCACGGTACGGCTCGGTCCGGAGGCGGAACGGCTCGCCGTCGAGGTGATCCGTTCCG
>WNFZ01002389.1_pt1 | contig 17777 bp, 16 predicted proteins | sample 5400081 | NCBI WGS metagenome assembly WNFZ01 (sample SAMN13153365, study PRJNA577476) | soil metagenome | isolation source: 80 cm soil or saprolite under grassland replicate 1 | place: USA:California | collected 2016-06-15 | reverse complement strand
TATTTGATCAACTATCGCGGTTTAAATGGTCGCCGAATAATCACTGTGGTTGGTCCAGCGCGGCCCGACTTGATGATTCACTTATGGGTCTGCCCACAGGGATCAGCTCCAAAGTAACTGGGCGATAGGTGTGACTGCCCTTGAGAATGATTCGTTTCAGTGAGCGTCGAGACACAACTCGCAACTTGTTCATTTCGAGAGTGACTCAGGACGAAAAGGGTCTCGAATTCGCAGTACGCTGTGAGTCTCCCAAAGCATCATCGGCAGCCGTAAGTTGTTGGATTATTGGTCGGGGCGAGAGGATTCGAACCACCGACCTCACGGTCCCGAACCGTTGGTCCGGCAAAAACGTAAGTCTTTGCCTTTTCAAAAGTTGCAGCCACCGAAGATTTTCGAGGGTTTTACATTCTTTCCCATCCGCTACGGCCCGTTACACGTCGCGTGCTGGGAATTCTGTCCACAAATTGGCCACACGGGACTGGACCAAGGCAGGTGTTTTTGAGCATGTTGTCGTCAATCCATAAACAGGGAGTTTATCTGGCGACCCCCATTAATCATTAGTAACCAAGACGCTCCGCACAATCGCGAAGAATATCGGTTTCCCAAGCTGGGCGGGGCGGGCTTAACGGGTGTGTTCGAGGTGATGGAATCTTTCCCAGCAGGTTTAAGAAGATCGCCGCAGAACTTTTATAAGCCGGCACCGGCGCGCGGAACGCGACATTGCCCAGGTGCTGCAAGGCGTCCGAGAGGGCGTAATAGACAGGGTCTCCGACCTCCCAGAGTCGGTCGCGCTCGGCAAATTTCTCCGGGGTGAACGTCGCCAGACCAAGAAGGTAGTCAGAGCCGTACTCGAGCATGTTAATGCCAAGGTCGTTGCCAGTGTATATGCGAAAGTCCGGCCTGAGCTCGTCGCGTAATCTTAGCCTTTCCAACTCTTTAAGCCGATCTAAGGAAGAATGTTTCAGTCCTTTCAGTTCAGGAATCTCCATAAGTCCACGTACCGTCTCGTCGTCGAAAATTTCGCCGTTCGGCGCGAACACTGGAGCGAGCTCGAAGGCTAGCACTTCCGGGAATCCGCGACATATTGTGCGATAGACAGCAACCTTCTCGTGCGACTGCTTGCCTCGGAGGCGCACGGTCTGAAGGATGATGGGCGTACCGCCGTGAGCTACGATCTGATCCATCTGCCGGCGGTAGAGAGCAACAACATCACCGTCGAGCCCTTCGATATACGTGCCTGCGATGAAGCTGTCATCAGGATCCAAGACTTCGCTCGACCAACGCAATACTGAGAGCCGTTCCCCCGGGGTTAGATAATTGACATACCCGGTGTCCATGTTCACCGCATTGCGCAGTCCTGCGCCTCGAGTAGCTAACAAATGTTTCTGAAATGCTTCAACGGCGATGCGTCCATCGGGCTCGAATGGTAGAAGGGCTGCAGCAACGCCTTGCACTTTGCGACGCGGACGCAGCCGCGCGATCGTATCCTCGACTCTCACATCGATAGTCCTCGCACCCTGGATCGTGCCTGAAGTTTACACACGCCGATTTTAGTGCGGGTGCTTCAAGTCTTTGAGAAGCACGGCCGCCTCCGACTGCCTGTAGTGTTCGTCAAGCGGATAACAGCCAGAGGGCAGCCCGGCGCGCGGCGCCGTTGTGCAGTCGCTGAAAGTGCGACAGACCCGCTTTCGTTGCATCTCGCGGCCGCTAATCACATCCAGCGGAAGCTTTGGATAAGCGAGCACCATTCGTCCCAGCCCGACGCAATCGACCCAGCCTTCGCGCACCGCACCCTGAGCGACGTGCGGCAGGAAATCTTGCAGATAAGTGTAGGCCGATCCGACTATGATCATATTTGGGAATTGCTGCTTCAGCATATGTGTTGCCTGCATCTGTTGAGCGACGCCCAAGAGGGGGTTCTCAGGCGGAAGGTACCCATCCGAGGGTGGGAAAAGCGCGGGGCGTTGCAGGTGCGGATTATAGTAAGGGCTGCCCGCCGAAAGGTTTACCAGGTAAATGTCTAACTCGGACAGCAGCGAGAGGAATTGCACCGGTTCGGCAAGATCGGGTTTGACTGGATTCTCCTTGTTGACACCGAAGCCCCAGCGATAGGGAAGTAAGCCTTTGAAAGACTCGGGCACACCACGGCCGGGCTTACCCGGCTCTGAACTTTGCGGGTCCGGTTTGAACGGAACTGTGTCAAAGGCGGAAAGACGCACACCGATGTTCAGGCCGCGCGCCCGGGAGCGCACACCTGTAACCACCTCACGCAGGAATCGTGTGCGATTCTCGAAGCTGCCGCCGTAGGCTCCCGGACGGGTGTGCGCACTCAGGAACTCATGCCCGAGATAACCATGACAATGTTTGATATCCACGAAATCGAAACCCGCCTCATGGGCCACTCGAGCCGCGCGATGGAAGTCCGCAATGATCTGTCTGATCTCTCGGTCTGCAAGCAACGGGTAGTCGTCGGTGATGCCAAGTCTCTTGTCTAGTATTGGATGGTGGTAGAGGATACGCGGTTCGGCGCGATCACGACTGTTGGGGCGACTGTAACGGCCGGAGTGGGTCAGTTGCAATCCGATCACTAAGCCTGCGACTGATCCCACTGACCGCTCGTGTTCCTGGATCAAAGCTTCACGAAGCCGACACAGATCGGCGACAGCGTGTGCGCCAATAGCCAGTTGATTCGGATTAGCGCGTCCTTCGTGGCAGACTGCAACTGCCTCACCGCCCCATATGAGCTTTGCTCCACTCGCGCCAAAGCGACGCCAACGGCGGAATGTCAACTCCGTTGGCCGACCGTCGGTCGTTCCATCCCAACCTTCCATCGGTTGAATAGCGAACCGATTTCCCACCACGACATCACCGCGGAGCAGAGGCTGTCCGAGCGGCGACGTATCTCCCGCGAGCAGCTTCGCATCACATGGGATAGAAATGTGAAGCTCTTGCAAGTAATTGCGAAATGTCTCTACGTCGCGAATGCCGCCGAGACGGAGGAAAGAGTTTTGATTCACGAAAAAGCCACCGCTTGGTTGATTATAATTACGAATGTCAACTTTTAATAGAAAGCAATGCGCGGAGAATCGTAACCCCACTATGATGACGGAACTAATCACCCATAAGCCGTCGAATGCTAAAGCAATTCAAAGACACTTAGTGTTCCAAATCGGTTATAGTTAGCAAGATCCTACCAAGCGTCCGACGACTGTGCGGCTCAACTCGTCGACTTTAAAAGCGCTGCCGATTCCGTATCAAGATAGATGATCGTTCGCGCGTGCTGCTGGAGGATAGAGGCTGGATGTAGCCGGCTGACGTCCAACTCCAGACAGTCTCTAACGGCCCTGGCTTTTCTCCGTTCCGGGACCACGCAGAGGATCTGCCTGGCTTTGAGGATCTGTTGAATGGACATGGAGATGGCTTGCACTGGCACGTCCCCGACAGTTTCAAACCAACCTTCGCCGACTTGTTGGCGGCGGCAGGCCTCGTCCAGTTCCACAATTAGATATGGCTCCTCAGTCTCAAAATCGGCTGGCGGATCATTGAAAGCGAGGTGACCGTTCTCCCCGATGCCAACGAAAGCTGCATCAATTGTCTGGCACGAAATTAACTCGCCGACTCGCCGACATTCCGCTGCCGGATCCGGATTATCGCCGTTGACGAAGTGGAAGGCTCCTGGTTGCACGCGATCAACGATTCGTTCCCGAAGGTATCGCCTGAAGCTGGCGGGATGCTCTTCAGACAAACCAACATACTCGTCAAGGTGAAAGAAAGTCGTTTGTCCCCAGTCTATATTCGGCTGCCGAACAAGTGCCTCGAGAAACTCGAACTGCGAGGCTCCAGTGGCCGCAATTAGGTGGGCTTGCCCGCGCTCGGCGATTGCCTGGCGGATAATACTCGCAGCCTCGTCTGCAGCCGCTTCCGCCAATCGGAGTCTTGAATCGAAGATCGCTACATTCATCTTGTTTGCTCAACTTCCATTGCCGCAATAGTCGTCTGACACCGGACGCAAGTCGCCTTCAAATTGGCGCGCGAGATAATAGCCCACGCCCGACTGCCAGGCGCCCGGATAATCGTCCGGCGGGATAATGCGGTCAACTGCGGCGCGCAAGGTTTGTTGCAGCTCTTCGGTCAATCTCATCATTTAAGGGTAATTTTCGTGTCGGCGGTTGCGCCTGTCACGATGTCCGTTGCTCTGATGGTGTATGCCCCGGCGAGATCATTAAGTGCCGACGGCAGAAAGAAAGTGGTTGCAGTGTTGTCCAGGAGCAAATTACGGGCATACGCGGGCAGCATTGAACCGTCCGGAGCGAATACGTGGCAGCGGATGAGGCGAGGTCCAGCTACAGATGAAGAGAGCTTAAATGCTACATGCTCGCCGCGCGGAGAAGAAGAGGGCCCGCTGAGCGCCAGCCTATTCTGAGCGGAACTCAGACTCAGCACAGCGGCATCGCCTATTAGCACAGAAGAATGAACTACGTCGATGTACCCCAGTCGTTTACCGGAGCGCACGTCCGTAACGTAGTACTTGTTCGGGAACTTGATAATAATCTCTTGGCTGGCTATCTGACCTAACGCGGCGTCGTTGTAAATGGTGACTCCGTCTCGCCCGACAATCCCCGCAAGCGCGACGTTATCTTTAACGATGGTGAGAATCTCAGCGTCGCCAAAGCGGTAGCGGGCCACTTGTGCTTGACTGAGCCGCTTACCGTCAGCCGACAATACCTGGACGGCGGGCCGGACGCCGGCGTGATCAAGCAGAGAGTCAACAAGCGCACGATAATTTGCGCCGCCGAACCCTTCCGCGCGGAGCTTTGGATACTTGTCAAAAAGTGTGTTGAGATAAATAGTCCACCCCTTGCCAATGCGGTGCGTGATGACAGCATCCGTCGCTCCTATGCGTATCAGAGACGTACCGCTTGCCGCCGTAATGTAGGGCTCAGCAGAAGCCAGACCACTGAGAGCTTTTGCACTGAGGCCCCAACGCACGCCCTCATCAGTGACCACCAGCTGTCCATCATCAGGCTTAAAAACTCGCTTCTTTGAAGCGGGGGCCGTGATTCCGAAGAGTTCATTCACTGTCCCGTTCTGCTGCCACGCGCAATGGTGGTCCATCAACCCCGCAGCCGCATCGGATATCACCACCCCGCCAGCCTGGACGAAACTCTCAATGTTTCTTAACTCTGACGGCGACAACGCTAGCGAGAGCGGGAGGATCAAGACTTTATACTTTCCGGAAGCCAGACTTCCTTGCTCTACTTGTTCGGATGACACGAAGTCAAACTGCAATCCCAGATCTTTAATCGTGCGCACCCAGCCGTCGCGGTTGGCCGGGAAACTTAGCGAAGTTTCCTTCGGCGCCTCGTCGTCGTCATCGCTGCTGCGCCGGTGGTAGCCGAGGATGCTTGCCCCATGGACTGAGGGCATCGAGTAGTGAAGAGCGATGCCGTCTGCCAGACGCTTAGACTCCATCAGCAGTTTGCCGACACCTTCAAACTTGAGCGACTTGAAGGCTGCGCCCATGTCGCGGGCCGACTGCGAGTAGGTCATGTCGGGATCAAGGAACGAATACATCCAAAAGATGTTCGGGTGTAGCACATTATGAATCGCAGCGGTCCAAATGGCGTTCTGTACAGCGAGACCGTGTGAACCATAGCCCGTCCAAAAGCCGATCATTGCGTCGGGCTTGGCGAACGAGCGATGCATGTCCCACTGATTGCCGCCGTCATAAGAAAGGAAGTCGTCGATTACGCGGTCAAGGCGCGACCAGTCCGCTCCGTCATAGGCGTTAGTAGCCTGCGTCCCAGAGACGGCGATATGCGCCTCACTATCGCCTTGTATGACAGCGTCGCGTGTCGTCTGATAGGCCCGCCCAAAAGTAATCTCCATGAAAGTGCGGTGGTCCGCCCAGGGAGCGAAGCTACCGACCTTGCGCGCCTCCTCAGTTGTATAGGGAACGACGTCGTCCCAGTTTTTGAAATCCGTCCGCCACTCTTTGTTCAGCGAGGGCAGAGTGCTGTATTCGTGTTTCAACCAGCTGCGGAATTCCGCCAAAGCTCCCGGACTCCAATCAAAGTCGGCCGCGTCGCCGTAAGAGGTGAGCGAGCCCTCATCACCGACGAAGTAGTAGTCCATGTTATAGCGTGCCTTGTTCCTGGCGGCGGCGCGCACAATGTCGGACAACGTTTGCAAAAACCTTGCGTCGTTGAAAGAAGGTGTACGTTGCAGAAACTTTTTATCGCCAGTGCGTTTGAAAAGTTCTTTCTTGGTCAGATAGCCGAGTGCTTCGAAGTCGCCCTTGTGCTGATATTCGGCGATCGCCTGCTCCATCCCTTCGGGCGTGGTTGGCCCGCGATCGTACCAGTACACACCGAAGGTACCGCGCGGAATATTAAGGGAGTTGTCTACGTCGCCGCTCCACGTAAAGCCGGTGTCTGCGGCCACGCCGCGCACCATCCGCATTTGCGCGTCTTGCAGGTAATGCTTTGTGCCGCCGAAGGAGACGAGCGGCGTGAACTCCTTTTGGCGGCGCGCGTCCTGCACGACCATCACGGGTTTGGCGCGGACCTGATCCACAATCGCCCCGCGCTCGTCGACCAATTCGCCAGTAACGAGCGCAAACTTGCCGAGAAAGTCTGTGAGCGGGTAGGTGAGAGTCCGCTCACCCCGCGCACTCCTCGTGATGACGCCGAGCAAGCGGCCCATATCATCTGCCACCTGCATTCGCATTTGCAGTCCCGACAAATCGCCGGCGGCGCGCAACACGGCGCTCAACGTCTCACCCTTTTTGTAAACATCGACGGCCGGTTTTGCCATCGTCAGCATCGCGCGCTTAGGCGACTCGAATGTGGCTGCGCCCCAGTCGAGGGTCGTTCCGAACTGTGGGTCTCGGATAATGACGTTGAAAATCTGCCGGCCGCCGGGCCATCCTGTCGGAGGCCGCAAAGGGTCTGCCGCAAGCTCAATGAGGGTTTCACCGGCGACCAGATCTTTCGTTGTGCGATGTGGGCCGAGCGCTTGCCCAAACTCATTCCTGCCGTCGATTTCGATCTGGATTTGGCGCGGTGCACTCGACTTAAGATTGAACTTGATGGAGGCGGTGCCAGCGGTTAACTCATTAATTCGAACGTCAGCTTCGCGCCCCGACGCCCAAAGAATCGAGCGTGCAAGCAGCGAGTATTGATACTCCCAGTAGTCCCAGTAAATTTTCGTTTCCACCGGATTAACGCTCTGGGGCGTGAATCCCTCTTCCGTGTAGCCGAGCGCAACCACTCGCCCCTTGCCGTAGGTTTTCGCTGCAATGATTGGATAAGCGCCTGACCTAATTAACACCTCGCCGTCCGCGCGGTACTTGTAGAAAGAACCGCCGCTGCTACCTTCCGGTAGTAGTTCAAGCGGTAGTCCCTCGGTGATGAAGTGCTTCTGCGCAACTTCCCATTTGCCTTTAGTGACTGCATCTCGATTGATTTCTGGGTAGCCTCGCTCATTCACGGTGTCGTTAGCCACACCGACCAGTGGGGAAACTTCCCAGATGCGCTCATCGCCAACAGATTCGTCGCCTTTGAACGGATGACCCTTCACATCGCCGACAAACGGGTGTAGCAGGACCAGGCCGGCGCCTAGTTGCACGCGGTGGAGGATGGCATCGCGTGTGGCGCGCGTCATGCGCGACCAGCCATTGAGGCCCGGGATAACCATCACCTCGAAGTGCGCTGGGCCGACAACGTCTTTTTCGACGTAGCCGTACACAGTCTGGAAGTCGTCGCGGTCGCCGCGATATTCGTGTCCGTAGTAGTCGCCAATGCCCCAGCAGTTGATATCCCAGCTCCTATCAATCGAGACGGTGGTTGGCTGAAGCGACAGGCGCTGCATTAGCTCAACCATGTCGCGTCCGTATTGAACGGAAGGGATGAAGAAGGATTTGATGGGGCCACCGGGTAGGGTAGTCGCCCAGTTTACGTGAGGCGTGACAACTTCAGTTGAATAAGTGACGTCGTTTTTGTGAAATGCGCTACCGCCAACTCCACCTTCTTGCCCATAACTGAGCAAAGCGAACGAGGCAAGCACCAGAACAGAGGCAAACGAAATGGACGAAAATTTCTTCATCTTGATTAGTCGTGACCTTGAAAACGCGTTTGCGGCTTTGCCGCCCGCTGTGCGGAAGGGCTGTGCCCTTCCGGCAAGTCCTGATGGAATCCGGGGCTGCGCCCCTGACAGGGGCGTAGCCCCGGAATGGTTTAGGGCGCTGCTTCCGGTGAGGCAGAGCCGCCACCGCACATCGGGCGGCAAAGCCGCGAGCCGGAGTTTTCACACAGTCTCTACTGCAAGGTTGGTGCTGACCTGCTCGCCCAGACTATTGCATCGAAATGGTCGTGTTTACCCGTTCGCTTCTGTTTGACGAGCCACCGATTCCGCAATGGCAAAGCAGATCCGCGCCGATGGCAGAATGTCTTCCACGGAGGGCCAAGGCCGCTCCCCTGTTTTTAGGGCTTGCACAAACTCAACGACCTCGTCATACCCGCCGTTGCGCAGATCTTCAGGCTCGGCCTTGGAGGAGCGTTTCGCCAACTCCAATTGTCCGGCGCGCCAGCATTGCAAAGAGCGTTGTGGCCCTGACCCGGCGACGACTCGGGCGCGAAATCCCTCGCCGAACAACTCGTACGACTCTTCGACCATACCCGCAGTCGGTAATACTTCGATTCGTCCCCGTGTCCCGCTCTCAAAGCGAAGCGAGACTACGTACCAGACAGTGGATAGTCCTGCTTGACGATGCACTTCCGTCTGAAAGCCTACAACTTCACCGGCGAGATGGCGTAGCGCGTCGAGCACGTGAATAGCGGTTGACCAGATGAAGTCAGGCTCGTCGCGGGCGTGTCGTACCTGCGTCCCCCTTACATACTGAAGTGGTCCAATATTCTTAGCCCAGGATTTTGCCTGATTCAGATAAGGCATGAAGCGGCGGTTGACGGACACCATGTGGGGAGTGCCCGTCTGGCGTGTCAACGCTGCCAATCGCTCGGACTCTTGAAGCGAAATGCCTAACGGTTTTTCGATCACGCAAGGGATCTTTCGCTCAAGCAGCATTACTGCCAACTCCACAATACGCTCCATCGGCATCACGCAAACGCAACCGTCAACACGTTCCGTCGTTAGCATTGTCTCTACGTCAGAGTAAGCACGGGCGAAGCCGAATTCGCGGCAGAACTCCTTGGCTCGGTCGAGATTCAGGTCACAAGCCGCGATGAGTTCAATCTCGCCAGGATTCTGCCTCGCGTACCTGGCGAGAGGCGCAGCGTGGCTGCTTCTGGAATGTTCACCGCAACCCAACAGTGCCAGGCGGATCATCCGGCGCCTCTCCGCGTCTGAACTTTCCGCCAGCCCGCCTGCAGCGGTTGTACGGACACCTGTTGCATGATTCTTTCGACCTCGAGTGGATCCACCAGACCTGGCGATTCCGCCATGCAGTTGGCCGTGCCGCAAGCAACCGCCAGACAGAGCGCGGCTTCGTCAGCCAGTCCTCGCGCGTGTGCGACTGCGAACCCGGCCAGAGCGGCATCGCCGCAGCCGACGGTCGAGCGCACCACGACAGGCGGCGGCCGTGAAAGCAGCGTCGCTGAGTTACCGGCGCCCTCCCACACCATGCCATCGGCCCCCAATGAAACCGCGACAGCGCGCGCACCTGCATCGATCATTTCGTGGGCCATCTCGACGGCTGCATACGCACTGTTTACCGGGCCACCCCCGAACCAAGTCGCCTCCGCCCGGTTAGGCTTCACCAAATCAGGCGCAGCTGCGAGCGCTTGCCGGAGAGCTTCCCCGCTTGTGTCGAGCAATACGCGACAGCCATAAACGTGCGCCAGGCGAATCAACTCGGCGTAAAGGTCAGCTCGCGCTCCCGGCGGCAAACTGCCCGAAAGCGCAACTTGTGACCCTTCGCCACTCTCCGCAAAAATATCGCGGCACGCGCAAAGCAGCCGCTCTACTTCGCCATCAGTGACGTCTCCGCCAGGCTCTAGGATTTCAGTGACTGAACCATCGCGAGCGATTATCTCCAGGTTCGCCCGCGTATGGGCCCGAGTCCGCACGACGGTTAACGGGATTCCCAGGGCCGAGAGTCCGCCTTCGCACTCTTCACCGGTGGCGCCTCCAAGAAAGCCAACCCAGGTTACTTCCAGGGCGAGCGCCTTAGCGACCATCGCGACGTGTGCAGCCTTGCCGCCCGGAAACGGTCGCGCGGATACCGCACGATTCACCTCACCGACCGCAAGGCTTTCAAGTTGCAGTCGACGATCAATCGCAGGGTTGGCACTGACGCAGACGAGCATAGGACTAGTCTCCCCGAAGCACACCGCCGAGCTTCAACCTTCTCTTTCCTCTTTCGCTTCGCGCGCCCTGGTAGCATCAAGCCGAGCGAGCATGTGCCTGATGTCGGCGCCGCCCTTGATGGCAACGTAAATCGTAACGGTTGAATACCAGACGACACAGGCCATTGTCATGAACCACCAAAACCAATGTTTAGCCATCACGCTGTCCTCGCTTGTAAATTTATACCGGCCTGCGGCTTTAATAATGATCCGACAACCATCGCAGCGCCCGAAAGTAGATAAGTGGCGATGCCGGAATAGTACGGCCCGATGGTCTTTGCCAGGTTGGCAGTGGACGGGAGTTGTTCCATGACCAGATAAGTGATCGGTATGACTGCGCTGATAAGAATCGCCGCTCCCGCGCCCCAGCTGTTGGCCCTGCGCCAGTAACAGCAGGCGATAAGGAGCACCGAGATACTCGCCAGGTAAATCGTGCCCGTCACCCCAAGGTAGGTCCAGAGATCTCCCTTGAGCGGGTACCAGAGCCCATATAGCAGGAGAAACACCCCGATGAATGCGATGATCGAGCGGTTCCAGAACAAACCCCTCTTCTCGGACCAGCGTGTCTTGCGAAAAGGTGCCATGATGTCGTTATAGATGACACTACCCCACGTCAGCATGTAAGAAGAGTCGGTTGACATATCAGCCGCCAGCATTGCGGCGATGAGAAGACCCATCAGTCCCGGCGGCACCGCCGTGCCCAGATAGCGCGGCATCGCTTCGAGCGAGTTCGCTACCGGCCCCAGGCTCGCGAGCGCGGCGATGCCCCAAACACCCGGGATAAGGAAGCGGCACACAAAGAAGAAGCTGGTTCGCGTGTAGACCTTGCGTCCGGTATCCGTATCTTTCGCGGCCAGCACACGAACGATAATTGTTTGCCAGGTTAGCACGGCAGCGGTGTTCAGCATTAAGTTGAATAGCACATACTGCCAGCCCATCGTCGGGTTGATGAACGGGTTGAATCCTCCCGCGCCATAGTGCGTTTCGACCGAGTTGACCAGGTTTTCCCAGCCGACGTTCATCAGAATAAGAATCGTGACCACAATCAGGCCGGCACTCATCACGATGAACTGCAGGTAGTCTGTCACCAGCACCGACAGCATTCCCCCAAGGATCGTGTAAACAGCCACCCCGACGAGTAGCACAGTCATCATGATCTCCAAATACTTCACGTCAAGTCCTGAAACCAACACAAGGAACTGACCACCCGTGCGCAAAAAGACACCCATATTGAGCAGCCCGCCCAGTACGATTACGACTCCTGCAGCCCAGCGGATCCGTGGCCCGAACTTCTTCTCAAACAGTTCGGGGATGGTCATGACGCCTGAGTCTCGAAGCGGCTTGATCACAAATCCCGTTAGGCCAACTGCGGCCATAGCGAGCGCCATCAAGATACCTGGGGTGGCGCCAGCGAACCCTTTTTCGTAGCCGTTCTGGGCGGTGTACATGCAAGTGACGATGCCGAACTCGGTAGCTGCCAGAGAGGCGATCCCAAGGTAGACGTCCATCTCGCGACCAGCCACAAGAAAGTGTTCCACCTTGCCTACATATTTGCGCACCATAAGACCGGCGGCCATCGTTGCCAGTAGGTAGACTCCGACGATGCTCCCGTCCAACAGCCAGTTGAAATTTGTCATTCGCTTGCTGCCTTTCGTTTTCTTTTTCCGACAAACCTTATCCCGGCTGCGAACAGATTCGAATCTTCGCCAGCGAAATTTGCTGTACGGCTGCTATAGCCGGCGCGAAGGTCCGGCGCAAGTCGATGTCATCGCTTGATGCGAGCGATTCTCTTACCGCGAGGGTAAAGGCATTCTTCAACTCCGTACCAAAGTTAATTTTACTAATGCCATGTACGATGGCTTGGCGCAGCAATACTTCTGGCACGCCTGAGCCGCCGTGCAGAACTAAAGCTGACTCTCCTACCGCCTCTCTGATTTGCGTAAGTAGGTCGAAGTCTAATCGGACCTCGCCTTTGTAGAAACCATGTGCTGTACCTATAGCAACTGCCAGCGCGTCGACTCCTGTCTCCGCGACGAATCGCTGGGCATCTTCCGCTCGTGTGTAAAAACTAGCCATGTCATCTGCCGCGTCATCGTTGCATGCGACGTGGCCCAATTCACCCTCAACTGAAACGCCGTAGGCGTGCGCTAGTTCGACCACGCGGCGCGTCTGAGCACAGTTCTCGCTGAAAGAAAGTTTGGAGCCATCGAACATGACGGAAGTGTAACCTGCCTCTATGCAGCGCTCGGCAAGTTCATAACTTCCCCCGTGATCCAAGTGCAATGTCACCGGCTTTTCCATTTGCTCGGCGGCTGCGCGAGCCATCGCAACAATCAGCTCGAGGCCGAGATAGTTGATGGTTGATTCCGTGGTCTGCAAAATGATCGAGGCGCAAAGTGCGTTTGCAGCCCTGATATGCGCAAGCAGCGTCTCCGCGTTGTAGAAATTGAGGGCCGCCACCGCACGTTGCGAATGATATGCGGCAGAGAGCAGTGGGCGGCTCGCTACTAGTTGTCGCGTTTGCGCCTCAGCATGGATCCGCATTAAGGCTTCGCCCTCGGTTAAGAGAAATGCTCGGCGGGCCGATGTGCACCCAGAAATCTTTTCAGAACCTGACGGGTGGGTTGTCCAGCAGTCCCGCCCGCTTGTAGCGTCGCCAAGGCGCCACAGGCGTTTCCGGTACAGAGACATTCCGCGATGGAACGGCCTCGCAGGTAGGAAGAAACAAAACCTGCGGCGAAGGAATCGCCCGCCCCCGTCGTATCTGTTGGCTCGACCTTAAACCCCGACGCGGAAGTGATCTTGCCATCCTTGACTGCCAGGGCACCACGGGCGCCCAGCTTGATTACTGCGCAAGGGACCTCTTTGCTTAGAGCTTTCAATGCTCTTCTCGCAGTGCGCGCTCGCGTCAACTGCAACGCCTCTGATTCATTGAGAAAAAGTAGATCGGTGTAGGCAAACACCTCGCGGATACTATTGCTCCAAATGTGCGAAGGATCCGAGTTTGGGTCAAACGAAGTACTCAAGCCAAGCTCTCTGGCATGACGGAAAATTTGCGGGAAAGAGGGCTGCATGCGCGTTTGGAGAAAATAAGAAGTCATATGAAGGTGGTTGTGGCCCTCGAGCCACGACGTTCTGACATGCTCTGCGCCCATGGCAGCGATCGCCCCCAGATACGTTACTAATGCCCGATCTTTGCGAGTGCTCAACGAGATCGTCACGCCAGTTTTCAAATGTTTATCGCGGGAGACGTGGCGGGTTGAAACTCCCGCTTCACGAAGCGCTGCCACGCAGAATTTTCCGAAGTCGTCTGCACCCACTTTGGCGATGAACGTTACTTCATGCCCGAGCTTAGCGATGCCGCAGGCGAAAATCGCAGAGGCGCTACCCAGAGTCAGTCGAAAATCTGACGCTAGAATCTCCATTCCCATCTTTGGGACTTCCGCAAGTCCGCATGCCACAGCATCTATATTTAACTCTCCGATCACGATCACACGGTTTTCAGCAATCTTCCTTTTCATCGTAAGCCGCTGAGATGCCTTCAAATGCTGTAACTTTCTTTTGATTGCTTTCGGATCGGCGGTGATTCTAATATGATGTGAAATAGAATTGCAAAAGATTTTCAGGGGCTGGATATTGCTGCCGAGGTCCTGATACTTCATCCGTGCGCGAAACGTTCAACGACTCAATGGACCCTCTCTCCAAAATTCTAATGCTCTCGGGAGCCGAGCGAGAGGCGAGGGGTCTTGTCCACACCCCACAAGAGATCTTTCAGCAGCCGGACACTTGGTGGCGGAGTTATGAGAAATTGTCGCAACTCGCACCCGAGCTGGAAAGTTTCCTGAAACGTGCTGGCGTTCATAACGATCTAAAAGCGCGTCCGTCAGTGTTCTTAATTGGCGCAGGTACCTCTGATTACATCGGCAGGAGTGTTGCGACGCTCATGCGACGTATTTGGCAGTGTGAGGTGTATGCCGTACCCAGCACCGACCTGCTCACTTGCTTAGATGATTTCGTCGTGGCCGGAAAGTCGTATGTCTGGGTTTCGTTCTCCAGGTCTGGCGACAGTTCGGAGGGGGTTGCCTTACTTGAGTCGGCGCTCGATCGCCGTCCTGAAATTCATCACATCATCGTGTGCTGCAATGGCGAGGGTCGCATGGCGCGTACGGTTAGTGAACGTGGCAACGTCTGTCGGGTCATACTTGATGACGCGGTAAACGACCGGGGACTAGCGATGACCAGCTCCTTCTCGAACATGGTGGTGGCGGGTCAGTGCCTGGCCCATCTTCAAAACCTCGCCACGTACGGCTTGACGCTGGATACACTGATTATGGCAGCGCGAAAATTTCTTCCGGCGGCCGCCGAGTTGGTAGAACAAGTTGTTGCAGAGGGCTTTTCGAAAATGTGCTTTCTCGGCAGTGGGACTCTGCACGCGGTAGCTGTGGAATCGGCGTTGAAGGTGCTGGAGCTTACCGCCGGGAGAATCGACACCTTCAGCGAGTCTTTTCTAGGAGTCAGGCACGGTCCGATGTCCGCCATCGATCATGAAACGCTGGTTGTTAGCTTTGTTTCCGGCGATGCCCGGCGCAGGTCTTACGAACTGGATCTATTGGAAGAGGTTCGCGACAAGAAGTTGGCCAAAAACATTCTTGTAATAGCGCCGAGGGTTGGGCTGGAGGACGAGAAAAGGTTCGCAAAAATCGGCATCATTCTGCCGCTCGAGATTTCAGCGGCCGACTACTACCGACCACCAGTTGACGTTTTCATCGGTCAGCTCTTCGGCCTCTTCTCATCAATCAGATTAGGACTCAAGCCGGACGCGCCCAGCCCACGCGGAGCCATCAGTCGCGTTGTCTCCAGGGTCAGGATTTATTAGGCAGTTGGATCAAAGAACCCAGAGTGTTATACCAGGACCACTTCAATGCCACGGGCGCGCAATTCAGCTTGAATGTCTGTTGTTAGCGAATTGTCGGTGATAACCTTGTCGATAGCCGATAGTGGCACGATGCGCGATAGGCTTCGCTTTCCGAACTTGCTCGAGTCGGCGACCAGGATCTTCTCGGTCGCAATTTGAACCATCGCCTGGTTGACCTTTGACTCTTCCGGGTTTGGTGTGCTGAGGCCGAAGTCGAGATCGAACGCGTCGACGGCGAGGAACAGTTTGTCTGCGGAAAGCTGCCGGAGCATGTCCTCGGCGAAATGGCCGACTGCGGAGTACGAATTCTGTCGCACCATCCCGCCAAGTATGATCAGGCGAACATCCTTTGCTCCTAACAGCTCCATCGCCACGTTAATGCCGTTAGTAATGACCGTCAGGTCTTTCCTATCCTTGATCTGCTTTGCGATATGCTGTGTCGTAGTGCCGGAGTCGAGGATGACTGAGTCACCATCCTTGATGAGTGCAGCTGCCGCGGCGCCAATACGCTGTTTCTCGTCAGCCCGTAGAGCAGCCTTGACTTGCAGAGACGCATCAACACTGACGGTTTCAATGCGAACGGCGCCACCGTGTGCTCTGCGCACGAGGCCACGTTTGTGGAGGTCCTTGAGGTCGCTGCGGATGGTGACTTCAGAGATCTGGAAGAGGCGGCTCAGTTCGCTCACTTCGACCTTCCCGCGCTCGCCGATCAGTTCGAGAATTTTGGTGTGGCGCTCCAAATTCAACATGCGATTCTCACTTTCAGAGCAGTGGCTCCCGAGCGCTCGTAGGTTCCTAGTCGGTTTGAGATTAACTGCGTGTGTTCTATGATCCCTCACGTAGAACGAGCCTGTCTCGATGCCATATTCGTTCGCGTCTGGGCGTTTGTCAAGAAACTGACGCAACGAAATAGCAAGAAGTGAAAGTAAATGAAAGCTCTCCGGTGAGAAGTCGAAACCGCGTAGGCTCGCAGCATTTCTGGATAGAATTGTTAGATTGGTTCAATTCGTTCCAGCCAGGGAGGAAGAATGCAGAAGCGATGCATTTTAGTGGTGCCATTGCTGACGCTATCGGCTGTGACGACTGCGCGGAAGCCCTGTATTTGGCATGGCCCAGCAAGAGGCGACGCCTCAGCGAAAGAGAGGGTATTCTGACGCCGGTCAAAAATTGAAATTTGCTCTCGTAGAGGCGGAGTATCTGGTGCAGCCAGACCAATCCAGCGCGCTGATTCTGCCTGGTCATTCTCAAATTCTTTGATCTTTTGTCTTATTGTTTCGACCCAGAAGGCGGGAGAATTGGGTTGTGTTCCGCACGTTGTCCGCTCCAGAATCTGGCCTTCATCCGAGATCGCGACGATTTTGATGTTCGTACCGCCGAGATCAACACCGATTCCATAAGGCATTTATCTGCTCCGATTTGAACGAAAGCTTCGGTCTGAGATTTGAAGAAACTATAAGCTGCCAGTAAAGATTTCAGACGCCCTTTCTCCATCGTTTATCATCGCTACGAATCAACTGAATCATCAACGACCCATCGGCATTCGTTGGCTGAGCGCAGGCCCAACGTACGGGCTGACGAATCCCAGCGATCGTTTCGATCTCTGCTCGGATTTTCAATTGCTGTCCCTCAATTCCTTTTGGCAAAACGAATGACGCCTGACGCAATTTACCACCGTAAGGATGTCCAGCATCGAGGCTACCGCCGATTTTGAGTTTCCCATCCAAGCTTTCGACATAAACTCTGAGCGCCCCCGGAATGCCCGACACTCCGTCGTTCGCGAGAGGCAACTACCAACTCGTCTGTGCCGTAACGCTTTCTCTGCCAGACCCAGGAAGGACGCACGCGATAGCCCATACGCCTACGTAGCGTGTCGAAACCGTTCGGGTAACGTTCATAATATTGAGCTAAATTGCCTGATTCAGTCCAAAGCGACCAGTAGTTAGCGCCTAAATCCAAAGCGTGAAGCATCCACTTTTCAACGACGTTGATGCCAGATTCATCAGTCGGTATGTACGTCGGATCAACTTTGTAAAGTTTACCGGGACGCGTTTGCACATCTCGCCAATCGCACCTGTGTAAGGGACATCAACAAAAGGCAGACTCGAAAGGTTTTCCACATGTCGCTCGAGCGTCTCCTTGCCCTGACGTGCGGCGAGCGATGGGCCGGCTTCTTCCCAAGTGTAACCGAACAAAATGAGACCATAATTTCTTACAGGCTTGTCTGACTGGGAAGTCACCAGAACAGTGTACCAACCCTCATCCTGGTCAATGCCGAATGGTCCCTGGTTCAAGCGATCTGACACTGTTGGTCCTGAACCGAAGTCGTAGCGATCCCAATTGTGAGTCGGAACATCTTGCGCTCTTCCAATGCCGAGACCATTCAACATTGTGAGGGCTGCTCCGGCCTTAATAAAATTACGTCTGTGCATAGAAGTATTCCTTTACGAGAGTAGAACTCCAACAATTGGGCTAAACGGCGATCGTGAAGACCCTCACTT
>WNFZ01007866.1_pt1 | contig 17787 bp, 6 predicted proteins | sample 5400081 | NCBI WGS metagenome assembly WNFZ01 (sample SAMN13153365, study PRJNA577476) | soil metagenome | isolation source: 80 cm soil or saprolite under grassland replicate 1 | place: USA:California | collected 2016-06-15 | reverse complement strand
CGAGATGGGGCCGGCCGCGCGGGCCGGGGCAGAAGAAGGCGGCGCCCCCGGGCCCGAAGGCCTCGCGCAGCTCCTCCCCGACCTCGTAGCAGCAGGGACCGATGGACGGCCCGAGGGCGGCCAGCAGGTCCTCCCGGGCGGAGCCGGCGGCCACGAGCGCCTCCACCGCCCGGGCGGCGACCCCGGACGCCGTCCCCCGCCATCCCGCGTGGGCCGCGGCCACCGTCCGGCGCCGCGGGTCCACGATCAGGATGGGCAGGCAGTCGGCGGTCTCGATCCCGAGGAGCAGCCTCGGGCCCGTGGCCACCGCGGCGTCCGCCTCGGGCCTCTCTTCCCACGGGGCCACGGCCACCGCGGCGCCGTGCACCTGCTTCAGCAGCAGCAGGCGGCCCCGTCCCTCGAGGGCCCGGCCGACGCGCCGCCGCGACTCCTCGCGGTCCTCGCCGCGGGCGAGGCCAAGGCGCTGCTCGAAGCCGTGGACCAGGTCCGGAACGCCGTCGAGGGCGGGAGCGGTGATCGCGCGCAGCATCCGCCGATCGTAACCCGGACCCGGCCCGACCCTCTCCGCGGGTTACACTTGCCCATGGCGGTCGAGGACGAGGGCGTGGTCGCGAGCACGGTTGAGGTGCTCGAGATCGACGAGGTGAAGCGCCGCCTGGCCCAGGGGGAGGACAGCGTCTTCACGGAGGCGGAGCGGGCCTACGCGCGTTCCAAGTCCGATCCCGAGCGGCGGCTGGCCGCCCGCCTGGCGGCCAAGCGCGCGGCCTGCCGGCTGCTGGGGGGAGACGTGACCCCCGCCGACATCGAGGTGGTCCGCGACTGCGCAGGGCCGCCCGGCCTCCGGTTCTCGGCCCGGGCGCGTCGGCGAATGGAATCGCTGGGGGCTGCCCGCGCGCTCGTCAGCCTCTCCCACGAACGCCGCCACGCGGCGGCGGCGGTGGTGCTGCTTCGCGGGACCGAGTGAAGCGCCTCGGGACGACCGCGCGGATCCTGGCCGTGCTCGCGGTCCTGGCCGCGGCCGGCCTGCTCTACCTCGGCTACGCGCCCGCGGGTGACGCGGCGCCCCATCCCTTCAACCACGACCGCAACGCGGTCTGGCTGGAGCACCGGTGGTTGGAGCGCGATCAACCGGACGGGGAGATGGCGGCGCTGCTCGCCACCCTGGCGAGCCGCGGCATCGTCTACGTCTACCCCCACCTGATCCCGTTCAACCCCGCGGGCCGGCTCCCCGAGCACAGCCGCGACCAGATGCGCGCGTTCCTGGCCACCGCCCGCAGGGTCGCGCCGGAGATGAAGGTCCTGCCCTGGGTCGGGGGCCTCCGCGCGGGCTGGCGACGGCAGCGTCCGGGCACCGTGGACCTGGCCGACCTCGGGCAGCGCCAGCGCATCGTCGCCGAGTGCCGCGGCCTGATCGACGAAGGCTTCGACGGCATCCACCTGGACGTGGAGCCGGTGGACGACGGCAACGACGACTTCCTGGCCCTGCTGCGGGCGCTCCAGCCCGCGGTGGGACCGGGCCGCGTGCTCTCGCTCTCGGCCATCCGGCCGGCCCCCTTCGCCTTCCCCCTGGCCCCCAACTTCGTCTGGAGCCCGGCCTACTACGCGCGGGTGGCGGCGGCGGCCGACCAGATCGTGATCATGGCGTACGATACGGCCCTCCCCACCTCGGCCCTCTACCGCCGCTACGTGGCTTGGTCGACCTCGTCCGTGACGAGAGCCCTCGCCCAGTCGCGTGCACGGGCGCGCGTCCTCCTGGGGGTCCCGACCTACGACGACACCGGCTTCATGCACCGCGCCGGGGTGGAGACCACGGAGAACGCGCTCCTGGGCGTGGTCGCCGGGTTGCGCGGCCTGGGGGCGGGCGGAACCTTCGAAGGCGTGGCCCTCTACGCGGAGTGGACCACCGACGCGAAGGACTGGGCCGTTTACGAACGCGTCTGGCGCGGCCGGGACGGAGGCTGACGAGAAGGGGGCCAGTACCCGGCAGCAAGCGCCGCGGCATTCCTTCACGCGGGTGAGCCGCTCGACCGCCAGCGGCCAAGTGGTCGTCGGACTATCGCGGCACGCGACCGGCGAGATCTCAGTTGCCACGCTTCCCAGGTCGCGATCTTGGAAGCCCTTGTAGATGGCCAGCTCTGGCCCGGACCTTGAGGTCCGCTGGATCCTCCACTCCCGGGCTGCACTGCCGTGCGCGCCGGGCGGCGTCGCAGCCCGAGGACGTAGTCTCGCCTTCTTCGACCACCCCCTGTACGAGCGGGTCGGCTGCTGGGCCTACGGTCGGCCGATCAGGGAAAATTCCCTATCGTAGATTCAGGAAATCCCTGTTACCTCGGGTGACTTTTGAGCAGTTAGAGAAATTCCCCTATTGACGCTGCGGGTCGGTCCACCTAAGATTCGCGGGCGTCGCTTCATTGGGTCGGCGCGACACGCTAAGCGGCAAGAGTGGCATCGCGCTCGGACCAGTCTTAGTCGTTGCCGCTCCCGCCTCGAGGCTCACGCGTGGCGCTGGGCGAGCGACCCGGACGAAGGAGATCCCAGTGGCCTTGGCCAGATCGACGAGCAGGACAGGGTGCGTCGCTGGGCTCGCGGTGCTCGCCACTTTGGCGTCGGGGGTAGCCTCCGCCTCTCCACTGGCTGCGGGTTACTACCACACCCTGGTCGTCTCTTCCGACGGAACCGTTTGGGCGTTCGGCAGCAACTCGAACGGCCAGCTCGGGGACAACACGACCACCCAGCGCAAGACTCCGGTCCAGGTCAGCGGGCTGAGCGCCGTTACCGCCGTGGCTGCGGGCGCGTATCACAGCCTGGCCCTCAAGACCGACGGAACGGTCTGGGCCTGGGGTTATAACTACTATGGTCAGCTTGGCGACAATACGACGACCCAGAGGCTTGTTCCGGTCCAGGTCCTGACGGGGGCGGTCGCCATTGCGGCCGGAGACAACCATTCCCTTGCTCTGCTGAGCACTGGCTTGGTCATGGGATGGGGATACAACGCCAACGGACAGGTTGGAGACGGCACTCAGCTCCAGAGGAACGTTCCTACCCAGGTCTCGACGATTTCGTCGGTGAGCGGGATCGGCGCGGGCGCCAGCCACTCGCTCGCGGTCAAGACGGACGGAACTGCCTGGGCCTGGGGCGACAACCTGAAGGGTCAACTCGGCGACGACACGACGACCCAAAGGCTTGCCCCTGTCCAGGTAACCGGCCTCACGAGCGTCGCCTCGGTGAGCGGGGGCTCCGCCCATAGCCTCGCCGTCCAGTCCGGCGGCACGGTGTGGGCTTGGGGCTCCAATGACTATGGTCAACTGGGCGATTCGACGAACACGCAGCGCCTCACGCCGGTCCAGGTCGCAGCGCTTCCTGGCTGCTCGTACGCGAGCGCCGGCCACAGCCACTCCCTGGCTCTCGAGTGCGAGGGGACGAGCTCATCCTGGGGATACAACTACTACGGTCAGCTTGGTGACGGGACGGCGACCGACCGGAATGCTCCCGCGCCGGTCAACATCCTCTCGAGCCTGTCCGCGATCGCCGCTAGCCGCCGACACCACAGCGTCGCGGTTACGACTGACGGTGTGGTCTGGACCTGGGGACACAACGACTCAGGGCAACTGGGCGACGGAACGACCCAGGATCGGAACGATCCGATAGCGATCAGCGAACCCGGGTTCAACTGGAAGGTGGCCACTCCCGCCTTCAACCCGCCGGCCGGGACGTACGCGGCGAATCAGAGCGTTGCGATCTCGTCTGTCACCTCCGGCGCCACGATCTACTACACGACCGACGGCACGAACCCGACCGTTTCGTCGCCCGTCTACTCGAGAGCGATTTCCGTAACCGCGACCACCTTGGTGAAGGCCATGGCCACGAAGGCCGGGCTGCCCTCCAGCAACGTGGGCGTCGGACAGTACACCCTCAAGGTCGCCACTCCGACGTTCAGCCCCGAGGGCGGCACGTACGCGAAGGCCCAGACGGTGACCATCTCCACGGTCACCGCAGCCGCGACGCTGCGCTACACCACCGATGGATCGGAGCCGACGGCTACGTCGCCCCCCTATGACGCTCCCCTTTCCATCGGGGCGACGACGGTCCTCAAGGCCAAGGGGTTCAAGTCGGGCTGGGTGGACAGCGATACCCATTCGGGCGCCTACACGATGAACGTCGGCGCCCTGGCTGCTCCCAGCACGAGCCAGCCCGATCCTTACTTGGTGGTGGCCACTCCAACCTTCACACCCGACGCGGGAACCTACGCGGCCGGGCAGACGATCACGGTGAGCACGGCGACGGCGGGCGCTACCATCTACTACACGATCAACGGCGTCGACCCGACGACGAGCGATCCTATCATCCCCAGCGGCGGCACGCTCGTCGCGGGCAACTACACGCTCAAGGCCAAGGCCATCAAGACAGGCGACACGGACAGCGGCATCAAGTCGGCCGCCTACACGGTCACCGGCAGCTTCACGCCGGGGGCACTGGCGCGAGGAGACCGGCACGCACTCGCGGTGCAGTCCGACGGCACCGTGTACGCCTGGGGCTACGACTACTACGGCGCGCTCGGCGACGGCCCGGGCAGCCCGTCCGGCTATCGCTTCTGGGCCGACCGCGTCGGGGGCCTGACGGGAGTGACCGCGGTCGGGGCGGGGGCGTATTCCAGCGTGGCCCTTCGGAGCGATGGCACGGTTTGGACTTGGGGCTTGAATAGCAGTGGCCAGCTCGGAGGCGGCCCCGCGCCCGGCGGGGAGCGGGCCTTGCCGTATCAGATCGACCTTTCGGGCATCGTCTCCGTCGCTGTCGGAGAGAGCCATATGCTGGCCGCGAAGTCCGACGGCACCGTTTGGGCCTGGGGCAACAACGGCAACGGTCAACTCGGCGACGGGACGACCACGCAGCAGAACACGCCCATCCAGGTGCCGGGGCTCTCGAACGTCATCGCGGTGGCGGCGGGCCGGTTTCACTCGCTGGCCCTCAAGAGCGATGGAACCGTCTGGAGCTGGGGCTGGAACTTCTATTCGCAACTGGGTGACGGAACCACGGTGGAGCGCCACTCCCCGGTCGCAGTCGATGGCCTCACCTCCATAACCGCAATCGCGGCCGGGACGCAGCACTCCCTCGCGCTGCGCAGCGACGGGACGGTCTGGGGATGGGGGTCGAACGGGTCCGGCGAAATCGGGGACGGCGCCACTCTCCAGCGCTACACGCCCAGCCGGACGTACGGGCTCACCGGTGCCACCGCGATCACCGCCGGCACTGGCAACTCCGCCGCGATCAAGGCCGACGGGACGCTGTGGGCCTGGGGCACGGGCAACGAGCTCGGCTATGGCAGCTCCACCGACAGCACTGTCCCCGTCCAGGTCGTGGCGTTGTCCAACGTGGTGCGGATCGCGGCCCAACACGCGATCACCTCCGACGGAAGCGTGTGGGGGTGGGGAGTCAATCCCGTCGGGACGGTCGGCGATGGCACCAACATTACGCGGCTGGTTCCCGTCCGCGTGAGCGACCCGGCTTTCCTCTGGAAAGTGCCCACGCCGACCTACGGCACCGCGGCGGGCCTCTACTACACCAACCAGAACGTCGCCGTCTCCTGTGCCATGGCCGGCGCGGCGATCCACTACACGACGAACGGTGTGGAGCCCACGGAGAGCGACCCGGTCGTCACGTCTGGCTCCACCGTCCTGGTGGACCACAGCTTGACCCTGAAGGCAAAAGCCTGGATGACCGGGCGGGCTCCGAGCAACGTCGATGCTCCGGCCTACACGCTCAAGGCCACGACCCCCGCGTTCAGCCCTGGCGGCGGCACCTACACGGTTGCCCAGAACGTGACCATCACCACCACGACGTCGGGGGCGGACATCCGATACACGACGAACGGCAGCGACCCGACCGCATCATCGACGCTGTACACCGATCCCGTGGCGATCAGCACCACGACGACCCTCAGGGCCAAGGCGTTCAAGACGAACTGGACGGACAGCGACCCCCAGACCGCTACGTACACCATGAACCTCGGCGCGGCGGCCGCGCCCGCGATGAGCCCGCCCGCGGGAACGTACGTGGACTCGGTCGCAGTGACGCTCACTGGACCCACAGGGGCGACGATCCGTTACTCGACGGACACATCCGATCCGACGGCGACGTCAACTGTCTACACAGGGCCGATCACCTTCACCGTGACCACGACGCTCAAGGCCAAGAGCTTCCACCCGGACTATTCCCCGAGTGCGACGACAACCGGTGTCTACACGATCAAACCGGCTCCGCCCTCGGTGACCCCCGGGACGGGAACCTACGCGGCCGGTCAGACGGTGACCCTGACGAGCTCAACCTCCGGAGCCACGATCCGTTACACGCTTGGTGGAGCGGATCCCACCGACACCGACCCCGGCCTCACCACGGGGTCCACGTTGACTCTTCTTGCCAGCGTCACCCTCAAGGCCAAGGCCTTCAAAGCCGGCTGCTCGCCCAGTGATACGGTGACCGCCGTCTACACGGTGACCGGTCAGTTGACCAACGGCGCGGTGGCGGCCGGGGGGCAGCACTCCTTTGCCCTGAAGCCGGACGGCTCCGTCTGGGCCTGGGGCAAGAACAGCTTCGGACAGGTGGGCGACAACTCGACGACCCCCCGGCCCTCGCCGGTTCTGATTACGCTGTCGTCGATCACACGGTTGAGCGGCGGCGACACGCACTCGCTCGCCCGGAGCTCCTCCAACAGCGTCTACGCCTGGGGGGACAACACCAACGGCCGCCTCGGCGACGGGACGACGCAGGCTCGCTGGACGCCGGTCCAGGTCCTGACGGACGCGACCACCGCGGCGGGGGGCTTGGAACACAGCCTCGCGGTCAAGACGGACGGGACCGTGTGGACCTGGGGCCGGAACAACCGCGGCCAGCTCGGCGACGGAAGCACGGCCCCCGAACGTCTCACTCCCGCGCAGATCGGCACCGTCAGCGGAGCGGTTGCGGTGGCGGGCGGAGGCGCGCACAGCCTGGCCCTCAAGTCCGACGGAACGCTCTATGCCTGGGGCAACAACGACAGCGGACAGCTGGGCGACGGCTCGATCATTCAGAGGAACACCCCGGTTCCGCTGAACGGGTTCCTCGGCGTCAGCGCGGTGGCGGCGGGGAACAACCACAGCCTGGCCTTGAAGTCCGACGGTACCGTGTGGACCTGGGGAAAGAACGACTACGGCCAGCTGGGCGACGGGACGACCGTGGCGTACCGCTCGGCGCCCGTCCAAGTCCTCACGGTGCGCGGCGCGATCGCGATCGCCGCGGGAAGCAACCACAGCCTGGCCGTCACCGCCGACGGCTCCGTCTGGGCCTGGGGCTGGGGCGTGGACGGCCAGCTCGGGGATGGGACGAGCAGCAATCGCTCGACGCCCATCCGGCTGACCGACATCGGCGCCATCATCGGCGTGGCGGCGGGCACCTACCACAGCCTCGCGCTGGCCTCCGACGGAACCGTGTGGGGCTGGGGGCATAGCTACGACGGCGGGCAGGTGGGAGACGGCACGATCTACACGATCCGCACCCGGCCGGTCAAGGTCAGCGAAGCGGCATTCGCGTGGAAAGCGGGCACGCCGACCTTCAGCGTGCCGGACAGCACCTACAACGCGCCGTTCAACGTGGCTCTCAGCTCCACGACTTCGGGAGCGACGATCCACTACACCACGAACGGCCTCGACCCCACGACCAGCGACCCCTCCGTGACGTCTGGCGGCACGGTCTTCGTCGATCAGAGCGGCCCCGTCAAGGCAATGGCGGTCAAGGCCGGCCTGGCCCCGAGCAACGTCGCCACGGCCACCTATGTGATGAACCTCCCGACACCGGCCTTCTCGCCGCCGGGCGCCACGTACGCGACGGACCAGAGCGTGACGATCTCCGTGGGGAGCGTCACCGGGGCGACGATCCGTTACACCACCGACGGCACCGCGGTGACGCAGACCTCGCCCGTCTACACGGCGCCCATCACCGTGGATCGCACGACCACGATCAAGGCCCAGGCCTGGAAGGCCGGTTGGGGGACGAGCTATGAGACCGCGGCTTATTACACGATGAAGGTCGGCACTCCCGCGCTCAGCCCCGGCGGAGGTTCCTACGGAGCCGCCCAGAGTGTGGTCGTCAGCACGGTGACGCCCGGGGCCAGCCTGCACTACACGACGACCGGTCTCGATCCGACGGAGAGCGATCCCGTGGTGGAGAGCGGCGCGGCGGTCACCGTCGACAAGTCGGCCACGCTGCGGGTCAGAGGATGGAAGGACGGTGGCTGGACTCCCAGTGATGCCACGGTGGCCAGCTACTCGATCACGCTCGGCGTCGCAGCGATCCCCACCTTCCACGGTCAAGGCCAAGGCGTTCAAGCGGGACTGGACGGAGAGCGCGACCGCGACCGCCGACTACGTCGTGAACCTCAGCAACACCGTGGCGCCCGTCGCGTTCAGCCCCGCGCCGGGCGCGTACCCGACCACCCAGGTCGTGACCCTCACGACGGCCACCTCGGGGGCCACCATCCACTACACGACGAACGGCAACGATCCGACGGAGGCCGATCCCTCGGGCGGAGCCGTGAACGTCGACCGGGCCCTCTCGCTCAAGGCCCGGGCCTTCAAGACCGGCATGACCGCGAGCCCGGCGCGAGGAGCCGACTATGCCATCACGGGCGCCGTCGCCGCGGCCTGGCAGCACGGCTTCGGCCTGAAGGTGGACGGGACCCTGTGGGGCTGGGGGGTCAACGGCAACGGGCAGGTGGGCAACAACAGCACCACCGACGTCACTTCGCCGGTCCAGGTCCTCTCGGGCGTTCGCGGCGTCTCGGCCGTCGGGGACATCTACCGCGGTCACACCCTGGCCGTGAAGGCGGACGGGACGGTCTGGGGCTGGGGAGAGAACGGCAGTGCCCAGCTCGGAGACGGCTCCACGACACAACAGCTCGCGCCCGTCCCGACGAGCGGCCTCGGCGGTGTCACTGTCATCGCGGTGGCGGCCGGCAGGTTCCACAGCCTCGCCCTCACCAGTGATGGCCGCGTCTACGGCTGGGGATACAACGGCAACGGTCAGGTCGGCGATGGGTCTACCACACAGCGCCTGACGCCGGTGCCGTTGACGTCGCTCACGGACGCCGTCGTCGCGATCGCCGCAGGCGATTCCCACTCCCTTGCCGTGACGCGAGATGGAACCGTCTACGCTTGGGGATTCAACTACTACGGCCAGCTCGGGGACGGCACGACGATGGAACAGCACAGCCCGGTCCAGGTCAGCTCATTGCGGGGGGTGATGGCCATCGCCGCCGGAGCCAGCCACTCCCTCGCCCTGCGAACGGACGGCTCCCTGTCGGGAGACGTCTGGGCGTGGGGCCAGAACTCGAACGGCCTGTTCGGCGACGGGACTACCCTGAACGCAATCTTGCCGGTGCGGGCCTTGAGCGGTGCAAACGCGGTGAGCACCGCCACGTCCCAGTCGCTGTACCTGCGCACGGACGCCTCGGCACAGGGCTCGATCTGGGGGAGCGGTCTCCACTACGGCGACCGGCTCACTTCCGGCGCGCCCAACTCGAGCACCTCTCCCCGGCGAATCGGCAGCGGAGACTTCGTTGCCCTGGCCGCCGGCGACGGCTTTTCCCTCGCCCTGCGCCGCGACACGAGCCTGCTGTCATGGGGCCCGAACAGCTATGCGGCGGCGAACGGCTTCGTCCTGGGATCCGGCACGGGCACGGATGACCCGGACCACGACGGCCTTTCTACTTGGGACGAGCTGAGGCACGGGTGCGACCCCTTCAACCCCGACACCAACGGCGATGGGATCCTCGACGGGCCGGCCATCGCGGCCGGCCTCAGCTGCTCCAACCCCGACATGGACGGAGACGGGGTGCTCAACTGGGTGGAGATCGCCCAGGGAACGGACCCGTTCAACGCCGACACCGACGGGGACGGAGTTCCCGACGGTGCGGACTGCTTCCCTCTCGACCCGACGCGCTGGGAGTGCCCGGCACCCGTCCCGGGGGATACCACTCCCCCCGTCATCACCCTCACCGAGCCCGCGAACGCCACGCTCATCTCCGTGGTGCCACCCCTGTGAGGGCCCTGGGTGTAACCCGTCATCTGGCCGAGAACGGAAAAGTGCCGAAGCAGAGGTTGACCTTGAGGAACGACACGCTGTACCTGGGGGTCCGGCGCGCCCTCGCGGTGGTGCTGATGCCGCTTCTCGTCCTCACCTCGGTTCCTGTGTCTGCGGCTCCGGGGAGCCCGCGCTCTGCCACCTACGCCGCACCGCCATCGACCACCGACAGCAGCATGGCACCCCCGGCGCCCCAGGTCACGGTGAACAAGACCCCGCCCAAGGTGGAGCCCGTGCCGCTCCGGCCCGTGTTCTCCGACCCCCCGAAGGATGAAGAGTTCTTCCGGGCCCGCGTCTTCGGCGAGCCCTTCGTGCCGATCGGGGGGCCGACGAGCGTCGAGGAGAACCGGGCCTTTGCGCGGGCGCTCCTCGCCTTCCACGCGGCCGGAGACAACGAGGAGGTGACCGCGCTCGGGCTCTTCCTGAACGACCACCCCAGGACCGCGTGGCGGGCCTCCCTGGTCGCGAACCTTGGCAGCCACTACTCCCGCACGGGTTACTACAGCCGCGCCCTCGCCACCCTCACCGAGGCGTGGAACCTGGCCAAGGGAGCCCCGGAGCCCCTTGCCCGGGCCATCGCCGACCACGCGCTCGGCGAGCTTCTCGACCTGCACGGCAAGTTCGGACAAGTGGAGAAACTGGAGGGGCTGATCGCGGAATCGAAGGATCGCGATCTGCACGGCGACGCCGTGGAGAAGGCGTCGAATGCCCGCAGGGCCATCTACATCTTGCGAGAGAAGCACGAGGAGGCGTTCGCCTCGGGCGCCGTCGCGGTGGATCGGTACCTGGGGCATGGGAAGCCCGGCTACACTCAGCATCCCGAGATCGCCCAGTTCCATGCAACGCCCCAGGGTGCTTCGCTGGCGGACATCCAGGCCCTGACGGCGCGGACGGGAATCGGGATGGAAATGGCCTTCCGCGGCCCCGGCGGGAACGACCTGGTGGTGCCCTCGATCGTTCATCTCAAGCAGGGCCACTTCGCCGCTCTGGTCAAGGAAGAGAACGGCCGCTACGTGCTCGCCGATCCCATCCTGGGAGGAGAGGAAGTCTGGCTGAGCCGGTCCGCGCTTCTCGAGGAAGCGAGCGGTTACTTCCTCGTTCCCGTGGGCCTGGTTCCGCAGGGCTGGTCCAAGCCAACGGCAGCGGAGGTTGGCAACGTGCGGGGCAAGTGCGTGGCTGCGGTCTATGACCCCCGGGCGACATTCTGCAGTGTCGGCGGTGCGGGCGGCAATGGCGGCGGTTCGGGCGGGAGTGGTGGGGGTTCGAGCTGCGGCCCGAACGGTTGCGGAATGGCGACGTACAGTTTCAACAGAGGCCTCGCGAGCCTTCAGATCAGCGACAGCCCCGTCGGGCATTCGCCCCCCCGAGGTCCGGCCGTCGAGTTCAGGGTCAGCTATGACCAGCGTGAAGCCTACCAGCCGGCCGTGTTCACATTTTCCAATCTCGGACCGCGCTGGAGCCACGCCTGGCTCTCCTACGTCGAGGACGACCCTTCCAACCCGAGCGGGCCGGTGTATGCCTTCCTCCGCGGCGGCGGCAGCGAAGTCCACTCCGGGCTGGTGGGGATTAGCTACCCTCCCCACCTGCTCAGCCGGGCGGTGGTGGTGCGCACGTCATCGTCGCCGATCACCTACGAGCGACGGCTGCCCGACGGATCGGTCGAGGCGTTCAGCCAATCCGACGGTGCGGTCTCACCCCGCCGGGTCTTCTTGAGCCAGTTGCGCGACCCTCAGGGAAACAGCCTCAGCCTGACCTATGACTCCCAGCTCCGCATCGTGGCCGTGACCGATGCCCTGGGTCAGGTGACCACGCTGAGCTACGGCCTGTTGTCGGATCCTTTGAAAGTGACGAAAGTCACGGACCCCTTCGGCCGCTCCGCCAAGCTGGAGTACGATGCCTCCGGGGCCCTGCTGCGGATCACCGACGTGATCGGCATCGTGTCGGAGATGGAATACGGGAACGGGGACTTCATTCGGGCGCTCACGACCCCCTATGGGACGACGACCTTCTCGTACGCCACGCCCCAGGGTGAGCCTGGTGTGTACTATCCCGACCGCTGGGTGGAGGCCATCGACCCTCTCGGGGGCAAGGAGCGGATCGAGTACCGCTGGGGGACGGCCGCCCTTCCCGCCTCAGACCCCCCGAACACCGTTCCCACCGCCTTCATCAACAACGTGAACCTCAACGCCCGAAACACCTTCTATTGGGACAAGCGGGCGATGGCCCTCTATCCGGGCGACTTCACCAAGGCTCAGGCTTGGCACTGGCTGTGGTCCAGCAGCATGATGGTGACGCCCATACTCCATAGCGAGAAAAAGCCGTTGGAAGGCCGGATCTGGTACGGGCAGAGGGGCGAGTCCTTCGCGGAGCAGGCCGGTCCCGATGGCAAGGCCGCCAAGGTTGGTCGTGTGCTCGACGACGGGACGTCGCAAATCTGGCGCTATGAGTACGAATCACAGACCGGGAAAGTAATGCGCCAGACCGATCCCCTCGGAAGGACGACTACTTACACGTACGCTCCTAACGGGATCGACCTCCTCGAAGTCCGCCAAGTCAACGGGCAGAATACTGAACTCCTCCAGAGCTTCACGTACAACACGCAGCACCGGCCGCTGACGGTCACGGACGCCGCGGGGCAAACGACGACGTACACCTACAACGCGGCCGGCCAGGTGCTCACCGTCACGACGCCGCCAAGGGCCGGCATCACCGAGAACCGCACGACGACGTTCACCTACGACACGAACGGCTACCTCCAGAGCGCACTTGGGCCGGCAGCGGGAGCGACGGTGGGCCTCACTTACGACGGCTACGGCCGCGTCAGGACGTGGACCGATCAGAGCGGCCACACGCTGACCTATGACTACGACGCCTTGGACCGAACAACGAAGATCACCCATCCGGACGGGACGTACGAAGAGACGGTCTACAACCGACTCGACCCCGAGAAACAGCGAGACCGGCTCGGACGGTGGAGCCAAACCTTCTACGACGCCCTGCGGCGGCCGGTGGCGATGCGCGATCCGCTGGGGCGTACGACGACGCAGCAGTGGTGCAGCTGCGGAAGCCTAGACAAGGTCATCGACGGCAACAACAACGCGACGACGTGGGAGCGGGACCTTCAGGGAAGGATCACGAAGGAGACGCGGGCGGACGCGAGCTTCACCCAGTTTGTCTACGAGAACACGACGAGCCGCCTCAAGCAGCGGATCGACCGAAAGAACCAGACCACGACATACAGCTACTTCCTCGACGACAGCTTGCAGCAGACCGTGTACACGAACGCCCAGAACCCCACACCCACGGTCAGCTACACCTACGACCCCGTGTATCCGCGCAAGGCGACGATGACGGACGGGACGGGGACGACCACCTGGAGCTACAACCCGATCACGACGACGCCGAGCCTCGGCGCGGGACTCCTCGCAAGCGCCTCGGGGCCGGTCGGCAGCTCGACCTACACCACGACCTTCGCCTACGACGAGCTGACCAGAGTCACCAGCCGCTCGGTCGACGGCGCGGCTGCGACGGCCTCTTACGACGCGCTCGGGCGTGTGTCTAGCGAAACGGACCCGCTCGGGGCCGTCAGCTACACCTACGTGGGTGCTACGAGTCGCCTGAGCAGCGTCTCCTTACCGAACGGGCAAACGACGAGCTTCCTCTACTTCGACAGCCTTGGGGACAACCGGCTGCAGGAGATCAAGCACCTGGACCCGGGCGCGGCCATCCTCTCGAAATTCAACTACACCTACGATGCGGCCGGGAACATCAAGACCTGGAGTCAGCAGGCCGGGACTAACCCGGCGAAGCTCTACGCCTTCGATTACGACGGCGCGCGCCAGCTGACTCGGGCTGTGATCTCGGGCGTGACCCCGCTGCCCGTGCCGAGCCGTTTCGGCTACGGCTACGACAACGCGGGCAACCGCACCGCCGAGCAGCTCGACGACGCGGTGACGGGCGCGACGTACGACAACATGAACCACCTTGTGTCGACGCAAGCGGGCGGCACGCTGGCCTTCCGGGGCTCGGTGAACGAGCTGGCCACAGTCACCGTGGGAGGCAAGCCGGCGCAGGTGGCAGGGGACAACTCCTTCCAGGGCACGGCCACCGTCCCGTCAGGGACGAGCAACGTGGTGGTGGCCGCTACCGACCCCAGCGGGAATGTGCGGACGAACGCCTACCAGCTCAGCCAGAGCGGGACCCCGAAGGCGCTGAGCTACGACCTCGACGGCAACCTGACGAACGACGAGACGCGGAGCTACGAATGGGATGCCGAGAACCGACTCACCGCGGTCAACCAGGGGATGAACCGCAGCGAATTCACCTACGACGGTCACGGTCGGCGGGTGAGGATCGTCGAGAAGGTCAACGGCACGCCGACGAGCGACAAGCGTTACGTGTGGTGTGGGATCAAGCCGTGCCAGGAGCGGGACGCGAGCGGCGCCACGGTCACGAAGGCCTTCTATCGCCACGGCATCATGGACGGCAGCATCAAGTTACTTCACGACCGTGGATCACCTGGGTAGCACGCGCGAGATCACAAACAACTCGGGCGCCGTGGTGGCGCGCTTCGACTTCGACCCCTACGGCCGGATGACGAAGGTCAGCGGGACCTACAACACGGTGTTTGGATTCACCGGTCACTATCACCACGCGCCGAGCGGCCTTGCGCTCCCTCTCTATCGGGCGTATGCGGCAGACTTGGGGCAATGGACGAGCGAGGACCCTGAGGGCTTCGTGGATGGGGTGAACCTCTACCGCTACGTGCGCGGCAACCCGGTGACCCTCATGGACCTGACGGGCGAGATGACGGCGATGCAGGGCGCCTGCCTCGCGTCGGTCATCTTCCTCTTAACGACAGTGGTCGTGGTGGTGACGGTGACTACGGCCGGCGCCGGAACCGCTGCGCTGGCTGCGGCTGGGGCGAGTGGGGCTGCGACAACTGGTGGTATCGCTGTGCTCACGGGGGTCACCGCCACGATCCTCTTCTGCTCACCTCCCACGGCGGCGTGCATGAAACGTGAGCCAGAGATCATCCCCTTCCCGCCGCCGCCGCCGCCAGGGCACGCAATTTGTCATCGGTTCAAGCGCACCGATACCTACTGTAAGTACAGGTGTAAGTCGTCAAGTGGGGCAACCTGGGAGGAGCAAACAGCGCAGCCCTTCTGCCCGGCGTGGTATATTCAAAGAGGTAGGTGAGCGTGACTGACGAGATAGGTGAGGTCTGCTCGTTCTGCGGTCGCAGTGCTTCTCAGGCAGGCACGCTAGTAAGGGGCCAACGAGGCGCGATATGCGAAGAGTGCAGCCGGATCGCGTTGAACCTCGCTGAAGATCGACGAGAAGGACTGATTGATCGTGATGGAAGGCTTGAGATAGGTCAATTCCCTGCGGATCTTGGATTGGCACAGCGTATCGGGCAAGCTACTCTTGCACGACATGCGTTTGTGCCGCTCAATGTGCGGGATGACCACGTGGTCCTAGCAGTTGCAGGTTTGGATGCTCTGAACGACCTCAAGCAGATTGTCTTGGATGCACATAGGCAGATGGCTGCAGATGAACGCCAGAGGGACGTTGTTGACTTCGTATTGGCGCGGCCAGAGGCGATCATGGACAAGATCGCATCGATCTTCACTGCGGATCCGGAGCCGGAACGGTAATTGGTTGTTTGGGCACTGGCCAGCCGGGTTCCCGCCGCGCCTCATGCTAGACATCGAATCGATAGCGTTGCGCGCCGCTGCTCTCAATGAACATCTCGGTGGGTCTCCATCGACGCGCCAGGTGCGGTCCAGGGCGCCGGCTTGCGTTCTACAAGGTAGCTATAGGGAGCAGGGATGGAGGCTGCCGAGACATCGCGGTGCTTGAAGGGATCACCTGGGGCTGCTACCGCGCGGAGTGTGTTCGCCGATGCCTCGCCAGAGGGCCTTGAACGATCCGGCCGAAGGGATGAAGGCGCTCCGGAACAGCACGACGCGCTCGCTTCGAGTCCCGGGCGCCCCCGTTAATAGACCCGCGGAATCGCTGGCCCCGCAGCGCGGAGGCGATGCGACCCTGGTCACCGTGTTCTTCTACTGCCTGGCTGATCTGCTGCTGCGGCGTGAGTCGCCGATCTGAATCCACATGAAGACAGGAGCACTGAGGCGAGTCCTCTCCCTGGCGCTGCTCGTGGTGCTGGCGGTTGTGCTGGCCGGGCTTGTGTGGTCCCGCTGGGGCAGCTTGGCCGCCCCGGAGGCCGCCCTTGAGGGCCGCTACCGTACGGAAGAGCAGTGGATCGCCGCCGAGATCGCCCAGGACATCCTGGAGATGGCGCAGTACGCGAAGGATCCCCGTTCGTCATCGGAGGTCGGTCGCTTCGCCGTAGAGCCGCTGGCCGCCGCGGAAGGCGGCCCTGGAGTGACGGTCTCTTTCACGCTCCCGGGCGGGCTGCAGCGACGCCAGGCAATCGCGTGGAAGCGGCACATCTGGTCACCGGAAGACTATGAGCCGCTGGCGCGGAACGCCCTCGACGCATCAGGCGAGGTGCGAAGTGCCGTCGCACCCTCGAACGACGAGACGACGCTGGCGGCACTGACCTCGCCCTTGGCGGACGTCATCGAGGCCCAGAACCAGCGCGTGTCGCAGCATCTCACGGCGTCCATGGCCGATGCGGATGCTGACGAGGAAGCAGCATTGGTGGTGGGCGCGCTCGTTGTGCGCGAGGCGTCCGAAGTGTTCTGGGATGTCCGTCAGCTCCTGTGTCGGATGGCGGCCCATTTGTCCATGGCGCGCGCCCTGCGGCATACGCCTGAGCACGGCCTCAACGGTCGCTACGCTGACGCGATCCTGGCGGCGTATGCGAGCCGCTCGCGCGAAGCGATGAAGAAGCTGGACGCCCTGGAGGCGTCGGCGGGAGGCTCCCAGGGCCAGCGAGCCTGGGTGCGCGCGTTGAGGATCTGGCTGACGGCTGACTGGAGACCGCTGGCCAGCCCGTCACAGGGTACGCTCATCGAGAGACTTCTCTACTTCCGCGCCCTGGGCTGGACTCTGGGCGGTGCGTCCGCCGTCCAGTTCTACCAGAGCTTCGAGGCGGAACCGATCCCGGACTGGGGGAGGATCGCGCTCGAGAACCTCAGCGGGACAGAGGTCGGAGGCTTCGCAGAGGAAGGAGCCGAGCCCGAGCAGGCGGAGGCCCGCGACATCTGGCGGCGCATCCACGGCCGCGACCTGGCCGGCTCCGATCTGGTTGCCGCGCTGAACCGCCCGGCTTCGCGCTGTATCACGCCCACCGGACCGCGCGTCCTGGCCTGGGGCACCTGGGCCGCCGGCCTGCAACGACACGTGTGCCATCGCGTGCTCCGGATCAACCGGTACTGGGAGCAGGTGGTGGCCCTCCCCGAGCAGGCACAGGCGACGCGGGCGGCATTCGACGACCGGTTTGGCGGGCTGGTGCTTTATCCCTTTGTCCAGGGCCTGCGCTGGCACCATGGCCGGATCCACCTTGAGAGTTTCGGCAGCGCGCTCAACAGGGGAGTGTCCACGGCGGCCGAGCATCCGGAGCTCCTTACGGCGTTCGTTTGGGACAGGATGGCGCAGACGGCACGTTACGCGGTGACGCGCCGGCGGATGCCGCCGCTTCTGCCCTGGTTCGCCGCTTGGGTGCCTTCGGGAACTGCCTATGCGGCGGGCAGCCGCGTGTACCTG
>WNFZ01005536.1_pt1 | contig 17792 bp, 17 predicted proteins | sample 5400081 | NCBI WGS metagenome assembly WNFZ01 (sample SAMN13153365, study PRJNA577476) | soil metagenome | isolation source: 80 cm soil or saprolite under grassland replicate 1 | place: USA:California | collected 2016-06-15 | reverse complement strand
CGTGATCGTCGATCCGGGGCTGCGCTCCCAGCGGGAGAAGCGCTGGCGGGCGGCCTACCAGCGGGCCGGCAGCGGCGAGCTGGAGGCGCTGCGCGCCGCCGACCCCGAGCTGGTCGACCAGGACGCAGCCAGCCTGGGGGCCGCGCTCCGACGGGTGCTGGAGGAGCTGGGCGAGGGGGACCGGGCGCTGATCGTTGGGCACAGCCCGACCAACGAGGCGGCGGTGCTCGGCCTCACCGGCCAGGTGGTCGCGCCGCTGGCCAAGGGGGCCGGCGTGCTGGTGGTGGCCGACGGCGACCGCTTCCGGGTCGACCACCTGGACGCCTGACGGTGCGGCCGGACGCCAAGGGAGTGCGATGGATCGTTGGGTCGAGCTCGCCGACTGGCGGGACCGATCCGGGCGAAGCTAAGACACAGGTTGTCTTCCGCAACCGCTGACATTGCGTCCGCGATCGACAGCCAGCGCAGCCGCGCCGTCGGGGTCTCGGCAGTGGCGTCCTCAGGCCGGGCGGTCGCGAGCGCATACCTGAGGTCGGCGTGCTCGTGCTCGGGCTCGCCCCGACCGGCGGGCACGGGAACGATCGCCACGTGGACCAGACGCGGCCGCGCAGCATCTGGCCAAGGCGAGAGATCGCGAAGGCCGGTCTCCTCCCGGGCCTCCCGGAGCGCAACGTCCAATGGACTCGTCTCCCCCGCCCCGCCGTGGCCGCCGACGTGCAGCCAGCTCTGCATCCGGTCATGCCAGCGCAGAAGGACGCGCCGAGTCTCCGGGTGCACGATGACCGCGGAGCCAGTGACGTGCAGCGCTGAGGACCGCTCCCACGGGTCGCCACTGGCTGCCAGCTCTCGAATGCGCGCGATATCCCGGGCTTCGTCGTCCGACAGCGGCTCGTACCCATCGAGGACCGCTCCCAGCCCTGGACCACACGGCGACACGCAGCTCATCACCCGGTCTCCGTCCCAGCAGATCTGGACGCCAGTTCCACCGCTCCGCAACCCCCACGAGAGCGTCGCACAGCCTCCCTTCCAGAGCGTCGACATGCAACGAGGAACAACAGATGGTAGACCTGCCGTGTGGGAACCCCGACCGTGCTCAGCCAGCGGGCGCTCAACCGCGCGACGCTGGAGCGTCAACTTCTGCTGCGCCGCTCCACGATGTCGGTGTACGAGGCGGTCGAGCACCTGTGCGGCCTGCAGGCGCAGACCACCACCTCCTGGTATGTCGGCCTGTGGGCCCGCCTGGAAGGCTTCGCCCCGGAGTCGGTCGTCGACCTGATGCGGGCGCGAAAGCTGGTGCGGGTGGTCCTCATGCGTTCGACGATCCACCTGGTCACCGACCGCGACTGCCTGGCCATGCGGCGGCCCGTGCAGGTGGTGAGCGTCCGCAGCATGAAGAGCAATTGGGGCAGGAACCTGCTGGGCGTCGACTTCGACGAGGTGACGGCGGCGGGACGCAGGCTCCTGCACGAGAAGCCTCTCACTTTCAGCGAGCTCGGCAAGCGCCTGCAGGAGCGCTGGCCCGATCACGACGCGGCGTCGCTCGCCCAGGTTGTGCGGGCGTACGCGGCGCTGGTGCAGGTGCCGCCGCGCGGGCTCTGGGGCCACAGTGGACCGGCCGCGCACACCACCGCGGAGCACTGGCTGAGCCGACCGCTGGCGCAGGACGACGCACCCGACGACATGATCCTGCGCTACCTGGCTGCCTTCGGGCCCGTCAGCGTCGCCGACGCGCGCACCTGGTCGGGCCTGACGGGGCTGGGCGAGGTCTTCGACCGCCTGCGACCCAGGCTGCTGACCTTCCGCGACGAGCGGGGGCGCGAGCTGTTCGACCTTCCGGACGCCCCGCGCCCCGACCCCGACACGCCCGCCCCGGTGCGGTTCCTCTACGACTTCGACAACCTCGTGCTCTCCCACGACGACCGCACCCGATTCCTCGACGCCGAGCACCGCAGGCTGCTGTGGCCCGGGGACAACCGCGTCTTCGGCGCCGTGCTCGTCGACGGCGCCGTGCGCGGCGGCTGGCGGCTGGAGCGGGACCGTGACGCGGCGAGGCTCGTCGTGCAGTCGCTCAAGCGCCCGACCAGCAAGGACACGAGCGCGCTGACCGCGGAGGGCCTGCGGCTGCTGGAGTTCCTTGCCGCCGGCGCGAGCGGGCACGACGTCCATTTCGCGGTTGCGGCCTGACCTGCTCCGCCGGCCTGCCACAGGTGGTCGGGGGCGGCGTCAGGCTGCCTCGGCCGCCCGCTGGAGCGGCTGGAGGGTGACCGTCGGGGAGGCCGCGGTCCCGGTGTGCGCCTGGGTTGGGGACCGGCGCCCGATGGTGGTCGCGAGCAGGGCGCGGAGGCCGCGTACCTGAGCGCGCTCCGGTAGCCGCCAGGTACCGTCGTGCCAGCTCGCCAGGCGCTCGCGCTCGAGCCGGCGGCCGGCGAGAGCGGCGTGCTTGCAGGGGACGGGGAGGGCTGCCCGGTGGGTGCCGGAGCGGCAGGTGCAGCCGAGCAGCACGGTGCCGTCGCGCACGCCACGGATCCAGACGCGATGGCTACCGGGTTGGGAGTCAGATTTGACGAGAATGGACCCGTCGGGGAGCACACGGGCGTTGTGGCCGCTCTCGACCGCTCGGATCTCGGCGGCGAGTCCGTACACCGCGTACCGTGCCATGTCGTCGACGCGCCCGCTGAGGGTGGCGGGAGCGACAGGGACAGCAGATTCTTCCTTCATGTGCTCATTGTACCGGGAACGGGTGGTTCCCGCTAACGAAATCGCAGGTCAACGTAGGTATTCAGGGGCTCAGCCGCTCGGCTTCACACACTCCCAGACCGAGTGCATGTAGCTTGGCCGCAGCCAGCCCCGTGCGGCGACCGCGTCGTCGGCGACCACGGTGAGGTCGGCCGGGTCGGCGCTGTTGACCATCGCCACCGCGTCGAACTCCCCCGAGATCCCCTCCGGCCAGGTAGTGTCGCGCTCGACCACCCGCCGGCGGAAGTCCTGGGTCACGAGCAGGGTCGTGGCGAAGCCTTCCTTGCACAGCCGCTGGGTGAAGTCGAGGCCGAAGCGCCAGAACACCGGCGTCTTGTCCCCGTGGAACTCCGGCTCCGGCGGCGGAGCGGTGACCGGCTGGGTGAGGGGGACCTGGATCAGCATACGGCCACCCGGCCGGAGCACCCGGTAGAGCTCGCTCAGGACGGCGCCGGTGTCGGGGACGTGCTCGAGGACGTGAGCGGTCAGCACCAGGTCGAGCGACGCGTCCGGCAGTGCCATGCGCGTGAGGTCGAGCTTGATGTCGGCCTTGTGCGCCCGCTCGTCATAGTCGCTCGCCAGGTAGTGGACCCGCCGTGCCATGGCGCTGCGGTAGCCCCTCCCGAGCCGCGGGCTCGTCTCGAGCATCCGCAGATCGCGCCGGTACGGCACGCGCTGGAACATGCAGAAGTACAGGAACCGGTCCCGGGCGACACTCTGGCAGCGCGGGCAGGCGGCCGACTCGCTGTGGAAGCCCCCCTCGAAGCGCTCGCCGCGCCAGTCGCAGAGCACGCACCAGGCGCCGCGCTCCGGCACGTCCCCGGAGGAGACCGGCTGCCACGGCCGCAGGCGCAGGGGACGCTCCCACCGCACCCTGCCCCGGAGCTTGCTTCGCAGGATAGCGCGCGCCCTGCGCAGGTAGTGGACGGTGCGGCGGCGCGCCACGGCGGCGTCTGGCATGCACTGGCTCCTTCAGGGACAGCCCCCGGAGCCGGGAGGACGCCGCCGGGCCGCAACCGCGGCAGCGTCCTCCCGTGGGGTCATGGGTGGTGACGTCACTTCTGGATGTCGATGGTCTGGCTATCTGTCTCGCTGCCGCAGACGGAGAAGTTCTGTGCGCAGCCGAAGATCTCGGCGCTCGCCACGGCGGTGCCCTGCTTGAAGGTCTTTCCCCCAGATGTCGTTTGGACGAGCGTTGCCGGAGACTCGACGTGGACGTCGAGGAACAGCCCTCCGGAGAAGAACGCGACCGCCGGACCGGACGCGGCGAACACCGCGAGCACGCCGCCGGCGACGATCGCCACCACTACCGCGGCAACTCTAGTTCACACCCGCCCAGGCCGCGCCCGGTGGGCCGGTGGCGCGCGCGCCCCATAGCATGCGGGCGATCGCGACCAGCAGAGCCGCCAGCAGCGTGAGGCCCACAAAACCGAGCTCCGCCGCGACCTGGGCGTACTCGTCGTGGGCGTAGGCGAAGAACCGAACGGCACCGTCGGGCTCCTTCCATCGCAGGTCGGCGTGCCCGGGGCCGGCACCGGCCACGGGATGCTCCGCGATCACCTGCAGGGCGGCACGCAGCGCGCCGCCCCGGTCGGGTGAAGCCAGCCCGCCGCCGAGAGCGACCAGTGCAAGGCCCGCCACCAGTGCGCCGGCCAGCAGCAGCGCGACGGCCGAGGACCGCTGCAGCCGTGCGACCGTCGCTGCAAGGGCCAGCCCGGCGCAAAGGCCGATCCCAGCCAGCACCGGCCGCGGCGGGCTGGCAGCCGGCATCGACGGCACCAGGCAGACCAGGGCCAGCAGGGCGCCCCCGCACGGGCCGACCGCGGCCCGAGCGGTGGCGCGAGGCCCCCGCAGCCCGGCGAGCACGATCAGGCCGCCGGTGAGCGCGAGCGCGCCCGCTCTGCTCGCGGTCGCGCGGCCACCACGCGCCTTCCGCGTCGACCTGCCCCTGCTACGGACATGCCACTCCCCGGCACGCATCGGCTGATCCGGCTCGTTCGACGAGCGAATGTTCGGTAGCGCCGAAATAACATAGTCTCCGCGAAGGCTTGAAACAAGGTTCTATTGCTCAGTTGGTGTGAGAACGCCTCGGCTCTGCCAGCGACCCGTCCGGCGAAGGATGCGCCACGGCTATCCCGATGCCGACCGCACGACCGGCTCACGATCACCCGTCCGGGGTGGGCCGCCAGGGCGACTGCGCAGTGGCAGGCGCAGCTCGAAGCGGGCGCCGTGGGAGTGGCGGACGGGGTCGACGGCCACCAGCTCGCCGCCGAGACGGTCGGCGAGGCTGCGGGCGATCGCCAAGCCGAGCCCGAGCCCGCGGGTGCCGTTGGCGACCGCCAGCCGGGTGAACCGCTCGAAGACCCGCTCACGCTCGTCCGCTGGAATGCCGGCCCCCTCGTCTTCGACGGCGAGCACCGCCTGGGTGCTGCGGGCGGTCGCCTCCAGCCAGATCCCCCCGCCGCTGTGCTTGACAGCATTGCCGACGAGGTTGGCCAGGATCTGGTCGATGGTGTGGACGGGACCGCCGACCAGCAGGGGCCCTGCCGTCTCGAGCTCGAAGCGCCGGTCGGGGTAGGTGAAGGCGGCGACCTGGCAGGCCTGCCGGGCCAGCTCGGTGGCGTCGACGACGACCAGCCGCTGGTGCGTGCCGGTCGGGTCGGAGGGCGCTTGCGCGTCGACCAGGAGCTGGTCGGTGTCGGTCTTGGCGTGGTGGGCGTGCTGGCAGATGGTGTCCAGCAGGTCGCGGCACTCGCCGAGGGTCCGGCCGGGCGGGAACTCCAGCAGCGTCGAGGCCAGGCTGAGGATCCCGTCCAGCGGGTCGCGGAGCTCGTGCGCGACGATGCGCAGGGCCTGGTCCTGGTGGCGGTGGCGCTCTTGGTGCTGGCGCAGCAGCGCCTCGGCGAGCGCGCGTGCCTGCTCGGCCTCGGCGAGGGCGCCGCCGAGCGTGGCGGCCAGCCGCCACGTCAGCGCGATCGCCACGATCGGCAGGGCCAGCAGCGGCGCCAGCACCAGCGGGCGCTGCACGACCAGCAGCGCGATCGAGGTGGTCGCGAACTCGACGCCCGCGACGGTGACTTCGAAGCTGGTGCTGACCCGCAGGTAGGCGGCGAGCGGGGCCTGCTCGTGGAGCCCGACGACCACGCGGACCAGCACGGTGTTGACCACGAGATAGGCGGTCGCCGCAACTGCGAACGCCATGAGGTTGCGGACCTCCAGCGAGGGGCCGTCGCCGCCGAGCAGCCGCCAGGTGCCACCGGCCGCGCCGAGCGACAGGGCGTACTGGGCGGCGTTGAACGGCAGCTTCTTGAGCGGCTTGCGGTGGCCGAGGTCGCCGATGATGGACGCGGCGGCGTAGACCAGGATGGCGGCTTTGGCGCCCCAGCCGAGCAGCACCGCAAAGGCGAACGGGTTGGAGCAGGTGATGAAGTGGAGCTTCGTGCGGTGCGGGATCGGCAACTGGACGAGGTCACCGGCCGAGCCCGGCCAGTGCGACCACGGTCACGTAGGCGTCACGCAGCAAGCGCGGACGTCGAGCGCCGAAACCCGCGAGGCGGGATAAGATGATCATTACGGTCAGTTACTCCAGGTGTGGGGTAACCGGGACGTGACCGTCAAAGCTGATCATCTCTCGCACCGGCGTGTCCAGTCTCTTGGAGCTCGGGTTGTGGCGTGCAGGCCGTCACACCGCCGGACGGGAGCGCGGACGCGTCGGGTACTACTCGGGTACTACTGGGTGGCTACCACTTCTGGCCAGCGCTGAGCGCGGCGGCGAGCGCGGCGATGGCGGCGAGCGCCAAGCCAAGGCGAGCCAAGCGGCCCTTGAGACGGGTCATCTCCCTTGTCACCCCCTCTGATGGTGCCGTGCGACCTGTGACCGGCTTCGGGTCGCGGAGCCGATAGGGTCGGCGAGTGCGGCAGGGCCGGAACGCCCAGACACGGGCCCAGTGTACCCGAGAATCCAGCAGAACTGGACGTTCTTCTTGAACAGTACTGTTGTGAGCTTTCCTGTTCACGCGTCCATCGGCCCGCCCGTGGCCACCCCGAGGAGGTCCTGGACACCGCCTGCGGGCTGTATGTGGACGGCCGCATCGCATGGCAGCCGCCCACCGATACTACTGGCCAGTGACACCCAACGGGGGATCACCCGCTTGTGGCGGCCCCACCACGCCCCGCTCGCGGTTGCCGCATCGCCAGGACCGGCGCGGTCGGGCGTTGTCGCAGGTTCGCCATGCGATCGGCGCGATGATATAAGAACGCCCAAACGGTTAACATAGCTAACATGGTGGTTATCCGGACGCCGGACCTGCTGCTGGGCGGCGGGCGGCGGGAGCCGGAGGCGCCGGGGGGGTGCGGCGATGGGGACGAGCGCACGCGTTGCGAACGGGGGCCGGTTCAGGCGGCGGTTCAGGCGGCGCGGTGCGCCGGGCCACCTCCGGTCGATCGCGGTCGTCGAGCGGACAACGTCGCCCGCGTGCGTGCTCGACCCGTACGGGCGCATCGTCGCCGCGAACCGCACGCTCGAGGAACTGCTCGGGTCCGCCGCCGAGGGGCTCCGCGGCCGGTCGGTCATGTCGCTTGCCTACCCGCCCGACGCGGAGCTCGTGCGCAAGGCGCTGGCGGCGGTGTTCGGCGACGGAGTCGACCGCTACCAGATCGAGAAGCGCTGCCTGCGGGTCGACGACCAGGAGCTCGTCTGGGGCGCCTGGGATTTCTCGCTCATCCGCGACGTCCGGGGCAGGCCCGAGCTCGCCATCGCGATGGTGCGCGACCTCACCGAGGCGATGCGCTCCGAGCACGAGCGGCGCTTCTTCGAGTTCATGCTCAGGATCATCGGCGAGGCGGACGACAGCGACGCCATGCTCGCGGCCGCGGTCCAGTCGATCTGCCATTTCACCAGATGCGGAATGGGCCAGGTGTGGGTACCCGCCGGCGGCTCCCTGGCGTGCAGCCCGGCGTGGTACTTCAGCGGCTACGGCTTCGACCGGCTCCGCTCCGCGAGCGAGCTGCTCAGGTACGAGCGCGGCACCGGGCTCCCCGGACTGGTGTGGGCGACGGGGCAGCCGTGCCTGCTCCGGGACGTCGACGACCCGGAGCGGTTCGACCGGGCCAGCCTGGCGGGCCGGGCCGGCGTCCGCGAGGCCATGGCGGTCCCGATCCAGACCTCGTCCGGGCTCGTCGCGATCCTCGAGTTCTTCGTGACCTACGACCGTGCCGGGGAGCCGGGACGCCTCGAGCGGATCTCGAGAGTGGTCGGCGGGCTCGGCCCGCTCATCGAGCGCAAGCGCGCCGAGGAGGCGCTGCGGGGATCGGAGGAGCGGTTCCGGGGAGTGACCGACGCCGCCACCGACGCGATCGTCTCGGCCGACAGCGACGGACGCGTGCGCTCGTGGAACAAGGGCGCCGAGCGGATCTTCGGCTGGCGCGCGGACGAAATGCTGGGCCGCCCGCTGACGATGATCATCCCCGAACGGCTGCGCGCCCTGCACCAGGAGGGCATAGCACGGGTCCGCCAAACAGGGCGCTCGGCGCTGGCGGGCAGCGTCGTCGAGCTCACCGCGCTCCACAAGGACGGCACCGAGCTCCCCGTCGAGCTGTCGATCGGCATGTGGAGCTCCAGCGAGGGACCCGCGTTCTCCGGGGTGATCCGCGACGTCACCGAGCGCAAGCGCGCCGAGGAGGCGCTGGCCACGGCCCACCGGGAGCTGGAGCGCACCAACGCCGAGCTCGAGACCTTGGTGTACAGCGCCTCGCACGACCTGAAGAGCCCGATGGTGTCCCTGCTCGGGTACCTCGAGTACCTGAAGCTCGACTTCGGCGAGGCGCTGGGCCAGGAGGGGCGCCGCTACGTCGAGCGCATCGCCGACTGCACCATGTACATGCAGCGGCTCATCCACGATCTGATCGACCTCTCGCGCGTGGGCCGCCTCTCCGGCGACGTCGGCGAAGTCGACCTCGCCGACGTCGTCCGCACCGTCGTCGACGAGGTCTCCGTGGCGCAGCCGGCGGCCGCGTTCCACGTCGGGCGGCTGCCGGTCGTCCTCGCCGATCCGGTGAGCTTCCGTCAGCTCTTCACCAACCTGGTGGAGAACGCGGTCCGCCACGGCGGCAGGGACGACCTCAACGTGACGATCGAGGCCACGAGCCATGTGGACGGCTCGTTCGAGCTCTCGGTCCGGGACGATGGCAAGGGCATCCCGCCCGAGCACCGGGAGCGCGTGTTCGGGGTCTTCGAGCGTCTCGAGGGGCCGTCCACCACCTCCGGGACCGGGATGGGCCTGGCCATCTGCCGCAAGATCGTCGAGCTGCTCGGCGGGAGCATCGCCATCGTCGGCACCGGCGGGACGGACGGCACCGGCGGGACGGACGTGCGGATCGCGCTGCCCACCGCCGTCCTCGGCCGCTGGCCCGCGCCCCGCCCGGGCACTGCACTGCTGCTGGACCGCGGGGCGCTGACGTGAGGGCGCTGCGCGTGCTGCTGGTGGAGGACGACGACGACCACGTCTTCCTGATCCGGCGTGCCCTCCGTGACCTGGGCGACGCGACGATCGCCGTCGATGTCGCCCGGACGGGGGAGGAGGCCCTCGAGCGCCTGCGTCGCGGCCGGTTCGACAGCCAGGCGCTCCCGGAGCTGGTCCTGCTCGACCTGAAGATACCGCGGCTCGACGGGTTCGAGGTCCTGCGCGGGATCCGCGCCGACCGCACCCTGCGCTCGCTCCCGGTGGTGGTGCTGACGTCCTCGGAGGAGGAGAGCGATAGGGAGCAGGCGCTGCGGCTCGGTGCGACCTGGTACGTGTGCAAGCCCGTGGACGGCGCGCGCTTCCGGACCGAGGTGCAGCAGGTCGCGGCGCGATGGGCGTGGGCCCAGCCGTAGCCGGCCGACGCTCACCACCCCCTCCGTGGTCGGCCCTCGAGCTGGCCGACCCGCTCCAGCACCTGGAGGCCGAGCAGCTCGCGCTCGGCGGGGTCCGTGAACGGCCCGTGCAACCCGCCGGGGTCGTCTCCGGGGCACGGTCCTCAGTCCGGCGTCTCGCCGATCAGTCCGGCGAACAGCAGCAGGTAGTTGGCGTCCGAAGCTCCGTCCCGGTCGGCGATGTCCTGGCTCTGCGCCGCGGGCGGGTTGGGTCCTTCGCGTCGTCCGGGCCGGGCCAGCCGGGCGGGAGCGGTCCCTCAGACGACGCCGTCGGCACGCAGGCGGGCGACCTGCTCCTCGGAGAAGCCCAGCTCGCTCAGGACCTCGTCGGTGTCCGCCCCAAGACCTGGGGGGAGCCGGCGCACCTCGGGGACGCCTGATCCGTAGCGCACCGGGTGCCGCAGCACCCGCACCCGTCCCGCGTCAGGGTGGTCCATTTCGAGGACCGGGTCCAGATGCTTGAACGCAGGGTCCTCGACCACCTGGGGATAGAAGGACACGGGCGCGCACCACGCGCCGTGCTCGCGCAGGAGCGCCACCCACTCGTCGGTGGTCCGCTCGGGGAAGATCGAGGCGAGCACCCGCCAGATCTCCTCCCGCTTGCTGGTGGTCAGCGCCGGGTCCTCGTACGGCTGGAGCTCCGGGGGGTTGCCGAGCGCCTCGCTGAGCACCTTGACGGGAGTGAAGGACAGGACGAGGTAGCCGTCACTGGTACGGTAGGTGCCGTACGGGGCGGGATGGAACGAGGAGCCGAGGCCGCCGCTCGGTCGCTGCACCACCGAGCCGTTGAGGTGGTAGACAAGCGGCTCCGTCTCCAGGTCGACCGCGGCTTCGAGCAGCGAGACGTGGAGCCGCTGCCCCTCACCGGTCCTGGCCCGGTGGTAGAGGGCACCGAGGATGCCGAGGGCGAGCAGCGCCGCGCAGTGCTGGTCGACGACGGCGGCGCCCGCGGGCGTCGGGAGGTCGCCGCTCCGGCCGGTCACCGACGCCAGCCCCGACAGCGCCTGGACGATCAGGTCCTGGCCGGGCAGGTCGCGGTACGGGCTGTCCTCCCCGTACCCGGTGGCCGACGCGTAGACGATTCCCGGGTTGACCTTCCGCACGGCGTCGTAGTCGAGGCCGAGGCGCTCCATGACCCCGGGCCGGAAGTTCTCGACCAGGACATCGGCCGTCCGGAGGAGCCGGTGGGCGACCTCACGGGCGTCCGGGTGCTTGAGATCGAGCGTCACACTGCGGACGTTGCGATGGGCCAGCAGGTAGAAGGCGCTCGTCCCGTTCAGGAACGTGTCAGCGCCCGACCAGGTCCGCTCCCACGCTCCGGTCCCCGGTGGCTCCACCTTCACCACGTCCGCCCCCATGTCGGACAGGTACTGCACGGCTGCCGGCCCGACCAGGAACTGGGTGAAGCTGAGGATCCTGGTCCCGGAGAGCAGCGACAGCGCGGGCTGGGTCACTGGTGCACCCTCCTCAGCCCGGCCCGCGGAGCCGGCTCGCATTGGGGCCGAGCTCGCCCGAGAGCGAGGCGGCCACCTCCAGGACCGCGTCCGTGTGCTCGGCCAGCCGCGGCTGGATCCGCGAGGACGGCCCCGAGATGCTGATGGCGGCGCACGTCTGCCCGCGCTCGTCGACGATCGGGGCGCCCAGGCACATCAGCCCCTCCTCGATCTCCTCGCGGTCGACCGCGTAGCCGTTCTCGGCGACCTTCTCGACCTCGTTCCGGACGGCGTCGGGGTCGGTGATGGTGCTCGGCGTGAAGCGCCGGAGCTGGGCACCGTAGATCGCCCGCCAGCGCTCGTCGTCCTCGAGCCCGGCGAGCAGTATCTTGCCAAGGGCCGTGCAGTGCAGGGGCACTCGCCTGCCCACCGAGGACGGCATGCGCAGCGGCCGGTCGCTCTCCACCTTCTCGATGTAGAGCACCTCCCCCTCCGCGAGCACCGCCAGGTGCGCGGTCTCGCCGGTCCGCTGCACCAGGCGCTCCAGCTCCCTGAGGACGACCTGGCGGATCGCGCCCCAGGCCGGCACGGCCGACCCGAGCTCGAAGAGCCTCCAGCCCAGCGCGTACCGGCCGCCCTCCACCAGCCGGACAAAGCCCTCTGCCTCCAGGGTGACCAGCAGCCGGTGCACGGTGCTCTTGTGCATGTCGAGCTCCCGGCTCAGATCGGTCACCCCGAGCTCAGGACGGTCAGGGCCGAAGCAGCGGAGGATCCGGAGTGCGCGGCGAACCGATTCCACCGGCGGGGTGAGCGCATTTCCGGGGTCAGGGGCAGAGCCCCCGCCCGACCCCGTTCGCCGCCGTGCGCCTGGGTCCCTTCTCACCATTGGTCCCGCTCCTTGACAGGCATGCGCAGTCGCACTATAAGACTACGTGTCCCGTGTAACAAGACAATGTTCTGAACAGAACAGCGTCCCAAGAGGGGGCAAAGGTGACTCACAGCCCGGCGATACAGCGGACCCGGAGCGGCCGGTCCAGGGCGGCCAGCGCAGCGCGACTGCTCGCCCTGGTCGCGACCGTCGTGCTGGTCGTGGCAGCCTGCGGAGGCGGTGCGAAGTCCACGACCCCAGAGAGCGTGCAGGCCGCCAAGACGGCGCTCGACCGCCAGAAGCTGCCCGACTGGGTGCACAAGCCCCCGATCGGCGACGTGAAGACCCGCGGCAATGTCGGCGAGTCCCCCACCTGGTACAGCGACGTCACCCTGTCCGACCAGGACCTTCAGACCATCCGCTCGAAGCGGTACAAGGCAGCATTCCTGAACTGGGATTCCTCCGCCTACAACCAGGCGATCTACCAGGGCGCCAAGGATGCCTTCGAGGCGATGGGCGTCAACGTCGTGGCCGAGACGAACTACAAGTTCAACAGCGCCCAGCTCCAGACCGACGTCCTCAACGTCATGGCCCTGCAGCCGGACATCCTGCTGTACAGCGGCGTCAACCCGGTCTCGGACCGTGCCGCATTCCAGCCCGCCATCAGGGCGGGGGCGTCGATCGTCTCCTACGCGAACGCTCCGGGCGACTGGACGACCGGCCGACCGAAAAACTTCGTCACGCTGATCTCCTATGACACCTTCGGCATGGGCGCGGCAGTGGCCGACGAGGTGCACAAGCAATTCCCGAACGGCGCCAATCTCGGCGCCATCTACTTCGCGGCCGACTACAAGCTCGTGAACGAGCGGGAGAAGGGCTTCTTCGACCAGCTCGCCAAGTACCCGAACCTCAAGCTGGTGGCCAAGGAGCCGATGACCGACCCGTACAAGACCCAGGACATCGCCACGGCCATGATCGCCCGCCACCCCGACATCAACGTCGTCTTCGCCCCTTGGGACCTGCCGGCCGAGGGTGTCTCGGCCGCCCTGGACGCGGCTGGCCGCAAGGACGTCAAGATCGCCTCGATCGACCTCGGCTTCACCGGCGCCCGGCAGATCGCCAGCGGCGGGCACATCTTCGTCGAGGGGTCGGACCTGGTCTACGAATGGGGCCGGACCGGCGCCATCGCCGCCGCCCTGCACCTGCTCGGAAAGCCCGTGCCGCCGTATATCGTCGTGCCCGTCTCGGCGGTCACCAAGCAGACCCTCAAGGACGGCTGGACCCTCGCCTACGGTCCCCACGTCCCGCTCCCGCCCGAGGTGGTCAAGGCGCTTGGCTAGCGGGGACGGGTCGGGGTCGGTGGCCGTGCCCGATCCGACCGCCGGGGACGACCAGGCGCGGTTCGCGCTGCGGATGCGCGGGATCGTCAAGACCTTCGGCCGCACGCAGGCACTTCGGGGCGTCGACTTCCAAGTGCGGAAGGGGACCGTCCACGGCCTGGTCGGGGCGAACGGAGCCGGCAAGTCGACCCTCATGAAGATCGCCGAGGGCGCGGTCAGGCCGAGCGCCGGTGAGCTGCTCGTCGGCCCGACGAGGATCGCCTTCTCCGAGCCCGGGGAGGCCCGGGCGTCCGGGCTCGGCATGGTCTTCCAGGAGCGCAGCCTGGTCCCGACGCTCTCGGTGCTCGACAACATCTTCCTCAACGCCGAGCGGACCCTGCCAGGACGGCTGGTGCACGTCCGAGCCGAACGGGCCGAGGCCTCCAGGCTGTTCGAGCGGCTCGGCACCTCCGTCCCCCTCGACGCTGAGGTCGGCCAGCTCGGCATCGGCGAGCAGCAGATGGTCGAGCTCGCCAAGGCGCTGCGCCTGGCCAAGGTGGCGCTCGTGCTGGACGAGCCCACCAGTGCGCTCTCCGACCACGAGGTGCAGCGCCTGTTCGGCATCGTCCGGCAGATCGCGGCCCTCGGGACCGGGGTGGTGTTCATCACCCACCACCTGAACGAACTGTTCGACCTCTGCGACGAGGTCACCGTGCTCCGGGACGGCAGGGTGAGCCTGTCCTGCCCGGTGCGCAGGACCGACATGGTCAGCCTGGTCCGTCACATGGTCGGGGAGGACCTCGCCCGCGGCCTCCCCGAGCCGGCCGCCCGCGCCGCGCTCCCACCCGGTCAGGCGGCGCTGCGGGTCGAGGAGCTCTCGGTCCCCGGCCGGCTCACCGGCGTGTCCTTCGACATCGTGCCGGGCGAGATCCTCGGCGTGGCCGGCTTGGCGGGCAGCGGGCGCAAGGAGCTGCTGCGGGCCCTGTTCGGCGCGGCCCCCGTCTCGGGCGGCCGGATCCGCGGCCCGAGCGGCGACCTCCGGCTGCGGGCCCCCGCCGACGCCATCCGGCGCGGCATCTTCCTGGTCCCCGAGGACCGGCACCGACACGGCCTGGTCGTCGACCACTCGGTCGAGGCCAACGTGACCCTCCCCCTTCTCGGCCGCCTCCGGCGCGGACTGCTGTACGACCGCCGGCGGAGCACGCGGCTGACCCACTCGGCCGTCCGGGAGCTGGCCATCAAGGCGGAGGGCCCGGAGCAGCCGGTCGCCGCCCTGTCAGGCGGCAACCAGCAGAAAGTGGTCGTCGCCAAGGCCCTCAGCGCGGGGAGCCGGCTCCTTCTGCTCGACGAGCCCAGCTCCGGGGTCGACGTGCGCACCGCGGCGGAGCTCCGCGAGCGGGTCCGCCGGTTCGTCGACGACGGCAACGCCGCCGTCTGGAGCAGCTCCGACCTCCACGAGCTGGTGGCCGTCGCCGACCGCCTGCTGGTCCTGGTGGACGGCAGGCTCAAGCGGGTCCTGGCGAACCGGCCCGCTCCGGTCTCCGCGGAGGCGCTCACCCATGCCATCCAACGGGAGGACCCGGCAGCGGAAGGGGGCGCCACGTGACGCGCAGCGACACCGCCGTGCCCGTGACCCGGGCGTCCCGGGTCCGCCTGCTCACCGGGACGGTGCTGCGAGGCGTCGGCCGCAACAGCTCCACCCCCCTGCTGGCGGTCGTCTGCTCGACGCTCGCGACCTTCTGGTTCCTGCTCAGGGACACCGCCTTCATCAGCCCCAACAACCTGCTGAACGTCGTGCAGGCCAACGCGCCGGTCTGCGTGATGGCGGTCGCCACCGTTTTCGTGATCAGCGCGGGCGAGATCGACCTGTCGTTCGCCTCGGTCATCCCCCTGGCCGCCTACGTGGCCGCACTGCTGTTACGCTGGGACCAGGCGCTGATCGTCGCGGTGCTCGGCGGGCTCGGCGTCGGCGCCTGTGTCGGCTTGATCAACGGGTTGATCACTGTGGGCCTGCGCATGCCGTCGTTCATCGTCACGCTGGGCATGATCGGGGTCGCCCAGGGCGCCTCGCAATGGATCACCCGCACGCAGGCCGTCCCGGTCGTCGACACGGCGTTCGCCACCGTCTTCGGCGCCGGCAGCCTCGGGCCGGTCCCGGTGCTGGCGTTCTGGACGGTGGCCGTCGGGGCGCTCGGCTACGTCCTGCTCAACCGGATGCCGTTCGGCAAGGCGGTGCTCGCCACGGGCGGGAACCCCACGGCCGCCGGCTACTCCGGCATCCGGGTCTCCCGCGTCAAGGTGACGGTCCTGGTGATGAGCGGGCTCTCGGGCGCCCTGGCCGGCCTGCTGTACGCCGGGCGGCTCCAGGGCGCCCGCTACGACCTGGGGGCCGACGACCTGCTGACGACGCTCGCGGCCGTCATCATCGGCGGCACCGCCCTGAGCGGCGGCCGCGGCCGGGTGATCGGCGCCATCTTCGGCGCCCTGCTGATGGGGTTCCTCAACAACGGGCTCATCCTTCTCGGTCTCGACGTCCCCCAGCAGCTCATGTTCCGAGGCGCCATTATCGTCATCGCAGTCGCGCTCAGCGCCCGAGGCTCCGTGCGCCGATGAACGGAGCCAGTGAGGACAGTGGCACGTGGACACCATGCAGCTCGTACAGGTCCGGGAAGTGGACGGCAGCCTGCGGGTGGGCCTGGTCGAGGACGGCGCCGTCCTCGACCTGACCCGCGCCGACCCCGTCCTCGCCGGCTCCGCCCTCCGCCTCATCGAGGCGGGCCAGAACCGCCTGCTGCCGATCCTCCAGCGGCTCAGGGCCGGGCTCGGGGCGAGCCGGCCCGCCTGGCGCTATGAGCGGCTCGACCGTCCGCCCGGGACCGGTCCCCACCTGCTCGCGCCGGTCCAGGCGCCGGAGGTGTGGGGGGCCGGGGTGACCTTTGAGCGCTCCCGCCAGGCGCGGGTCGGGGAGACCCTGGCCGACGCGGACGTCTACTCGCGGGTCTACGAGGCCGACCGGCCCGAGCTGTTCCTGAAGACCTCCAACATGCTGCGGGTCGTCGGGCCGCACGGCCGCATCGGGGTGCGCAGCGACTCCAGGTGGACCGTGCCCGAGCCGGAGCTGGCGCTGGTCATCGGCCCGGACGGGCGGATCGCCGCCTACACGGCCGGCATCGACGTGACCGCTCGCGACATCGAGGCCGCCAACCCGCTCTACCTGCCCCAGGCCAAGATCTTCCGCGGCTGCTGCGCGCTCGGCCCCACCCTGGTGGTGAGCGACGACCGGGTGGACATCGCCGGGTGGACGGTCCGGCTCCGCATCAGCACCAGCACCAGCGTCCGCTTCCAGGCCGCCGTCTCCCTGGCCAAGATGCGGCGCTCCCCCCAGGAGCTGATCGAGTACCTCTGCCGGGACAACGAGGTGCTCCCGGGAACGGTCCTGCTCGCCGGCACCGGGATCGTCCCCGAAGACGACCTGGCCCTGGAGCCGGGCGACGTGGTGGAGGTGTCGGTCGGACCGGTCGGGACGCTCACCGTCGGCGTCGGCGCGCAGCACGAGGCGGCCGCCGGTGCCGGCTGACGCAGCCGCCGGCGCCGAGCTCGCCGAGGTGTGGGCCGGCTACCTGGCGGCGGCCGAGCGGGAGCGCCGGGCCGGCGAGACCCGCTCCGAGCGGGACTTCCCGCACTTCACCGAGGGCGGCTCCTGGCGGCTGCTCGGAATCGACCGGCGCAGCGCCTGGCGGCAGGACGTGTACGACCACGGCAACTGGACCGCCGGCTTCTGGTACGGCGTGATGTGGCTGCTCGCCGCCGGCTCCGGGGACGGCCGCGCCGCCGGGCTGGCCCGGTCCCGGCTGCCCCTCCTGGCGACCCGGGCCGGGGACTGGACCACCCACGACCTCGGCTTCCTGTTTTTCCCAGGGTTCGTGCTCGGGCGCCAGGCCGGCCTGCTGCCGGACCACGAGGACGGCCCGGCCAGGCAGGCGGCGCGGACGCTCGCCGGGCGCTTCAACCCGCGCGGCCACTACCTCCAGGCATTCGGACCGGTCGGCGACCCGCGCTCGGCGGGGACCAGCACCATCGACACGATGATGAACCTGCCCCTGCTGTGGTGGGCGGCCGGGCACGGCGAGGACCCCGGCCTGCTCGCGGCGGCCCGCTGCCACGCCCGCACCTCGGCCCGCCTGTTCGTCCGCCCCGACGGCACCACGTTCCACCTGCTGCGGTTCGACCCGGTGTCGGGCGCGGTCCTGGACCGGGGCACCTTCCAGGGCGCCACGGACACCTCCTGCTGGTCCCGAGGCCAGGCCTGGGCGGCCTGCGGGTTCGCATGGGCGTTCGCGGTCACGGGCGAGCCCGAGCTGCTCCGTGCCGCCGAAGTCACCGGCGCCTGCTTTTTCGAGCGGCTCCCGCCCAGCGGCATCCCTCCCTGGGACTTCAGCGACGCAGCCGCGGACGCGCCCCGGGACGCCAGCGCGGCCGCCGTCGGCGCCCTGGGGGCGCTGATCCTCGGCCGGGTCCACCCG
>WNFZ01006797.1_pt1 | contig 17829 bp, 15 predicted proteins | sample 5400081 | NCBI WGS metagenome assembly WNFZ01 (sample SAMN13153365, study PRJNA577476) | soil metagenome | isolation source: 80 cm soil or saprolite under grassland replicate 1 | place: USA:California | collected 2016-06-15 | reverse complement strand
GCGACTACTCTGGTAACGGTCCTCAGGATTTTTTGCCAGAGCACGGTTCAATACTGCTTGCACCTTCGGCGCGATGCCCGGGATGGGTGGAGGCGGAGTATGGATCTGCATATAGATCACAGACAATGTGCTGTCCGCTTCGAATGGCACCCGGCCTGCCAGCATTTCATACAGTACCACGCCGAGCGAATAAATGTCAGTACGATGATCGGTCCTATCACCTTGTGCTTGTTCAGGAGACATGTAAGCCGGTGTTCCGCTGACCATGCCCGAGGCAGTCTGTGCAGCTGCATTCGCGATGCGCACAAGACCGAAGTCTGTTACGATTGCTTCAACATCATTTGTCAGCGGTTGATCCAAAGGAATCTCGGCTGCTTTTTTATGTAATAGGATGTTACCTGGTTTAATATCCCGATGAATGACGCCTTGCTCGTGAGCGTAATCGAGCGCCGATGTCAATGCTTTGAGGAGGCGTGCGACCTGATGAGGTGGAATACGCTCATTGCGGTCATGCAGGCCACGCAGATAATTGGCAAGCGTGGGACCTTTCAAATATTCCATTACAATATAGGGGTGGCCATCGGCTGTATCGAAATCAAAAATCTGCACGATGTTGGGGTGGCGCAACCCGGCGACCACTTTTGCCTCACGATGAAATCGTTCAAGCAGAATCGGCTCTTCTTCGATGTGACTATGCAATAATTTGACAGCAACCGGGCGCTCAAGCGTTAGATGCGTGCCTAAGTACACCTCTGCCATTCCCCCACGTGCAAGGAGTTTTTCAATTCGAACTTTGCCAATTGTTTTACCGAGCCACTCAGGCATAAAGAAATTATACGACAAATAATAAGAGATTTCTAATCTGAAATGTAATAAAAATGAAAGTCAGAGGAGTTTTGGAATGAAAGTCGTCGTTCTTATCTCAGCCATTGCGGAATGGAATGCTGTAAAACCGTTGTTTCCCAATACGAAGATTCAACGTTTTCCGTTTGGTGAGTGTTTCGACATCTTGATTCAAGATGAGCATATCTCGTTCTTCCATAGCGGCTGGGGAAAGATTGCCTCCGCTGGATCCATGCAGCATGTGATCGATAGCTATTCGCCAGACTTGGTTGTCAACCTTGGGACATGCGGAGGCTTTGAGGACGCGGTGAGTCTGGGCGATGTTATTTTGGTGGATAAGACCTATGTGTACGATATCGTGGAATTGATGGGGGACCTCGATATTGTTTCCTACTACGCCTCTTCCCTGGACCTGAGTTGGCTGGCTGAACCCTATCCTTTTACTGTCCGACGCGGGCTGATTGCCTCCGCGGATAGTGACCTGCCACCCGGAAAGATTCCCTTCCTCAAGTCGCTTGGCGCCATCGCTGCGGATTGGGAGTCGGCTGCGCTAGCCTGGGTCGCGCAACGAAACAACGCGCGTCTGCTTATCCTGCGCGGCGTAAGTGACATGGTCAGCGAAGAAGGTGGGGAGGCTTACAACAATATCGAGATATTTAATGAGCGCGCCAAGGGAATTATGGAGCAGCTCATCGAGCAATTGCCCGAGTGGTTGAACGCTGTAAGACTGTAGGTCGCGCTTGTAGCGCGACTGTCGGGTTGCAGTCACGTTGCAAACGTGACTACAGGGTCATCTCCATCGCTATATCATCTTCGTTATCGCTATAGCGCGGGATTTCATAAAAGCCGAGTCGTTTGTAAAAATCATAGGCGCGGTTTTGATGACCGCGATCTGTCTCAAGCCTCATCTGTGAATAGCCCTTTTCACGTGCAAATGACAGCAACTCTTGCATCATGCGATAACCCAATCCCTTGCCGTGATATTTAAATAACAGCCAAAGTCGTTTTAGTTCGCAAATTTCATTATCAATTTTGCGGATTGCGCCTGTTCCGATCATTTGATCATTCTCGATCATAACGAGAAAAATTCCTTCATTTTGGAAATAGCTTTGCTGAACATCGTCCATGTCATGTAATTGACCTTGTGATTCATAGTATGCTATTGATTCTTCAAGCGGCCTTGTATCATGGAAAACCTGATGGGCAACGCGATAGATTAATTGTTTAGCAACAGCGATTTCGTCTTGTTTGATATGGCGTATTTTGATCATATGAAGAATTACCCTTTGCGAGCATTATAATCATTTGATATCCCACCGATGAATACATCCAACGAAGCCGAAATAAAAGTACAAAAGAGAAATTTCCGTTACGTGCAGATCGACGCGATCGGTGTGAGCATCTCGAACGTCGCCGCGCCGTTTCTGCCGGTCTTTCTTACGCGTCTCGGCGCGAGCAATTTTCAAGTCGGTTTGCTCTCGTCCATGCCCGGTATGACAGGACTCGTCTTGGCGATTTTGGTTGGACGTTTCCTTCAAACGCGGCGCAATATTGTTCCATGGTACAGCCTGTCGCGCTTGATGGTGATCTTATGTTATGCCCTGACAGGGATATTGACTTTACTTATTTCTGAAAAATTTGCCATTATTGCTACCTTGGCGATTTGGGCATTTGCTACTTTACCTCAAACCGCGCTGGCTGTTGCCTTTTCGGTAGTCATGAATGCTGTGGCTGGACCAGAAGGTCGTTATGCATTGTTGAGTCGCCGTTGGACAATCTTTGGCTTGACTGGTGTAATTGGGACATTCATTATTACGCGATTGATCGATCTTTTATCGTTCCCACTGAACTACGCGATCATGTTCATAGTTTTATCACTGGGTGGCTTTTTTAGTTTTTATTTCTCGAGAAAAATTCAATTACCAGAACAGGTCACGCTCCCACTTCCCATCAGCTGTTCTCCGCGCCAAAACTTTAGTAATTACATCAAGCTTTTGCGTGAACACCCTGCATTCCTTTCCTTTTCATCGAAGCGGTTTGTTTACTTTTCTGCAATCGTCTTGAGTCAACCCATCATGCCGCTTTTCCTCGTCCGTCAAGTTCATGCAACAGACGCCCAGATTGGTACGATCAACATGACTCTGACCCTGATTATGCTTGTGGGTTATTTTCTCTGGCCGCGGGTTTCTCGCCAACGCGGTGGCAGGTTTGTCTTGTTAGCAACAACCTTGGGCATGACTCTGTATCCCGCCTTGAGCGCGGCGACCCCCCAAATCAATTTGATCATTGTTTATGCAGGGATTGCGGGCTTATTCCAAGCTGGACTCGACCTCGTCTTCTTTGATGAATTGATGAAGACAGTCCCTGCAGAATACAGTGCGACATTTGTATCATTAGCGCAATCCATGCAATACTTGTCTATGATCCTTGCGCCATTAGTGGGAACATGGCTGGCAAACTACATTGGTCTCCGCGGCGCGCTGTGGTTGAGTGCAGGGTTGAGGCTATTAGGCTTCTTGTTGTTCCTCAAACCTGATGGGCGCAGCGTATTATTCTACAGGGTTGAGCACGCGTCCAACGAATAAGATTTGTCCGCTTGGTAGATCGCGGATGGTGAAGATAAACGGATGGTCAATGATCAGACTCACATCAGGCAGCATTGCACTTGTGGGCGCCATGATGACGGCTGTCGCTGCTGCAGCTTCTGTGCCTTTTTCGTCTGCTGCGACGAATGCTTTATGCAAAACGGTGTCGATATACAGGTCTCTTCCCCGAGTCATGCCTGAGAAGTCAGCGCGATCAGGGTCAAATGCATCCGACATGCCCATGGAAGTCAGGTGGTCCCTAAGATCAAAGTCGGTGCTGAAATTGAATTTGGGCAACTCTAAGTCAAGCCCACCACTTGGCTGCATGCTTCCTAAAATTTCATTTAGTTTTTGAGCATCCAGCGTTGATTCAAATTCGCTAAATTTTTCTTCATCCGGAAGGATGATGTCCATGGCAGCAGTCTCACCTTGATAAGGTAATTCAACAGCCTGATATCCCTCCCTTTGAATGTAGGGTAAGCCGAATAAACCTTTCGACATCATTTTGACTTGCACATCCGAGCCGTCAAGTAAATGAAATGGAGCATCATGTGTATCATTCGGATCGAATTGAACCATCCAATCCGCTTTGAAGTAAATCGCGTTGACCAACACCATCTTTGTGCTGGAGTCAAGAACTCCGTTGGGAATTAAGTCTTGAATTTTGTCATTCGTTTTATTGCTCACCCAATCATTGATGTCTTTGCGGACAGCTTCATGTCCATTGATAAAATCAGCAAGTTGGATACCTGCACCATAGTTTTGGGCAATTACATCCAGATAATCTTTTAGGAAGGGGAAGGTCTGTTCCCCCCAGATGGCGTTCGCAATGTCCAGTTGAAGCGGCGTTTCATCTTTCGATTGAGCTTCCCCTCGCTTGGATAGTTCAAGATCGAGTTCATTAAGCGCAGAATGCAACTTATCTTGGGGAAGATAATGCATGGTTTGAGCCATCTGGGATTCCGTTTCACCGCGTGCACCTGCGTAGGTCATGGCTAAGGCGAGGGAAATACTATACGGAGAGTAGATCAGATTCCCATTCCGCGAATGGAGCGATTGGTATAGATCCAACGCAAAAGCATTATTTTCATCGGTCAGAACATGGATGTCATCTGTTGAGGCGTTGGGTGAAGTGATTCGCGGAAGATTGGATTTAGCGATACTTGCCTTAGGTCCGCAAGCGGAGAGTAGGAGGAAGAGAACGGTAAGGACAATTAATCCCTTAGGGAAAAGATGAGATTTCATGGATAGTTACCTCCAAAGCGAATATTGATTCTGAGACGTGTAACAGATATTTTAGTTCCCATAAATGGATTTCTGTGGTCTGATTTAAAGTATTCCGATATATAATTTCTATATCGTTGTACTCTTCAGAATCTATTTGGTAGGAGGTCGTGTATGGAAAAACAATTATCGTTGGCTGCCAAATTATTATTGTTTGGCGCAGGTGGATTGGCTTTTGTCGCTGGGCCAATACTCTTTTCATTCCCTACACAGACTGAAACTTACTTTGCCTGGACGATCAAACATCCGCTCGCACCGATTTTCATGGGTGCAAATTATCTGGGTGGGCTAGGCGCGCTTTGGACTCTTCGAATAAATCGTTGGTCTGTTGCGCGCGTGCAAATGCCGGGGATATTTGTCTTTGCCATCACACAGTTATTTGCTACTCTTTTACACATTCCAATCTTTAATTGGCACCATCCTGTTGCGTGGGCTTGGCTTTTTGTTTACGTGACGAGTCCGGTTGCGACACTGCTCGTCTATTTTTCAATGGAAAGAGGATATACATCACCGGCAAGCAGTAGTCTAACTGTTCCAAATGGCTTTGCACCCATCTTGAAAGTTTTCGCAGTGGTGAGTGCTGTGTTCGGTATTGGATTAATTCTCTGGCCCTTCATTTATATAGCCCCAGCTCAAGCAAGCGCAGTGCCCTGGTGGGCGTGGAAGCTAACACCGCTCACTGCACATGTCGCGGGTGGATGGTATCTAGCCGCCGCGACTCTGCACTACACACTCTCTCGTCAACATGCGCTAGATGTCACGGGACCTTCGTTGCTTGGGCTGATGATTGTTACAGGAGCGCAATTAATCGGCGCGTTGATATGGATGAGAGCATTTGATGGTTCGCCTATATTCATTGTTCTCTACTTGCTGAATTCCATCATCGTATTTGCATTTTCAGCTTTTACATTCCTCCATAATCTGACTTCATTTAGAACAGTTCCCTCGCGTTCTTCCTGACTTGGATGACAGTAGGACTAGAACGAAGACCTCCGGCCTCGGAGGTCTTCGTTGTATCCTTTTCGTTAGCCTCTTATCTCATCCTTAGAAATAACACTCTCCACCAAGAATCGTTAGGCATTTCAAGGGAAGTTTCTTTTCAGAAACGAATACTCTGATGTTTATTGCTTAAACAACATCCTTATCTAATGGGAGTCTCTCATGAAAATCACAACACTTGACGAATTACTTGAAGATGAGTTGAAAGATATTTACAGTGCCGAAAATCAAATTATTAAGGCTCTGCCAAAAATGGCAGAGGCAACTGAATCGCGTGATTTACGGACTGCTTTCGAAAAGCATTTGGAACAGACACGTGTCCATGTACAACGGATCGAAGAAATCTGCAACGATTTGAAAATCACGCCTCTTGGCAAAAACTGCAAGGGAATGGAGGGAACAATTAAGGAAGGCGAGGAAGTACTTCAAAGCGATATGGAAGCGGAGCCTAAACAAGCTGCATTGATTGGAGCTGCTCAACGCGTGGAACATTATGAGATTGCTGCCTATGGGACCGCGCGCGCTCATGCCAGGCAATTGGGCTATTTGAAGGCTGTTGACTTGCTAGGGCAAACACTTGATGAAGAAAAAGAAACTGACCAAAAATTGACGAAACTCGCCGAAAACCGGGTGAATGTAAAGGCTGCGATGAGCAGTGACAATGCGGATTTCACGAATAAGTAGGAAATGTACTTGTTTCTTCAACCTGAAAGGTGGTGACTGATGGTCAGATCCCTGTCTCAAAACTGGTGGCTGGTCATCTTGCGTGGGATATTTGGAATCCTCTTTGGGCTGGCTGCTTTTGTATGGCCGGGTATTACCTGGCTGACATTGATCATAATGTTCGGTATTTATGCAATTGTAGATGGTTTGGTCGCAATCATCACAGGCCTGTCACGGACAAAAGAATCACCGCGCTGGTGGACTTTCCTCCTGGAAGGGTTGATCAGCATTGGGGCTGGGGTGGTCGCTCTGGTTTGGCCAGAATTAACATCTTTGGTGCTGATTTATATGATTGCAAGCTGGGCAGTGATCACGGGCATCTTGGAGATCGCCGCTGCCATTCGCCTGCGAAATGAAATCTCAAACGAATGGGTATTGGGATTGGGTGGTCTGATCTCGATTGCTTTAGGAGTTTTTCTATTCCTTCGACCTGTGGCTGGTGGCGTCGCCATCATTTGGACGATCGCGGCCTACGCACTGATCTTCGGTGTCCTCTTGGTGATTCTTGGCTTCCGACTCAGAAATTGGAGAGCACCTGATACGCGTGAACCCATTCCATCCATGCGATGAATTTATTTGAATATTAATCCCTCCTGCAGTTTGTAAGCAGGAGGGATTTCTTTTGACTCTAAGGTCTGATAATTTCACTGTGCAATTTTTGGGCGGCCTCTTTGAGCCGTTCACACAAAACCTGAATGACAGCCAAACTCACATCGGGTCGGTCATGCAAAAGGGACTCGAAACTTTTTTGATCAAGACAAAGTGTTCGAACATTTCCAACAGCGGTTAATGTAGCCATGCGTGGTTCTTTACTGATAAGTGCCATCTCACCAACATACTCACCTACTGTATGCCGTCCAAGTTCAACCTCTTTCCGCTCTTTAGTCGAAATTACACGTACTTCTCCTGAAACGATAATGAACATCACCTCCCCTACAGCACCTTGTTGGACGATGACGTCACCATCACTGAACGATGCCTCCTCCGCAATGGCTGCCACTTGTTTGATGTCACTGGAGGAAAGGTTTTCAAAAAGCGGTACCCGCTTGAAAAACAAAATTCGTTCCATCAAAGAAAGAGTGGCAATATTTTCCATTTTCATTTCTCCAAGTTTATGGGCAGCGAACAAGGCGCAATCCCGAATCCAGGGATCTTCATCCATGATCAATCGTTGCCAATCAACTTTCTCGCCTGGCATCGCTTCCCCTTCCCATAACCTCATTAAGGGCTGGATGATTTTTCGATGGCGTGCGTTGATCGACTCTAATGCTTCGATTACATTTGCGCGCTGTACGGAATTACGCATTTCAAGGATCTCTATAGCAAGGTTCATCGTGTTTCGATCTCCTAACAGACCAATAGCGCGCAAAGCGCGGACGCCATACTCGTTTGACTTTTTTTGCAGAGATTCGGCAAGGAGATCCACTGCTTCATTCTGGGACCCTGACTTGACTCCGCTCATCAGGCAATCGTACTCCACCGCGCGGGAGACCGCTACACGCGTATATTCCTCAATAGGCTTTTCTGGTGGCATTGGAAGTTTTTGCAATGCAAGTAACACACCTTCCTCTTGCCTTGGATTCTGCAAAGCAAGGAGAACAGGTTCAACAGCCGGTTGACCGATTCGACCAAGCAATTCCGAAGCGGTTTCTCGAATGGATACATCCCTGTGGCTCAATGCTTCAACAAGATAAGGCACGGACTGCTGACTACTTATATGAGCAAGCGCAATGAGAATCACACGCCAAATCCTGATTGGTAGAGTAGGATCTTTTAGTTCATTTGCCAGGAAATTAAAAGCTTCTGCATCACCCCAGTCTCCCATCGCCATGATTGCATGTTCTCGATCAGAAGGCTCACCCATCGCCGCAGTGTAACGGAGGAAGGATCTCGCTTTTTCGATGACTTGTTTATCCCCACCTCTTCGGCCGAAAGGAGAAGGGAGCCTCAGGATGGAACTCGCGACTCGAGTGCTCACTCGTGAGGCTGGATCATCCAGCATGGGTGCTACTCGCTCTACCAAGTCAGCTGCGGAATCCGTTAACACTGAAAGGGCTGTGACAGCCTCGAAACGGACATCAGGATCGTAGTCTTGTAAAGACCCAACGATTTTTTGTATAGCAGAAGTCGCTTTTGCTTGCGCTAACGCGCGCAAACTGGAAGCGCGTACCAGCGCGTCTGAATCGCTAAGTCTCTTGATAAGAGCCTCTGTAGCTTCAGGAAGTGAAAGATGTCCAAGGATTTCAACAGAGACGCGCCGGATGATTGGATCGCGATCGGTGAGACGAGCCAGCACCGCGTGGACAGCGACAGCATCCTGCCTGAAACCACCAAAAGGTTGCTCTTCGCTATAAAAGAGATGCGGATTGCCTTCACGCAATGCCTCGATGAGCGCATCGTTATACCCGCTACCTGCCCGATAGATTGCAAAAGTGCATAACGCCGCGGCGATCAACCCTACCATGTAAAGTTGCTGTGGTGCCAACGTCTGTTCGCCCACGATGAGGATTGCACCCGCAATGAAAACCCCGGCCTGTTCAGGGACACCATCAATAAATGTTCGAACTTGATCACGGCGTTCGGCAGGCACAACATTGAACATGGCTTGATAAGCTGGGTCTGCGATTCCGGAGAGCCAGAGCATTTGTATAAATCGAAAGGAAACGACAATTGCAAAAATCGGGAGGAGTGCAAGGCTTGCAAATCCAATAAGATAGATGATCGTGAAGATAAAGATGCAAAGCATGATGCCAAATCGCGCGAAGAGTCGATTGGCGAAGAACAGAGAAGCCAAAAACGCTGCCGCTGTGCTCAAGCCATTGAAAAGACCTAAGAACGCGGCAAGATTTTCTTCCTTGATGTAATGCTCAGTCGCGGCGCGCGAGAAGGGAAGCGAGATCGAAAAATAAAGGACGGAGAAAAGAATTGCGGCGAAAGAAATCCAACGCATGAGTCTGGAGCCACGCACATATTGATAACCGCGCTGCATCTCTTGAATGAGGGGCAGTTGTTTTTGCCTTGATTTCGAAGCGAGTGCCGGGACTTGCTGATTTCTTAGAAGTGTGCGGCTGAAAATAAATGCCAGAATTAATGTGCTTGCCCAAATGAGAAGTAAATTTTCTACACCAATGGTACTGACCAATACGCCTGTGACAAACCCCCCGATCACTTGCCCGAGAATGCGGCTGGCGTTGAAAAGAGGAAAGAGTCGCTTTGCCTGACGTGTGTCACAAACTACTCCTGCGATTCCCCATATCAGAATGCCTGTCAGGAAGTTAAGGATTTCCTTTCCAAGCCACAGCGCCGGATATAACCAACTGAGTTTGGTGAATAGAGCAAGCCGCGCAACAATCAGAATGACCGCGATGAATAATGGAATGGTAATGTAAAGAATACGGCGTGGAATACTTCCCAGCGCGGCGCTGAAGCCAAAGGACATGATCATGTTGGTGATACCTAATCCAACAAACATGTATGGGAGATATTCAACGCCGAAGCGGGCGAAGAAGAGTGCTTCTATGCCGGTCCCACCCAACGCCGCACCCATCGCGGTGAACAACATGATGCCAATCACCAGTGAAGCCATACGACTTTCAACTGGTTTGATGGAAAGCGCCTGCGCGAGACGGGTCATTCAGAATTCAAAGATTTATCCAAAGGACTGCGCTTGTCCGCAGGACTGCTTCGCGTGTATTCTTCCCCTGCCAATTGTGCGGCGTTGCGAAGTAATTGATCATACTTGTAGTGATAGATCATGATCGCTCTGGCCACGATCTTGCGGATCCACCCGGGCAATGGAAGATGGAGTTGTGTATAATCATGCACACGTGTCCCACCATCTTCTCAAACGAATCAATAGTGGAATAATCAAATGGACGCCAGTCTATCGTGACTTCGGTACTGACTGACTTACCGTGCGCGCAATGGTTACTCGCTCCGCTTCCCGCGCGACCTTTGGGCCTGTCTCCGCTATACCAGCGGACTCCACCCCCCCAGGCGTTGCGTCGGCTTGGGTCCTGGAGCCATTCCCAGGTCAATGGTGGAGGTGTTGGAAAGTCAACGGTGAAGTAGAGATGAGCCTCCTTTTCTGTTAGAAAGATACGCCGTGCCTCTTTGAGTTCGTTGTAACGCTGATGCATATCAATATTGATTGTTTTGATCTCTCCCAAATGTTCATAGGATTCCATCTGTTCATATGCCCCCTCCAACTTTAAATCCAGGTGAGCCAGGCAAGGCTCGGTGATCATCAGGTAGGCTCGCCAGCCAGTCGCCTCAGTGACATGGTTCTTCGATAGGCGATGGACGAGATTGACATCTGAGCCAACCATTTCGCGGATGCCTCGCACTTGTTGGAGAATGTAATCCCCATGATGAACAATGAATTTCAAATCGAGATTCGGAATATTTTGACAGGCTCTACAGGTGCAAGTGGTCGCGCGGCGGACATCAGTCTGTCGGTCACGGAATGCCATATATGTGGCCTCAATCAATTCAAGGATGGTTTCCCCGCGTGAGATGAGCGCTTCGGGCACGTAGGCAAAGACTGCATCTCCCTCGAGCTTGTGAATGGTCAAGAGTTTTTCGATCTGTACACAAATCGTTTCGAGCAGATCGCTGAGGATCTCATGGGAGTGATCAAGTTCTGTCCCTGCCACAAAAGAGGTATAACCCGAAAGATCGGCAAGAACCATATAACCATGTTGAGGAGTTGCGCTCATAAGATCGATATTTCAAGACTGAATTGTCGTGATTATACCAGCGGCAAGTAGCTGCTTAAGATGTTGAATTCATTGCGTTTGGAATTTGAGAATTGGTTTTAATCGCCCACTTAATAAATCAATATGATTATGGTGTGGCAGTAATGGTCGCCAGAGTGATTCCCAATAATCGCACGATTTCAAGAGAATAAAGATCATGCTCCTTGCGTGCCATCTCTAACCCATTTTGGAGCGTTTGCTGGTTCGCTCCTCCCACAAATGCAATTAATGTTTGAATCGTTAAGTTCATATGATTCAATTGGTGAGTCTTAAGTGTCCCCAGGCAGGAAGGGATTTGTATATCTTCCGCGCCCCGACGAATACGTTGCATGTGCGAAATCACTTCAGGTAATTGTTGCATGGATGTATTGGATGCCAACTGAGAAGCGTCGTCGAACTCGCGCATGAGATCGTTGATTTGCTGTACAGTGGCAGGTAGGTTCTCAGATGAGCAAGGATCTTGGGTGGCAGTTGTTGAGACTGGAGCCTCAGTAGGGATTGGGTGACTACCACATGCGGAAATGAACAAAAAATAAAAAGGAAAGAAGTGCAAAATGAATTTTTTCATGATGATCATCATTATAACAAAATCGAGGGACGGCAAAAGCCATCCCTCAACGATAAAGTAATTCTTTGAATTTTACTTTTTCACCAGGACAAAAACACCTGCCTTATCGGTATTAATGATTAGATAGAAACCTTTATCAGAGTTGTTGCCAACAACGCTCGCGAAATTTTATCGGATCATCTGATCCGAATTAGGTAAAGCTTATTCGCGCCAATTCCATTACGGTCTCTTGGTGTTAGGAGGCTTGTGTGTGGGGTTGGGCTTCTTAGTGGATTTTGGTTTGGCAGTCGCCGGCGCGGGGTTATTATTATTTTGCAAATTGGAACGCGTTCGTGTAGGAGCCACAAAAGGGGAAGAGGTAGATGCCGCGGCTGCGGTAAGTTGATAAGTCAGGGTGATGGAGAGGATAGGCATATCTGCCATGTAGTATGCAAACGCGTATGCGGCTTTTGCACCACATTCCCCAGAGAGTATGTCAACTTTCCCATTCGTGTCTAGGTCAATCCCATTGAACATTTGATCCGCTAGGCTGGCAGCATCGCGCACTGAGGTTGATACATCTGATGCTGATGTATCAGATGTGGAGGTGAGAATCTTCAACAGAAGGCCGCGCAATTGTGATGTCCATAGTGCCAAATTTTGAGTGCAGGTTTTGACCGTTTCACCATTCTCGATCATATACTGTGTCGCGCCCGGAGCATGGACAACAGAATCTGCTTCTGTATAGACTGCCTGTATATAACCGAAATTGCTGCCATTAAGTAAAAGTCCGTAGCTCTTACTCATTTCTGTTAATCCATCGTGATTCCAATCTTTACGATCGGAACTTTTAGCGCCAACAAGAAGGTTCAAAATGGCTTCAGCTTTTTTCTGTACATCAACTTTATTGCCTGCCTCAATTGCATCTTGCATTTCTTTAGCAAGTTCATCTATTTTCTTGACGTCGGTAAAAAGACCTTGGATCAGCGAAGTCTTATCTGGTGTATTGGGGAAGGACGATAGCAAATAGCGAAGATGCGTCAATCCTTCGGCTGGTAAGGTAAAGGAGTACACAAGGACACTAGGTGTCTCTGGATCAGGATCAGGCTTGGGTTCAATGGTGACTTCGACGGTATCGTACTGGGCAATCAGATTCAAGCCGTCAGGGTTCGAATAAGTTAATCTTCCTTTACCATTATTATCCGGCATGAAGGTGCCAAGACTGACACGTTCATCAGCACCAGTTAGCCAAATTTCATATTGATTGCCTGCGAGTGGAGCCGGCATGGCTTGTGCGATCAAGGCTGCCTGATCTACGATCGCAGTTCCGTTTTGAAAACGAAGGATCGCGTTGGGACCCAACGGAGGAGATATCGTTGGGGTGATGGTGTACGTTGCGGAAGGATTTGTATAAGTTGTGGATGGGATGGTTGGAGTTATAGTTTCAGAGGGCGTAGCTGGAAAACCATTAATTGCAAAGAATCCGGCGAGCGCGATTGCGAGCACCGCCAATAAAGCGATCCGAATCCAGACCGGTTGCAGTTTAGCTCTGGGTTCTGCTGGTTTCTTAGCCGATCGCCCTCTTTTCGGTGGAGGGTAACTCAACGAAACATTATCGATCTCAATGGTGGGAGCCTCGATCTCCATATCCAACGCCTCGCGAAAAGCGTTTGCAAATTCCATTGGCGTCTGAAAGCGATCTTTTACATCCTTGGCGAGGGCGCGGCCAAGCGCGCTTTGGATAAAAGGAGAAAGTCCGGGGATGGGTGGCGGCGGTTCGTTCACTTGCTTGAGCAAAATACTCAATGTGGTTTCCCCATCAAACGGGATATGCCCAGCCAGGATTTCATACAAAACAATTCCCAGGGAATAAACATCGGTTCTTCTATCAGTGGTTTCACCGCGGGCTTGTTCGGGACTCATGTATGCTGGGGTTCCAGCGATGTGTCCGGTGGTCGTTTCGCGATGCGAGTCTAGGAAACGGACCAAACCAAAGTCTGTCAGAACTGGTTCGAAGTCCTCTGGAAGCGGTTGGCCAGCCACGATTGGACTGGAGGGTGAGGTAAGAAGGATATTGCCCGGTTTGATATCGCGATGGATCACACCATTATTGTGGGCGTATTGGAGCGCACTTGCGACGGCGTTTAACAAACGGACCACTTGATGCATTTCAAGCCGTCCATTATGTTCATGCAGGACTTTCAGATATTTCGACAGCGATGGACCCTCAATATATTCCATCACCAAATAGGGATCATTATCCACTGTGTCAAAGTCATGAACCTGGACAATGTTAGGATGTCGCAATTTTGCAACGACACGCGCTTCGCGCTGGAAGCGGAAGAGCGCGTCCGAGTTGTCCTCGTTCAGGTTTCGGAGGATCTTAACAGCTACCTTGCGTTCAAGTGTAGTGTGCGTGCCTAGATAGATCTCTGCTACGCCTCCCCGAGCTACCAGAGATTCGATTTGCACTTTGCCCAGGCGTTTTCCGACCCAATTGCTCACAAGCGAATTATACTCAAACCACGGAATCTGGTATCTGGCATTTCTTTACTGGCGCTTGTAGAGCCAGTTCTGGGAACCCTTAGAATGGAAAAAAGCCACAGACGTTAAGTCTGTGGCTTACTTGCAGGGCGGCACCATGGTCCCGGCTGACAAAACTTATCACCTTGTCACATTCCATGTCATACTGACTGCACTTGGCGTAATGGCAACGGATTTCAATGTACCCTTCGAATACTTTTGACCAAGGAGCGCGATCCGCTTGGCTATCGTTTCGTTCCAATGGTCAACGCGATTTTGTTCGATGGGAACGCCATCCAGTTGCGCGTTTGAGACTGAAGCAGTGGGTTGACCACTGCTGACGCCTATATCTAGACGGAAGGACAGATTGCCCGTTTTACTGGCATCGTTCAGGCGCTGACGCTCTCCCGTTACAAGCACATATCCTGATTGAAGCGAAACAGTGATTTCCTTGACAAGCGGATCAGCGATCGACACGGTGATTGCCTCCTGCAACTCTTGCTGGCTGATGGTTGTTTCCACATCGAATGAGCCATTTTGATTTCGTGAAATATTGGCTTTGCAGGCGCTGAGAAGGAACATAAGAACGATCAGTAAAATAGACATTGTTTTGGATGTTGTTTTCATGATAGCCTCCGGTTTTTATAAAATCCATTGTAGAACCAACCTGTAATGCGAATATGATGCCGATGTAAATTTCTTGTTAAATTTTCGGGTCTGAATTTCAGTGGTTTTGTAATCCTGCTACCGAAGTATTTGTCGTATAATTTAATCAATCCATATCTGGGGAAACCCTCATGCCCACCATTGACCCACTTCGTGAACTTCGCTTCTTCCTTTGCCAGGCTTCGCAAGACAAACCTATTAGCCATGCCTAAGCTTCAATCAACAATAAGTCTGGCCACCGGTTTCTTTTGCTCGCCTTTAATTTATCAAGGAACAGAATTGCCTTTCAAAAAAAGTATTGATATGACAACGGCGGAAAATGGTCAAAAAGAATTTTTTATTCAGTTAATGGTAGGGGAAAATAGGACTGTCAGCGATAATACAGTATTAGGAACATATATTATGGATGGAGTTCCGCGTGCTCCTAAAGGGACTCAAAGTGCGAAAGTCCACCTCGATATTGACGTAGATTCTAACCTGACAATTACGGCAACGATAGAATCGACCGGGCGCACGAAGCAACTCGGCAAAGTTAACCTGCTTGGTATTACGCCTCCGCCGGTGAAAAATCCATTCCCGTCGCAAGCTGACATCGCGAATTTTAACAAAAACATGCCTAAATGGATCAATGACTTTTTTGTTGATCTATTTGAAGGTAAGATGCCTGCTTCCATGCGAGTGGAAAGGAAAATCAAAGGGACTGATATTAAACTAAATCTCTCTATTTCGGCAAAAGAGGCACAGGCAGGTATAGAACGGAAGATTCACTTTCCACGTGAAGAGGCATGTTCCCTATGCTTTGGGCAGGGAATTAAGCCCGGATCCGAACCCATGCAATGTACTACTTGTGGTGGAACAGGCAATCTGCGCGAAAAAGAGCAGACAGCTGTTGGTATTGTTGTTTCCGCGCAAACGTGTCCAACTTGTAAAGGTCGTGGCAAGATATTCTCATCTTCATCCTCTTGTGAGAAGTGTCATGGTGAGGGAAAATATTTTCGTCAATATCCTTTAAATGTTGTGGTTCCTGCCGGGACCGAAGGAGGTTCAACAATTGAGTTTTCCGCAATGGGAAACCTTGGTAAAAATGATGGTCCACGAGGAGATGTTCACGTCAAAGTGTCTATAAAAAGATTCTTTGGGTTGTTCATCATTTAGGATTCAACACATCTGAAGAAAATTATGGAACCTCGCAAACTCCGCGTCTTTCTCTGCCATGCTTCGCAAGATAAACTCTAAATCTTTGGTTTCCTCGCAAACACATATGCCCTCCTCGTCGCGACCTCCACTTCGGGGTTTGGCTCGCGCACTAAAGTTTCTTCCAGTTCATAACCAGCTTCTTTCAACCAGTTTTCCATCTCTACAGGTTCATAGAAAGCAAAATCAAGATTGACGGGCTTTTCCCACCATTCTTCAATGTGCTTGATTTCGTCTCCTATGTGAAATGTGACGAGCAGTACACCGCCCGGCTTCAGCACACGTTTCATCTCGCGCAGTGCATCTACAATTTGCTCGCGTGGAATATGGATGATGCAATAAAAGGCAGCAATCCCGCCCCAGGAATGATCCGCATCAGGCAGAGAAAGCATATCGCCCTGATGAAAATGGATATCAGGGTTTAACCTCTGTGCTTCGGTGATCATGCGCGGCGAAAGGTCAACGCCTAAAGTCTCCACGCCCTGACGATGCAAATAGCGCGCGATCTGACCAGGTCCACACCCCATATCGCAGATGGGTCCCAAATTTCCAACTTCACGTGCTAATCGATCAAGGCAATCACGGTCGAATGGCTTATCATCCATTTCATCTTTGAATTTTTTAGCATATTCCACTGCGACCTGATCATAACTGGCTTGAGTGTTCAAAACGATAGTATTCATCTCTCCTCATAAATCCTTTGATCTGAACCACGGAGACACCGAGTCACGGAGTTCTTAATTCTTTTCTCTGTGTCTTTGCAAAGCATACTCGAAGAGTACCGTGACTCCGTGGTTCAAATTATTTTCCTAACCTCGCACGTTCCTCCTCTATGATGCTCTCATCCAACTTCTTGAACAATGGACTTGGCTCTCGAAATTTCTGATTCGGCTCCAGCTTGCTGGGCTTCCACGCTTCGACTGCGTTCGCCTGTCGGCTCGCTCCGCTCAGCGCGAGAGGTCTGTAACGCAATACATTATGTACACCAAGTGAGTCTTTTACCTCCTCAATGTAAGATTCACCAAACAGCGGAGTATCGTAACCTAAATATTGATGTAACCTCTCCGATGTAAAGGGCAGGAACGGAGCGAATAGAATCTTGAGCGAATCGATGGCTCTCAACGCAGTGTAAACGGTCTTCGCGGCTTCGACTTTGTCTTTCTTAACCTCAGACCATGGTGAGGTCTGGTCAAGATATTGGTTGACCGCGGTTGCCAATTTCATCGCCTCACTTAGCGCGGAACGCAGGCGCACGGCTTCCAGCTCACCACCTACAGTGTTGAATCCGTTTTCAACTGTTTCCAACAATTGTTTATCAATGTCACGCAATGTGTTCACATCGATATCGGGTACATATCCATTCCAATGTTTGTAGGCAAACGACAACACGCGGTTGACAAGGTTGCCCCATGTCGCCACCAGTTCATTATTGTTGCGCGCCAAAAACTCGGCCCAATCCCAATCGCTATCCTTCATCTCAGGCATATTGACTGTCAGATAGTAACGCAGAGCATCGGGGTCGTAACGAGTTAGCGCGTCGCGTCCCCAGACCGCCCAGTTGCGTGAGCCGCTGATCTTTTGCCCTTCAAGATTCATGAACTGATTCGCAGGCACATCATAGGGAAGTGTGAGTGGCTTTGAATCTCCAGCAAAAATTTTTAAGAACTCGCCTCCTGCGCCCATTAATTCTGCGGGCCATAAGGAGGTG
>WNFZ01002374.1_pt1 | contig 17829 bp, 13 predicted proteins | sample 5400081 | NCBI WGS metagenome assembly WNFZ01 (sample SAMN13153365, study PRJNA577476) | soil metagenome | isolation source: 80 cm soil or saprolite under grassland replicate 1 | place: USA:California | collected 2016-06-15 | reverse complement strand
GCAGCGAAACCCCGCATTGGCACTTCGAGAAAACGCCTCGCCACGCGCTCGAGGTAGATTACCACGATTTCCGCCGCGACCTGATGGGAGCGCTGAGCCGCGCCCATTGAGCGGGCCCCCCGAGGCGTGGCATTCCTGCAACAGCCTCGATGCATGCTGCCCGTTTGCTGTGTTTTTGCTGGCAACGCCGGGTCGGCTGGGGAAATAACTGCGGACGGTCCCGCGAAATTCTTCGAAGGTTCCATTGCATAACCAAAGACTTGAACGAACCGCCGTCCAAGTCCCGTTCACTCCATCGGGCTTCCCGCCTGAAGCGGCGCCGCTCGCCGCGCGCAGATTTCTTGGCCTGATTTATCGGGCGGGCGCGACAAATAGGTCAGTATACGTGCCCAACTGACGCCGCATTCCTCCTCCAATTGGCCCTCTATCGCCAGCAAAACGCGCGATTGGGGACGGCAAAAAGAGCGATTTACGACCGGAAAAAGCTCATTTTCCAAGTAATTCCTCTGCTCGTCCACCGTAAACCCAAGCCAACAAAAGGGAACGAGAATGACGAAGACTAGCTTCATCAACTTGGCTGCGGCCGTTCTTCTTTCAGTCGGCTTGACTGGAGCCGCACATGCTGCACATGCGGGAGAAAATCAGGTCGGACTCGCCTCGATCTACTCGGGAGGACGGACCGCCAACGGAGAGACAGCCGCTCCCTCGCGCATGACGGCCGCGCATCGATCGCTCCCGTTCGGAACGATGGTGCGCGTGACGAATCGCAACACCGGGCACTCCGTCGTGGTCCGGATCAACGACCGCGGACCCTTCGTGCATGGCCGGGTGATCGATGTGACCCCCGCTGCCGCCCATCAGCTGGGATTTTCCGGGCTGGCCCCCGTGGCCCTTTCAGTCATGAAATAGCGAAATAGCGGCCGGTTCGCCGAATTGGCGATCCGCGAGAGCATTTCGGATCAGCGCGGGGCGGTTCGCCGCCCCCGCTCGTTTATGGGACGGCCGGCCGGCGGGGTGCGGATTTCGGGCGGCGAAATGCGAAGCTCGGCCGCGCGGATTGCTTCAAGGCCCGCGCTGCAGCGATATCCCGAGGGGGACACAGCCGGCTCGTCCCGAAAGAATGCAATCCTGGACGCGTTTCATTTCGGCGATCTCGTTGACGAGCCACACGCCGGCGATGGCAAGCAGGATGCAGAATGCCAACGCGAGCACATTGACGATCATTCGATGGCGGTAGTCCTCCTCTTCGCGCGCGCGCTGATATTTTTGCAGATCCGCGACGGCGCTGGTGCTGGACTCCGCTTTGGATTCGTTGCGGGACACGCGGTTCGGCGACGAGGAACGCGGCCGAAACGTCACCACGCGGCCCGATTCCGGTTGTTGCCTCTGCTCGGAGCGCATCGCGGCCTCGATCACGCGCGTGCTTGGCTCGGCTGTGCCCGCCGACCCCGGCGAGATTATCACCGCAGAGGAGAGAACGGCCACTCCGCCGTACATCCGCGGGCGCGGTTCCTGGCAAGAGCGGCGGCGCGGCGTCCGATCCACAGGCGGCCCGCCATCCGGCTGCGGTCCCGGCGCGGATATCAGTGGAGGTTGACATCCCTTGAGTGACAGCAACGCTGCGGGGCGTTAGGCTGGACAGGTTTTAGCGGCAACCAACGGGAAGGGAAGCCATGTCTGGGGAAAGTCTTCTCGTCATCCTGGTGATCGGGCTTATCGCCGGCTGGCTTGCCGGACAGATCGTGCGGGGCACCGGCTTCGGTCTCGTCGCCGATCTGTGCATCGGAATCATCGGCGCCTTCATCGGCGCGTGGCTGCTGCCGAAATTGGGCATTCATCTCGGACGGGGCCTGATCGCCGCGATCATCTCGGCCACGATCGGGGCTGTCGTGCTTCTGCTGATTCTCTGGCTGATCAATCGGCGCAGCAGGTGGCGCTGGCGGTAAAGCGCGCCCGGCGTTTGCGTCTGGCGAGATACAGCTCCGGTTTCCCGGCAACAGTTTCCAGCGATCGCTCCAGGTGTTTGTCTGCGGACCGCACGCGATTGGTGCTTTGCACAAGATGGCGAAATCAAGTCATGCAGCTAAACGCTTCATGAATTGCGCCATCAGACCGCATTCACGCACCACCGGCCATGATGGCGTCACCGTCGGCCGGCAGTCGCTCACGCCGGCCGAACTGGACTTCGGCAGAATCATCTGCTGGGGTCGCCGCCTGACCCTCGGGAGGGGAACATGTTGGGACTCCGATTGCGCATCGGCGTCGTCCGGCTGCTGGCCGCGGTGGCCATCGCGCTCTTTGGATTGAGCGGGCTGTTTGCCGACGCTTCGTTGCGGCCGGCCCGCGCCCAGGAAACGATGGCCGAATTCCGCGAAACGCTCGGCGCCTACGGCCGCTGGATCGAGCATCCGCGCTGGGGCGCGGTGTGGGTCCCGGCGGGCATCCCGGTCGATTGGCGGCCCTACCGCTTGGGTCACTGGGTTTATACCGACGAATGGGGCTGGTACTGGGTCGCCGACGAGGAATGGGGTTGGATCGCCTATCACTACGGGCGTTGGGTGTTCGATCGCGATCTCGGCCTCGGCTGGATCTGGGTGCCTGGCACGGAATGGAGTCCGGCCTGGGTCACGTGGCGCCAGGGCGAGGAAGCCGTCGGCTGGGCGCCGATGCCGCCCGAAGAGATCTACGTCTCGGTGCGGGACGAACCGGATTTTTGGCTGTTCGTGCGGGCTCCGGACATCATCGCCCCCTCGCTCGCAGTGGTCATTCTGCCGGCACCTCAGGCGATTCTCTACGTGCGGCAGACGGTCATCATCAATCAGACCGTGATCATCCGACAGAATAATACGGTGATCGTCGCCAACCCCGGCGTGCCGCCCTCGTTCGTGGCCGCCAAGATCGGGCGGCCCATTCAGACGGTCTCGGTTCAGCCGCATGTCGTCACCGGGACCGTCGGGGTCAGCGGAGCCATCGTGGGTGCCCCGCCGCGGGGCGCGCCCGTGCGCGAAGTCATCAAGCCGCAGCCGAAGCTCATCCAGCCTGCGGCTACCCTATCGCCGCCCACGCCCTTCCATCCCGGCCAGCCGCCCAAGCTCGGACCGGACGCTCCCAATGCGCTCAAACGTGCCAATCTGGCGCCCAGCGGGCCTGCTGGGCCCGGCGGTCCCGTCGGTCCCGGCACGCAGGGCGCCCAACCGGGGTCGGGCAAGCCCCTGCCGGCGATCTCGTCCCGCACGCCAGGCGCGGGCCCGAGCAACCTCAAGCCGCCGAGCGGGAATCTGCAGACCGGACCCAGGTCCAACCAGCAAACCGGTCCCGCGAACGTTCCGTCTGGGTCTCCGCCCAAGTCCAAGACGGCGACCCAGACGCCGAGCGGCAGCCAGCTGCCGGCCGGCAACCAACCCTCGCCCAAGCAGCTGCATCCGCAAACCGGGCCGGCCAATGTCGGCCCGCAGGGACCACCGTCCAAACCGCTCGCAAAACACACTCCACCGAACCAGCCGCAGCCGAACCTGCAGCGGACCCAGCCGCCGCCGCATCCGCAGCCGAATGCGATTACCCGCCAGCCGCCGCCGGTGCAGCGATCCGCCCCCACGCCACCGCCGCAAAGCGCGATCGTCCATCAGCCCCCGCCGCCGGTGCAGCGATCGGCACCACCGCCGCCGCAAAGCGCGGTCGTCCACCAGCCCCCGCCGCCGGTGCAGCGATCGGCACCGACGCCACCGCCGCAAAGCGCGGTCGTCCACCAGCCCCCGCCACCGGCGCAGCGGTCGGCATCTCCGCCGCCGCCGCAGCACCAGCAGAAGTGCCAGACCATCAACGGGCAACAGGTCTGCAGGTGAGGGGCCGAGAGCCTAGCTTGTCGTCCCGGCCGGGGCCGCACAGCGGGCACGAGCCGGGATCCATAATGTTGGCGATCCGTGGCCATAGGTCCCCGCTTTCGCGGGGACGACGATACAATTGTTTGTGGCATCAGAATTCCGCGTGCAGGCGAGCGGCAAACACCGAAACCGGGCCGCGGTCGGCATTGTACGCCGGGTCGACAAAGAACTGATAGTCGAAGGTCAATGTCATCGACTTGTCGATCTTGTAGGCGTAGTAGGCCTCCAAGAGTTTTTCTTCACGGTAGTTGAGCCTTCCGTCGCCGATGATCAGCCCGAGACCGCCGGCGGCGAGAAACGTCCGGTGCGGACCCGACAATCCGTTGATGGCCGCTCCGAGCCCCACCGTATCGTCGGATCGGCCCCACCGGCTCCCCTTGACAGAAACCCCGCCGGAAACGCTGCGATCGACGTCGGTGAACGACAAGATCTCATTCTCGCCGTCGTTCCAGTTCGCGCGGGCGAAGACGCCGATATCCTTGGCGACCGCCTGCTCCAGATTTACGTAGAAGCCGTACTTGGGACGCTGGGCGCGCGTGCGAAGCATGGCGGTGTTGATATCGACGGCCGGATCTGCCGCGGCAAGCGCCAGAGCTTCGTTGTAGTTGCCGGTATGCCCCCGGTTCGCAAATGCGCCGAGCCGTAGCTTTCCGTCCTGATCGAAGATCTTGTAACGCTGCTCCAGCTCAACGACGGCGCCACCGGTCTTGAAGGTGAGAACATCGCTGTTGGGCTCTTGCGGCACCTGGAACACGCCGGCACGCAACGCCCAGTTCTTGCGATTGAACTCGACCACCGCCCCGCGCGTGAAGCCCGGCAGGTCCGCGGGGAAGTCGTAAGCAGGGGATACCCACAGCGCCGAGTTCATGAAATCCGCGCGCGGGTCGTGCGCGTAAGCGTTGGTGTCGAAAATGTCGCCGACGGCGATCCGGCCGACCGTTATGGTGATGCGATCGATGTCGCGCTTGCCGGCGAGCTGATTGGGACCGTCCTCGATCGTTTCCTGCCCGCCGCCGAGGCCGAATGTCTGGCGGAAGAAATAGCGCTGCGGTCGAAACTTCGGAAATATCCCGTCTGCCTTTTGCGCCTCGCCATTGGGGAAGCCGGCCAGGCCCCGCGCATCGCCTAGACCCAATCCTTGAGTGATCTCCGGGTCGAAATAGAATTCGCCACCCTCCCAGAACCGCCATCCGATGAATGCCGTGCTGGTCCAGGTCTCGCGGCCTTGTCCGCCCCCGGGCAGGCTGTTGTGTCCCTGATAGGGCGAACGGAAGCGGGGATAGGCCTGCTCGATGAACGTCGTCTGCCCGTGGATATTCCAGTTGCTCAATTCCGGCGCCGACGTCGCCTCGGCGCCAGATCGGTCCGGCGACTGCCACGGCGGTGCGTCCCGGAATCGATAATTCAATCCGAGCTTGAAGATATGGATCTTGGGATCGACCGTCAGAATCTGCGCAATCCCGTTATTCAAGACGAGCGTCGCAGATCCGAGGTCGATGTAGTTGTACTCGACTTTCCCGGTCCATTTGCCGGACACGGGGAATTCCACGCCAGCGCCCGCGGTCCAGCCGACGTGCGGGGCGGCATGTGAGGATGTGACGTTGCCGGCATTGTCGTTGATCTCGACCTGGGTTTGGCCCCAGGCAACGCCACCCGTCACATAGGGCAGGAGGCTGCCGAATGCGTAGCCGAGGCGAGCCCGCGCGGTGCCGAAATAGTCGAACGTGGTATGGAACGGAGCCATCCCGGTCGCGGCGCGGTCGATCGGGCCGGTGAACGTCACGTCGGTCTCGACCCCGAGCACGAGGCCATCGGGCAATTGCACATTCCAGCCGAGCTGGTAGCCGCCCAGGAGGCCCGTGATCGTGGGGGGGAAGATCAGGCCCTGGTCGAGCACCGGATGGGTGCCGGCACCGAAACTGCCCAGGCCGTAGCCGAAATGGAAGCCGATATAGCCGCCGGCCCAACGATAGGCCGGTACGGCGGGCGCGGCCGCCATGGCCGGCATCGGCGCAAAGGCATCCCCGGCTTGCCCTGTGTCGATCGCCAGCAGAGTGGCCGCGACGACTGCGATGCCCAGTTTGTTCACGATCCACCAGCGACGCCTCTGGGCGGAGAGGCCGCCCCGTTCAAATCGAGGTATGCCTGATTGCGGTGCACCGACTCTGCGGGCGTCGCAGCACTTTGCATGACGGCACGGCGAAAAACTGTGGCACTTTGACATCACTCCGCGAAAATTATCGCATTCGGCCGAAGCCCCGGGCGGCCTCGGAATCCGCCGCGAGCTTCGAGGTCGGTTTCCCTTGCCCGGCGCGGCATGTTCGCCGCTAGAATGGCTCGGCAACTCGGCGCTTCCCAGCAACCCTGGCGGATGGAGGCAATTCATGGCGAAGAAGACCAAGCAAAAACCACGCAAGCCGGTGGCGAAGAAGGCGCCCCACCGCAAGCCCGCGCGCCGCGTCAAATCCAAGGCGCGAGCGCCGCGGCAGAAATTCACCGTGAGTCACCACGACGAGCAGGATTTCCGCTCCGGCCTACGGCGCTACGCCAAGTATCGCGATCTCGGCATCAGCAACGCTACCGGCGGCATGGTGCAGGCGCACGTGATCCGGTTCGTGCCGCCGAGCCGGCCCGAGGAGGTCGCCAAGCGGCATTACCATGATGTCGACTTCCAGATGGTCTATGTGCTGAAAGGCTGGATGCGATCGGAATTCGAGGGCCAAGGCGAGATCGTGTTGCGAACCGGCGCCTGCTGGATTCAGCCGCCCGGCATCAAGCACACGGTGCTGGAATATTCCGATGATTGCGAAGTGCTGGAGATCATCATGCCGGCCGAGTTCGAGACGGTGATGCTGGAATAGATTTGGCGGAGGCGAAGTTGGAATATCGCAAGCTCGGGCGGAGCGGACTGAAGGTATCGCCGCTCTGCCTCGGCACCATGATGTTCGGTGGACCGACCGACGAGCCCACGTCGATGCGCATCATCGCCCGGGCCCGCGATGCCGGCGTGAATTTCATCGACACTGCGGATGCCTACAACCAAGGCCGCTCCGAGGAGATCGCGGGACGCGGCGTGGCTGCCGAGCGGGACAAGTGGGTGTTGGCGACCAAGCTTGCCAATGCGATGGGCGAGGGGCCCAACGAGCGCGGTCTGTCGCGCAAATGGGTGATGCAGGCAGCCGATGCGAGCCTGAAGCGGCTCGGCACCGATTACCTGGACATCTACTATCTGCACAAGGAGGACCACGACGCACCGCTCGAGGAGACGGTGCGCGCCATGGGCGATCTCGTTCGCCTCGGCAAGATCCGCTATTTCGGCGTTTCGAATTATCGGGCCTGGCGTGTGGCCGAGATCTGCAGCCTCTGCGATCGCTCCGGCATCGATCGCCCGATCGTCAGCCAGCCTTATTACAACGCCATGAACCGCATGCCCGAAACCGAGCATCTGCCGGCCTGCGCCTATTACGGCCTGGGCGTGATCGCCTATAGCCCATTGGCGCGCGGCGTGCTCACCGGAAAATACGGGCCCGATGCGCCGCCGCCCGCCGACACCCGCGCCGCCCGCCGCGACACGCGGATGATGCAGACCGAGTGGCGGCCCGAATCGCTGCGACTGGCCCAGGAAATCAAGCAGCATGCGCAAACACGCGGCATCACCGCGGGGCAATTCGCGGTGGCCTGGGTGCTCAACAATCGGCTGGTTACCGGGACCATTGCCGGTCCGCGCACGCAACAGCAGTGGGACGAGTACCTTGCCGCGCTCGAATATCGCCTTACCGGCGAGGACGAAGCGCTGGTGGATCGTCTGGTTGCGCCCGGACATCCCTCGACACCCGGCTATAACGATCCCGCGTATCCGATCGAGGGGCGGATTTCCCGGATCTAGCCGCCACATTCGGCGATGATGAACGTTCCGCGATGATGGTATGCATTGAAGGCGGACAGACCCGGCAATAAGCGTTTGTTTACGAGAACGACGTGTGCACCAAGTTATGCGGCATTTTACTGATTGAAGCACGCAGTGCGCCCGTGAAACGCATTATCTAGCAGCGATTACCAAACGTTCACAGTTTTGCGATTGTTGTCGCGCGCGCTTGATTGTCAGACTTTGGCCATAAAGCGCAGTACAACGCGATGAGCAAACAATTGGAGATCGACAAATGGCGGCAAAGAGACGAGTGGCCCGGCGAGAGTGGTCGTCGCGCGACGTGCGCGAGCTCAAGACGTTGGCGCGGCAACGCACGCCGGCGAGAATCATCGGCCGCAGGCTCAAGCGCTCGGAAGGCGCGGTGCGGCAAAAGGCGTTTGCGATGGGGCTATCGCTGCGCGCGCGGCGACCTGCTCGCGGAAAGTGACCAGTTGCAGCGGAAGCCCGGCTCTTCGGCCGGGCTTCTGCGCAAAACCGCTGCGCGATCGGGCGACACTTCGCCGCACCAGACGCGGCTCATGAATCGATTGCCATCTCGGCGGCAGCCGTTTCTTCCGCGATGCGGCGGCGCGCCATCATGTGGGCGCGCGCGTCGTTGACGGCGTCGACCGCAATCAGCCGGCCTGATTTCCTGTATTCGACCGAGAAACGCGGCGCCGCGACATCGCCGATCAGCTGTTCGGAATCATGATCGTCGGCGAGGCCGGCGATCTGCAGCTTCAAATCATATTGATCCGACCAGAACCACGGTACCGGATCATACCTCTGGGGCCGTCCGAGGATCGAAGCCGCCGCGACTTTCGCCTGATCGATGGCGTTCTGCACGCTTTCGAGACGAAGCCGCCGTCCGTAACGCCGGCTCGGGAATCGCGTGCAGTCGCCGACGGCGTAGATGTCGGGACTGTCGGTCCGGGTCGCCTCGTCGACGAGAATGCCGTCCCGGCAACCGATCCCGGCGGCAGCGGCGAGCTCGTCATTGGCGCGCGCCCCCGCCGCGATGAGAACGATATCGGCCGGCAGATCCTGCTGCTGCGAGGTTCGCACCGAGCGAACGCGGTCGTCTCCGGCAATCGCCGCGGCGCGAACGTTCAGCCGGATGTCGACGCCTCTTTCACGGTGGAACCCGTCGAAAAACGCCGATGTCGTCCTGCCGGCAACCCGCTTCAACACCCGCTCTTCGGCTTCCAGAACCGTCACGGCGCGGCCTTCGCTTCGCATGACCGCAGCGACCTCGAGCCCGATGTAGCCGCCGCCGATGATCACCACGCTGCGCGCCGTATCGAGTTCGATTCGCAGCCGCCGCACGTCCTCGATGTTGCGCAACGAGTGCACGCCGCGATCTACACCCGGGATGGGCAACGTGCGGGCGGACGTGCCGGTTGCGAACACCAGGCTTGCATAGGCAAGCTCCCGTCCGTCCGCCAGCATGACGCAGCGGCGGCGCCGGTCCACCGCCCCGACTGCCGTTCCCAATTCGAGCGTTACCTCTTGATCGCGCCAGAACGCTTGCGGACGCAGGAACAGACTTTCGGCCGTCTGCGGTGCGCTCAAGAATTTTTTCGACAATGGCGGCCGCTGATAGGGCAGATAGGGCTCTGCGCCGATGATCACCACCGGACCTTTGAACCCGCCCTGCCGCAGGCTGATGGCGACTTGAGCCGCACCTTGTCCCGCTCCGATGGTCACCGCTGCATCGCTCATTGGCGTCGATCTTGCTCGCTCATTGGCATCGATCTTGCTCTCTCAATCCGCTGCGATCCATTCCTCGTCGCCCCTTCTGCAGCCGGAAACGGTCGGGCGGCCTCAATGTCCCAACGGGAAAAATGGTGAACATTCCGTTCGGCCGCAGGTAACATCGACCCGGCCGGAAGCAAACGCCCCGCGGGCCTTTGAATTGCCGGGCATTGTGTGTACATGTAGGTACAGCTAGAACCGGGAGTGGGCAATATCGCCAAGATGAACGGAGCAATGTCCCTGGTGCGAGATACCGTCGAAAAGGCCGAATTCGCCGAGAGGCGCCGCCAATTCATGCAAGTTCCGGGGATTTGTTTGAGCTTCTTCATCTACCAACGTTCACATGCCCTCGCGGAAGGTTTGCGGGGATATTTCCGGAACCGTTCCTTGAGCTCGGAAATTCACCCATGACGCCCATTGTGTTCGTCAGGATCAGCCCAGCGCCATGACGATGGAAACCAAGTTGCTCGACGCGATCCATGATCCCGCCGATCTCCGGCGCTTGAAAGAGAGCGAGCTGCGCAAGCTTGCCGATGAGTTGCGCGCGGAGACAATCAGCGCCGTCTCGGTGACCGGCGGTCATTTGGGAGCGGGCCTGGGCGTCGTCGAACTCACCGTTGCCTTGCATTACGTGTTCGACACGCCCCGCGACAAATTGATCTGGGACGTCGGCCATCAGGCCTATCCCCACAAGATCCTGACCGGGCGGCGCGACCGCATCCGGACGCTGCGCCAGGGCGGGGGCCTTTCCGGCTTCACCAAGCGCGCGGAAAGCAATTATGACGCCTTCGGCGCCGCGCACTCCTCCACCTCGATCTCCGCGGGGCTGGGAATGGCGGTGGCACGGGATCTCGAAGGCAAGACCCACAATGTCGTGTGCGTCATCGGCGACGGCGCGATGTCGGCAGGCATGGCGTACGAGGCGATGAACAATGCCGGCGTCATGAACTCCCGGCTCATCGTCGTGCTCAATGACAATGACATGTCGATTGCGCCGCCGGTCGGCGCGATGTCCGCATATCTGGCGCGGCTGATCTCGGGTCGCACCTATCTGTCGCTGCGCGAGATCGGCAAGCAGCTCGCCAAGCGCCTACCCAAAATTCTCAACGAGAAGGCATTGCAGATCGAGGAACTTGCGCGCGGCTTCGTGACCGGCGGCACGCTGTTCGAGGAGCTCGGCTTCTATTACGTCGGCCCGATCGACGGGCACAATCTCGATCATCTTTTGCCGGTCTTGAAGAATCTGCGCGAAGCCGAGACCGGACCGATTCTGCTCCACGTCGTGACCCAGAAGGGCAAAGGCTATCCGCCGGCAGAAACTTCGGCCGACAAGTATCATGGCGTCGTCAAGTTCGACATCGCCACCGGCGCCCAGGCCAAAGCCAAGAGCAATGCGCCGTCCTACACCAAAGTCTACGCTCAGAGCCTGATCAAGGAGGCCCGCAAGGACCCCCGCATCGTCGCCATCACTGCGGCGATGCCGTCTGGCACGGGACTCGATCTGTTCGGCAAGGAGTATCCCGAGCGTACCTTCGATGTCGGCATCGCCGAGCAGCACGGCGTGACCTTTGCGGCGGGGCTGGCGGCGGAAGGTTTCAAGCCGTTTGCAACCATCTACTCCACGTTCCTGCAGCGCGCCTACGACCAGGTCGTGCACGACGTGGCGATCCAGCGCCTGCCGGTCCGCTTTGCGATGGACCGCGCGGGTCTCGTCGGTGCCGATGGTCCGACCCATGCCGGCTCGTTCGATCTTGCCTATCTGGGCTGCCTGCCTGGTTTCGTGATCATGGCGGCGGCGGATGAAGCCGAACTCGTGCATATGGTCGCGACCGCCGCGGCCATCGACGATCGTCCTTCGGCGCTGCGCTACCCGCGCGGCGAAGGGGTAGGCGTGGAGATGCCGGAAGAGGGAACGCCGCTCGAGATCGGCAGGGGCCGCGTTGTGCGGGAAGGCGGCACGGTGGCTCTGCTCTCGCTCGGCACCCGGCTCGCGGAATGCCTGAAGGCCGCCGACATGCTGGCGGCGCACGGCTTGTCGACGACCGTGGCCGACGCGCGTTTCGCCAAACCGCTCGACTGCGAGCTGATCTTGCGGCTCGTGCGCGCGCACGAGGTGCTCGTGACGGTCGAGGAAGCCGCCATCGGCGGCTTCGGCAGCCACGTTCTCCAGCTCCTGGCCGAGCAGGGGGTTCTCGATCGCGGCATCAAGGTCCGCACCATGGTGCTGCCGGATGCTTTCATCGATCACGACAAGCCCGAGCGCATGTACGCGCAGGCCGGGCTCGACGCGGCGGGGATCACCGCGAAGGTGATGACGGCGCTGGGTAAGAGTTTGGCGCCGGCCGAGGCGAAGCTGCTCGCGGGCGGCGGAAAGGTTGCTTGAGCCGGCGAATACCGCTATGTCGCGCCGTTGCCGCGGCATTTCGCTTTTGGAGGTTACGAAGGGAGAAAGATCGGGTTGATGCCGACGTTTTTCCGCTGAGGACTTTTGGCGCGGCCGAGGGTCGCGGAGCGGTTATCCCCGATGAGCCGAACATGCAGGTAATTCTGGCCCAGCCCCGAGGTTTTTGTGCCGGTGTCGTGCGCGCCATCGAGATCGTCGAGCGCGCGCTGCAGAAATACGGTCCGCCGGTCTATGTGCGCCACGAGATCGTCCACAACCGGCACGTCGTCGAGAGTCTGAAAGCCAAGGGCGCGCGCTTCGTCGAGAACCTTTCCGAGGTGCCGCCCAATGCGGTGACGATCTTCAGCGCCCACGGCGTTGCCAAGGTGGTCGAGCAGGAGGCCGCCGCGCGCAACATCCCGGTGCTCGACGCGACCTGCCCGCTGGTGACCAAGGTTCACAACCAGGGCAAGCGCTACGTCGCCCAGGGCCGCACCTTGATCCTGATCGGCCACGCCGGGCATCCCGAGGTGGAAGGAACCATGGGCCAGATCGCCGGTCCGGTGTTCCTGGTGCAGACCGAGAACGATGTGGAGATGCTCGATCTTCCGGTCGATGCGCCGGTTGCCTATGTGACGCAGACGACGCTCAGTGTCGACGATACCCGGGAGATCATCGCGGCACTGGAGCGGAAGTTCACGGATATCATCGGGCCGGATACCAGAGACATTTGCTACGCCACGCAAAACCGGCAAACCGCGGTTCGCGAGCTCAGCAAGCTGGTCGACGTGATCCTGGTGGTGGGAGCGAAGAACAGCTCCAATTCCAATCGCCTGCGCGAGATCGGCGCCGAGGCCGGAATTCCGAGCCATCTGATCGCGGACGGAAGCGAGCTGGATCCGGCCTGGGTGCGGGGGGCGAACAAGGTGGGCATCACGGCGGGCGCCTCGGCGCCGGAGGTCCTGGTCGAGGACGTCATCGCCGCATTGCGCCGGCTCGGTCGGGTGGAAGTCTCGACTTTGCCCGGCCGCGAGGAGACCATCGAGTTCCGCCTGCCCGTGGAGCTCACGCGCGAAAACCGAATGTCGACGCAGTCGACGTAAACCCAACAATCGGAATCGAACATAGGAGCCCGCCTTGGGGATCCCTCTTTTGCAAAAAGCCGTGGTCGGCGCTTACGTGCTCCGTCAGCATCTGACGGGGCGCAAACGTTATCCGCTGGTGCTCATGCTCGAACCGCTGTTCCGCTGCAATCTCGCTTGCGCCGGATGCGGCAAGATCGACTATCCGGACGAGATCCTGAACCAGCGACTCTCGGTCGCCGAGTGTCTGGAGGCCGTGGACGAATGCGGCGCGCCCGTGGTGTCGATCGCCGGCGGCGAGCCGCTGGTGCATCGCGAGCTTGCCGAGGTCGTCAAGGGCATTCTTGCCCGGCGCAAGTTCGTCTATCTGTGCACCAATGCGCTGTTGATGCAGAAGAAGCTCGACCAGTACCAGCCGAGCCCGTTCTTCGTCTGGTCGGTGCACCTCGACGGCGACAAGGAGATGCACGACCGGTCGGTGTGCCAGACCGGGGTCTACGATCGCGCGGTCGCCGCGATCCGCGCCGCCAAACAGCGCGGCTTTCGCGTCAACATCAACTGCACCTTGTTCAACAATGTAGTTCCCGAACAGGCGGCGGCGTTCTTCGACAAGGCTCGCGACCTCGGGATCGACGCCATCACCGTTTCTCCCGGTTACGCCTACGAGCGAGCGCCGGACCAGGAGCATTTTCTCCATCGCGAGAAAACCAAGCAGCTGTTCCGCGACATCTTCCGTCGCGGGCGCGCCGGCAAGGCCTGGTCGTTCAGCCAGTCCGGTCTATTCCTCGACTTCCTGGCGGGCAACCAGGAGTACCATTGCACGCCCTGGGGCAATCCGACCCGCACCGTGTTCGGCTGGCAGCGGCCCTGCTATCTGCTCGGCGAGGGCTATGCCAAGACCTTCCGCGAGCTGATGGAGGAAACGGATTGGGATTCCTACGGCACCGGAAACTATGCGAAATGCGCCAACTGCATGGTCCACAGCGGCTATGAAGCCACCGCCGTGCAGGACGCGATCGCCCATCCGGTGAAGGCCCTGCAAGTTGCCCTGCGCGGGGTGCGTACCGAGGGCCCGATGGCGCCGGAAATTCCGCTCGACCGCCAGCGCCCGGCCCAATACGTGTTCTCGCGTCACGTGGAGCTCAAGCTGCGCGAAATTCGGGAACATCAATCCCGGGCGCGGCACTCCGAGGCGGCAGAATAACGCGGACCGTCGCCTGGCCTGCTGCGCCGCGCGGAATTGCTCAGCTGAGGGCCGGCGCGGGCGCCAAATCGATTTTCAGCTCGTGAAAATCCGGAAAGGCGAGGGCCGGGCCGAGCAGCGCGCGTCCGCGACGCAGCGCGGCGCGGGCGATCGTCGCATCGAGCGCGAGCCGCATGAGATCTGGAAGCTGCCTGGGCTGCTCCATGACCGAGCGCAGGACTGCCGCCACGTTCGGGACGCCGTCGGGCCGCAAACTCAGCAGCGCGGCCGGCGGAAGGTTGCGGTGCGCCGGATCGACAATGACCCGACATGCCGTGAACGGCAGGCCGTGGGCGGCAGCGATCCGCGCCGCCAAGTGAGATTCCATGTCGACGACCATCGCGCCGGTGCGGTCGTGAAGCGCGCGCTTGGCGCGAGGGTCCGCCACGGGCGCGTCGCTGCCGGCAATCGCTGCGTGCACGGCCCCCGGCAGAGCGCGAAGCAGGCGCTCCGACCAGTCCGGGTCGGTCGTATGGTGGTCGCGATCCGAGACGATGGCGGACCCCACCACCCACTGGCCGGGCGGCAAGTGCGGCGCGAGCCCGCCGGCAATGCCGAAGCTGATCACGCCCCGGCTGCCGCGCTCGATTTCCGCTTTCAGGGTTGCCCCGGTGCGCAGTCCGTCGCTGATGACCGTGACACCGCCGGCAATCCGGGCTTCGAACGCAAGCCCAGTGACCGCGACTACCGATCGAAAGTGGCGAATGGCGCTCACGTCGTGCGCGCCACGCAGTCCGCGGTCCCTGTCATCATCCCCGAATAGCGTCCCCACGCTCAGGTAGGGAAGGAGCTCCCTGAACTTTGGTAACACGGGCAAAATGCCTTTGGGAAGCCGCTCCGGATCGAACGCGGCCCACATCCGTCCGAAAGTCCAGGGATAACCCGATCGATCCAGGCCCCGATACCGCCGCGACGCACCCCGCCCGTTCCGATTGCCCGTCGCCATGCTCGTCACCCGAGCCGCAACATAGCAGATTCCCGGTCATGCGGGCGGCGCGGGCGGTTCACGAGCAGGTGTAGGTCGAATTTGCGGCCGGTATCGCATTCCCGCCACACCCCGCAAGTTGTGCGGGCGGGCCTCACATCCCGAACGGGACGTGGATCGCATTGGCGCGCTTGAGGTTGCGGTAGCGCGCCAGCGCCCACAGCGGAAAGAATTTTCGGTAGCCGTGGTAGCGCAGATAGAACACGCGCGGGAATCCGGTCGCCGTGTAGCGCTCCTCGGCCCAGAAACCGTCGTCGGCCTGCGTGCGCAACAGATGGGAAATGCCGCGCGCGACGGCGGGGTGCGCGACTTCGCCGGCCGCCATCAGCCCGAGCAGCGCCCATGCGGTCTGCGACGCGGTGCTCGGCGAGGGCTCGTAGCCGCGATAATCGAGGCCGTAGCTCGTCGCGTCCTCGCCCCAGCCGCCGTCGGCATTCTGGATGTTCACGAGCCAGTCGACCGCCTTGCGCACCATCGGCGCCGTGCGCTCGATCCCGGCCACGTTGAGCGCGCTTAAGACCGACCAGGTCCCGTAGATGTAATTCAGACCCCAGCGGCCGTACCAGCTGCCGTCCTGGCGCTGGTCGCGCCGCAGAAACTCGATCGCTCGTTGCATCGCCGGGCTCGATTCCGGCTTCTCCCCGAGCTGCGCGAGCATCGACAGGCAGCGTCCGGTGAGATCGGCGGTCGGCGGATCGAGCAGCGCGCCATGATCGGCGAAGGGGATGTTGTTCAGGTAGTGATAGGAATTGTCCGCATCGAACGCGGCCCAGCCGCCGTCCCGGCACTGCAGCCCGACGATCCATTCGCGCGCGCGGGCGACGGCATCGGCGAATTGCGCCCGCCCCGCTGCCCCCGCCGCCCCCGCCGCCCCCGCCGCGACGGCGCGGTCCATCGCCATCACCACGACGGCGGTATCGTCGAGGTCGACGTAATGCGGGTTGGCGTATTGGAATGCCCAGCCGCCCGGCCGCACGTGCGGGCGGCGCTCGCCCCAATCGCCCACGAGGTCGAGCACCTGCAGCGGCTCGAGCCACTTAAGCGCGCGCATCGCGCGCGCGGCCGGCTCGTCTCCGCCCGCTTCGAGCAGCGCGTGGCAGGTCAGCACGGTATCCCAGACCGGCGACACGCACGGCTGGCAATAGGCTTCGTGCGGCTTGACGACGAGGAGCTTGTCGATCCCCGCGCGCGCGGTGCGCACCTCCGGGTGATCCTTCGGGTAGCCCAGCACGTCGAGCATCATCACCGAGTTGGCCATGGCGGGAAAAATCGCGCCGAGCCCGTCTTCCCCGTTGAGCCGCTCGCGCACGAACGCCGCGGCCGCGTCGATCGCGCGCCGGCGGGATTTTTGGGGAAACCACGGCTCCGCGACCCGCAGCACCGCGTCGATCGCCTCGAACAGCAGGAACCAGCGCCAGGTCTGATGCGGCGCTTTGCCCGGGCGCCGCACATTCTTCGGCGGCTCGAGAAACAGCTCGTCGATCCGCACGCCGCGTGGATTGCGCGCCTTCGGCTTGAGCGCTTGGAGCACCAGCAGCGGCACGATCACGGTGCGCGCCCAATACGAGATCTTGCAAATGTGAAACGGAAACCAGCGCGGCAGCAGCATGATCTCGACCGGCATCACCGGGACGGCGTGCCAGCCCATGATCCCGTAGAGCGCGAGCAGCACCCGCGTGAACACGTTCACCTTCGCGGCGCCGCCGTGCGCGAGGATCGCCTCGCGCGCGCGTCGCATGGGCTCGGCGTCAGGGTCCTCACCGATCATCTTCAGCGCGAAATACGCCTTGACGCTCGCGCTCACATCGAAGCCGCCGTCGTGGACCAGCGGCCAGCCGCCTTGGGCGCGCTGCGTGCGCCTGAGATAGGCGGCGATCTTCGGCTCGATGCCGAGCGCGTCGCCCTCGCCGAGATAATGCTGGAGCAGCACGTATTCGGCCGGAATCGTCGCATCGGCCTCGAGCTCGAACACCCAATGCCCGTCGGGCTGCTGCAGGTCGAGCAGCGCTTGCGTCGCGCGCGCGATCGCGGGCTCGAGCGCCGGCTCGCCCGCTGCTTGCGGGGCCCGCGATGGGATGGTGTCGGTGGTCATTTCATTCATGATGCATTATCCGCGCCGCGTCGACTGTCAGCATCCGAACCGGTCATTCTCGCGCGTGCCGGCCACGATCTGCGAATTGCTCGACGCCGACAGCAATTCAGCCAGGTACCAACGGTGGTCGCATTCAACCAATGTCCGATAATTCCCGATCGTCAAGATACCCTCGCCGCTGGCGCTCGATAATTCCTTGGCGAGGATCCTTTGCGAGGTTTCGCGATCCAGCAGGATCGAAGCAGCCTGCTCGGCGTCGGGGAACAACAACTCCTTGACCGGTCCGCTTTCGGCGGCGTGCGGAAGCAACCGCGTCGAATCCGGATCGGGAAAGAACACGACTCGCAGATACCTGGGTTTGTGGCCGCTGAACTCCCAGCCCACGAAAAACCGACCGGAGAGCCGAACCCGCCCGACAAAATGCGCAACGCGGCCATGCCTGGGATTTGCGAGCTTCAACGGGCTGGGCTGTTCCGTCAAAAAGTCGTTCGATGCCGAACG
>WNFZ01005226.1_pt1 | contig 17835 bp, 10 predicted proteins | sample 5400081 | NCBI WGS metagenome assembly WNFZ01 (sample SAMN13153365, study PRJNA577476) | soil metagenome | isolation source: 80 cm soil or saprolite under grassland replicate 1 | place: USA:California | collected 2016-06-15 | reverse complement strand
ACACGATTGGCGCTATTCATGGCGCCGATCGGGCTGCACCGTTCCAGGAACTTGGCGAAGGTCGGCGCCTCGGCGCCAGGCCGTACGCCGCGTTGGTCACCGTCGTCAGCAGGTCCGCCGGGTCGTGGGGCCCAGCTCCCTGTCGAGGTCTGCCTCGCGGACCCGGCCGGCCGGTCCCGCCCCCGCCCGTTAGTCCTTGTCGGCCCGCCGCGGCGGGCGCCGCGCGAGACAGCGGGCCAGGCCCGCTGAGGGGTGTCGGAAATGGTGCGTGACATCAGCGATCAGGTGGTCGTGCTCACCGGGGCGTCGTCGGGGATCGGCCGGGAAACGGCGCTGGAGTTCGCCCGCGCGGGGGCGGGACTCGTGCTCGCCGCGCGCAACCGGCCGGCGCTGGACACGCTGGTCGACGAGGTGCGGCGGCTGGGTGGCCGGGCGGTGGCGGTACCGACCGATGTCGCCGACTTCGACCAGGTTGCCGAGCTGGCGGCGCAGGCGGTGGCGCGGTTCGGCCGGATCGACACCTGGGTGAACAACGCGTCGGTGTCGACGTACGGCACCGTCGAGCAGATCGACGTCGGGGAGATCCGCCGGGTGATCGAGGTCAACCTGCTCGGCGAGATCCATGGGATGAAGGCCGCGTTGCCGCACCTGCGCGCTGCCAGCGGGACGATCATCAACGTTTCTTCCACGCTGGGCAAGCGGGCGGTGGCATTGCAGGCGCCGTACTGCGCGGCCAAGCACGGCGTGGTGGCCTTCGGTGAGGCGCTGCGGCTGGAGCTGCGCCACGCCAAGGTGCCGGTGGCCGTGGTCGACGTGCTGCCCAGTTCGATCAACACGCCGCTGTTCGAGCATGCCCGATCGAAGCTCGGGGTGTTGCCGCGGCCGATCCCGCCGGTGTACGAGCCACGGGTGGTCGCGCAGGCGATCGTCGCCGCGGCGCAGCGGCCGGTGCGGGAGGTTTACGCCGGGTTCGCCGGGCGGGCGCTGGCCGCGGCGCAGCGGGTCAGCCCGGCCTTGGTGGACTGGTACCTGCTGGGGCCGGGGCGGATCGTGGACAGCCAGCGCACCGATCGACCCGACAACGGGCAGGACAACCTGTACCAGCCGGTACCGGAGCCGGGCAGCACCACCGGGTCGTTCGGGCGGGCGTCGAAGTCCACCAGCTTGTATACCCGCTGGTTCGGCCTGCACCCGGCCCGGGCCCGGGTGGCTGGCGGGGCGGTGCTCGCGGTGGGTGTGGCGGCGCTGCGATGGGCCGGGCGGCGGCGATGAGCCGGGTACATGACCTGCGGGTACGCCCCGACCTGCTGTATCTGGCCAACGGGTGGAGCACGCTGGTCACCGACGTGCACGGGCGGGTCACCGGCACCGGCGCGCAGGGGTTCTTCGCCCGCAACACGCGCGTGTTGAGCCGGGAGCGGATCACCGTGGACGGGCGCGAGCCGGTGGCGTTCAGCACCGGGAACGTGGGCGCGTACGGTCAACTGTCCTACGCCGAACTCCGCGACGGGGAGAGACTGCCGTCGGAGGCGCTGTACCTGACCATCGAGCGGTTCCTCGGTCCCGGGTTGCGTACCCGTCTGGGGGTGCACAGCTTCGCCGAGCGGCCGCAGCGGGTCGAGATCAGGGTGGAGCTGGCCGCCGACTTCGCCGACATCGACGAGGCCGACCAGGGACAGCGCCGCCAACCCGGCGACGTCACCGAGAAATGGGACAGCCAGCGGCGCGAGCTGCGCCTGACGTACGCCCATCCGGACCTGGACCTGGCCGTGGCGATCCGGGTGGAAACGGCCGTACCGGTGGGGTACGCCGACCACACGTTCAGCGTCGCGCTCACCGTGCCGCCGGGCGGGTCGGCCACGGTCGACCTGGTCGTCGAACCGGTCTTCGACGGACAGCGCGCGGCGGCACCGCCGGCGAGGTACACCGATCCGGACGATGCGGCCGGCCGCGCTCGCCGTACCCTCGGGGTCGAGCTGGCCCGGCTGCGCAGCAGCAACCTCGACGTCGCCGCCGCCTGGGCCACCGCGGTGGAGGATCTGGCGGCTCTCCCGCTGGGCGAGGAACCCGGGCCGGCCGCGCCGATCGCCGGGCTGCCGATCTACCAGCAGATCTTCGGCCGGGACACGCTCACCGTTTCCTGGCAGGCGCTGCTGGCCGGCCCGACGATGCTGCGCGACAGCCTGCGACTCAACGCCGCGCACGTCGGGCAGCGCATCGACGACTGGCGCGACGAGGAACCCGGCAAGCTGCTGCACCAGTCCCGCTGGGGCCCGCTCTCCCGGCTGGGCCTCGACCCGTTCGCCGACTACTACGGCGACTACGCCACCGGGCCGGACTTCCTGGTCTTCCTCGGCCAGTACCTCGCGTGGACCGGCGACCGCGACACGGTCCGCGACCTCCTACCGACCGCCCGACGGGTCCTGGACTGGCTCGACCGGTATGCCGACCTGGACCGCGACGGCTTCCTCGAATACCGCACCCGATCCACGGCCGGGGTGAAGAACCAGGGATGGAAGGACTCCGACACCGCCGACGTGCCTTCGCCGCCGGCCTGGTCCGCCGCGCGGCCGGGCTACGCCGCCGCTTCCACCCCGCCTACTGGATGCCCGACCAGCACTGCTACGCCATGGCCCTGGACCCGGACAAACAGCAGGTCCGCTCGGTCAACTCCAACGACGGCCACCTGCTCGCCACCGGCATCGTCCCCACCCGGGTCGCCCACGCCGTCGCCCGCCGACTGCTCGCCCCGGACCTGTTCAGCGGCTGGGGGATCCGGACCCTGTCCGCGGACCACCCGGCCTACAACCCGTTCAGCTACCACCGGGGCAGCGTCTGGCCGGTCGAGGCCGGCACCGCCGGACTCGGCTTGGCCCGCTACGGCTGCTGGCCTGAACTTCACCGCCTCGCCGAGGCCACCTTCGCCGCCGCCGCCCTGTTCGAGGGACACCGGCTCCCCGAGGTCATCGGCGGCCTCCCGCGCGATCCGGCGCACCCGCATCCCGGTGTCTACCCCAGGGCCTGTTCACCCCAGGCCTGGTCGGCCAGCGCGATCGTCGCCCTCATCCAGGCCCTGCTCGTCCTGCGGCCGGCCGCGCCGCTGCGGACGGTCCTGATCGACCCGCACCTGCCTGACTGGCTACCCGACCTCGAACTGCACGGCGTACAGGTGGGCGGTGCGACCTTCGACCTCACCGTCCGGCGAGGCCGGCACGGACGCCCGATCATTCGCACCCGGGGAGATCGCGTCACCGTCGTGCGTCAATCCCCGCTCCAGGCACTGTGCCGGGTGGCCCGTCGGGGCACCTGAACCAAGGAGGACGGACCATGAAAGGAATCCAGCAGCTGCGCGAGTCCGGGGTCTCGGTGTGGCTCGACACCCTCTCCCGGGACCTGCTCGACAGCGGCGACTTCCGGCGGCTCGTCGAACGCGGCGTCACCGGTGCCACGTCCAACCCCACCATCTTCGCCAAGGCCATCACCGAATCCGGCGCCTACGACGAGCAGTTGCGTGACCTCGCCACCCGCGACGTCCGCGACCCGCGGGAACTGTTCTTCGCCCTGGCCCTCGACGACGTCCGTGCCGCCGCCGCTCTCCTACGACCCGTCTACGACGACACCCGTGGCTGGGACGGCTACGTCTCCTTCGAATGCACCCCGGACATCGCCGACGACGCCGCGGCAACCGTCGAGCAGGCGTGCGACCTGTGGGCCCGACTCGGCATACCCAACGCGATGATCAAAGTGCCCGCCACACGGGCCGGCATCACCGCGATCGCGGAGCTGACCGCCCGCGGCGTCAACGTCAACGTCACGCTGCTGTTCGCGCTGCAGCGGTACGAGCAGGTGATCGACGCCTACCTGAGCGGGCTGGAACGCCGCGCCGAACGTGGCCTGCCGATCGACGGCATCGCCTCGGTGGCCTCTTTCTTCGTCTCCCGCATCGACACCAAGGCCGACAGCGAACTGCCGGCCGGGTCACCGTTGCGCGGCAGGATCGCCGTCGCGAACGCCCACCTCGCCGACCGGCTCTACCAACAACGCTTCGCGACCAGCCGCTGGCACGCGCTCGCCGGCGGGGGTGCGCGCCGCCAGCGTCCACTGTGGGCCAGCACCGGTACCAAGAACCCTGACTACTCGGACGTGCTCTACGTCGAACAGCTGATCACCCGCGACGCCGTCAGCACCATGCCGCTGGCCACCCTGGAAGCCTTCGACGACCACGGCGACGTCCACGCGGCCAACGTCGACCCGACCGTCCACGAGCAGACGATCCACGCCGCCCAGGCCGCCGGCCTCGATCTAGACGCGATCACCGCCAGCCTGGAAACCGAAGGCGTGCAATCCTTCCAGGGTTCCTACGACCAACTCGTCGACTGCATCAAGCACAAGCTCCGCACGCTGATCCCGTAGCCGGCGTGGGTCACTCGCCAACGGTGCCGTCGAGGAGTTCCCGCGTGGCATCTACGTGGCTCTCCCCGCATCCCGCCGTCGATCCACCGCCACTCCACATGGGTGAGGTGATTAACGATGCCGAGCAACGAAATCAGCCGGCCGTTCGGCCGCCAACGTGCCTCGTCCTCGCTCAAGCCTTCGATCTTGCGAATCACCGCACCCCGAAGAAAACCCAGCCACCGCAGCAACAGTTCCCGCTCATCGGGCGCGCCAGCGGGGAAGTCCGGCTTCTGATCAGTTGCCATCGCCCGATGCTAAGACGCCGAGCTCCGACGCGCCGGTCCCTGTATGGCTCGGTTTTGCGGACTCTTCGGTCCCCGCAGGATTGATGCGGTGGAGGCTACCCGGGGTTGCCGGTGGAACCCCCTTGCGCCGCCGGTACATCTGCGGTTGTCTCCGGCGGGAAAGGTGTGTACCGGCGGAAGGGGGCCCGATGCGGGTTGCCGTGATCGGCGCGGGGCCGGCTGGGCTGGTCGCCGCGATCGCGCTGGCCCGGGCCGGCCACGAGGTGGTCGTGGTGGACCGCGACGGCGGGCCGGTGGGTGGGCAACCGTGGCGGCGCATGGGCGTTATGCAGTTCCACCATCCGCACGTCTTCCGGGCGATGGCGGGCAACCTGCTGCGGGAACGGCTGCCCGACGTCCTCGCGGCGGTGCTGGCCGCCGGCGTCGAGCCGTACCGCCCCGAGGGTGCGCCGGCGGTCGCCACGATCCTGCGCGCCCGCCGGGAGACCTTCGAACATCCACTATGGAGCGTCGCCCGGGCCGAGCCGAACCTGGCCGTGCGGCAGGGCTACGCGGATGGGGTCGTCCTCGACGGGCGCCGGGTGACCGGTGTCGCGCTGGGCGGCACGATCCTGCACGCCGACCTCGTCGTCGACGCCACCGGGCGGTCCGGCCGGCTGGCCGGCGAGCTGCGGCCACCGGCCGAGGGCGGGGACAGCGGGCTGGCCAACGCCGCCCGGGTGTACCGGCTGCGGCCCGGCGCCCCGCTCGGACCAGTCAATGCGGCCTTGGGCTTCGTGGCGGGGTACGACAGCTACACGCTGATCGTCTTCGTCCACGACGCCGGGACTTTCTCGCCGCTTATCCTGCGCCGCCGGGCGGACCGGGCGCTGGCCGTGCTACGCCACACCGCGGCGTTCGAGGCAGCGATGGCGGCCAACCCGGCCACCGCAGCGTGGACGGATCCCGAGCGGGCGGAGCCGGTCGGCCCGGTGCGCGTGGGAACGAACCTTTTCAACCGGTACCGCCGGCAGCCGGTGGGGGTGACCGGCCTGCTGTCGATCGGGGACAGCGTCTGCGCCACCAGCCCCGCCGGCGGGCGCGGCGTATCGCTTGCCATCGCCTCGGCGCTGGCCCTGGCCGACACCGTCACCGACGCGCCCGACGACCCCGCCGGCTGGGCGCCGCGGTTGGACCACTGGTGTACCGCGCACATCCGGCCGTGGTACCGGGACAGCGTGCTCGACGACCGTGGCCGCGCAGGCGGACCCGTCGATCCGGCCGCAGCTGCTGCGTTACCTGGCGATGCTAGCCACCTCCGCGTGCCTCGATCCGGTACGGGAGCACGCGCGGCAGATCCTCGCCGGTGGTTGGCAACTGCCGCCACCCGAGGGCCCGAACCGGGCGCGGCTGCTCGCCGCGATCGCGTCGGTCGCGGGGCCCCGGGCGCAGGTCAGGGTGGACCACGCCGGTCAGTAACGCCCGGGGCGGTACCGCCGAGGCCACGACTTCCGGGAAGTTGTGCCGATCATGGGCGATGATCATCGCTTGGGTCACCTTGCGACCCTTGACCTTACCCTCGATTTATTTGACAACTGGCGTATGCGAGGCAGCGCAAGGCATCTGCGCATGCCGTAGTCGGAGTTCTGGTCATGTTGATCATTGTTGCCCGAACATACGTCTGAAATGCTCCGGGAAGAGCTGCAGCAACGGCCGCCGATCGTGGCCGTGAAGCAGCGTGGCACAAGAAGGGAGATCCCCCCGGTGACCCGTAGACGTCGTCAGTACCTGCTCGCTCTTCTGACCGCCCTGCTGCTCGTGCTCGGCGGCGTGGTAGTCGTACAGCTTTGGCACGAAGGCGAGGAGCAGGAGTCCGAAAGTGCCGAAGCTGAGGAGCTGCCCCCCGCGCTCGAGCGGCACCTGGAGAAGTTACGTGAGGCCGTCCCCGGCCACGGCGGCGAGCCGAGCGAAGGCCCCGGATCAGCCGGGGACGCGGAGTTCCTGAAGCGTGCCTATCCCGGCGACACGATCGCCCTCGCCGAGGTAGAGCGCTCACGAACCTCCTTCTCCAACGCGAAGGCCCGACCCTTCCCGACCGGCAAGGGACAGCAGGGCAGCTGGGTCAGCATAGGACCGGACCAGGCGCTGTACCCGGACACCCCGTTCCGCAACTCGTTCAGCTACGTTCCCAACGACTACATCGCCGGCGGTCGGACCACGTCGATCGCGATCGGGCCGAGCTGCGACGCCACCGCCTGCACGATGTACATCACGCCGGCCGGCGGCGGAATCTGGCGCACCAAGAACGCGCTCGCCGACCAGCCCAAGTGGGACTACCTCGGCGGGCCGCTCGGCATCAACGCCGCCGGTGCGGTGACCGTCGACCGCAGTGACCCGACGGGTAGCACCGTCTACGTCGGTACCGGCGAGGCGAACATCTGCGGCTCGGGCTGCGTGGCCGGCGTAGGTCTGTACAAGTCGACCAACGGCGGCACCTCGTGGACCGGTCCGCTGGGCAAAGCCGAGCTCGGCGGCAAGGGCATCGGCGATATCGTGATCAAGCCGGGCGACCCCAACACGCTGTACGTCGGCACCACGACCGCGCTGCGCGGGATGTCCAGCGTGTGCTGCTCCGGCGTGACCCGCCCGGTCCCCGACGCCGCGAAGTGGGGCCTCTACAAGTCGACCGACGGTGGCGCGAGTTGGGCATTCATCCACAACGGCTCGACGAACGCGGCCGACTGCACGGGCAGCTCGACCGAGTTCGCCAACGGCGCGGTCTGCTCGCCGCGCGGCGTGCGCCACGTCCAGCTCGACCCGGCCAACCCGCAGGTCGTGTACGCGTCGTCGTACGCCCGCGGCATCTGGCGCTCCCCGGACGGCGGTGCGACCTGGGTGCAGATCAAGCCCTCGCTCAACCCGGGCTTGATCCAGACCCGCGCCGCGTTCGCCGTGACGCTCCTGCCCAACGGCAAGACCCGCATGTACGTCCACGAGGGCAACAACGACACCAACTACTCCCGGCTGTCCCGCAGCGATGACGTCGCCACCGGCACGCCGACGTTCACGGACCTGACCAGCTCCAACCCGGCCGACTCCGGGTACGCCTGGTTCAACCTGTGCGACGGCCAGTGCTGGTACGACATCTTCGTCAACACACCGGACGGGCATCCGGATGTCGTCTACGCCGGTGGGTCGTACAGCTACGGCCAGACGATCGCCAACAAGCGCGCCGTGGTGCTGTCCACCGACGCGGGCGTCAGCGGCACCGACATGACCTTCGACGGCACGGACCAGCTGCACCCCAACGGCCTGCACCCCGACCAGCACGATCTCGTCACCAACCCGAACAACCCGTTCCAGTTCTTCGAGTCCAACGACGGCGGCGTCATGCGCTCCAGCGGGCAGTTCGTCGACCGGTCCAGCTGGTGCGCGGACCCGCGGCGCAACCTGTCCGGCGCCACGCTCGACCGGTGCCGGCAGATGCTCTCCCGCATCCCGTCCGAGTTGCGCGGCATCAACAAGGGACTCACCACGCTGCAGTTCCTGAGCCTGTCCGTCAGCCCGTTCGACAGCGGCCTCCTGCAGGGCGGCACGCAGGACAACGGCACCTGGGAGAACAAGGGACAGGTGAGCCAGTGGCTCAACACCATGGTCGGTGACGGCGGCCAGTCCGGCTTCGACATCGCCAAGCCGGAGTTCCGGTTCCACAACTTCTACGACGCCAGCACGGAGGTGAACTTCAACAACGGCGACATCGGCTCCTGGATCTGGACGGCCGACCCGATCTTCGGTCAGGCCGGTACCCAGTTCTACGCACCGGTCATCAGCGACCCGAGGGTCAGCGGCACGATGTTCGCCGGGACCGGAAAGACGGTCTTCCGGACCAAGACGTTCGGGCTCGGCAACCGCACGCTCGCTGAGGCGAACAAGGTCTGCAACACGTGGACCGGAACCTTCAACGGGGTGTGCGGCGACTGGCAGCAGGCGGGCGGCAACCCGCTGACCGGCTCGTTCTGGGGCGTTCGGTCGGGCGGCGCCGTGGCGGCCGTCGAGCGGACCTCGGCGGACACGTCGACGGCATGGGCGGCGACGACCACCGGACGCGTGTTCATCTCCCGCAACGTCGACGCCAACGCGGCGGCCGCGGTCTCGTGGACCCGGCTCGACGACGACGCCGTCACGCCGAACAGGTTCGTGAGCAGCATCCACGTCGACCCGGCGAACGGGAACCACGCCTTCATCTCGTACAGCGGGTACACCATGAAGACGCCGGCGACGCCGGGCCACGTCTTCGAGGTCATGTACAACCCGGCCACCGGCACGTCGACCTGGGTGGACCGGTCGTACGACCTGAACGACATCCCGATCAACGATCTGGTTCGGGACGACGTGACCGGTGACCTGTACGCGGCAACGGACTTCGGTGTGCTCCGGCTCGCGGCCGGTACCACCACCTGGACCGGTGCGGCGGCCGGCATGCCGAATGTCGAGGTGTCCGGTCTGACGATCGTGCCGGGCCAGCGCCTCCTCTACGCCGCGTCCCACGGGCTGGGCGCGTGGCGACTCAATCTCAACAAGTGACAGCTCGACCAGAAACGGTGGGGGCCGCCTCGGCGGCCCCCACCGCATTTCAACACCTCCACGACCGTCCGTCCGCCTCGCCAAAGCCAGCTACGTAGCCGCCAGCGGTGTACCGGATGGGCTGCCGGTATCGTCGGCTGCATGATCAGCGATCGTTGGGACTCTGGGGCCGCTCCCGGCGCGGATGATCCGGTGGGCCAGTGCGTGTACGGCTCACGCCTGCTCGGCGCCGAGCCGACGCTGGTCCTGCACGGCGGCGGCAACACCTCGGTCAAGACGACCGCACTCGATGTCTTCGGCGACGCGGTCGAGGTACTGCACGTCAAGGGCAGCGGCTGGGATCTGGCCACCATCGAGCGGGAAGGATTTACCGCACTGCGCCTGGACCGCCTGCGCCGTTTGCTCGACCTGGAGCGCCTCGCCGACTCCCGGATGATGAACGAGCTGCGCGCCGCGCGGCTCGACGCCTCGGCGCCCGACCCGAGCGTGGAGTCGCTGTTGCACGCGCTGCTGCCCTACCCGGCAGTCCAGCACAGCCACGCCGATGCGCTGATCGCTCTGACGAACCAGCCCGACGGTGCGGCTCTGGTCCGGCCCGTCTACGGCGACGACGTCCTGATCGTTCCATACGTGATGCCCGGCTTCGACCTCGCCAGGCTCTGCGCCACCACGGTCGCGGCACGACTGCGGCCCGACACGCTTGGGCTGGTGCTGCTCAACCACGGGCTGTTCACCTTCGGTACGAGCACCGAGGAGGCGTACCGGCGGCACGTCGAGCTGATCCGCCGAGCCGAGCGCTTCCTGGGGCAGGGCCGTCCACCGTGGACGGAAGCCGAGCGCCCGGCGGTCGATCCGACAGCGATCGCCGCGCTGCGCAAGGAGATCTCGGGCCTCGCCGGTAAGCCGATGGTAGTGAGCCGGCACGACGACGCCCGCATCCGAGGGTTCCTGGCCCGACCCGAACTCGCGCACCGGGGCCCGTTGACCCCGGACCACGTCATCCGCACCAAGCGGATCCCGTTGCTGGGCCGGGATGTCGTTGGGTACGCCCGGGAGTACCGGCGCTACTTCGAGGAGCACAAGGACCGCCGCGGCCAACCCCTGACGATGCTCGATCCCGCGCCCCGGGTGCTGCTCGATCCCGCCTACGGCATGCTCACGGCCGGACCCAGCGCACGGGACGCGGACATCGCGGCGGACATCTACGCCCACACGATCGACGTCATCGCCGCGGCCGAGTCGGTCGGCACCTACCGGGCGCTCGATGCGGCCGACCTCTTCGACGTGGAGTACTGGGAGCTGGAACAGGCCAAGCTGGGCCGGGCCGGAGCCCGCGCTCCCTTCACGGGTGAGGTGGCGCTGGTCACCGGGGCGGCCTCCGGAATCGGGCGGGGCTGCGTGGACGCGTTACGCGCCAACGGGGCTGCGGTGATCGGGTTGGACCTGAACCCGCCCGGGGCCGCGGCCTCCGACTACCTGCCGCTTCAGGTCGACGTGACCGACCCCCCGGCGGTCGACGACGCACTCGGCGCGGGAGTGGAGCGCTTCGGCGGAATCGACATGCTTGTCGCAGCGGCCGGCGTCTTCCCGAGCGCACAGCCGATACGGGAGTTCGACCCGGATGCGTGGCGCCGGACGATGGCGGTGAACGCCGAATCAATCGCATACCTGCTTCGCACCGTGCATCCGTTGCTGGCGCTGGCCCCGCGCGGCGGAAGAGTAGTCGTTGTCGCGTCGAAGAACGTCCGCGCGCCAGGTCCGGGTGCCGCCGCGTACTCCGCGTCGAAGGCCGCCGTCACCCAGGTCGCCAGGATCGCCGCGTTGGAGTGGGCCGGCGACGGCGTCCGGGTCAACGTCGTACACCCGGACGCCGTGTTCGACACCGGGCTGTGGACCGAGGACCTGCTGCGCGACCGGGCCGCCCGGTATGGGCTGAGCGTCGCGGAGTACAAGCGCCGCAACCTGCTCGGCGTCGAGATCACCAGCCGCCAGGTCGGCGAGCTCGTGGCGGCGCTGTGCTCCGACGCGTTCGGCGCCACCACAGGCGCGCAGATACCCGTCGACGGCGGGAACGAGCGGGTGATCTGACCGGACCGCAGCTGCGAATGTTCCATCTTCGCCGTCCACGGAAGCCACTGAGGTACCACCCCATGGCGACATCGCATGCCCTCTCGCGCCCGGTCGCCCACATGGCGTGCCGTCTGCCGTACCGCGCCCACCGTGGTGGGCGCGAGCACGCGATCGTCAGGGGTTGGTTATCTGCTGCTGACTCACTCGGCCTGACCGAACGCCTTGATCTCCTCGACCTCCTGCGCGGTCAGCTCACGCGGAACCTCGCCACGGCTTACCTTCTCGCTCTGCACATGGTGGCGGATGTCATCGACGATCTCGGGGTTCGCCAGTGTCGTCACGTCGCCGACGTCGGCGAAGTTGGAGATCCCGGCGATGACCCGGCGCATGATCTTTCCGGACCGGGTCTTGGGCATGTCCGCCACGATCCACACGCTCTTGGGTCGCGCGATCTTCCCGATCTCACGCTCGATCGCCTTGCCGACCTTGTCCTCGATCTCCTTGCTCGGACCGAACCCCGGCTTCAGCGCCACGTACATCTCGACGGCCCGGCCGCGCAGCTCGTCCATCACCGGGACCGCGGCGGCCTCGGCAATCTCTTCGACGGTGAGGCTCGCGGACTCCAGCTCCTTGGTACCGAGCCGGTGGCCGGCCACGTTGATCACGTCGTCGATCCGGCCGAGGATCCGGAAGTAGCCGTCTGCCGCCTGGACGGCACCGTCCCCGGCCAGGTACGGCCAGTCGCGCCAGTCAGTGCTCTTCTCGTCTTTGCAGTACTTCTCGTAGTAGATCTGCACGAACCGCTCGGGCTGACCCCAGATCGTCTGGAAGATGCCGGGCCAGGGGTTGCGGATGCAGATGTTGCCGGCACGGCCACTTCCCGCCTCGACCACGTTCCCCTCGTCGTCGTAGATCACCGGGAAGACTCCGAGCACGCCGGGCCCGCAGCTACCGGGCTTCATCGGGTGCACGGCGGGCAGGGTACTGCCCAGGAAGCCGCCGTTCTCGGTCTGCCACCACGTGTCGACGATGACCGCCTCGCCCTTGCCCACGACGTTGTAGTACCAGCGCCAGACGTCCGGCTCGATCGGTTCGCCCACGGTCGTCATGTGCTTGAAGTGGTGGTTGTACTTCCGTGGCTCGTCCGGACCGAGCTTACGCAGCATCCGGATCGTGGTGGGCGCGGTGTGGAAGATGTTCACCCCGAGCCGCTCGGCGATCCGCCAGGGCCGGCCGGGATCGGGATACACGGGTACCCCTTCGTACATCACGCTGGTCGTCCCGAGCGCCAAGGGGCCGTAGACGATGTACGAGTGCCCGGTGATCCACCCGATGTCGGCGAAGCACCAGTAGGTGTCCTCCGGGTGGATGTCCTGGTAGTACTTGGACGTACCGGCGACGTAGGCGAGATATCCGCCGGTGCTGTGCTGGCAGCCCTTCGGTTGGGCGGTCGTGCCGCTGGTGTACATGAGAAACAGCGGTGCTTCGGCGGGCATGGAGACCGGCTCGACGACGTTGTTGCGGTAGTCCTTGAGGATTTCGTCGATGAAGAAGTCCCGACCCTCGACCATCGGGCTCTTCGACGCGTACTGGCCGGGGTGCCGCCGCCAGACCAGCACCTTGTCGATCTCGTGGCCGCGTTCGCGGGCGGTCGCCACCGCCTCGTCGGCCTTCGCCTTGTGGTCGATCAGCTCGCCGTTGCGGTAGTAGCCGTCCATGGTGACCAGGATGTGGCTTTGCGAGTCGGCGATCCGCTCGCCGCACGCCACCCCGCTGAAGCCACCGAACACCTCGGAGTGGATGACGCCGAGGCGGGCGCAGGCGAGCATGGAGACAGGCAACTCCGGCACCATCGGAAGGTGGAAGGTCACCCGGTCCCCGACGCTGACGCCACCGAACTCCCGCAGCACCGCGGCGAACTCGTTGACCCGCTTGTAGAGCTCCTGGTACGTGATGGCCTTGGTGTCCTCGCTCTCCGGCTCCGGTACCCAGATCAGCGCCGCCTTGTTTCGGCTGGTCGGAAGGTGCCGGTCGACGCAGTTGTAACAGGCGTTCAGCCGGCCGCCGACGAACCACTTCCAGAACGGTGGGTTGCTGGTGTCCAAGGTGGTGTGCCAGTAGGCGTCCCAGGTGAGGAGGTCCGCGTACTCCTTGAAGCACTCGGGAAAGCGCTCCTCGCTGAACCGTTCGAAGATCGCCGGGTCAGCCGCGTTCGCCTGGGCGATGAACTTCCCCGGAGGGTGGTAGTACTCCTCCTCACGCCAGTGAACCGCGATCTGAGCCGTGGAGACCTGCGCTTCCTGCTCTTCTGCCATTGCTCTACCTCCAGCGAGGATGACGGTGACGGGGTGGATGAGAGAGAGCCGGCGCTACCCTTCTCCGAGCAGCCCTGCGCATATGCCGAAGGTGCGCAGCTCGGCACCCACGAACGCTTGGCGGGTGAAGGCGCCGGTGTCGCCCTGCGTCAGTGAGTTCCAACAAAGGTCATCGGTGAGTTTCAGCGCGCGAACCACGACCGAACCAAGCGCCGGCAGTGGCAGCGTCTCCGCCTCGTAGCGCAGGCGCGCCACATCACCGGCCGGCGTGTTGCCCGTCGTCGCTTGCAGCTGGGCCAGGAGCAGGGACAGTTCACCCCCGAGGTACTGCTGCGTCATTGCCATCGCCGGCCGCTCCGCTCCTCGCCGGCCCCGCAGCCGTGACGGGCACCGGCCGCTCGGGAACACAGCCGCCGTCCGGAAAAACCGCCCAAGGCGGGGCCGGGAATCGGCAGAACTCATCGGGCCTGTCGATCCCCCGCGAGCATCGAACTGGCTCGGCGATCATGCAGACCTCGCGGACGAGAACCTAACGATCGAAGCCTAGGTGCGTAACCCTGATCGTCTGACATCGAGCCAAACCGGAAGCCGGGTGGATCGCCGAACGGTTCTTCTCATCCGGCGAGCGGCCCCTTTGACGCGATGAATGGCGCGCAACCTGGTGTCGGACCTGGCCGGCAGGGGTTCGCAGCCGTGGTTGAATCTTTCGCCCGCCTGAGTAGGGTCTCGGATGTAGGGACAGCCATGGCTGTCCGTGCATGTCGGTCGTCAACGAGGAGGACTGATATGTCCGTCCGCCGCCCTGCCACGGTCCTGTTGTCCGCCGTGCTGGCGGCGGTATTCGTCGCGCCACCCGACATCGCGCAGGCCGGTCGGCCCGGGCCGGGCGCGGTGCATTCGCTGCGCGGGCCGGTCACCGACGAGAACTTCTACTTCGTCATGGCCGACCGGTTCGACAACGGCGACCCGGGCAACGACCGGGGCGGGCTACCGGCTGACCCGTTGATCTCCGGCTTCGATCCCACCCGCAAGGGCTTCTACCAGGGCGGCGACCTCAAGGGTCTGCTGAGCCGCCTGGACTACGTCCGCGGACTCGGGACCACCTCGATCTGGCTGACCCCGAGTTTCAAGAACAAGGCCGTCCAACTTGAGGACGGTCCCTCGGCGGGCTATCACGGCTACTGGATCACCGACTTCACCCGGATCGACCCGCACCTGGGCACCAACGAGGATCTGCGCGCTCTGATCGATGCCGCGCACGCCCGCGGGATGAAGGTGTACTTCGACATCATCACCAACCACACGGCCGACGTGATCGGCTATCAGCAGGGAGCCCGCCAGCCGTACGTCTCGAAGGACACCGCGCCGTACCGGACGGCCGCCGGCACGCCCTTCGACGACCGCGACTACGCCGGCACGAACACCTTCCCGCCGCTGAGCCCGACGGTCTCGTTCCCCTACACACCGGTACTCGCCGACGACGAGAAGAACCTGAAGGTCCCGGCCTGGCTCAACGACGTCACGTTGTACCACAACCGCGGCGACACCCGGTTCACCGGCGAGAACTCCCTGTACGGCGACTTCTTCGGCCTCGACGACCTGTTCACGGAGCACCCGAGGGTGGTCGAGGGCATGATCGAGATCTACCAGGCGTGGATCAGGGACTTCGGCGTCGACGGCTTCCGCATCGACACGATGAAACATGTCAACGACGAGTTCTGGCAAAGGTTCGGGCCACGCGTCCTGCAGTTCGCCCGCGAGCACGGTAAACGCGAGTTCTTCATGTTCGGCGAGGTCTTCGACACTTCCCGCAGCGTCACGTCGCACTTCACCACCCACGACCCGATGCAGGCGGTGCTGGACTTCCCGTTCCAGGCGGCCGCACGCGACTTCGCCTCGCGCGGACGGCCGACCAACCAGCTCGCCGCCTTCTTCACCGGCGACGACTGGTACACCGACGCCGACTCCAACGTCTACCAGTTGCCCACCTTTCTCGGTAAGGGCTCGCGATGAAATAAGCTAGGTTTTCTGCTTCGTGATCTCTACAGTTGTGCTATGGCCGATGGTGGGCAGGTTGCGGAGGTCCGTGGCGCGAAGGTATGCGGTGTTGCGTGCGCATCTGGATGAGCGGCAACGTCGTCTGCTTCTGGGTGTGGAGGCGCAGCAGTTGGGTCGGGGCGGGATCAAGGCGGTCGCGCAGGCGACCGGGGTACATCCGGACACCATCGCCCGTGGGGTTCGTGAGGTTGAGGGCGTGGCCGAACCATCGGTGCGGGTGCGTGCGCCGGGCGGTGGTCGTAAGAAGCTGGCCGAGACCGACCCGCAGTTGGCCGTGGCGCTCAAGGCGTTGGTGGATCCGGACACGCGCGGGGATCCGATGTCGTTGCTGGTGTGGACGACCAAGTCGACCCGTAACCTCGCTGGTGCGTTGACCAGGATGGGGCATCCGGTCTCCGACCGGGCGGTAGCGCGGATGTTGCAGGGTATGGGGTTCAGCCTGCAAGGCAACGCCAAGGTTGTCGAAGGCAAACAGCACGCCGACCGCGACGCCCAGTTCCGCTACCTGGCCGGGCAGGTCGATGAGCATGTGGCCGCCGGCCAACCAGTCGTATCGGTCGACACGAAGAAGAAAGAGAACGTAGGCGAGTTCAAGAACGGCGGACGGGAGTACCAACCGGCCGGGACGCCGCAACGTGTGAACGTGCACGACTTCCCCGACAAGGAGCTGGGCAAGGCCATCCCGTATGGGATCTACGACGTGTCGGCGAACGCCGGCTGGGTATCGGTCGGCACCGACCACGACACCTCCGCCTTCGCCGTGTCCACCCTACGATCCTGGTGGGCCACCATCGGCAAAGCCCGCTACCCGCACGCCGACAGGCTTCTCATCTGCGCCGACGGCGGCGGGTCCAACGGATACCGCATCCGCGCCTGGAAGATCGAGCTCGCCGCCTTCGCCGCCGAAACCGGCCTGTACGTCACGGTCTGCCACCTACCACCGGGAACCTCGAAATGGAACCGGATCGAGCACCGACTGTTCTCCCAGATCACCATGAACTGGCGCGGCCGGCCGCTGAAAACGCACCAGGTCATCGTCGACCTGATCAGCAACACCACAACCGCTACCGGCCTAACCGTCCACTGTGTCCTTGACACCGGCCAATACCCCACCGGCATCAAACACACCAGCAAAGACGTCGACGCCCTCCCCATCACCCGCCACGAATTCCACCCCGAGTGGAACTACACCACGCGACCCCGCGACACGCCGTAGACGACCGACCTTATTTCTTCGCGGGCCCTAACAGTGTTCTTTCTTTCGACTCCGACACCGGGTGCGGCCGAAGTTGGTGGTCATCAAGGTGAGCGCTGTCACCTGGTTCCGGCGATTTGTGTGTTGGTCTGAGCCCGGATTACACCGGATGAGTAGGGTTCGCTGCGGTCTGTGCGGTTATCACCCGGTCGTCTGCCGGGGACGGTGCGCGCTGTTGGACCAGCGGCCCGCGGCCGAGCAGGGCGCCGCCGATGACCGCGCCGCCGGCGAAGGTGCCGGCGGTCCACCAGAACGCGGTGTCGTAGCCGTGCGCCAGCGCCAGCCCGGTGAGGGCCGGGCGGCCGATGATCCGGGCCTCGGCGAGATGCGCGGTGAGGTAGGAGGCGACAGCGCCGGCGAAGATGGTGTTCAGCAGCGAGGTGCCGACCGAGCCGCCGAGCATCTGGCCGACGGTGACGGTCGCGGCTGCGACTCCCGCGTCCTGCGGCGCCACGCCGAAGGTGCCGGTGTTGATCCCCGACGCGATCACCATGCCCAGGCCGACTCCGGCCAGGATGAGCGGGCCGAGCACGCCCGTCGTATAGCCGGTGTGCGGGCCCAGCTGGGCCAGCCAGGCCGTCCCGCCCGCTGCAGCCAGCATCCCGAACACGACCAGCGGCTTGGGCCCGAACCTGGGCATCAGCACGACCGTGGGCAGATTGGCCGCGACGATGAGGCCGCCGCTCATCGGCAGGAACGCGAAGCCGGTAAGGAGCGGCGAGTAGCCCAGCGTCTGCTGCAGGTAATAGGTCAGGAACAAGAGGGTCCCGAACATCCCGGCCGTGCCGATGAACATCGACAGATAGGCGCCGCCCCGGTTGCGGTCGAGCACCACCCGGGGCGGCAGCAGCGGGTGCGCAGCCCAGCCCTGCCA
>WNFZ01003342.1_pt1 | contig 17837 bp, 14 predicted proteins | sample 5400081 | NCBI WGS metagenome assembly WNFZ01 (sample SAMN13153365, study PRJNA577476) | soil metagenome | isolation source: 80 cm soil or saprolite under grassland replicate 1 | place: USA:California | collected 2016-06-15 | reverse complement strand
TGATTGATGCAATCTGAAACGGTCGTTTCAAAAATTGTTTGAAAAACAGGGCACTCACGAGACGCGAACAGTCGTCTTTCACATCGAAGTTGTCCAGTCACGAAGTGGTGGCACAAACGATAGGATTTCTAACGCGGGTGGAATTTTGTTAGAGCTGGGCGGCTTGCTACCCTACCGCCGATATCTCGCTTGACTCGTAGCTGGTCCCCGATCAGTTATCAGTGCTTATTCGGGCCGCGCGGTTAGCTCAGTGGTAGAGCACTACCTTGACACGGTAGGGGTCACAGGTTCGAACCCTGTATCGCGCACCATCATAACTCGTTCAGAAATCGGCGCATCTGCTTCTGGAATCGACGGCAGCGCGACTGACTGTAGCATTTTCACTGTAGCATTTTCGGATTCGATGGACTGCATCGCGCTCGGTCCGCATGTTGCGCGTGATCCGTCTGTCATCAAAATCACGTCGTCTCTAATTTTCCCATGAAGTCGTGCAATCTCGCTTACGGCATCGACTGCGGAGTTCCGCGCGCACACAACTGTTCTCAACGCAACCGATACGAACCTCCTCACGCGGAGCGAGCGCAGTAAAGGTGGACCACAGCCGCGCGAGCAATACCTTTACGGCGCGCAGCGAGCGATAAAATAACGATATCGGTTGTTTGCTTACTTATCCTTGGAAGCATGACCGAATAGGGTCTGACGGAATGTTTGGTTGCGTCTTATCGTGCATGCTTGTGAGTGGTGGTCAGCGCCTCGTCGCGGATCCATGCGGCTGCGGAGCAACGGCATCATCAACCTTCAACCACCCGCCCGCGGAGTCTGAGAGTTTACGCACGTGTACCGCAACCGAAGTAGGCCCGGAGTCTTCGCGTTTGGCAGCGGCCGAATCGGCGACCGCGTGGTAGTGACGATGCGATTGTTACCGGGACGGCCGCAGTTCGCCGGCCAAGCACATTGTGGACAGCCGTGTATCGACGATTGGATCGTGTCGGCTCGTTATGACGTGTCGCGCCCATTCAGCTCCGCGAGGAACGGCGCGATCGTATCCGTTCCAACTGCCACACCGCCACTTGCGAGGAACTCGCGGATGAGCCGGAGCGAGACGCCCTTCTGTCGCAGCTCGACAATGCCGTTTTGAGCGGCGTTAAGCTCGCGTGGCGCCGACGGTGACGGGCGCGTGAATGCGCGGACGACATCGTTGAAACGCTGCGTGCGCGCTGCGATGCCGTGAGGTTGCTCATGCGTTAAGAGCGGGTTAGCGCTAGGCCGGAAATTCCTTAGCTTGGCTAAGGGGTAGGGCGTCCCTCCCTTAAAAACTCTGGGTGCATACACCTTCCACTGTTTCACAACGGCATTGCGCGGCGGCTCGCGACTAGAGCAAGCGGTTTGTTGCGACGTGGTGCTTCGACGACGTGCTGCCTCGGAAGACGCAAGCCAAGCTGAAGGACGCGCAGTGTTATTTCCAGAGCGCCTTAGCGTTGGCTGTTTTGCCTATTGGTCTCTTGATAACGGGCAGTTCGCATTTACCTCGTGCGCGTTCGGGCGCCGGCGTTTGGTTGTTGCCGCTCGATTTGCGTTCGTTGTTGCCGGCGACATTCGAGGCAAACTCGTCGCGGGCGTGCTTTGCTGCTCCAGCTCCGTTTCTTCTAGTCGTAGCACATCAGTAAACGCGACCTGGAGTAACGCCATTCCGCTCCGAGTCTCGCGCATCGGACGATGCATCGTGTGTGATTCTCTTTTCCCTTTAACCCGAAGCACCCGACGCAAATGAAATACTCGCAACTTCGCCGAGGCCTTTCGCCTGATGAGGCCGCCGGATACGTCGGCAGCAAGGAACTATTGCGGCAATTCGAGCGTGCGAAATGGCTGAAGCCTTTTATTCGGGGCAATCGTCTCACTCGTCTTGATATTCGGGATTTGGACACATGCATTGATCGCTTGAAAGCGGGCGAGCAACTTTCAAACGGCACGGAGGCATTGGTTACACGGTAAACGCGCGCATGATCTCGCGATCGTCCGGTCGTAGCTTTGCATAATGCCGCTGCACCACGCGCACGTCGTCCCCTAACCAAGTTGCGATGCGATAAATGTCGATTCCTTTGCTCGCACAGATCGAAGCGAAGGAGTGGCGCATTACGTGCGGACTGATCCATGGTACACCTTCTGCCTTCATGTAGTCGAAAAAACTACGGCGGAAATCGAACCGGTAGCTGTGCTTCCCGTGCGGGATATCCGGCTGCAACACGTAAGGTGCGCGCAAACCATAGCCTTGAAGGAATTCGGAAAATTGATCCGTCAGCGGCACTGTCCGGACGTCGCGGTCTTTCGGCCGAAACGTCGTCGTCGCGCGAATCTCCACCGTACGGGCTGAGAGGTTGAATCACTCAGGCACAGCTTCGACGATCTCCAGCTTCCGCATGCCGGCGTGAAAGCCGCAGAACAGGACAAAGCGCAGATCGTCGTTCGGCGCGTTCTGAATCAATCGCTGCGCGACGGCCAGATCCGCAAAGCGAGTTCTGCCCTTGTGATCAATTCGGTCGAGCTGGATGTCGAGCGCAGGATTGCGCCGAGACAGATTCTGCGCCACGCACCAATTGAAGAACGAACGCAGAGTAAACATGTAACTCTCGGCAGTGCTCGGAGCCACGCGTGCTTTCGCCGCGTGGTAGAAGGTCTTGCACTGGTAGCCCGTCACGTTGGCTGGCGGGACATTCTTCACGTGCTCGGCAAACATTTTCAGGACATAAGCTTTCGTATCTGCGCTCGACCTGCTGAATCGGTTCGTTTCGAACTTCTTCAGGAATCGCTCAATCTCAGCGTTGAACGCCTGTGTCGGCTGAAGTTCCGGTCGTTCGAGGATCTCGCGTGCGCGTTCAACAGCTTCAGCGTAGTCGCGAGTTTCCAAAGATACGGCGCTGCGCCGACCGTTTACCTGTTTGCCGAGCCAGTATATTTCTCCTCGCAAATAAATGCCTCTAACTCTGCCTTTGAGCACCTCGACATTCTCCGCAATGGCCAGCTACCTATTAGCTCCTGCCTAAGCGCAATCGCGCGGGGAAACCCTGCTGTTCCTGAGCCTCCGAACAGACAAGCGGCAAGAAGTCGCGCCAAGTTAAGGCTCACCAGAAACACAACGCTTCATGTGGCAGTAGTGATCCTCTAAATCACCGAAGAAGGAGATGCAGCAGCCCTTTGGTTTCTGCTGATCTATCGTACTTCTCGTACGCCGTTTTTAATGCATCATCGGCTCGGCGGATGTTGCGGGTTCGTCGCAGCGGCTCCCGGCACGCTGGCTTTGTTGCGACAGTGAATCCATTGGAATGATTCATCGTTAGGCGGCGCGAACTAGGCAAGAATCTGTTTGCATGTTGGATTCGGCCGTCGCGCGCTCGGTTCGATCCGCGGGAGCCATGAGCCCGGCAAGAAACGTGCCTATATGTTGGCTGCTTTTGGTCTGAAGGTCTGGATTACTGAAGATCAGGACAGAGGGCCTATCGCTCAGGTGGAATTCAAATGTCCCTGGCGTGTTAAGGTTCACCGTTACAAGAGGCAATTATATCATCGCAAGTTCGCACCAGCCCATTGCAGTAAGAGCCGTTGGTGTCGGCGATGATTCTGGGGCCTCGAACGTTGGGCAGCCAGACCAGATGGCCACCTTCATCTTCTGATTGTAATTGGAATCCGACTCCTCGATATGAGCGAGGGCTGCACCCGGAGAACAATGGTTTGACGGCAAGCTGTGCTTGCATCGGAAACACGCGCTGCAATTGCCATGAGAAGGCCGCGGCCGATCTGTCATGCGGCAAGAACATCTGCTGTTCGAGGATGATTCCGGGTGCGACCTGGAAACGCGAACGCGGCCAAGAGATGGCGCCAAAAAGGCCGCCGCCAAAGGGGGAGCTGAAATCTGCGACCGAGCCGTTCGACGAAATCGTGTAAGTGCCGCGTGCGGTCGTAAGAATGACTTCCAAACCTATTAATGTTGGCTTGGAAGAAGCTGCGGAAGAGCGGATTGTGATCATGGTTTGAAGGTTTTGAAGATGCGTCGCGCACCGGGCCAATTTCTTATAACGGTCGAAAATTCAGGAGCGCTGAGCCAGGAGCGTCGCGTTTCCGCGTCCATGTCGATTTTGCGCGGCTTCTTTTTGTAAGGTTCCGAACGGTTTCCTCGACATATGACTGTGGGAATCAAAACCGGGCGGGCGAATTACATCCATCGCTGGTTTTGATCCGCCAGAGGCAGGGATAGCGTAATGGCAGGAGAACCCTATAATCCATCGCCCATCGGTAACCCGTCAGTGCTCGCACGGCGCAATTGGTTTCAAACCAAACTCGTCATTTTCATTGGCAAGCACACGCCGAAATGCCGGGACATGGTGCGGATTCTATCGCAATCGATGGACCAGCCGTTGCCGTTGATGATGCGGATCAAGAAACGAATTCATTTTCTGATCTGCTGCTGGTGTCAGCGTTACGAAGAACAGCTTCGCTACATTCGCGACACTGCACGGCAATTCTCCGAACACGCTGATGAAGTTACGGGGCCGCCGCTCAGCGATGAAGCGAAGGAGCGGATGAAACAAGCGCTCGCTGAGCGTGCGCGATAATTTGATTCTTATCTAGCGGCGCTCTGTGAGCGGCGCAGTTTTCACGAATCAATTATGCGACTTTCATAGACTGCCGCTACGAAAGAAATCCGCATGAAAGCGTTTCGCAATCTTTTTACGAATCGATGGTTCCTCTTCGCGATCGTCGTGTATATCGGCTCGCTCTTCGTTCTCTCCCAGCGAGCGGAATTTTCTATCAGCGAAACGCTGATCGAGCTGGTTATCTTTGGGATCGCATTCCCGTTGCTGGCGTGGTTAGCGACGATACGGTCGCAGTCTCTAGTAATTCACGTGCATCCGACTGGCGCCGAAATGCTCGCTCTCCTCGCGTATGTTCTAGCTCTTTCTGTTTATCTCGCATTCGGGCCGCAAGCGATTGATTCATGGCTGCCACAAGATTGGATCGCTTCTGACCGGATCAAATTTTTCGTCACGCTAGGTAAGAAACTATTGGTTTTCGTTGCTCTTCCTCTTGGGATCTTCGGGTTGGCTTGGAGATATTCATTGCGCGACTTTGGGTTCCAAAAGGCTGGCCTCCGCGAACTTTGCCGCACCCATTTACCGATCGTTTTGGTCGGGAGCGGCGTTCTCATGGCCTTCAATTATTTTCTCGGCGGCGCGGCGGCTCCGCTTCGGGAAGGCAAATTTTCCGGTGTGCAGCTGCTTACAGGCATTCCGCTCTGCTTCATCTGGCTGGCGATCGAAGCGGGACTCGTCGAGGAATTCTTTTTTCGCGCTTTCCTTCAAACGCGCTTGAGCGCCTGGTTCCGATCCGAAATAACTGGCGTGGTTCTAATGTCGCTCATTTTCGGACTAGCCCACGCCCCCGGCTTCATTTTCCGGCACGCGGGAACGGTGGAAGGGTTGGGCGCAAATCCCACCGCGCTCGATGCCATCGCCTATTCCATTGCCACGCTCGCGGTAAGCGGTGTTGTCTTTGGCGTCATTTGGGCCCGAACGAGAAATCTTTTCGCGCTGATGCTCATACACGCTGCAGGCGATCTCTTTCCGAATCTTTCCGATTTCATAAAGATCTGGGGTTTGTAGAAGTGTCCGGGGTCGACGACTCCGGCTCCGGGACGCTTGATCGAGTCGTGTTCTAGCCCGGCATGATGTGATGTCGGCCGACTCCGTTATTTTCGCCTTGCTCGTGGCTTATCGAGGTCAGCGATCTCGGCCATTGCTGTAAGGATTTGCAAGCAGTCGCGACGAATCCGGTGAAATGCAGTTCGGATTATCCGCCTGCGAACAAACCGAAAACCCAAACCTACATGATATACAAAACCATCCTCGCCTCTTTAACGGCGCTGGTCATTGCTACAACGAGCAGCTTTGCTCAGGACACCCACAAGAGTGGACCGTTTCAAGGCGCGAAAGCCAACACCGGTTACGTGACACACACCACCGAGAACGGCAACAGCGTCCTGACTCTGTCCGACGACTTCAAGGCTCCCGACACGCCCGATCCACATTGGCAGATCGTCGATTCGAACGGCAACGTTTACTTGCTGCAAAAATTGTCGATCAAAGGCGGCAAGATGAACCGCAAGATCACGGTGCCCAAATACGTGCCCGACATCGCCAAGGTTCAAATCTGGTGCGCGTTTGCTGAGACAAATCTCGGCGAAGCCGCCTTTGAGCACCCAGTCAAATAACACCAATGCCGCTTGGCCGGGCCTAACAAATGGCCGGCCAGGACGGCAAATTGAAAACTCCATAAAAATTTTATGAAAATCTCAACTGGAACAATCCTTGCGGCAATAATGGCCGTCGCTGCGAACAGTTACGCGCAGACTGTAGAGAAGAAATCACTCAACTTGGATGGCGCGAAAAAAGCGATCGCCGCGGCCGTCGATTATGCGAAGACGAACAATGCGCCCGGAGGTGTGATCGCCGTGGTCGATGAAGGCGGAAACTTGATGGCGCTAGAACGCCTCGACGGAACTTTCGCGATGGGCGCGACCATTTCGATCGGCAAAGCGCGCACTGCTGTTCTTTTCAAGAAACCGACACGTTTTTTTGAAGAGCTAATTAACAAGGGCCGCACAGCGATGACCGCGGTCGATGGCTTCACACCGTTAATCGGCGGAATTCCAATCATCATCGACGCGCAAGTTGTTGGTGGGATTGGTGTGAGCGGCGCGGCGAGCGCAGCACAGGATGAAGAACTCGCCCTCGCAGGAGCAAACGCGTTGATGGGCGGCCAGACGATGTCGAAGGAGAAGCCCGGATCACCGATCTCAACCGCAACTGTCCAAGTCGCCACCTTCATTGATGCTAAAGGTGTCTCAGCCGCTTTTGCTAAAGGTGTGCCGCTCTTGGAAACCGATGGTTATAAGGTGCACGCCAGCCGACGGGTCGAGGCGGGCCAGGCCGAAATTCACAGGCTCGATACAGATGTGATTTATGTGGTCGATGGGTCCGCCACTCTGGTTACTGGTGGAAGGGCGATCGATGCCAAAGAAATCGCGCCTAACGAAATCCGCGGCAGCAAGGTCGAAGGCGGGGAGGAACATCAGATCACCAAAGGTGAGGTGATCATCATTCCCAATGGCGTCCCGCATCAATTCACGGCTGTAAACGGTGACTTGCATTATTTCGTCTGTAAACCAACCGCGCTGGCAGAAACACATCTGACCGCGCGCTGAAAGCATATCAACGCTCTAGGTATGAACACGTCACTAGCCAATTCACTCCTTCGCGCGTGGGCGACTGAATTTAATCGTGACCACCGCGAGGCTTCCGTGAACGCGTCGATGTGGCGTTTGCGCTTCGCAGCCGCGGTCACTTTCGTCATGCTGGTTTTCCTGGCTGGTCGCGCACTTGCGGAAACAAATGCCGACGCGCCGACTGGAAAGCCGGACGCAGTGATTGATCTCGCCACGCGGGAAGGCGTCGATCTTGTCAAAGGCCAGTGGCGTTATAGCGACACCAAGATCATCCAGGTCGATTTCAAGGCTGCTGGACCTGACAAACAACCGACCGGCAAACCGATCAAGACTTATGATTTTACTCCACACGCGGGCGGCGTGGATTTCGACGACTCGAAATGGGAAAAGATCGATGCGACCACACTTGATGCGCGGCGCTCGACCGGACGGCTTTGTTTTAACTGGTATCGAATTAACATCACGATCCCACCGCGAGTGAACGATGTCGATCTTGCGGGCACGACCGCTGTCTTCGAGACGTCTATCGATGATTACGCCGAAATCTGGGTGGACGGTGAGATGTCCCACGCGCTGGGGCAAAGCGGCGGCTCGGTCGTCAAAGGTTGGAACGCGCCGAACCGGCTCATTATAAATCGCAGCGTTCAACCCGGGCAGAAAATCCAGCTCGCGATTTTCGGGATCAATGGCCCGCTCTCAAACCCGCCTACCAATTACATCTACATGCGCGAGGCAAAGCTCGAGTTTTATAAGGGCGGTGTGCCGGTCGCGATAACGCCGAGTGAAGTAAACGTCGAGGTCATTCGCAAAGATCCGGCGCTCGATGCGATCGTGCCGCCGAACCCGAAGATTTTCAAATTAGCCGAAGGTTTCAAATTCACAGAAGGACCCGTTTGGGACCGCAAGGGTGGCTATTTGCTCTTTAGCGATCCAAACAACAACACGATCTACAAATATTCGCCGGAAGGAGATGGGCAGCTCGCTGTGTTCCGCGAAAAAAGCGGTTACGAAGGCGCTGATATCGCGGAGTACGGTCAGCCTGGCTCGAACGGTTTGACGTTTGATCAACAAGGGCGTCTAACAATTAATCAGCACGGCAATCGTCGCGTCGTGCGGGTCGAGAGCGACGGCACGCTCACCGTTCTCGCCGACAAATTCGAAGGCAAACGCCTCAACAGCCCGAACGATCTCGTTTATCGAAGCGACGGCACGCTTTATTTCACCGATCCGCCGTTTGGCTTGCCGAAGTTCTTCAAAGATCCGCGCAAAGAATTGCCTTTCAGCGGCGTCTTTGCCGTGAAAGACGGAAAGATCCAACTGGTCAGCAAGGATTTGACCGGGCCGAACGGCCTCGCCTTTTCGCCGGATGAAAAATTCTTCTACGTCGGCAACTGGGACGACAACAAAAAGATCGTGACGCGCTACGAGGTTCAACCTGATGGCACGCTTAAGAACGGCAAAGTCTTCTTCGACATGACTAGCGCCGGAACCGAAGATGCGCTCGACGGAATGAAGGTGGACAAAGCAGGCAACCTTTATGTTTCCGGTCCGGGCGGTCTCTGGATTTTATCGCCGCAGGGCAAACATCTCGGCACGATCATCGCGCCGAAACATCCGCACAATTTTGCCTGGGGCGATGCCGATGGAAAAACACTTTACCTCTGCGCACGGAGCGGACTCTATCGTATGAAGCTGAACATCGAAGGCATTCGGCCATGAGCGGCGAAGTTGTAGCCGGGGGCGGCGACCCCAGTCCGTATCAATTCGTTAGGCCGGCATCACCGCTGCCGGCTACAGGCCCGCGTTAGATCGACATGTTCCGCTCACTCAAAGAACACTGGCCGGAGTATTTCTGCGAAGCAGCCGAACTCGGCTTGTTCATGATATCGGCCGCCCTGTTTACGATGCTGCTTTGGCATCCGTCGTCACCGGTTTTCAATCTGATTCCAAATACTTTTGTCCGTCGCATGCTGACGGGAATGGCGATGGGCGGCACAGCCATTGCGCTGGTCTTCTCGCCTTTGGGCAAGCGCTCCGGCGCCCATTTTAATCCGGCCGTGACACTGACGTTTTGGCGCCTCGGCAAAGTAAAAAACTGGGACGCTTTTTTTTATGTAATCGCGCAATTCATTGGAGGAATCAGCGGCGTGTTGGTCGTGGCGTTGGTTGCACGTATGGCGTTGTCGCATCGAGCCGTGAACTATGTTGCCACGCTGCCGGGTCCACACGGCATGACGATAGCCTTCATCGCCGAGCTCATAATCGCATTCATTCTGATGACGGTTGTCCTCAATGTGAGCAATACGCCGCACCTGGCACGCTTTACCGGGGTTTTCGCAGGATGCCTGGTTGCGACCTACATCACCTTCGAAGGGCCTTTATCTGGCATGAGCATGAATCCCGCTCGCACGTTCGCTCCGGCTTTTGTCGGTCATCTTTGGACCGGACTCTGGATTTATTTCATTGCGCCGGTGCTCGCCATGCAGCTTGCCGCCCTCACTTATCTACGATCGAAGCGCCCAGTTTATTGCGCGAAATATCATCACCACAACAACGAGCGTTGCATTTTTAATTGCCGCTTCCCTGAATTGCTGGCTCGAGAACAGTCAACCAACCCTCTGAAAACCTCTCCACAGCCCGCGCGTACGCTGTATACGGGAGATGTCGACCGCGACCAAATCAGGGAGATTTAACGATCAATATTGCTGGCTTAGCGATAGATTTCTTCAAGGCGATGAGTCAACTGTCGCGCTTCTGCCCACCCCGCTTCAACAAATACATCCAGCGCGGCGAGCAACGCGTCGAGACATGCAGATTCACGGCCGGCTTCGGCCTGGAAAATATCGCGGTGGTCGGCCAATGCATGCTGGATGAGTTTGACCACTTCTCCAACAGCCAATGACTCATGCTGAAATCCAGCCACCGCGCTGCTGTTGCGGATAGCTTCAGTCGCGAGCAGAAATATTTCTGAAGGCGCACAGAGCAATAGGTGATCCAGCGTCTGAATGAGTTGGTAAGTTGTGTGGGGATGCGGTTCGGAAGCAAGAGCGGTTAACAGCGGTGCAGCCTCGCGCCAGAACCGTCGCAGCTGTACAGGCGTAAGTCGCTCTTCATCCTTATTTCGTTTCTCGTCGAACGCGCCGCTGGCAAAATAGAGTTGCATCCCAATCGCATCCACGAGACGCGCAGTTCTCTCATTTTTTTCCTTAATCTGCTTGAACGGTTCTGAGTCCTGTTGACCTCTTTCGTAGAGTTGACGCAGTGCGTCGCGATGCTGTTGCAGTTTCACTTGAGCAGCAGTCAACAACTTTGAGAAAAAGCTCCATGTCCGCGCGCGAACTGCATCGGCCTGAGCGTCAAAATTCACGGCATCGCCAGCAGTCAGCCATCCGCCAGCCCGGCATGTATGAAGTTGTGGAAGAAGGGCACCGATACCTCGCTGGCTGTCGCATTCCGCAATGAGGCCATCGATAAATGCCTCGCATTCCGTGTCGCCCGTGCGCAGGAAATGGAATAGGTGAATGTGAGCGAGCGTCTCGTAGACGTGACTTTTATCTGGAGCACTCTCCATAGCGCGTTGGGTAATGATTTGAAGCCGCTGCTTCACTTTTTTCGGCGCGTTGGTCCAGAGACGATCTAGGGAAAACAATACCGCTTCGAGGACAGAGAACCTTTTCTCCTCGTTGATCATTCTGTCGATCAGTTCCCACATCAGCTCGGGTGACGGTTGGGCCAACGCTGCAAGCCTCTCAGCAAAATTGAGTCGAAGAGGATACGATTTATCGACGCAGAATCGACGAAGGGCGGCCGCGACCAATTCGTCCACGTTTCCGATACGCAAGGCCAGAACCGGCAAGGCTCGAGCCGCATCGAGTCGGGGGGAAGGCCAGCCCCACGTAGGCAAACGGTCTTCGTCTTTATCTGTATCGTCGTCTGGCTGCGGCACCGGATCGTTTGCAGCCTTAAGTAGAATTCTCCGAACTGTTCTCCAGCGCTGGCTGGTGCGGGGCCATTTCGCGTGTCGAACGATGCTTTCGCATGCCGCGACCAAATGTCCCCAAAGTTCCTCCGCCATTTTGGGTTGAGCCTTGGCGTACCGCTGCAAGGCGCGTTCGCATTGGGCAATCAGTGGCCAGTGACGCTGGATTTCCCGTACGTTAACTGGGTTGTTGTCACGGCCCTGGAAAGCTTTCAGCTCCTCACGCAAGCGAAAAAGGTCTTTGTTCGCGGCGTCTTGGAGACTAATCCCCCGCCGTTCGAGCAATTCCTCATCGGAAAATGTGTGAGAAATGACTTCTGGCCGCGGCGGTCTGACGTTGATGCCCAGCGCGTTGGCAGCTTGTCGTTCGCGCCATAGAGTTCTGAGTTCTGTTAAGACGATATTCTGTTCGTCCAAGGCTCCGAGCAACCGATCTTGTGCGTGCTGTACCCATGAAGACGGCTGTCCATCCTGCCAACTGTCAGGCCTACGCGAGCGAATTACGGACGGTAAATCGAGTACCAATTTTTCGAGGCGTTGGCGTCTTGCAGGATCTTCTAGCTTGTGAAGCGCGCCGATGAGCGCAGTACTGCTGTACGCATAATCAGGATGATAGAGGAATACCGGTTCGGCCAAGACCGATTCCAATTTCGTACCTAACGTCGCAGGCTGTTCCGCTCCAGCATCCATAAACACCGTCCACATAAGAGACGTTCGATTCCGCCTTGCAAAAGCGTCCAGTGCGGCGTTTAGCCGCGACACATCTCCGGCGGCTGCCCATTCGTGCAACAGTTTTTCGAAATGCGAGAGAATGCGATTCTCTTCGTGTTCAAACCCACGTCCCCAGATGTGCCCGTAATCTTCGACAATAGGGCATTGCGTCCCACGAAACTCGACCGTCGCAAGAACTTGCTCCTCACGACTTCGGCCCTCTTCGTGTCGGCGGCTCACCGCATTCCAGGCGATACACGCAATCTCTGTCATCAACGCGGCGTTTTCCCCGTTTTGGCTTTCGTAATATTCTGCCAGCGAATAATGAATGCTGTTCCATTGGTCGCTGCTTTGAACGCTCATCGGCAGAATGGCTGTCCCGAATTGTTCCCATTGCCCTGGTTTAGGTTCTGTCGAAAACGCCGCTTCGAATAAGCGGAGAACAACGGCCTCACCCTCCCCGTGGAGATGCTTAAGGTTGTTAGCAAGGTCGAAGAGGTCGTCATGGGGAAACGCTTTTAGACGCTCCGGCGTCAAGAGTGTAAGCGAAGCCCGTTCACTCTCGTCGCGAGCGACGGAAAATGTTCGGCATATCGTTTCGATTGCGACGAGCGCGGCGTAGCGCCAACCGCGTGAAACTTCCTTGGATATATGATGGGCCAATAGACCACGCGCGGCAGCATTCAACGCGAGACGTTCGACAGGGTCCTTGGCGGCACCTACTGCGTTTAGTCGCGCGAGGACATGAACGAGCGGTCCTTCAATGGATGCACTCGCAGGCAGCAAACTGGCTAACTTTTCAGCAAAAGCGGACCAAGCTGTTGCTCCAGCGCGTATCGCGTCCGCATCAGCGTCCTGAAGCCCAGAGGCAAGGTGTCGAAGAGCTTTTTGAGGAGGGGAATCGGCTTCCGGCGCAGCAAAAACAGCCGTGAGTAACGGTTGCAAATCAGTGAGAGATTCGACGCGTCGAGCAGCTAGGATTGGGGCTAGGATGCGCGTGATTCCGTGCAACTTCGGAACACTTTCCAACTTAAGAGCGCATTCCCAAAAGCTTTGCCTACCGTCCGATGCATCCCAAAGTTCTTCCAACGCAAACATGAAACTCTGTCGATAGAAGATTGGTAAGAGCGGTTGGCGGATAGCAAAATCACAGAAAGGCACTGGCGTCTCGGGAATCAGTGATCTTGCGATGGCATAGTCGTGTAACAGATGATGGGTAAACCGAATTTCATCGTCACCGACACGCGTCCCGTATGGAAGCGACGGCGTGTTAAGAATGCCGCGGCGGCGAAGTTCATCGACCGCACAACGCTCCGCGGTTCCCAATGAAAGCTCCTTTAACGAAACGGTCATTCTTCGGGTGTCTACCATTTGACGGCAAATACCTTTGAGCGCCGCTTCACGCTCGGCCGCACCTGGTTCTTCCCTGATGCGAGCATCCCAAAATTTCCGTAGCAACACTGCCGGGCTGACCCAATCTGCCAACCGTGTGGGCGCAACACCATCACGCAACAATTCGGCGCCGAGGCGTAGATAAAACGGCGAGTGATGAATTCGGCCCGACTTCGGGCTCTTACGTGCGCTGTCAATAAAAGGACGGATTTCCCCACGACATGCGGCGAGGTCGTCCAATTCTTTTTCAGACAAACCTCTGAGGTAAAAATGTGAGACGTTGGCAAAATCGCTCGAAGCATGGCCTTCTACTCCGATGCCGGGAAACGCTTCGCGTAATTGCTGTCCGCTCTTGAGATCGAACTCGCGAACGCTCGCAACTACCGTCCAGCCGGATTGTCCCTCCTGCACGTCACGGAGCAAGCGCCGGAGCGCTTTATTGGTCTCAAAATCTCGCACAGCATCGAGTGCATCTGTGATTAGAAAACCGCGTTCCCCGCTTGGCCAGTTGGCCAAAACCTCGTCGAGCGCGTGCTCAATGCCAGGCACATTAGCCGAGCCCTTCCAATCTCGGCCGAAGACCTCTTCCGCCAGCAGTAAAACGACGGGAAGGTCGTCGCTTTGAAGTTTCTCTACAACCCGATGAATCAGTCCACTCTTTCCGCAACCCGGTTCGCCGACAATGAGCAGATTTCCAGACTTCAGACCTGCAAGCAGCGCCGAAAGTTCCTTCGCTCGATCGATATGAACCGCATCGCCCGGCTTCGCTCCAAACCGAAGCATCGTATGCTCTTTCAAACGGGCGAGATTGCGCGTCGTCCAGTCCTGCAGCCTGGCAATGTCCCTGGCGTAATCGGGCGGTGACTTGAGCCTCACGCCACCAGCGATAAGAACCTGGCGCAAAGACGCTGGCGTGATACGAATGCCGCGTTGATTAGCTTCAGCAAAAAAGCTCTCCAGTTTTTGCCATGCCTGGTGCGCCTGCGCCGTATCTGCGACGACATGATTGCGAATGTCCTCTTCTGCTTTGCGCTCGTGGTGATTACCGACGCCGAAATCATAAACCTCAACATGCACCGCTCGGAGAAAGCTTCGTAATTCTTGATCTGTCGGTTGTTTCTTTGTTTCTTTTCTCCACCAGCTTGTTGCTGCGGAAAGGAAACTTTTGAGAGCTTTTTTCTCACCAACCTCACGGCGACTCAGAAAAGCAGAGATTGAATCATCGCCAGCTTCATTCCGATGCGTATCGAGCACAGACGCCAGACCGTGCGTTGCGCCGCGGCTAGCGGCCGAGGGGATGGCCCAAATCAAGCGGCTGCTCATGCGGGCAGTTGGCGAAAGTTTTATAAATTGGCGAACAAATGCGGCAATGGTCCCGGTAAAAGTTGGATTCTTTTTCGTTAGAGCAATACTCGCACTGCGTTTCTTTGCTGAAATAAAAGCGCGGGCGTCAACGCCCGAAAGCAGATCGACAACAATGTCATCCACAGGCTCAGGTGCCTGCAATGTTACAGCGCCTATGTCCGCCCCTGAAATTCCATCCCACACGGAGCAACTACCGCCACAGAGCATTTTTGCGGCAATAAACGCGGCAACGCGAACCTCATAGTTCACGCCGCCAGCCGTGGCGCGACCGCCAAAGCGTTGGGCGTCCAGTACCGCGCGCGTTGAACGCTTTTTTTGTTTGTTGGGCGTTGGGCGTGGCTGGACGCCACGAAAACCATCGACAGCTACTGGCAGTTTGGCAGACCGACGGGAACCACGCTGTTGTTGCGAGCGTTTCCGAAGTTCTTCGAGAAGGCGCAGCTTGGCTGCGGGTGAAAGTTTTGCGAGCGCGCGACGATATGCGCGTTTCGTACTTAGCCGGTGCTGCAGATCAAAAGCCGTTCCGAAAAATCGTTGCTTCTCCGATGGCGAGAGTGCCGCGACAACACGATGATATTCAGTATTACTTTCGAGTTCTTGATCAACATCGAAATCCATATCTAGCCGCTCAACTGTTTTTTGAACTGCATCCACCCATCGAGAAGATCATGCCGGGCGAGAACCGAGCTCAAACGGCTCTCATCGACCGCGTGAGCTTCGAGGAGCTGAGCCAACCGGATCTTGTCCTTGACCCGCCCCAGCTTGAACGCTACAGCCGCAAGGTGCTCGGGAGTAAAAACGCGCACCGGCATACGCTCGAAATCATTCTGGACGCTCTGCTCTAGGGCCTCTTTAAGCAGAGGATCGCCGCCAACGGGGTGGAATTGAACCGGCCAACCAGCGATGACAATGTATCCTTCCTTGTTGATTCTGTAACCGCGCGCAGTGAGATAGTCGTATGGAGTGAGTCTGAGAATTGACTGTCCGGGAGGAGGTTCGAGAGCGCAGAATATGTCCACATCTTCCGTCGCGGCAGGTTCAAGATAAAATGTAGCCCCGACAGCTCCACCGATTGCGTAAACGCCAATCACGCCATCAGCCTGCATCTGGTTAATTGTGGCAATCGTTTCTTTAATATCCATGCATTGCAAAGTTGCGACGGACTTTGTGTATTAATTCATACGCCGTGCGTCATAACTCAATATCGCCCGTCAGGTTAAAACGTAAATTCGGTTCTCTTGTCTAAGCTCTACCGAGTTCGAACGTAAGGAGTTGGCGATCTTGCCGACTAATTGCTGATGCACTCAGCTCGAGTTTTTGTTGCCTTTTTCAGTTTCGTTTTTTGCGCATTAACTTCCGCGCAATCTCCACAGGTCACTGTGGAATCTGTCGGAATGACGGTGAGCGACATGGATCGCTCGGTGGCGTTCTATTCGGCGCTCACATTTCAGAAAGTCTCGGACATCGAAGTTTTGGGCGAACAGTACGAACATTTGGAAGGCGTTTTTGGCGCGCGGATGCGCATCGTGCGGATGCAGCTCGGAAATGAATTTATCGATCTTACCGAGTATCTCGCACCGCGCGGGCGGCCGATTCCACTAGATTCGCGCAGTAATGATCTTTGGTTTCAGCATATCGCGATTGTCGTGCGCAACATGGACCAGGCATTTGAAAAACTGCGAGCGCTCAAGGTGCAGTTCGTCTCGACCGGGCCCCAAACGTTGCCGGCATCGCTCCCCGCCGCCGCTGGAATCAAAGCATTCTATTTTCGCGACCCGGATGAGCATAACCTCGAAGTAATTTCCTTTCCGCCCGGCAAAGGCGATCCGCGTTGGCAGAAAAAGACCGATAACCTCTTCCTCGGTATCGATCATACTGCGATTGGAATCGCGAATACGGAAGCGAGCCTGCATTTTTATCGTGATCTGCTTGGGCTGCGCAAGGCGGGCGAAAGCGAAAATTTTGGGACGGAGCAGGAACATTTGAACCAGGTGTTTGGCGCGCACCTGCACATCACAGGAATGCGCGCCGCGTCCGGCGCGGGCATCGAGTTTCTTGAGTACCTTACCCCGCGCGACGGCCGGGCGCGTCCGGCGGACGTTCACGCAAATGATTTGGTCCACTGGCAAACGACGATTGTGACAAATGATCTCGATGCACTCGCGCAGAAATTACAGCGAGCGCATGTGCGCTCCGTTTCGTCCGGCGTGGTCTCCATGCCGAAAAATAAAGCGGGATTTCCCAAAGGCGCTCTCGTGAGCGATCCCGACGGGCACGACGTGCTGCTGATCCAGAGGTAGGGGACGATCTCGGGGGGGGCGCCAACTCGCAGAGCGAAGCGGCTAGGATGCCGGAAGATTCTCGCGCGCGTGCCGAAGCGCTCGCGACATCCAAACAAGTTCGTTCAGAAATTTGTCCACGCGTCCCGCGTAAGCCGGATCGGTAATTTTGCCAGAAGCGGGATCGAAGAGCCTCCCCGCGGTACCGAAATAAACGTCCGAGAAAATCGTGACCAGTCCCAGCTCCCGCAGCACCGGCACCAAACTCTGGATCATGCGCGCGCCGCCGAATGGACCGGCTGACACGCCGCAAACGCCGACCGCTTTGTGAATGTATTCCTTCAGGTTTGTGTCGAGGACGTGTTTCAGCAAACCGGGGAAACTGTGATTGTATTCGGGAACAACGAGAATGAGTCCGTCGGCCCGTGCCACCATGGCTGAGAATCGACTGTCTTTGAGCGCTTCACCGGCGTCATCGACCGCAAGCGGAATCTTCCGAATATCAATCAGCTCGGTCTGGATATCGCCGCGTTTTGATACTTCGCCGAAAACGAAATTGGCGGCGGGTTCGCTTAAGCGGCCCTGGCGCGCGGTGCCGAGAATGACCGGCAGAAAAACAGGTCGGGTTACGTCTTGCATGGTCATGCTTCGGTTTGTCGAAGTAACTTGGAGAAGCTTACAATCAACGCACGAGCAAAATCGTTTTGGTCGCCATCGCCTTGTTTGAACAGCACGGTCCAGACTTGTAACGCATCGTCGCCCGCCGTTTGGAAACAGCAACCTCTGTGTAGCTAACTGTTGCCGCGTCCGGTCGATGCATGCAGATGGAGAACGG
>WNFZ01005538.1_pt1 | contig 17841 bp, 12 predicted proteins | sample 5400081 | NCBI WGS metagenome assembly WNFZ01 (sample SAMN13153365, study PRJNA577476) | soil metagenome | isolation source: 80 cm soil or saprolite under grassland replicate 1 | place: USA:California | collected 2016-06-15 | reverse complement strand
CCATGGCTCCGTGATTTCGAGAGCGCGCTCGAACGGTTCCGCCAGGGGGAACTGGACGAAGCCGAACGGCTCATGCGGAGCGTGCTCGAGTCGCGCGGCGGCGCCGATCCGCCGGCGCAGTTTTATTTGCGGCAGATCCGGCGGCTCAAATCGCGGCCGCGCGACGGCTCGCCCTGGGAAGGCATCATCAATCTCGCAGATCGCTCCGCATCCCAAACCTGAGTTTGTGAGCCCAGGGTAGAGATCGATCGTTTCCTAAAGGATACAACGTCGAGCTGAAGAGCGCATCGACGGGTCGCTGACGCACGCGCGATTGCGCCGTCGTCCATGTGCCCAAACGTCAGTTGCCGCCGAACGGATGCTTTGGGCGCCGTGTCGGATCCGCCAGGAACCATCGTGCGATGCGCTCGTAGAACTTATCCCCATTGCGGCGACGCAGTTCGTACGTCAGCAAATCCAGTTCTTGCGCGGAAACGATTTCGAGGTTGCCGCGCGGTGCCAATCGAACGCCGACCGCGCTTTCCGCAAAAGCTGGAAACCAGCCAGGCACAGAGTCCGGGACGGGCGGCGCTTCCCAAATGCGCACGACTCCCGCGTTGCCTCCAGCGGCGATTCGCCGACCCGTGGGGTCAAGCCGCGCCTCGCCTCGATGCAGCGGGGTGTGGTGATACAAAGCTTCCGTGAGCGGCTGGCCGGTGCTCGAGTCCCACAATCGAACGCTTCCGACAGGGCCGCACATGGTAATCACACTCGTTCCATCAGGACTGAACTGAGCATTGATGACGGCAGACTGGTGCCGGAACGGGGGAGTCAGCGCGAGGCCGGTGATGGCATCCCAGATTCTTGCCGTTTGGTCCCACGACGCCGTGACGACGCGCCGGCCGTCGGGACTGAATGCGGCCGTTTCGACGATTCTCGCGTGTTGAAGTGGTGGAACAAGCAAACGGCCCCCCGGCACATCCCAGATGCGTGCGTTGTTGTCCTGTGAGGCAGTGACCATCCTGTCGCCTTTCGGACTGAACTCGACCCATTTCACCCAATCGAGGTGCGGCAGCGGCACAGTGATGGGCTTGCCGCTTGCCGCGTCCCACAAGCGCGCCGTGCGATCGTCAGACGCGGTCGCGATGAATTTTCCATCCGGGCTGAACTGCGCCGCGTTGACTGCGGAAGCGTGCTGCAAGAACGGTGCGGTCGGTTGCGAGTTCCGCGCGTTCCACACCAGCGCTGTCCCATCATCCGAGGCGGTCAGCACTTGCCGGCCATCGTGACTGAAACGCGCGGTTGTGATCGCTGCCTTGTGTAAACGCGCGTGCGTGACCAGATCGCCGGAACGCCAGTCCCAGACGCACGCTTCGCCATTGGTCGAACCCGTCACCAGCGATTCTCCATCCGGGCTGAATTCAGCGCAGCTCAAGCCCGCGTCGTGCTGCATCGGTGCGCACAACTCCCGCCCAGTGACGGGATCCAACACGTGCGCAGCTCCATCCAAGGAGGTGGCCAGGATCGTTTCTCCGCCGGGGCCGAACGATATTTGCGTGATGCGCTTTTGCATTCGGGTCGCGATGCCTGGACATTCGCGAGAAGCAATGTCCCACACTTGTGCGATCCCATCGCGCGATGCGGTGACAAGCCGTGTGCCATTCGAATTGAGCGAGGCGTGTCGAAACGCCTCGCGTTCATGGATGGGCGCCAGCGCAAGCAATTCTGACGACCTGTCCCAAACGCGCAGCGAATTATCCATGGCGCCCGTGAACACCTTTGTTCCGTCTGCACTGAAGCCGGCGAACAAGACAGCACCTTCGTGCACGAACGGTTGACCCAGGGCAGTGCCCGCGGCCGCATCCCAAAAACGCGCGGTGCCATCCTGCGAAAGCGTCAACAGCACCCGGCCATCAGGACTGAATGCGAGGCTGTTCACTTTGTCCTTGTGCGCGAGCGGCCGTCCCACCGCCTTTCCTGAAAGGGAATCCCACAGTTGCGCCGGGCCTCCTTCGAAAGCCGCGGCGAGGCGCCGACCGTCGGGACTGAACTCAAGCGCCAACGTGAGTGCCCTGCGTTCGATGACATGGGAAAGCAGTTCACCGGTCTGTGCGTTCCACAATCGAAGCGAGCCCCACTTTCCGCTCGAGGCAATCTGCTGACCGTCCGGGCTGAAATGCGCCATGACCACCGGTGTCGTGTGGCCGTCTAACTCACGTTGCAGCTTGCCGCTCGCCGCATCCCAGATGCGCACATGGCGATCCTCGGAACCCGTCAGCACGCTGGCGCCGTCCTGGCTGAACTCGGCGCAATAAACAGTTCCCCCATGCCGCAATGGCGGCGCCAGCAAACTCCCATCCGCAGCGCTCCATATCCGCGCCGTGCCATCGGTAGAACTCGTCACGATGCGTCTGCCGGTTGGATCATAGGCCGCACGGAGAACCGCGCCCTCATGCGCCAACGTGGCGAGCAGCCCGCTCGTCGCGGCATCCCATACTCTGGCGACCGTTTCCTCGCTTACCGTCAGCACTTGCCGGCCATCCGGGCTGAACGCGACGGAATGAATTGTATTGGAGTGCCGCATCGGTGGACCCGCGCGCAAGGCCCAGTTGCGGTGTAACAACGCCGAGACCAAACGGCTGGCCGCAATGTGATTGGACGGATCGCGTCGCAACATCGCCGCGAGATGCGCCGCACCGACACCGGGATCACCGGCCAGAAAAAAGTCTTCCGCGCGGCGAAGTTCGAGAAGATTCACCGTCTCACCAAGTTCGCGATTGGCGCGGTCTGATTTCTGACGCTCGAGTCGTTCCGCGCGGCGCGCGGCGCCAATACGGATATTGCTAACCGTCAACGTGACGATCGCCAGCACGGCGCCAATTGCGAACAGAGAGACGGCGCCAAATGCGACCTTGTTTCGTTGCACGGATTTTTGGAATCGGTAGAGCCGACTGGGTGGTCGCGCGGTGATTGCCTCGTTGTTCAGATGGCGTTGGATATCCGTTGCGAGGCCGTTGGCAGTTTCGTAACGGCGGGTGCGGTCTTTCTCCAGGCACTTCATCACAATCCAATCAAGATCGGTTGAGACAAATTTGGGTTGAGAGTTGAGGGTCGAACGCGGCTGCGTTTCCCCCTTTTGCCTTCTCTCAACTCTCAACTCACTTCCCCTCTCAACTACTTTCGACGGTCGAAGCGGCTCGACCTCGCGGATGGTGCGGCGCATTTCGTCCAGGCCGGCGGCCAGAAGTTCTTTCGCGTCGAAGGGCGTTTTGCCGGTGAGCAGTTCGTAGAGCAGCACGCCCAGGCTGTAGATGTCGCTGCGCGTGTCAATGTCCAGCCCGCTCATCTCGGCTTGCTCCGGACTCATGTAGGCGGGCGTGCCGATGAATTGCTCGAAGGCGGTATGGACGGTCTGGTCGGTCAGGCGGCCTTGCGTGGCCTTCGCAATCCCAAAATCAATCACCTTCGGCACGGGCACGCCGTCGTGCAGCGTGACGAGGATGTTCGAGGGCTTGATGTCGCGGTGAATGACGCCCTTTTGGTGCGCGTGCTGGATGGCACGGCAAACCTGGGTGAAGAGATCGAGCCGTTCGCGCGGCGAAAGGCGGTTCTGGTCGCAGTAGTCGGTGATCTTGATGCCGCGCACCAGTTCCATGACGAAGTAGGGCCGGCCCGTTTCCGTCGCGCCGGCGTCGAGGACTTTGGCGATGTTCGGATGATCCATCATTGCCAGCGCCTGGCGCTCGGCGTCGAAGCGGGCGATGACCTGCTTGGTGTCCATGCCGAGCTTGATGACCTTGAGAGCAATGCGGCGGCGCACCGGTTCTTCCTGTTCGGCCACGTAGACGAGGCCGCACCCGCCTTCGCCGATCTGTTCGAGGAGTTTGTAGCGGCCAATTTTGTCGCCGGGCTTTTCGGTCGGCGGGAGGGAGAACGGAACAGTCCGTGCAGGCGTAGCGGGCTGCTTCATGAAACCGCCGGCGCGCTCGAACGCGCCGAGCAAAACTTCCACGCGGCTGCGCAGCTCGGCGTCGTCGGCGCAAGTTATGTCCAGGTAGACGGCGCGCTGGTCAGAGGGCAAGAGCAGCGCGGCCTCGAAGACGGCTTCTTCACGTTGCGCGGCCTGGCTCATGGAACTGATTCCTCATTTCACCATCAGTGCGAAATCGCGGGGCGGATTCTATCAACTCTTTTGCCCACGCTCGATCTCCTCGAACAGCCAGGCGCGGCTGAAATTCCACCAGCGATCAGCGGTCGGGACGGAAATGCCAAGAACTTGCGCGGCTTCTTCCGTGGTCAGGCCAACGAAATAACGGAGTTTGACAAGTTCGGCCTTCTGTTTGTCCCGTGCGGCGAATTTTTCCAGAGCGTCGCTCACGGCCAGCAATTCTTCGTCTTTACCAGCAGCAGCTATTTCAATGTTTTGAATGTCCAGCCGCGCCTGGCCGCCCCCGTGGCGGAGCGCGCGCTTGCGCCGGGCGTTTTCGATGAGGATTCGCCGCATCGCTTCGGCGGCGGCGCCAAAAAAATGCGCCCGGCCATTCCACCGAGTGTTGTCAGTCCCGATGAGTCTCAACCAGGCTTCGTGGACAAGCGCCGTCGGCTGGAGAGTTTGGCCGTGTGCTTCGTTCGCCATCTTCTGTCCGGCGAGCCTCCGCAATTCCTCATAAACCAGGGGCAGCAACTGATCGGCAGCCTTGGCATCGCCGTGCTCAACGCGCTCCAGGATTTGCGTAAAGTCGCTCATTGCCGCAGAGTAACAGAGCGGCAACCTGCGACAACTCGAAAGCAAACCGGTTGGCAAGCCGGCGAAAATGGGCATACCTACCAATTCGGCACCACTTTTCACCACGACATATACGAGGGTTCGATTCCCTTCAGCCGTTCCAGCCTCACGAATCCCCAGCGGGGAGGCCGCTCGCGTATGGAACGCGAGCAACCCCGGGACTTCTGATTAACCAGTGCTTATGGTTGGTAAGCCAGTGTCGATGGATTGGTGTTTCTGAAGGTCAGGTAGAACGGCTGTTTGAGCGCATTTCCCTTGGTGGGTAATTCGGTGTAGGTCCCGAAGCCGTTCGCGGCATTGTAACGGCGCACCACTCCATCGTTGAGGATGGGAAGAAAGAGATCCCCACCGGGTCCAAACAGCAGTGCCTGGGCAAAAACCCGGGCTCCCCCGGATGGATAGAGTGGGAGAGAACCTTGCAAGGAACCGTTAGGCGCAAAGCTCAAGACCTGGTCCGCGTCAGATCCAAAGAGAAAGCTCGTCACGTACAGATTCCCATTGGGGCCAAAAGTCAGTCCTTCGGGGCGATGCAAACCCTGAGCAGTTCCTGCAAACACGTCCACAAACCCGCCAGTCGCTGGATTGAATCGCACGACGTAACCCGAACCCCTATCACCCGCCGCGAGGTTGCCCGTCACACTGACGTAAAGAAGACCATCGGGACCAAACACCAGTCCGCGCGGATCAAATTCCGCGCCAAAGCCCGTTGGATTGAGATCCCCGAGCCATGCGCCTTGGAGGCTGAATAGGGCGACTCGACCCCAATGCACTCCATCGAAATTCCCGTTGTCAGCCACATAAATGATGCCGTTGGGTCCCGCCACGATGCCGCGCGGAGCAAACGGGGCGTGCGCGTCGCTCGCGGGGACGAGCGCGCCCAAAAAGCTCCCGGTCTGCGCATCGAACTTCAGGATTTCTCCGGCGATCGGCTGGTTGACATTTTGATTGGCAACCAGCAAGACGTTCCCGACGAAAATAACGCCTCTCGGTCCCGATATTTTGTAGGTTTCGGTGTTGATGCTGGAATGGACGAACGCCCCCAGATACTTGCCCGTGCCGACATCCAGCCCTTCGATCGTGTCATTCTGCGCGTCGCCGATGAATAGCGGTTGCGCACCGGCCGTCGCTTGCAGTGCAATGGCGCTTGCGAGTGCGAGCGCCCAACGTGTGAGTTTATTCTTCATGGTTCCCTTTCTTTCAGGCGTCTTGCGCCTGGTTGGTTGATGTTTTGTTGGTCTTGTATGCAGACGAGCTAATTGGCCCGCCTCAAGACAGTGCGAAATCGGGAGACGAAACCTATCAGTGGAGTGCAAGAATTGTTTGGTTTCCTGGCGGTCGTAACTCCATGTGGACAAGAAGGCGGTGGCGCCTTTTTCCCTGACGACTTCCTTTGACGGTGGGTCCCCTTCGATGACTTGACTCTTTACCGAGATGTTGAAAAAAGAAGGGCACTGGAAAGGCAACCCTGCTATAACCGCATCACGCATGAAGCCCGGAAAGTCAGCGGCCATTGGTCGCTGCAGCCGTTGCAGGCGCCAGTTGTGACGCGAACGAGCGACGACACCTCTCCCATCGACGCCTATATCACCGCCCGGCTGGCCACCAACGGCCTGGCGCTCTCGCCCGAAGCGAATCGGGCGACCTTGATTCGTCGATTGAGTTTCGATTTGATCGGACTGCCACCATCGCCGCGGGAAATCGACGATTTTGTTCAGAACCAGTTCCCGGGAGCGTACGAACAACTCGTCGAGCGGCTGCTCGCATCGCCCCATTATGGTGAGCGGTGGGGGCGGCATTGGCTGGATGTGGCGCGCTACACCGAGAGCCAGGGGTTCGAGTACGACAAGCTGCGCGACAACGCGTGGCACTATCGCGATTACATCATTAAGAGTTTCAACGACGACAAGCCTTACGATCGCTTCATGAAGGAGCAGGTGGCCGGCGACGTGCTGGAGCCAGTGACCAGCGACGGCATCGTTGGCGCGAGTCTGCTGGTGTGTGGGCCGTGGGACGAAGCGGGAAACGGCCAGGCCAATGCCACACAGAAGGCCATTACCCGCGAGGAGGAGATGGAGGACCTGATCAGCGTCGTCGGCCAGACCTTCCTCGGGCTGACGATCAACTGCGCCCGCTGCCATGCCCATAAGTTTGATCCCATCCCGCAGGAGGAATATTACCGCGTCAAGTCGGTCTTCGACGGCGTCAAGCACGGCGAACGTTCCATCGCCACCATGGCCGAAGCGAAGGCGCGCGAGGAACGCATCGCCGCGCGGAAGAAAGAAATCGCGTCCGCGCAAGACGTGGTGGCTCGCATCGAAGATGAAGGTTTCAAGCGCGCAGCCGCAAAACAATCCCGCACCCGCGAGACGACCAACGGCCGGGCGTTGAGCCCTGAGGAAGTCGTGGCGTCATTTCGCGCGGGGGGCTTTGCCATTCCCGAATCGGAAATCCTCGCGAACCTGGACGTTGCCCAACGTGCGGAGCGTGAGTCGGCGCTGGCGCGAATCGAAAAACACCGTCACACCCTCGAGGCGGTTAAACCGCTGCCGGTGAGCTATGCCGGGACACGCGTTCAGCCCGCGCCCACGCACAAGCTCAAGCGCGGCGATGTGAAGGAGCCCGGGGAGGTCGTCACCCCGGGCGGCCTGTCCGCCATCACCGAAGTGGATCCGGAGTTGGGCCTCGCGGCGGACGCCCCCGAAGCCCAGCGGCGCTTAAAGTTCGCCGACTGGTTGGCCGATCCACGCAATCCCCTTCCGGCGCGCGTGATGGCAAATCGCGTCTGGCACTTTCATTTCGGCCAGGGCCTCGTCGGGACGCCGAACGATTTTGGCGTGAGTGGCGCGCGCCCCACGCATCCCCAATTGCTCGACTGGCTCGCAACGAAGTTCATCGAGAGCGGCTGGAGCGTGAAGGCGTTGCACCGCCTGATCGTGAACTCGGCGACCTACCGGCAGGCGTCCACTCAAACCGGAATTGAGTACTATCGCCGCGCCGTGTCCCTCGATGCTGACAACCAACTCCTTTGGCGTTTCCCGCCGCGCCGCCTTGAAGCCGAGGCCGTGCGCGACGCCGTGCTGTCGGTCAGTGGACAACTCAACCTGGAGATCGGAGGCCCGAGCTTTCGTCCATTTGACGCCTTGAAATTCCCCGCGAACGCCTACCTGCCGGTGGACAAGATTGGCGCGGAATTCAACCGCCGAACCGTCTATCGCATGAATGTGAACTCCGGCAAGGAGCCGTTGCTGGACGCCTTTGATTGCCCGGACCCGTCGGTGAAGACGCCGCGGCGCGGGGTGACCAGCACGCCGTTGCAGGCGCTGGCGTTGATGAACAATTCGTTCCTGCGACGTCACGCGGGCCTTTTCGCGGAGCGCGCGCTCAAGGAGTCGGCGAACGATTTGCCCCGCGCCATCCGCACCGCTTACCGGCTCGCGCTGGGCCGCCCACCGGCGGAGCAGGAAGCCGAACGCGCCCTTGCCGCAGCCCGCGCACGCAGCCTCACCAATGTCTGTTGGGCGCTGCTTAACTCCACCGAGTTTGTTTATGTCCGGTAAACCTTCCACCCTCGCGCATGCCAGCATTCCCCCTTTGGTTTCGCGCCGCCGCTTTCTCTCCAACACCGCCGTCGGGCTGGGCGGCGTGGCGCTGGCCTGGTTGTTGAGTCGCGAACAGGCCCGGGCCGTAACCTCTTCCACGCGGCCGGCGCATTTTGCGCCGAAGGCCAAACGGGTCGTGCAAATCTTCTGCTGTGGCGGCGTGAGTCATCTCGACACCTTCGACTACAAGCCCGAGCTCGAGCGGTTTCACGACCAGACGCTGGAAGGCAAGGGGGAGAACCTGGGCTTCTTCGGCCAGCCCGGCAAGGTCATGAAGAGCGTCTATGAGTTCCAACAGCATGGCCGAAGCGGCGCCTGGGTCAGCGGCCTGTTGCCGCATCTGGCGGGCTGTGTGGATGAGCTGTGCTTTATCCACTCGATGTTCGCGAGGAGCAACAACCACACCCCCGCGACCTTTCAGATGAACAGCGGGTTCACGATGAATGGATTTCCCAGCCTGGGCGCATGGTTGAGCTACGGGCTCGGCACGGAAAACGAAAATCTGCCGGCCTTCGTGGTCCTGCCCGACCCGCGAGGTCTCATGGCCGGCGGGTCGATTAACTGGACTGCCGGCTTCCTGCCCGCCAACCACCAGGGCGTCCCATTCCGAACCAATTCGCTCGAACCCATTGTGGATTTGAACACGCCGCCCAACATTCCCGCCGCCGGGCGCTCGGCCGACATGGATCTGCTGGCCGCCATGAACCGCGAGTTCGCCGAAGCACATCCCGGGGACAGTGCCTTCGCGGCGCGGCTGCGTGCCTACGAGTTGGCCGCGCGCATGCAGGTAAGCATTCCTGAGGCGACCAATCTCGACAGCGAATCCGAGGCGACCAAAAAGCTCTACGGCCTGGATGAGGGAGCGAACAAAGGCTTTTCACGCAACTGTCTGATGGCCCGGAGACTCCTGGAACGCGGCGTGCGCTTCGTTCAGATCTTCAACGGCGGCGCCTTCGGCAGCCCGCGCATCAACTGGGATGGGCACGAGAACCTGAAAGAGAATCACGACCAGCAGGCGGCCACGATGGACAAGCCTGTGGCCGCCTTCCTCGAGGACCTCAAGCAACGCGGCATGTTGGAGGACACGCTCTTTGTCTGGGCGACGGAGTTTGGTCGCAGCCCGGCCACCCAGGGCATTGGTTCCCCGGGTCGCGATCACCATCCCACCGCGTTCACCTGTTTTCTGGCTGGCGCCGGCGTGAAAAAGGGCTTTCACTATGGAGAGTCAGACGAGCTGGGATATTTCGTCGCCAGGAACAAAGTGACCATTCCCGACTTTCACGCGACGATCCTGCATCTGCTCGGGATCGATCACGAGAAACTCACGTTTTACCACAATGGCATCAACCGCCGCCTCACGGATGTCCATGGGACGGTCATTGACGGCATCCTTGCATGAACCATGCCCATTCGGCTTGAGACTCGTGTCGGCGACACCGCTTCCGTAAACTGCGCCGCGGCCATGAGCCAACCATGAAGAAAGCGACAAGATTGATGAAGAGGCGTTGAAGGCGCTCATTCGGGCCGCCGTGGCACTGAACACGTCGGTGCGAGCTACCGCTGGCCCCGTCCGCTCTCAGAACAGACCAAAGAGCGCTTGAGGAGCGTCGTGAAACCGGCTAAATGACCTGCTCTCCGAGGCCCTGATTCGAGGGGCTCTCAAGTGGCTCCATTAGCCCGATCCTCCCTGGCTCCAGATTGGCGATCATCCACACCCGGCCAGGGCTGGTTCCTCGCGGTCGCCTCCTTCAAGGCCTACCTCAAGCTGGTCTTCTTCGACGGCGCCTCCCTCACGCCCGTTCCCCCGGGCCCCCTTGCGACCCAGCCCCTGCGCGCCCTCGGCGTGCGGGAAGCCGACAAGCTCGACGAAGCTCAACTTTGCGTGCGTCGTCGGACCACGAGATGTGGCTTGGCGGCAGAATTTTGTGCAAAGTTTTCCGCCCTGATAGGGCCTATGGCCTTGCACTCGACAGTGAAGTTGCGCGAGCAGAGTGTTCGGCAGGTTGACGCGCCGTTGTTTGCGCTTGCGTGGGGCGAGGTGTCCACGAACACTCTTGGCGTCAGCACACTGTCGCTTTCGGCGGTGGTTACCCGCCCAGCGACATTCCCGGTCTTCCTCCGAATCCCGCTCCGTTCCCGGACGGGTTGCAGACCGTACAATTTTGGGCCGCTTACAATGGTTGCGAGGATCCGGTCACGGAAGATCAACCATCGCTGAATCTCGATCTGGACGTGCCGGGGCTCGACACTGTTGTTACTCGAACCTTTCCGCGAAGGCAGTCCGCGTCTTGTTCAGGCGATTCAAACCCCGTCCTTGATACTGGACTCGTTCTTGAAAGGCTGTTATCCGTTGAAGGTAAGCCCCATGAAATGCTCTGCGAAGATGGCACCACCACCGAGCCCAATGACGCGACGCGAATTTGTCGCCAAGACCCTGGCGACGGCCGCTGTCATTGCCGGCGCGCCTGCGTTCCTGCGCGGCCAGAATCTGAACAACAAGCTGAACATCGCGTTCATCGCCTGCGGCGGCCGCGGCAACGCAAGCCTGGCGGAACTCACCGTCGTTCCCGGCCGCGCTGCGCCACAGGGCAGCAAGGCGGATTCCGATACGGGCGGCCCACAGGCGCCGCATCCGGATGAGAACGTCACCGTGCTATGCGACATCAACCAACTTGCGCTCGATTCCGCGTCGCAGCGTTACCCGAAAGCTAGGAAATTTACGGACCTCCGGCGCGTCTTCGATCGGCCGAACGACTTCGATGCCGTCGTGGTGTCCACGGCGGAACACACGCATGCGTTTGCCACCTACCTGGCGCTGACGCATGGCAGGCACGTCTATTGTGAGAAGCCTCTTGCCTACAATATTTGGGAGACGCGCGTCATCCGCGAAACGGCCGCGAAATATCCGAAACTGTCCACGCAGATGGGCAACCAGGGGCACGCCTCGGCGGCGCGGCGCAGCATCCGGGAGATCTTGGACACTGGCGTGATCGGTCCGGTGCGGGAAGTCCATGTCTGGGCCGACCGCGCTTGGGGGCTGCAGGATGCCGCGTCGGCGGAGAAATTCGACAAGCCGCACGGTTTCTACAACGGCATCCAAATCGTCGAGCGCTTCAAAGAGAAAATGCCCGTTCCGCCCACGCTGGACTGGGATCTGTGGCTCGGCCCCGCGCCCCAGCGGCCGTTCCATGCGACCTATTTGCCCGGACCGCGGTGGTATCGATGGTGGGACTTCGGCAACGGCACGATGAGTGACCTTGGCAGCCACGACAACGACGTGCCGTTCACCGTGCTCGATCTCTGGCGGCCGGACGGCAAGGGCGGGCGCGTGCTGGCCCCGCTCACCGTCGAGGCGGTTTCGCCCAACGTGCCGGTGCCGCACCCGGAACTGGCGCCCGCGACGCTGCAGGCAACCTTTCAGTTTGCGGCAGTCGGTGCGCAGCCGGCGCTCAAGCTGGTGTGGCATCAGGGGGGCAGCAAACCGCCGGGCTGGGTGGAGTTGTGGGGCAAACGCTCGTGCGTGTTCATTGGCGAGAAAGGCATGCTGCTCGGCAACGGAAAGCTCCTTCCCGAGGAGCGCTTCAAGGATTTCCAGCCGCCGCCGGCAACGCTGCTCCGTTCGCCCGGCCACTGGGTGGAGTGGGTCAACTACGCCAAGGGCAACGGTCCGGTGCCCGGTTCCAACTTCCAGTATGCCGGCTGGACGACCGAGACAAACCACCTGGGCAACGTGGCCTACCGCACGGGAAAAATGATCGAATGGGATTACCAGGTGATGCGGGCCACCAACGCGCCAGCCGCCGACCCCTTTATCAAGCGGCCCGAGTATCGCAAAGGCTGGGAGGGGATCCTGAAAGCCTAGGTGGCACGATGTCGTTAAACAAAAAGAGAAACGCTGTTATTCACACGGTTCGGAGCGACCAGGCCTGGCGCATCGAGGATTACCCGGCCCTTCGTGACCGTGGTGGCTCAAGACAAATGCAAACCATGAATCGCCGTTCCTTCCTGAAACTCACCGCGGGTGCCGCGGCCACGGCCGCTTTTCTCTCGCACAGTCAGGCCGCCGCGCCCAAGCGCAACCTCCACAAGGCCATCATGTATTCGACCATCGGCATGAAGGGCACCGTCCTCGAAAAATTCCGCGCCGTGAAGGAAGCGGGGTTTGAAGGCGTCGAGCCGATGGGCGGAATGGACCGTGACGAAGTCCTCGCCGCGTTCAAGGCCACCGGCCTGCACGCCGCGAGCGTCTGCTGCCATACGCACTGGGTGAAGCCGCTCTCCGCGCCGGATGAAGCGACGCGCAAAATCGGCCTGGAAGGGCTCTTGCTCAGTCTGCGCGACGCACACGCCTACGGCGCCACAAGCGTGCTGCTGGTGCCGGGCGTCGCCCGCAACGGCGTCACCTACCGGCAGTGTTTCGAGCGCTCCATCGTCGAGATCAAGCAGGCGATTCCTGTCGCGAAGGAGACCGGCGTAAAGATCGCCATCGAAAATGTCGGCAACAATTTCATCACATCACCCGAGCCGGCGGTCGAATACCTCGACGCCATCCACAGCGAGTGGGTGGGCTGGCATTTCGACATCGGCAACGCGGGCCGCGTCGGCCCGGCCGAACGCTGGATTCAGGTGATTGGCAAACGCATCCTCCGCATTCACGTCAAGGACTACAGTGCAAAACCCGCGGACCCGGCAGCCAAGGGGAACGCCCGGCCCAAACTGCTCGAAGGCGACACCAACTGGCCTGCGGTGATGAAGGCCCTGGACAACGCCGGCTACACCGGTTGGGCGATCTCCGAACAGCCCGGCAACCAGGCCGCCGACGTGGAAACCGCCCGCGACCTGGCGCAACGGATGGACCGGATTTTCGCGCTGTGATCCCGGCCTGCGGAGGCTTGTAACTGGTCAAGTTTTTGTCGAACGTCGCGAGGCGTTGGTTCACGGCGTGGAATCGTGGCGAGGGCGAGTGGTGAGGTGGCACTTTGTGCAGCGTAGGCTCGTGCTTTGGTCGTTGTCATAGTTTCAATATGCAAGCTACACGTCGCCGGTTTATCAAAGTGGGCGTCAGCAGCGCCGTCACTATGACCCTCGGCCGGATGCTGCCTGTGGCTGCCGCTCAAGCGATGAGTATTCCGATTGCGTTTCAACTTTGGGCGGTGCGCGGCGAATTCACGCGCAACGTGCCGGACACCCTTAAGAGGCTGAGCCAACTCGGCTATAAAGCCGTCGAGTTTTGGGGCTATGGCGGCACTCCGACCGTTTTTCAAAAATACTCCGGCCCTGATTTGCGGAAGCTGCTCGACGGGTGCGGCCTCAAGTGTTGTGGTATGCACATCGACCTGAAAGCATTGGACAAAGATAATCTTCCACGCAGCCTCGAAAACAATCAGGCGCTCGGCAGCGCATACCTCAATGTGGCGGCGGCCAAGGAAAAAATGGGCTCAGAAAATGGAATCGCCGAGTTGGCCGCGTTGCTCAATCAAACGGCGGGAGAATGCCGCTCGCACAAAATGACCGTCGGCTATCACGCTCACCCGTTTGATTTCGATAAGATCAATGGCCGTTTTGCCTGGGAGATTCTCTTCAGTCGCACGGATCCCGCGGTGAACATGCAAATGGATGTAGGCAACTGCCTGGCGGGTAATGGCGATCCGATCGCCATGCTCAAGGAATTTCCGGGACGCACCAGGACCATTCACATCAAGGAACATCAAGAGAAAACCTTCGATAGTGGCTTTTACAAAGAAGTCTTTCACCTCTGCGAATCCGTTTCCGGCACCAAATGGTACATTGTCGAAATGGGCGGCCCGGAAGGCATCGGCTTCGACGTGCCAAGGCAGGCTTTGGAAAAACTGCGCAGCCTCGGAAAATAAGCCCATCTTTTCCCACGGCTCACCATGAATTCCACCAGCAACGATCAAGATTTGTTCAAGGTTTGGGCCACCGACGGCATGGTCGATGGCCCGGTCGAATTGCCGGTGCTGATCCAATGGGTGCGCGAAGGCCGCGCGCAGGCCGACATCCGCGTCACCGGCGGAGCGATTGACCTCGTTCCCGTTCAGCACCATTCCGATGATTGCTGCCTGCCGGCGTTCACGAGTGTTCTCTCGTGGAATTCTTCGGTCGGGTGCGGGAAAGGCCCGGGCTGAGGAAAGGTATTTTGAATCTAGGCCTGTGAACAATACTCCGGCGGTGCTGGAACAAACCGTGGAACAACTCGAGCGCATAAACGGTGCCCTCATCGCATTGCGCCGTGAGCTGCTGCCGCGGGCGCCTCGTAAGTTCGCCATCCTAGCCGAAAGGCCTTTGGAAGAAATCCGGCGCCTCCGGGACGAAATTGCGCGTCTCACAGCCCGGAATAATGCTCACCGTCCTTCGTCGTCACGTTCCACATGCGGGAGTTCGCTTCCACCGAGCGATTCGGGTCGATGATGTCGATGAGGATGTCTGCCTTTGGCTTCGCCCCCGCGCCGGTGAGGTCCGGACCTCGGCCCAGAGCTTCGCCTCTGGAAGCCCGGACGCGTGACGACGCGCCGGGCGGAATCTTCGGCCGACGCCAAGTCTGCCATTCGTGCGATAGGTTCTGTCAATCATCGGAATCAGATCTTTGATGAACACTTCCAGTTGTTTTCGTGTTTGTTTGTTGGTCGTTCAAACTTCAGTCTTTCCTCCGTGCAATGAGCGCGCGATGGGTCACCTTCGATTGCTACGGGACGCTGGTGGATTGGCAGTCCGGCTTCACCGCGAAACACCCGGCGCTCCGGGGAACGCACGCCCCATTTCCCGCTGTCCGGGTAGTAAACCGACTCGCCCATCGGATTGTCCGCCACGACATAGAGGACTAAATCCTGCGCGCCATCATTAATGAGCTGGTGCGGTTCGTTTGGCTTGAAGAGGTTTCAAATTGGCAATTCCGGAAGGCCGGCGCCAGCGAAGGACTGACGCCGGGCCAGTAGGTCCCTGGTTATTCGTCGTCCTTCGCCCCGCGCTCCGGTTCCTGACCGTACTGTCGCTCGGTGAGAGACACGCCCAATTCCAGATCGAGCAGAAGGTGTGCAAGAAGACGGCCCTGATACGTGACAGTTACGCCGCCCGCGACCGGTTTCAGCTCGACGATCCACAAGTTGTTGAATCCCTTGACCCGGCCCCGGGCGTCCTTCGGAAACGTGACGGGATCGCTGGTGTCGATGCCAAAGTCCTGCATCAGGGGATAAAGGACCGGGCTGTGGGAGCAGACGACTGCTCTGCTGCCCACGGGCAGGGTCTTGAGATAATCACTCTGCGGTTTCCTGGCCGAGGAGGAGGAGGTGAATCCTGGATCACATTCCAGGGGCGTGGACGGGACGTTGATCACGCCGTCGCCAGGCGCCTGATCGACGTCGGTGCCGTCCGGTATCCCGTCGCCATTGAGGTCGCCGCCCAGGCCCGCCAGCTGGGCGATCTTCGCGACCGTCTGGCGGGTGCGAATCTTGTGACTGGCGATGACGTGGGTGAGGGTTCGCGTGATCCCTTTGTCTTGAAACCATGAGGCCAGCGCGGCGGCGCGCTGTCTGCCGAGCGGGTTGAGGTCCTCTTCGCAGCAGGAACCGTCCTGGTTACAGTTGTTGAATGTGACCGTGAAGCTGGGATCCGATCCCACCAGTTCCGGCACGTCCTCAGCGTGCCGGGTGAAGTAGATGATGGTCGTATTGGCGGACGCCGTTTGAGGCCCATCGGCCCGCGCGCTCGGCGTGGAAAAGCTGATGATGGCCGAGATCATCCACCAGGCAATGCTGACCGAGAGGATGGTTTGTTTTGTGCATTTCATAGGTTTGACCCTTTGTGCATGGGTTGTTGTTGTTGTTGAAACCGGTTCGTGGTTTTGCGGAAGGTTTCTCCCGTCACTAATCTCTTCAACATTTGCCGTGAGTTGTGACAGGATTTGTCCTTGTTGGCGTGCCAGGCTTCAGGTACAAGCAGCGACGGAGATTATGGCCGGCTTGGAGCAATCAGAGGCCGCGGCAGTTGGAGGCTTCCAAAGCACCCACTGGAGCTTGGTTCTGGCCGCCATCGACATCAACTCGCCCCGGGCTGAGGATGCCCTGCGCAGATTGTGCGAGGCTTACTGGTATCCGGTTTATGTCTTCATCCGCCGCCGGGGCAGCGAAGCCGAACTGGCCAAGGATCTGACGCAGGAGTTTTTTTCCCGCCTGATTGCCAAGCAATACCTCCGTGTCGCCGACCGCGAAAAAGGCCGCTTTCGCACCTTCGTGATGGCATGCGTGGAACACTTTCTCAGCAACGAACGCAAGAAGCAGCAGACGCTCAAGCGCGGCGGGCACTACACATTTGTCCCGCTGGAGGACGCCCTGGCCGAAGATCGCTACCAGGCCGAACCGGTGAACGAGATGTCGCCGGACCGGTTAATGGATCGGCGGTGGGCGCTGACCGTGCTGGGGCTCAGTCTTGAAAAACTCCAACAAGAATATGTGCGGTCGGGCAAAGCCAGCCAGTTCGAAGCGCTCGAAGTGCATCTTTCCGGGTCGAAGGAGGCGCCTCGCTCCTTTGCGGAAACTGGCGCCCAACTGGGCATGAGCGAAGCCGCGGTGCGCCAGGCCGCGTGTCGGATGCGCTCCCGCTTTGGCGAACTGCTCCGCGAGCACGTCGGGCAAACGGTCGCCAGCCCGCAGGATGTGGAAGCGGAGTTGGGCCATTTGCGAGCCATCTTGAGCGGGAGTTCGTAGTCCAGATTGGGCAGCGAGTTGTTGGAGGCAAATCTCATTCTCCGTTACGAAGCCCACTACAACGACGGCGCTTGATTGGCTCGCACTGTCACTCCCGTTCCGTCCGGCGCGTCGCCGGACGGCACAGGCGGGTCGCCTGTCCTACCCGGAAAGTGAACTGAGTTTTGCTTGTGATGTCGCGTTCTCCCTGCATTATCTCCGTGATTCAACATGAAAACGAAATCAACGTCTCTCTTCGGTTCCCCGGTCAACAGGCGGAGTTTCCTCAAGACCGGCGCCATCGTCACCACCGGCGTCGCCTCGCTCTCCTGGCCGGCGCGCGCACAGATTAACCAAAACAGCAAGCTGCGCATCTTCCAGATTGGCGTCGGCGGCATCGGCGGCCTGCAACGCGGCGGCTTGAAGGACCATCCGCAGGTCGAGTGGGCCGGCTTCTGCGACGTGGACCAGCGCGAGCTCGACAGCATCAAGAAACAGCATCCCAACGCCTGGACGGTCAAGGATTACCGCGAGGCCTTCGCCAATCGCGCCGGCGATTTCGACGCCGTCATCGTGGATGTGCCGGACTTCCACCATGCCCCGATGATCCTCACCGCCCTCCAGCATAATAAGCACGTCTATGCCCAAAAGCCGCTGGTGCATCAACTGGCGGAACTGCGCATGGTCCGCGACGGCCTGAACGCGCGGCCCAATCTCGTCACGCAGATGGGCAACCAGCGCGCTTGCAACACGGGCCGCATGCAGTCGGTGGAAATGC
>WNFZ01002369.1_pt1 | contig 17843 bp, 12 predicted proteins | sample 5400081 | NCBI WGS metagenome assembly WNFZ01 (sample SAMN13153365, study PRJNA577476) | soil metagenome | isolation source: 80 cm soil or saprolite under grassland replicate 1 | place: USA:California | collected 2016-06-15 | reverse complement strand
GGCCGGATTCTGCGACATCGAGCAGCGGCCGTGCCCGGGACTGGCGCTGCGGAACAACGGGCGCGACCCGATCCCGCAGGAGCACGCGTCCGGCCGGACCGGCGCCCAGGGCAATCATGGCGATCACGTCAAGGACCACCGGTGCAGGGCCCGGTAGATCACGCCAGGTCACGACATACTCCTGGCGGAAGCCTTGCTCCTCATCCTCAAAACGCTCCCGACCGCCGATTTGGGCGCCCACATCGGGGGCGCGCGATGGCCGGGACGCTGCACGATATGCGCGGCGGATGCTGTCCGCCTTCTATCCAGGACAACGGCGCGGCGCTGGGTAGACGAGGAAAGGGCCTGCAGGGATCACTGCATGATTATTCTGCGGCACGGGGTCATCGCGTGTGGCCTGGCACGGCGTTTGATCAGCCTCTCGCGGCGTGTGTGCTGGCCGCGGCTGCCGCCCGCAAGCGGATCCCTGACCGGGCACAGAAGGATCGCAAGCGCCCCGATCGGACGCAGTCGGCTCCGGCGCGGAGTCGGCGCCGTGCCGGCAGGCATGTGCGTGCGGTCTGGGGGTCGGCCTGCCGGTCGCGCGAAGGCCATGACGTGCGTTCAGCTGACACGGGCGAGGTTCGCCGGAACGAGACTAGGCGCCTTTGCCTGGTGAACTCGTGGGCTGCCGGTTCGAGGTGGCGGTCACGCCGCGCGCCCGGCGGCTCTGCGTTGCTGGTAGGGGGAGCGGCCGGTTGTCGACGATGCGTTTCATCACGATCGTCGAGGTGAGGCGGTGGACGCCGGGCAGGGCGGCCAGCTTCTGGTCGCGCAATGTCGCGTAGTCGTTCAGGTCGGCCGCGACGACGCGCAGCAGGTAGTCGGGGTCACCGAACAACCGCTCGGCGTGCCGGATCTGCGGTACGGCGGCGAGCGCGGCTTCGAAGGCGGCAACGGTGCCGGCGTCCCCGCGGTCCAGCGTGACGCTGACGATGGCTTCGAAGCCGAGACCGACCGCGGCCGGGTCGAGGACGGCACGGTAGCTGGTGATGACGCCGGTGCGCTCCAGTTCACGCAGCCGCCGGTGACACGGCGCAGGAGTGAGTCGCACCCGGTCGGCCAGCTCCGTCACCGTCAGCCGGCCGTCCTCCTGAAGCTCAGCAAGAATCCTGCGGTCAATGTCGTCTACACACATAGATTATTTCACAAATGGCGCGCATGCCGCAGATACTCGCACTAATTTTCGGCCGTTGCCGCCATAGACTGTCCTCGCAGGGGGCTTCCATGCCGAGCGACAGAGGGATCATCGATGCATGCCGTGTTCAGCTTGCTGCCCCTGGTGGCCGCGATCCTGGCCGTGCCGCAGTTCGTGCCCCAGCTGGCACGCCTGGCGCGCACTGGGGAGACGGCCGGGGTGTCCTGGTCGTGGGCCGCGCTGACCAGTGTCAACAACGCGGCCTGGGCCGGCTACTTCGCGCTGTCGGGGTTCTGGAGCGCGCTGGTGCCCGCCATCTCGGCGACGGTGCTCGCCGGCGCGCTCGCGGTGATGCTCGCCCGCCGGGGGCTGGATTCCCGCGCCGCCCCGCGGCGCTCGCCCTGGCGTGGACCGCGCTGCTCATCACCGCCGGCAGCCTGTCCGGCCGAGCGGGCCTGGGCACGGCCCTGACCGCCGCCTTCCTGCTGCAGGTCACGCCCTCGGTCTGGACGGCGTACCGGGCCGATCACACCACGGGCATCGCCACGGGCACGTGGCTGCTCATCCTCGGCGAACTGCTGTGCTGGGGCGTCTTCGGCATCTACGAGTCCGACCCGCGGCTGATCGTTCTCGGGGCGACCGGTGTCGCGGCCAGCCTGCTCGTCCTGGCCCGGGTGGCCAGACCGCGCGCGCCTCGCGCACCGGCAGCTGAACTCATGGAGGTGATGTGACGGCATCAGGTGCATCCAGCTACAGTTCCGGCCCGGCCGGGGCGGCGGGCCGCCAGTGCTCGCGGCGCCGGCCCGGACCGGGGAATGAGGAGGAACGAGCATGAGCTGGACGATCGAGCGGCGGGGCCGGGCCGCCGTCGTGACGATGACGACTACCGGGTCGCCGTCGCCGGCGGGGCGCGGTTCGGCCTCAACGAGGTGCCGATCGGGATCCCGATGCCCGCGGTGTATGTCCGCATGCTCGCCTACGCCTGGGGCGAGCCGGTCGCGGCCCGCACGTGCCTGCTCGGGGAGGTCTTCTCCCCGGCGCAGGCGCACGCGCTGGGCCTGGTGCACGAGCTGGTGCCGGCCGGACAGTTGCTGGACCGGGCCGTCGCGGTCGCCGGGCAAACCCCTGAGGACTGCCTGGAGCAGTACGCGTTCACCAAGCGCGCCGCCCAGGCCGCAGCGGTGCGCGACATCGCCGACCTCGCCGACCCGCTCGACACGAAGCTGCACCTGGGGACGACCAGCGACCAGGCCCGGCATGCGCACCGGCGCTACTGGCAGCAGTTGAAAGGCTCCCCGGCGCCGTGGTGAGCACCGCCGTGGACGATGAGCGATTGCCGGCCTGGGTGAGCTGGCAGCGCCGGCCGTTTCCCGACGCCAACCTGCTGCTGTTGCGCGGGCGCGAGCCGGCACTGGTGGACAGCGGGTTCACCGGCCACGCGCGGGAGACCGCCGATTGGGTGCGCGCGCACGCCGGGCAGCTGACGGTGGTCGTGAACACGCACTGGCACTCCGACCACGTCGGCGGAAATGCGCTGTTGCAGGCCGACGGCGCCGGCATCGCAGCCAGCGCCCCCGACGCTGCCGCCGTGGCCCGGCGAGACCCGGGCTGCTGCCAAGCCGAATACCTCGACCAGCCCGTCGCCCCGTACACCGTCGACCTGCCCCTCCACGACGGCCAGGCCCTCCGGCTCGGCGACGCCGACTGGCAAGTCATCCGCACACCCGGGCACGCCCCAGGGCACCTGTCGCTGTGGCTCCCCGACGAGCGGCTGCTGGCGGCCGGGGACGCGCTGTCGGACTACGACGTCGGCTGGGTCAACCTCGCCCTAGACGGCCCGGACGCCGCGGCCACGGCACTGGCCTCCCTGCACCGGCTCGCCCACCTGAACCCGCGAGTACTGCTGCCCGCGCACGGACCGATCCCCGCCGACCCCGGCGCGGCATTCGCCACCGCACTGCGCCGCGCCCAGCGCCTCGCTGACGACCCGGCCGGCGCCGTCTGGTACGGCGCGCGGCGGATCTTCGCCTTCGCGCTGATGATCCGCGACGGGATCCCCGGCGATGAGGTCGAGCCCTACCTGCACGCGCGCGTGTGGCTGACCGACGCGGCCCGGCTCTTGGAGAGCACGCCCGAGGCGCTCGCCGCCGAACTGGTCGACACGATGCTCCGCGGCGGCGTCATCGTCCTTCGCGGCGGACGCCTGCACGCCGCGGCCGAACACACCCCGGTCGCCGCGGAAACGCTGCGCGTGCCATTCCCTCGCGCCTGGCCGGTGACCGCCCCGACTCGATCAGAAGCTGCTGAGTCGCAAGGACATCTCCTCCGAACACGAGGCCTACGGTGAATAACGTGACTGGCTTGCCGCCCGGAACGGTGATTGATGCCTGGATGCAGCACATGCCCCGCTGTCCGGGCGGCGGCGGACAGCAGTCGCTTCGCCGAGATCCGCCCCTGCTTCCTGGCCAGCTCTACCGGACTCAACCACGCGGCCGCGCATCGCGGGCACTGTGTCCCTCAGGGGGTCGAACGCCGATCACCCACCCTGACGCAGGACCACGGGTGAACCGATAAGAGTCATAGGCGGTGATCGTAGACGGCCGCGCCAGCCCGATGAGCCGATGGTCAGCTGGGGTGTGCGGTGTGGCGTAGATCCTGCTCAGCGCAGGAGGCGCACAGGTAGAGGTGAGTGCCCAGCCAGGTAGCAACACCCTGGCCACCACGGCCGCGGCCGCGCTGGGATTCCCGGAGGGCTGTCCACAGTCGGCGCAGATGATGTTCTCCGCGAGCACCTGGGCAACCTGGTAACAAAAGTCGCACAGCAGCGTGTGGGTGCGGGTGGCGAGCGTGCTCGCACGGCTCTAGCTCGGTGACCTGTGCTACCTCGAAGCTGGGCGATCACTGCCTGGCCGTGAGGGCCAGCCCTGGGCAGCGCCTGTCGACGGTGGTCGGCCTTGCTCATGTGAGCAGTCCAGTCCAGGTCGGGGCGATTCACAAGAGCTGGCAGATCCTCGCCACGTGTCACGCCCCGCTCTACCGCCATGACAGCGCGTCCGGATCCTGGGGAACGGCCCGGGATCCGAGTGCTGTCGCATGTCACGATGAGGGCATGGAACCGGTGAATCTGGGCGCGATGCGGGCGCGTTTCGCTGAGCACTGGTCGCCAAAGAAATTGCCCAGGTCAACGACCACGACGCCCGGATCGTGAAGATCCAGGACGAGTTAACCGAAACAGCGGTGCTCTTGTTCGAGCCCCGCCCGGTCATCAACACGGGCGATGCTGGCGGAGTACTGACTGCCGAGGTCGAAGAACTCGCCTGATTGGGTACGCGGGGGGATCAGTGATACGACCCGCGGCATGAGCGCGCATCCCTGTTGCCGGGCGATCATGAATAATCATGCAACCCGACTCGGTCTGCCAACGTCGACGGATCAAGCTGGAACAGCAGTTGCGCGCGCAAATAGCCGCCGATCTGTACGCCAGCCGCTGCTCGGTGCTGGCAGCGGTGGCCCTTCCAGATCAGGTCGTTCTGGAGCCCGGCGACCAGGGCCATCCGTGTGCCATCGGGTCCCCTGCCATGCCTGCAAACCTGAGGATGGCACCGGGATTCAGAGCCTCACCTGAGGCTCTGCACGCCCCCCGTGCCAGCCCCATGTTCCCCCCGGCCGGTAATTTGGCATTGATTTTTCGGCGGACCGCCGCCGTCTACGCCGCTCTGTGGGTGCGTGTGGGGGTTGAGGGTCTGCCTGCGCAGGCCACCGCCACCCTTGCCGACAGTCTTGGTTGCCTCTGGCGCCATCGGTGACTGTCGTGCGCTAATGACCGCCGCTGGTGACGGGGACGGGCAGGTGCCCGGTGATGGTGGTGCCCGGGCTGGGGGCGGACCGGACTTCAAGCTGGCCGCCGAGCGCTGCGAGCCTGTCGGCCATGTTCCGCTGGCCAGAGCCCACCGGGGTGTGGCGGGCGTCGTAGCCGGTTCCGTCGTCGGACACGGTGAAGCGCAGGATTCCGTTCTGGGCCTGAACGAAGATGCGGGCCTTGGATGCCCTGGCGTACTTGGCGATGTTCTGCAGTGCCTCGAGGCAGCAGAAATACACGGCCGCCTCGGTGTCCTGCGGGAACCGCCCGATCCCGTCCGCCTCGACCGCCACGGGCACCGGGGACTTGCTGGCTTGCGCGTTGAGCGCCGCGACCAGCCCCAGGTCAGCCAGCAGCGGCGGGTAGATGCCCTGGGCGAGGTCGCGGAGGTTCGCAAGCGCGCCTGCGGCGTCTGCTTGCAGTTCGCCGAGCATCTCCTTGGTCTGCGCCGGGTCCTCATCAACTGTTATCCCGGCGAGCCGGAGCTTGATGGCCAGGGCCACCAGGTCTTGTTGTGCTCCGTCGTGGATGTTGCGTTCCAGGCGCCGCCGCGCCTCATCCTGGGCGGCGACAAGGCGCTGCCGGGACGCCCGGAGGTCCTCGATCAGGCCAGCATTCGACAGCACCAGGCCGGCCTGCGACGCCACGTCCGCGACCAGCTGCTCGCCGGCCGGGCGAAGAGGCTCATCTTTGGGCATCCGGATCGAGATCGCGCCCAGCAGATCGCCCTTGCTGATCACGATGTCGATCTCATAGAGCCGGTACTTCAAGACCGCGATGCCGATGGCCACCCACAGGCACAAAAACGCCAGGTTGTTGAGCACGTTCACGACCACCGAACTCGTCACGATCGGCAAGATGAGCGTGGCGACAACGAGCAAGGCAGCCGCCGCGAACCACTTCAGCTGCAGCCGCTCGTCACCCGAGGACCGGGCGAACCTCACGACGACCGCAGCGACGCTGACCACCAGCGCGGCGGCCATGAGGATGAGCACCGCGGTCAGGTCACGCGGGTTCCCCCGCTGACTGAACGTGATGAACGGGTCCGACCAGAAACGGGTGGCGTTCACGACCATGTCCACCGCGGCTAGCGCGAACACTCCGCCCGCAAACCACGCGGCTAGGCGCCACCGCCGTGAGCGCAGCTGCCCAGTCGGGAAGAGCAGGAACACGAAGGCCAGCATGGCGAAGGGGACCACCCAGATCCAATTAGAAAGCCAGGCGAACGCCCGGCCCGCCGGCAACGACCCCGGGGCCGCGACCAGGGCACGCAGCCCGTACTGAGTCAAAAAGCCGCCCAGCCCCAGCGCCAGGCCCGCCGCCAGGAACAGCCAGCCGACGCGATTCGCGGGCCGCCTGGAGGCAAGAACGAAACCCACGACCGGGACCGCCAGGTTCGCCACCCCCCCGAGGACATCGGAGAAATTCCAAGCCGTCAGCCCGGCACGCAACAAATGCCGGTCCACGTACGCCAGCGCCAGTCCGCCGGCTATCAGCGCGACCGATCCTGCCGCGGCGCAGCCAGCCACCCATCGGGCGATCAGGACCCTCATCTCCATCCCCCAACACCGAGTCTGCCCCTACGGCCCCCGGTGTGGAAGGCCCGCGGAGATCAGGCACCGCCATGGACCGGCTCCTAGCCTCGTCTTAACCGCAGACTCCATCCGGCGACCGCCGCGGCTAACCCGCATCATCACGTGCAGCGTTGCCCTGCCAGCGGCGGGGACAAGGAAATCACCCAGTACGGGACGGCTCATGCCAGCACCCCACCGCCAGCATGTCCATACCCGAGCGGCCGGAGCGGCGCGAACTGTGCCCTGCCCATAACACCCAGGCCCACCGGCTCAGGCAACAGACGGCTCCTCGCGCTACGTGACAGCTCTGTCTCCCATCTACGAATCCGTAGCCGCTCCGGGCGGCAGTTGGGACGGCGGCCTTGCCTGGTTGTTACTCGGTCCTGAGGATCGTTGCGGGCTGGGTGCGTGCTGCTGCCTGGCCCGGGGGTGCTGCGATGAGGTTCGCCAGCGCCAGTGCGGCGGGAATGGCGATGATGATCGTGGTGAGCGGGACATCGCGTGGCAGGCCACCACCATCGCCGCGCGGCGGGCCAGCCATCAGCGCATACGCCCGGGAACTGCCCCGGCAGCGGAATTGCCCGCGCTTGTCCAGGCCACGTCGCCTTCACTGCCCATCAGGCCTGGCAGAAAGAGCCCAGCCAGCCGGAGCCGGCCGGACGCTCCGTTGACTGCTGATCAGCGCGGCGCGTCGCCGGCCCGGCGGATCTCGCGCGTCACCGGGCCGCGGAGCAGGTCCAGCCGGCGCAGCATGGCGTCGATCGCACCGACGGCCATGCCGCCCGCACCGCGCGCGGCGGCCTTGCCGGTGGCGCTGGCGCGGTCAGCCCACTGCGCGAGCGCCGAGCCGGGCACGCCGGGCTGCTCGTGCCGGCGGCCTCGGTACCGGCCGCGTGGCGGGCGCCAGCCGAGATCGCCGCCGGCGGGCCACCAAAGGACGTCTGGCCCCTCGTTGGCCTGCCCTCTGGCACTCAGCGCGTACCTTGGCATGGTCAGCGCCGGCCGCGCGGCCCGGCTGCCGCCCGCCGGGCACCCGGAACCTGGGTCGCTGCAGCTCACGGGCGCGGAGTCTTTGTGCTCCCGCCTGCCGCTGTCTGCTATTCCGCGTGCAGGATGAGCGCCGGCCGGATCCGGGCGGCTGCCCATCCGGGACCGGCGGCCAGCAGGCTGGCGAGAAGCAGTGTCACCGGGATGACGAGCAGCACGATCGGCAGGGGGACATCAGCGGTTCCATGCGCTGTATGACAAGGTCCGCCGCAGGGACGTGCTGCGGCGCGCGTGGGTGATGGTGCGCGCGAACGCCCTGGTGCTGTTCACAGCGATCGCATTACGTAACGCATCGATACGCCTACGTACACAACCCGGCCTGCCGCGGTACGGATTGATCCTCATTCGGTCACAATCGTGCTACGACCCGTGGGAGGGTATGGCAATCTCGCCCCGAGGGGCAGAATGTCCGCATAGAGGACGGCGCGCCCGATCTCGGGTCTCTCCCCGCCCGCTGATGGACGCGCCGGCGCCGGTAGCCTGCCGCTCGCTAGCCACGCAGCGCCGCCAGCAGCTTGGAGACGTAAGGATGGCCGCACCGCTCGATATCTCGCCAGTCGAGGCACAGGCGCCGCCCGAAGCTGTGCTTGCGGGTGCCGGCCCGATCGAAGGGCTTTCGCTCGGCCGGATCGCGTGGCGACGGTTGCGGCGCGACAAGATTGCGATGGCCGGCGGCATAATCGTCGTATTCCTGATCCTGGTCGCGATCATCGGGCCGCACATCGTGCAGAACCCCAATGCCTACAACCAGAACCTCATCGACCCGACCTTCAGCAGGCCGATCGGCTCATTCGGCGGGATAAGCACGGCCCATCCCCTGGGCGTGGAGCCGGTCAACGGCCGTGACGTGCTCAGCAGGATCGTCAACGGTGCCCAGTACTCCCTGCTGATAGCGTTCCTGGCCACCTTCCTCGCGGTAGTCATCGGAGTCTTCTTTGGGATAATCGCCGGTTACTTCGGCGGCTGGCCCGACGCGTTCATCGCGCGCTCCATGGATGTGTTCCTCGCCTTTCCGCTGCTGGTCTTCGCGATTGCGCTTGCCGGCGTCATACCGTCGACGGCATTCGGTCTTTCCGGTAACACGCTGCGTATCGCCTTGCTAATCTTTATTATTGGATTCTTTAACTGGCCGTATATGGGCAGAATCATACGCGGCCAGACACTTTCGCTCCGAGAACGTGAATTCGTGGATGCCGCCCGAAGCCTCGGAGCGCGCCCCGGGTACATCCTTTTCCGTGAGCTTCTGCCCAACCTGGTGGCGCCGATCATCGTGTACTCGACGCTGCTGATGCCGACGAACATCCTGTTCGAGGCCGCGCTGTCCTACCTGGGTGTCGGCCTGTATGCGCCCACCCCGACCTGGGGTGGGATGCTCTCCGACGCGGTCCAAAATCAATACTTCCAGATAGACCCTGAGTTCATGATCGTGCCCGGTCTTGCCATCTTCATTACCGTGATGGCATTCAATCTCTTCGGTGACGGGCTGCGGGACGCGCTGGATCCGCGGACCCGGTGAGCCCGCCGACGCCGAGCCTCATCCATCCACATCCAGAGCAGGAGGCATTGTACTAAATGAAGCGAAGAAGGATATTTCCGTTCGCTGCGGCCGGGGTGGCGGTAGCGCTCGGGCTTGCGGCCTGCGGCGGCAGCAGCAGCAACAAGCAGGCACCTCAGCAGAAATCGTCGGCATACAACGCCGCGATCAACGGGGTTGTCAATCCCTCCAGCCATAAGGGTGGGACACTCACCTTCGACCTCAGCAGCGTTCCCGACTCGACAGACATGGGAAACACGTACTACGCGTTTATGTGGAACACGGTCCGCCTCTACAGCCGGGCCCTCGTGACATACAAGTCCGTGCCCGGCGCCGCTGGCAACACGATCGTGCCGGACCTCGCCACCAGCCTGGGCCAGGTCAGCAGCGACGGTTTGACCTGGACCTACCACCTCAAGCCGAACATCAAGTTCGAGGATGGCACCACCGTCACCAGCAAGGACGTCAAGTATGCGGTCGAGCGCACCTACGCCAAGGATGTGCTGCCCAACGGGCCAAGCTACTTCAAGCTGCTGCTGAAGGACCCCAGCTATCCCGGCCCGTACAAGGACAAGACGCCGGGCAAGATGGGCCTGACGTCGATCACCACACCCGACGCGAGCACGATCGTCTTCCACCTCGCCAAGCCGTTCTCTGAGTTCGCCTACGTGGTCGCGCTCCCGCAGACGGCGCCGGTGCCGCCGGCCAAGGACAAGGGCGCGAACTACCAGCTGCACCCGGTCTCGACCGGCCCGTACATGTTCCAGAGCTACCAGCCGGACAAGCAGTTCGTGCTGGTGAAGAACCCGAACTGGAACCCGGCTACCGACCCTAACCGCAAGCAGCTTGTGAACAAGTTCGTGTTCAACCTGAACGTCAACGCCGACACCATCGACCAGAACCTGTTCCACAACTTCGCCCAGGTCGACATGGCCGGGACCGGCGTGCAGGCGGCCGGGCGCGCACGGGTCCTGTCAAACCCGGCGCTCAAGGCCAACGCCGACGACGCGCTCAGCGGCTTCCTGTGGTTCACCTACATCAACACCAAGGTGAAGCCGCTTGACAACGTGCACTGCCGGCGGGCGGTGGAGTACGCGGCCGACAAGACCGCCTACCAGACCGCCTACGGCGGGCCGGTCGCCGGCGGAGACATCGCGAGCACCGTGATGCCGCCCACCGTCACCGGCTACCAGAAGTTCGACCTGTACGAGGCGACCACGAAGCCGCACGGCGATGTGGCCAAGGCCAAGCAGGAACTGTCAGCCTGCGGGCACGCGAGCGGGTTCAGCACCACCATGGCCTACCGTTCGGACCGGCCGAAGGAGAAGGCCACGGCAACGGCCGAGCAGCAGGCCCTGTCCAGGGTGGGCATCAAGCTCACGTTGCAGGGGTACCCGTCGGGCAAGTACTTCACCGACTTCGCCGGGGTGCCGAACTTCGTGCACTCGCACAACCTCGGGCTCGACGTCGGCGGCTGGGCTCCCGACTGGCCGACCGGGTACGGATTCCTGTACTACATAACGGCGGGTCCCGCCATCTCGCCCGCGGGGAACACCAACATCGAGGAACTGAACGACCCGGCGGTGAACAGCATGTTCGACAAGGCTGTGAAGACCACCGACACCACCGCGAGGAACGCGATCTGGTCGCAGATCGACCGTCGGGTGATGTCGGATGCCGTCATCCTGCCGGGCGTCTACGCCAAGTCGCTGCTGTACCGGAACCCGAACCTAACCAACGTGTCGCTGCAGCAGTACTACGCCATGTACGACTACGCCACGCTCGGCCTGAAGTAAGGCAGGCCGTGACGAAACATCGAGACAGCATCTAGCCGAGAAAGGTGAATGCTCCGGTGCCCGGGCTGCCCCCGGGCGCCGGGGCTGCGAGCGATGATCCCGTTCATTGTCCGGCGGCTGGTCATTACGGTCTTCCTGCTGCTCGTGGTCAGCATGATCACGTTCGCGATCTTCTTCCTTGTCCCGCGGCTGGCCGGGCAGAACTCCTATCAGCTCGCGGTTCAGTACGTGGGGCGCAACCCGACCCCGGCCGCGGTCCACGCGATCGAGCGGAAGCTCGGCTTCGACCAGCCGCTCGTGGTCCAGTACGGGCGGTTTGTGCGGGGTATCGTCCTCGGCGCGCACTACGACGCCGGCCCGGACAAGACCTACTGCCCACCGCCGTGTTTCGGGTACTCGTTCAGGAATCAGCAGCCGGTATGGCCGATGATGCTGAGCGACCTGCCGGTCACCGCCTCACTCGCGTTCGGCGCGGCCGTGCTCTGGCTGGTGTTCGGCACCGCGATCGGCGTGCTCTCGGCGCTCAGGCGCGGCACGGTTTTCGACCGCGCCGCCATGGGCATCGCGCTGGCCGGCGTATCCCTGCCGATTTTCTTCACCGGGCTGGTCGCACTTGAGCTATTCAGCTTTAAGTGGCCGATATTTCCGAACGTCCAGTATGCGGGGCTGACTCAGAACCCGCTGCTCTGGGCACGCAACCTGATCCTGCCCTGGACGACGCTGGCATTTCTCTACGCGGCCCTGTACGCCCGGCTGACCAGGGCCGGAATGCTCGAGACAATGGGCGAGGACTACATCCGCACCGCACGTGCAAAGGGACTGGCCGAGCGGAAGGTCATCGTCAAGCACGGGCTCCGCGCCGCCCTCACACCAATCGTCACGATCTTCGGCATGGACCTCGGACTGCTCCTTGGCGGAGCCGTGCTCACCGAGTTCACGTTCTCCATGCACGGCCTCGGCCTGTTCACGGTCCTCGCGATCCAGAACAACGATCTCCCCGAGATCCTGGGTGTGGTAATGCTCGCCGCGTTCTTCGTGGTAATCGCCAACCTGATCGTGGATATCCTGTACGCCGTGGTCGATCCGCGGGTGAGGTACTGATGGCGCGTGCAAAGCGGGACGGAGCCGGGGGAGCCGCACTCGCCCGCGACCCGTCCCCGGTCGTGAACTCGGCACCGCCGGACGGGCTTCTCGACGTCAGAGACCTGCGCGTCCACTTCCCGACCGACGACGGGCTCGTGAAGGCGGTGGACGGCGTTTCGTTCCGCCTGGACCGCGGCCGGACCCTCGGCATAGTGGGCGAATCGGGCTCGGGCAAGAGCGTCACGAGCCTGGCGATCCTCGGCCTGCACCACGGCACCAGCGCGTGGATCACCGGCGAGATCTGGCTCGACGGCAGGGAGCTTGTGTCCGCCGATCCGGCAAGGGTGCGTCAGCTCCGTGGCAACAAGATGGCGATGATCTTCCAGGACCCGCTGTCGTCCCTGCACCCGTACTACTCGGTGGGCAACCAGATCATCGAGGCGTACCGGATACACAATGACGTCAGCAGGCAGGCGGCCCGCGCGCATGCCGTGGAGCTGCTGGACAGGGTCGGGATCCCGCAGGCGGCGACGCGCGTCGACGACTACCCGCATCAGTTCTCCGGCGGGATGCGGCAGCGCGCGATGATCGCTATGGCGCTGTCGTGCGACCCGGAGCTGCTGATCGCCGACGAGCCAACGACCGCGCTGGATGTGACCGTCCAGGCGCAGATTCTCGACTTGATCTCCGATCTGCAGGCCGAGTTCGGGTCGGCCGTCATCATCATCACCCACGACCTCGGTGTGGTCGCCGAACTCGCCGACGACGTGCTTGTGATGTACGGCGGCAAGGTCGTGGAGTACGGAACCGCGGAGGATGTATTCGATAGCCCTCAGCACCCCTACACATGGGGGCTGCTTGGTTCGATGCTCCGGCTGGACCGAGAACGGGCTGAACGCCTGATACCGATCAAGGGCACGCCACCCAGCCTGATCAACGTGCCAAGCGGCTGCGCGTTCCACCCCCGATGCCCTTACGCGGAGCTGAATGGCGGCAGAAGCACCGACGAGGTCCCCGAGCTTCGTGCGGCAGCGCCGGGCCATCTCGTCGCATGCCACCTGTCGCTCAGCGAACGCCGCAGGATCTGGACGGCGGAGATAAAACCTTCGCTCGACGGCAGCGGCCAGGCTCGCGAGGCTAAGGAGGCGCCGTGACCGCTCCGCCCAGCCAGGGCTCAACAGTCCCGGCGGAGCCGACAGCTCTGGCTGGCTCGGCGGGCACGCTGCTCACGGTCACCGGGCTGCGGAAGTACTTCCCGATCTCGCGCGGCATCATCTTCCGCCATCAGACCGGGGCGGTGCAGGCGGTGGACGGCCTGGACTTCAGCGTCACCCAGGGCGAGACGCTCGGGCTTGTGGGGGAGTCGGGCTGCGGCAAGACCACCACCGGCCGCCTGCTCACCCGGCTGCTCGAGCCCACCGGCGGGCGGATCGTTTTCGACGGCCACGATATCACGCACCTGCGGGCCGGCAAGATGCGCCCGCTGAGGCGCGACATTCAGATGATCTTCCAGGATCCTTACTCGTCGCTGAACCCGCGGCACACTGTCGGTGCGATCGTCGGCGCGCCCTTCCGCCTCCAGCGGGTCAGGCCCGAGCAGGGGGTCAAACGATCCGTGCAGGACCTGCTCGAGCTCGTCGGCCTGAACCCGGAGCACTACAACCGCTACCCGTACGAGTTCTCCGGTGGCCAGCGGCAGCGCATCGGCATCGCGCGCACGCTGGCGCTGCGGCCGAAACTGATCGTGGCGGACGAGCCGGTGTCCGCGCTGGACGTCTCGATCCAGGCGCAGGTGGTCAACCTGCTCGAGGATCTGCAGGACGAGCTCGGCCTCACCTATGTCGTGATAGCCCACGACCTCTCCGTGGTGCGCCATATCGCCGACCGCGTGGCGGTCATGTATCTGGGGAAGATCGTCGAGCTCGCCAGCGGCGCGCAACTGTACGGCGCCCCGCGGCATCCCTACACGGTGGCGCTGCTATCGGCGGTGCCCTCATCCAACCCTGGCAGCCGTGGCCGGGGAAAGCGCATCCGGCTCATCGGCGACGTGCCGAGCCCGGTCACCCCACCGCCTGCGTGCCGGTTCCACACCCGGTGCTGGAAGGCGCAGGAGATCTGCCGTACCACCGAGCCGCCGCTCGCTGAGCTCGTTCCCGGCCACAGGGTGGCCTGCCACTTTCCGGAAAACACCTGACCGGTGTCCATGAAGGCTCTCACTCGCATGCGATCGAGTTGAGGAGCGCCGCCGACGCGTGCCGGGTGGCTGCCATGATCGGACGGGAGAACGCGCGCCGCGTCTACCGGCTCGGCTGACTGGGGATAGCCAAGAGCATTTGCTGCGCTGGCCATGAGGCTGTTGAGACAGCCCAGCAGGAAATAGAGTTCAGCCTGGTCCCGCGGCTACAGGCGGCGGTCCAGCGCCGCATACATCCGGCTGCGGACCCGTCGCATTTCCAGGAATAGCGTGAACGGCTCGACGCTGACCGAGATCTTCGGCGTTGGCCCGTCATCACGCCACCGTGATCGGCGGTGTCCGCGACGTCTCCCGCTTCCCCGGTCGGGATAACTTCGCGGCCTATAACGGCGCCGCACCGATCGAGGTGTCCTCTGGAAGCCAGAAGATCTACCGGCTGAGCCGGCGCGGGAACTGTGCGGTCATCCATTGGCCAACAACACCGAGATCCCGTTACCTTGGTGGGCAATTACCAGGTGTGACCTGGCTGCGCCGAGTGCTGCCGTAGCTAGGGCGGTCACTGAGCAGCTCAGCTGACCGGCCCGGGTGCTAGCCCGAACTGGGTCCCACACCAGTACCCGCCGGTCGGCCCCGCCGGTGACCACCCGCCCGTCGGGCAGCACCGCCACCGCCAGTACCTCGCTGTCGTGGTCGCCCAGCTCGGCTGGACGTGCGCGGGGATGGGCGGAATCCCACATCAGCACCCGCCGGTCGTCTTCACTGGTGACCACCCGCCCGTCGGGTACCGCCACCGCCCGCACCCTGCCGTGGTCGCGGCCCAGTTCGGCCGGGCCGGCGCCGGGATGGGCCGGATCCCACATCAGCACCCGCCCATTGCCCCCGCCGGTGACCACCCGCCCATCGGGCAGCACCGCCACCGCCCGCACCCAGCCGCGGTGGCGGCCCAGTTCGGCCGGGCTGGCGCCGGGATCGGCCGGGTTCCACAGCAGCAGCCGACCGTCGTCCCCGCCGGTCAGCACCCGCCCGTCGGGCAGCATCGCCACCGCGAACACGAGGCCGTAATGACGGGCCAGTTTGGCCTGGCTGGCGCTGGGACGGGCCGGGTTCCACAGCAGCACCTGACCGTCAAGCCCTCCGGTGAGCACCCGCCTATCGGGCAGCACCGCCACCGCGAGCACCGAACTGTCGCTCTGGCCAAGTTCGGCCGGGCTGGCGCCGGGATCAGCCGGGTTCCACACCAGCACCCGCCGGTCGTCCCCGCCGGTGACCACCCGCCCATCCGGCTGCACCGCCACCGCCATAACAGAGTCCTGGTGGCGGCCCAGTTCGGCCGGCCGACACCGGGATCGGCCGGATCCCACACCAGTACCCGACCGTCACCCCCGCCGGTGACCACCTGCCCATCGGGCAGCACCGCCACCGCGAGCACCGAGCCGTCGTGGCGGACCAGCTCGGCCGGGCCGGCACCGGGATCAGCCGGGTTCCACGCCACCACCCGCCCGTCGTCCCCTCCAGTGAGCACCCGCCCGTCGGGCAGCACCGCCGTCGCAGCCACCCGGCTGCCGTGGCGGACCAGCTCGGCCGGGCCGGCACCAGGATCGGCCGGATCCCACATCAGCACCTCAGGCCCGCAGGTGACCACCCGCCCGTCCGGCAGCACCGCCACCGCAAGCATCGCCAGGCCGTGATGGCCCAGTTCGGCCGGCCCGGCACCGGGATCGGCCGGGTTCCACAGCAGCACCCGCCCGTCGCCTCCGCAGGTGACCACCCGCCCCTCCGGCAGCACCGCCACCGCAGCCACCCCGCTGCCGTGGCGGCCCAGCTTGGCCGGGCCTGCGCCGGGATCGGCCGGATCCCACACCAGCACCCCATCGTCGCGCCCGCAGGTGACCACCCGGCCATCGGCTAGTCCCGCCGCCGCCAGCACCGGGCCAGCGTGTCGGCCCAGCTCGCCCGAAAGGGCCCAGCTGACCCGGCGTGTCGTCCACAGTGGCACAAGACCAGGGCCGGACCGAGACTGTAGGCGGCCGCGAAGATCATCGGCCACGTGGTCTTCAGGCAGCTCACATGCCTGCATGCACAACTGCCGCAGCACATAGCCCGGCTCGTCCACTGGCCGCGGGGGACGCAGGTAATGGGCCTGTCCGCTGACGATCGCGAGCATCGCCACAACCGACTCGCTGGCCGACTTAGCGGCAGCGGCCCGGCGCAGGTCGGCCAAGACGCGATCGACGCCTACCGAATGAATTGCCGCCTCGACCCAACCTATGTCGCTGACCAGCGCGGCCAGTCGCTGCTGGTCTTGCGCCAGGGTGGACGGGTAGTTTGCCAGCAGATATCGGGGAACGCCGACGGAGGGGTCGTCAACGATGACGGGCCAGTCGGCGTCACTCCAGCTGCGCGCCCAGCGATGGATGGCATCCCGGAACCTTCGATCACCCAGGTATCGGTCCTTCCGTGCATACTCCAGCAATGACTCATGGGCGTACTGGTAACGCTGGCGCTCCGGTACCTCGGACGTGCCGACCTGTTGCAGGCTGCGTGCGGCGTCCTCGGTCAGGAACCGGTCAGCGTCGAATACGTAGTCCAGGGACAGTTCCGCCATGGGTCGGCTCGGCCCGTCCGAGGAGGACACGCCCAAGAAGCGGGAGAGCCGGATCAGGTCACCGACCGCCAGTGGCCCGGCGGCAGCGGCCAGCAGGCCGAGCATGTGAATGGCGAGGTGCTCGGGACGGCGAACCAGCCCGGCAATCTCCTGGCGGGCTAGTTCCGCCAGTTCCCGCCCGCCCTCAAACGGCTCTACCTGCACCGGCTGCGTATGAGCCAGCGGGTGCCCGGGCGAAAGGTCGGGGGGTAGTGCGGGATAAGGTCGGCTGTTCACCAGCACGTGGGCGCGGCCGCCGGCCACCGGTGGCAGCAACGCTGCGACGCTGGGCAGCCCCGGCGCACCGAGACGGCTTATCCCCGGTTCGTCCAGGCGCAGAACGGCTATGACCTGGTCACCGGCGGGTTCGCCGGGAACATCGATCCGGGGCGGGCGCTGGCGAAGATCGAGGCGCTGCCCGAGGTCGCGCAGTGGGCCCGGGTGGATGTGGCGGCATCGTCGGCCATTTTGCCGTCCGGCCGGGTGGCGCCGGCACCGGAGCTTATGGCCGTCACCGATGTGAGGGGGCGGGCGGGCTTCCGGCTGAACCGGTTCAAGGTCATCTCCGGCCGGCTGGCGGATCCGCGCGCACCCGGCGAGGCGGTGATCGACTTCCCCGCCGCCGACCGTGAGGACCTGCGGGTGGGCAGCGTCATCAAGTTCGTCATCGGCGGCCCGGACGCCAGGCCCGTCAGGCTCGCCGCCGTTCACATCGTGGGCATCGTGGCCTCGCCCGGGCAGTTCCCGGCGGTCGGCGCCTCAGCGGCCTATGGCAGCGTCTACGTGATGCCCGCCTTCGTCCGGGGCAACGGCATCCGGCCATCGCCGGGCGATGCGGCGCTGCTGATCAGGCTCCGCCGGGGCGCCGCTGGCCGCGGCGCGTTCTTGCGCCAGCTGCGGGCCGCGGGCCTGGGCGGCGTGGACATCCCCGAAGT
>WNFZ01006484.1_pt1 | contig 17851 bp, 15 predicted proteins | sample 5400081 | NCBI WGS metagenome assembly WNFZ01 (sample SAMN13153365, study PRJNA577476) | soil metagenome | isolation source: 80 cm soil or saprolite under grassland replicate 1 | place: USA:California | collected 2016-06-15 | reverse complement strand
CGAGGAACTCGAGCGAAGCGCCACCGCCGGTGGACAGATGGTCGAACCCCTCCTCCAGCCCGAATCGCTTGATGGCCAGGAGGCTGTCCCCCCCACCGGCCACGGAGTATGCGCTCGACCCGGCGATGGCGGTGGCCACCCCTCGGGTGCCCGCGGAGAAGGGCTCGAGCTCGAACACGCCCATCGGGCCATTCCATAGGATCGTCTTAGCCTCAGCGAGGGTCAGCGCGAACTCCTCGACGGTGCGAGGGCCGATGTCCAGCCCCATCAACTCCTTCGGCATCCCCGACGCGGGGACGGTCCGGCGTGGCGCGTCGAGCGTGGGCTTCGGCGCTGCGACAGCGTCCTCCGGCAGCTGGATGACGACGCCTCGTTCGTCTGCCCGCTTCCGCGCCGACAGCACCTCGTCGAACCGGTCGGGCTCGACCAAGCTCTTGCCGATCTCGCCGCCCTGAGCCGCGATGAACGTGAACGCCATGGCTCCTCCAATCAACAGAGCGTCCACCCGGTCAACGAGGGCCTCGACCGTTGAAAGCTTGTCCGAGACCTTGGCCCCGCCGAGGACCGCCACGTACGGGCGGGCCGGCTCCCCAAGGAGTCTGGACAGCGCCTCGACCTCCTTCTGCAGCAGGCGTCCAGCCGCCGCCGGCCTCCCCTGCTCCAGGAACAGGGCCGGGAGCGCGGCCACCGACGCATGGGCCCGGTGGACGGCGCCGAAGGCGTCGTCGACGTAGGCGTCGCCCAGGCGTGCCAATCGCTCGGCGAACGGCCGGTCGTTGGCCTCCTCGCCCGGGTCGAACCGGAGGTTCTCCACCATCACGATCTCGCCCGGGCGAAGCGCGGCGCACCGGCGCTCCACCGAGTCGTCGACCACGGCATCCGTCGGCTCGTAGCCCACAGCGCCGCCGATCAGCTCCGCCAGGCGTTCGGCGACCGGTGCCAGCCGGGCAGCCTCGTCGACCTTGCCTTTTGGACGGCCGAGGTGCGAGGCAAGGACCAGGGATGCTCCGGCATGGAGGAGCTCGCGCAGCGTCGGAAGGGACGCTGCGATCCGCGAGTCGTCGGCGACCTTGCCACCGTCAAGTGGAACGTTGTAGTCGACCCGGACGAAAGCCCGTTGATCGGCGACGTCGCCGAGGTCCTCAAGGGTCCGAAGGGTCACAGCTTGCTCGCGACCAGGGTGGTCAGGTCGACCAGCCGGTGCGAGTAACCCCATTCGTTGTCGTACCAGCCGAGCACCTTGACCATGTTGCCGATGGCCATGGTGGACAGGGCATCGAACGTGCACGACGCGGAGGAGCCGACGATGTCCGAGGACACGATGGGATCCTCTGTGTACACGAGCTTGCCGGCCAGCGGGCCGCGCTCCGCCGCCGCCCGGTAGGCCGCGTTCACCTCCTCGATGCTCGCCTCGCGCTTCAGCGTGGCCACGAGGTCGGTGACCGAGCCGTCGGGGATGGGCACCCGCATGGCCAGTCCGTCCACCTTTCCCTTGAGGTGGGGAATGACCACGCCGGTCGTCCTGGCCGCGCCGGTGGAGGTGGGGATGATGTTGATGGCGGCAGCCCGGGCCCGCCGGAGGTCCTCATGGGGCAGGTCCAGGATCCGCTGGTCGTTGGTGTACGCGTGGATCGTGGTCATGAATCCCTGGTCGATGCCAAAGGCGTCGTCGAGGACCTTGGCCATGGGGACCACACAGTTGGTGGTGCAGGACGCGTTCGAGATCACGTTGTGCGACTTCGGGTCGTAGGCGTCGTCGTTCACGCCGAGCACCATCGTGATGTCCTCGCCCTTGGCCGGGGCGCTGATGATGACCTTCTCCGCGCCGGCCGCGATGTGCTTGTCCGCGTCCTCCCGCTTGGTGAAGAGCCCGGTGGACTCGATGACGATGCGCGCGCCAAGCTCCTTCCAGGGCAGGCTCGCCGGGTCCTTCTCCGCCAGCACCCTGAGCTCGTCGCCGTCGGCGAAGATGCTGGTCTGCGTCGACGTGACCTCGCCGGGGAACGTCCCCAGCACCGAGTCGTACTTCAGTAGGTGGGCGAGGGTCTTCGCGTCGGTGATGTCGTTGACCGCGACGAAGTCGATGTCGAGCCCCTGCTGCTTCGCCGCTCGGAAGAAGTTCCGACCGATCCGACCGAACCCGTTGATACCGACCTTGATGCTCATAGCGTGCCTCCTGGAAGAGCGGGGTTCACCGTCATCCTAGCCAATCCGCGGTGGTTCCCTTCAGGCGGCGTTCCGGGGAAGCGCGTCGCCCCGCTCGGGTGGATCAGGCGGTCTCGCCGCGATCCAGGTCCCGGTGGTCCACCGAGACGGGCAAGCCCTTGTCCCGGAAGAACGCGGCCAGCTCGTCGGCAACCACCACGGAGCGGTGCTGGCCGCCGGTGCAGCCCACGGCTACGGCCAGGTAGGCCTTGCCCTCGGCCAGGAACCCGGGAACCATGAACCCAAGCAAGGCCCGGAGCCGCCGCATGAACTCCCGATAGGTTTGCTGCCCCTTGACATAGGTCCGGACCCGGTCGTCGGTCCCCGGCAACGGTCGGAGCTCGTCCACCCAGTGCGGGTTGGGGAGGAACCGGACGTCGATGACGACGTCGGCGTCGCGTGGCGTGCCGTACTTGTACCCGAACGAGATCAGCGAGACCTGGAGGCCGGCCTCGGGCGGGGCGTCGGCGAAGGCGTCCCGGAGGCGGTCGCGGAGCTCGTGGGGGGTCAGGCCAGAGGTATCGACGATCAGGTCGGCGTCGCCCCGGAGGCTCTCCATCATCAGCCGCTCTTTCCGGATGCCCTCGATGACCCGGTCGGCCGGCGCCAGCGGGTGGCGGTGGCGGGTGGCCGCGTACCGGTTCACCAGGTCCTCGTCGGAGGCCTCCAGATAGAGGATGTGATACGGGATGGAGAGACCCTTCAGCTCCTCCAGGGCCTTCGACAGCTCACCGAAGAAGACCCCGCCCCGGGCATCGACCACGGTGGCGACCCGCCCCGGCCCGCCGGGGCGGGCCGCAAGTTCGGCCATCTTGGGGAGCAGTGCCGGCGGGATGTTATCGACGACGAAGAACCCCAGATCCTCCAGGCACTTGGCCGCTTCAGAGCGTCCTGCCCCGGACAAGCCGGTGATGATGGTGAACCCAGGCCCCTGCGGACGTCGCCGGATGGAGCGGACCTTCCCCTTCGACTCGGGCTCGCGCTCGGCCGCCTGTCCCATCAGGCGCTCACCCTCCGCTCCGGCGCCGGGGCGGACCCATGGACCCGCTCATACACGGCCCGGGCGATCTCCGGCCCCACGCCCGGCGTGGCGGCGATCTCCTCCAATGAGGCCCGTGACAGGCGGGCCAGCGAACCGAACCGCTTCAGCAGGGCCTTCTTGCGAGTGGGCCCGATCCCCTGCACGTCGTCGAGCGGCGAGGCCATCACCCTCTTGGAACGTTTCTCGCGATGGTAGGTGACGGCGAACCGGTGAGCCTCGTCCCGGATGTGCTGGAGGACGAACAGTGCCTCGGAGCCCCGGGGGATGCGGAGGGGGTCTGGCCGGTCGGGGAAGTACACCTCTTCCAGACGCTTGGCCAGGCCGATTGCCGGGATGTGGAGGTCCAGGTCGGCCAGGACCTTCGTGCCCACGGAGAGCTGCCCACGGCCCCCGTCCACCACGATCAGGGAGGGGGGATAGGAGAACCGGCGCCGCCTCGCCGTTCCTTCGTCGTTGGTCCGTTCGGCCGCCCCGCCGCCGTCGGCCCCGAACTTCAGCCTGGCGAATCGCCGTCCGAGCATCTCCTCCATGCTGGCGAAATCGTCCTGTCCGGGCACTCCCTTGATCTCGAACCGCCGGTAATCGGACCGCTTGGGGAGCCCGTCCTCGAACACGACCATGGATCCCACCGTGTCCGTGGGGCCGAGATTGGAGATGTCGTAGGCCTCGATCCGAAGGGGCGCCTGGGGCAGGCCGAGGACCGTGGCCAGCTCGGTCAGGGCCCGCGATCGCGCGCCGAAGTCGGATGCCCGTCGAAGCTTGTGCCGCTGGAAGTGCTCCCGGGCGTTCTGGGTGACCACCTCGAGCAGCTTGCGCTTGGCGCCCCGACGGGGGACCGCGAACGTGACGGGGCCGCCTCGCCGGCCCGAGAGCCATCTGGCCAGGACATCGGCGTCGGCGGGCGTCTCCGGAACCAGGATCCGAGGCGGGACCTCCTCGCGCTCCATATACAGCTCGCGGACGAAGGAGGCCAGGAGGCCGGGGCGATCCAGCTCCTCCACCCGGTCCACGATCCATCCCTTCCGTCCCATCGCCCGTCCCTTCCGGACGAAGAACACCTGGAACGCGGCCTCGAGGTCGTCCTCGGCCAGGCCGATGACGTCGATGTTCTCCGCCTGCGTGAGAACCATCTCCTGGCTCTCCAGGGCCCTGCGGGCGGCGACGAGCTGGTCGCGGAGCTTCGCGGCGAGCTCGTACTCCTCCCGCTCGGACGCCTCGCGCATCTCCCGCTCCAACCGCCGCAGGACGGGACGCTCGTTGCCTGACAGGAAGTCGGCCAGGGCGTCGACGTGGGCGCGGTAGGACTCCTCAGTCACGCCGGTGACCTCGGGCACGCATGGGCCGGCGCACCGCCCGATGTCGTAGTACAGGCAGGGCCGCCGGGCGCGGGCTCGCTGGTCGAAGAACGCATTGGAGCAGGTCCGGACGGGGAACACGCGGGTCAGCGCATCGAGGGTCTCGCGGATGGCGTAGGCATGGGCGAAGGGCCCGAAGTACCTGACCCCCTTCCGCCTAGCCCCCCGCACGACCTGGGCCCGGGGCCACCGCTCCCCCACGGTGAGCGCCAGGTACGGGTAGGACTTGTCGTCGCGGTATCGGATGTTGAACCGCGGAAGGTGCTCCTTGATCAGGTTGTACTCGAGCATCAGGGCGTCGACCTCGTTCGACGCCACGATCCACTCCACCGACTCCGCGGCCGCCATCATGGCCTCGGTCCGGGGATGGAGCGGTTTTCCCCAATAGCTCGTCAGGCGCTTGCGCAGCGAGGTGGCCTTGCCCACGTAGACCACGCGGCCGTCCGCATCCCGGAAGAGGTAGACACCGGGCGCGTCGGGGATGGATGAGGGGTCCGGGCGAGGGACGGTCACCAGGCCATTGTAGGGTCGCCTTCCGGCCGAACCGGGAGGGCAGGCCCGGGCTTCACGGCTATTTCACCTGGAAGGACCCCATCATCTGGGTCGGGTGCACGTCGCAGCGGAAGAAGTACGTCCCCTTGGCCAGGCCCTTCACATCGTACGTGGCGCTCTGGCCCGGGGCCACGAGCTGGGTTGGACTCGCCCCTCCGAGAAACTTGGCCGCTGGGTCCGTCAACGGGTTCTGCGTGTAGATGGCGAAGTTGTGAGTGATCGTGTCCTTGTTGTCGAAGGTGACCGCGAACGGCTTCTCGGTCGGGGCGGTCAAGCAGGTCTTGTCAAAAGCCGTTCCCTGGGCGGAAATGTCGAGCTTCGTGGCCGGCGGCGGGCACGGTCCGGTCGCGGTCGTCCCGCCGGTGGGAGTGGGGCTCTGGATGGCGAGGTCCAAGCCGCTCGCTTCGGCGTCGGTTCCCAGCAACAGGTCCTGCGGCGTCTCGGCGTACCAGGCGACGTAGACGGCCGAGCCGTCGGGCGTCGCGGCCACGGCCGGCAGGATGCCACCGTTCGTGCCGTGCACATCGATCTGGTCGAACCTCCCGTCGGTGGCCGAGGCCAGGCGCACGCTGTCGGTGCCCGGGTCGTACCAGGTGACGTACACCTGGCCGCTGTCGTTCGCGGCGATTCCTGTCGAGCGCCCGGCGAGGTTGGCCCCCTTGCCCACATCGGCCACGGTGACGGCCTGCCACGAGATCCCGTCCTTCGACGTGGCCGCGTGCACCTGATCGCCTGCGTAGTACGAGACGTGGATGGTCCCGTCCTTGCCGGTGGTCGCTGACAGCCCGTAGCCGTCGGCGCCGGACTCGACGGTCGAGAAGGCCCAGCCTCCCTCCTCACCTCCGCCCAGCGCCGCCGCATACACGCTCGATCCGTTCGAGTACACCACCACGGGCTGGCCGGACGCGGAGATGGTGACGGCGACCCGGTACGGTTGCGACGGACCAGACCCCCGCGGGATCGTCTCCAGCACATCGGTCTTCCACGCCCCTGCGACCATCGTCTTCACCGTGAGCTCCTGGCCTCGGGCCGTAGTCAGCATGAAGGTCACCCAGGGCGTGCCCGACGGGGTCACAGCCACGGCGGGAGTCCCGAGTGGGCCGGCACGTTCCAGGCTCGGGCTCATCGCCTGCAGGAGCGTGACCGTGAACGAGGTTCCTGTGCTCTCCGCGTACCACAGGCCGCTATCGGCGGCCCAGGCCACGTGGAATCCCCCCGACGGATCGATGGCCAGGGCCGTCCCATTCACGTTCTGGGAGGTCATCGACTTGACCTGGCGCACGGTTGCCGGGCCGAACGGCACGCTGACGTTGGGGATGGAGGCCTGCATGGCCACCGCCCCCCGGGTCCAGACGCCGTCCTTCGTGCTGGCCATGAGGACGGCGGGAAGCGTCGGCGCGCCGATGGGACGGGTGGGTGCGATCTCTCCCTCCTTCAGCTCCGGAAGGAACCCGAAGTAGGAGATGTACGGCGTGCCCTGGGCGTCCACGGCGACGGAAGGGCCCAGGCCCACGTCGTCGAGGAAGTCGGCGACCTGTGGGACGAACTGCTTGCCGGAGCCGAAGGTCACGCTCGGCGGGGTCGGGGTGGCACACGCTGCCGCCATGATCGTGAGGACGAAGACGGCCGGAAGGACCTTCCTGGACATGAGCGCGGGCCATGCTAGCAAGCCCGGCTGGGACGCGCGCCCGTGCTATGCGTCTTGCGGGATCCGCTCTCGCTCGAGCGGGAGCGCCCCGAGCACCTCGGCCAGGAACTGTCCGGTGTAAGACCCGGCGTTGGCGGCCACGGCTTCCGGCGGACCCTCGGCGACGATCCTGCCGCCGGCGTCCCCACCCTCCGGCCCGAGGTCGACGATCCAGTCGGCGGTCTTGATGACGTCTAAGTTGTGCTCGATCACGAGCACCGTGTTGCCCGCACCGACCAGGCGCTGGAGCACCGCCAGGAGCTTCCGCACGTCCTCGAAGTGCAGCCCGGTCGTCGGCTCGTCCAGGATGTACAGGGTGTTGCCGGTGGCGCGCTTCTGGAGCTCTGAGGACAGCTTGATCCGCTGGGCCTCGCCGCCGGACAGCGTGGGCGCCGGCTGTCCGAGCTTGACGTACCCGAGGCCGACATCCGAGAGCGTCCAGGACGTCGGCGATCGAACGGTTCTTGTACTTGACCTCGAGCGTCTCGCGATTGTACCGGTGGCCCTTGCACACCTCGCACGTGACGTAGACGTCCGGGAGGAAGTGCATCTCGATCTTGATCTGCCCGTCGCCGGCACAGTTCTCGCACCGCCCGCCGCGGACGTTGAACGAGAACCGTCCGGGCCGGTACCCGCGGACCCGGGCCTCCGGAACCTGTGCGAACAACGCGCGGATATGGTCGAACATGCCCGTGTACGTGGCGGGGTTCGACCGCGGGGTCCGGCCGATGGGCGACTGATCGATGTCGATGACCTTGTCGATGTATTCCCACCCGACGAGGCGACGGTGCTTGCCCGGAAGGACGCGCGACCGATACAGCTTCTGCATGAGCCCTCGGAGCAGGACCTCCTGGACCAGGGTGGACTTGCCTGAGCCGCTCACGCCCGTGACGCAGGCAAAGAGCCCGAGCGGCAGCGCGAAGTTCATGTCCTTCAGGTTGTGCTCCTTGGCCCCCAGCACCTTCAGCCACCGTTCGCCGGGGGTCCTGCGGACCTGCGGGGTGGGGATCACGCGCTTGCCGGAGAGGAACGCGCCGGTCAGGGACCCGTCGTCGTCCAGCAGGCCCTTGAGGTCGCCCGAGTACACGATCTCGCCGCCGTCATTGCCCGCCCCCGGCCCGATGTCCACGATGTGGTCCGAGGCCCGGATGGTCGCCTCGTCGTGCTCCACCACGATCAGCGTGTTGCCCAGGTCCCGGAGGCGGACCAACGTGTCGATCAGCCGCCGGTTGTCCCGCTGGTGCAGGCCGATCGAGGGCTCGTCCAGGATGTACAGGACACCCACCAGCCCGCTGCCGATCTGGGTGGCCAGGCGGATCCGCTGAGCCTCTCCGCCCGCAAGGGTGGCCGAGGTCCGCGCCAGCGCCAGGTAGTCCAGACCCACATCGACCAGGAACCCCAGGCGGGCTCGGATCTCCTTGATCAGGCGTTCGGCGATCATCCGCTCTCGTTCGGACAGGTCCACCTGGTCGAAGAACGCGAGCGCGTCGCGGATCGAGCGCGCGGTGAGGTGGGCGATGTTCACCGCGTCGATCGTCACCGCCAGGCTCTCCGGCCGAAGGCGGGCGCCGCGGCACGTCCGGCACGGAACCTCTCGCATGTACTGCTCCAGCCGGTCCCGCTGGCTGTCGGAGTCGGTCTCCTCGTACCGGCGTTCGACGGCCGGGACGACGCCTTCGTATGTGGTCCAGTACGAGCGTGTCCGGCCGTACCGGTTCCGGTACCGGACGTGGATCTCCTGGTCCGAGCCGGACAGCACGATCTCGCGGGCCTTCTTCGGGAGCTTCTTCCACGGAGTCTTGGTCGAGAAGCCGTGGGCCTCGGCCACCGACTCGAGCACCCTGTACCAGTACTCGAGGCGGGTCCCGGCCCACGGCGCGATGGCCCCCTCTTCGATGGAAAGCTCAGGATCGGGCACCACGAGCTCGGAGTCGACCTCCAAGCGGGTACCCAGGCCGTCGCACGTCGGACACGCCCCGTAGGGCGAGTTGAACGAGAAGTTCCGGGGCTGGAGCTCGTCGAACGAGATCCCGTCGTACGTGCAGGCGAGCTTCTGCGAGAAGTGCTGCACGTCCTCCTTCCCGTCTGGCGTCTGCACCGCGATGGCCGCGATCCCCTCCGCCAACTGGAGCGCCGTCTCGATCGAGTCGGCGATCCGGCGGCGGATGTCGGGCCTGGCCACCAGGCGGTCCACCACCACCTCGATGGTGTGCTTGTAGTAGCGGTCCAGCCGGATGGGCTCCGAGAGGTCGCGGATCTCGCCGTCGATCCGGGCCCGGGGGAACCCCCGCCGGGCCAGGTCGGCCAGGAGCTTCTCGTACTCACCCTTCCGGCCCCGGACCACCGGGGCGAGGATCATGAACCGGGTACCCTCGGGCAGCTGCATGACCTGGTCCACGATCTGCTCGGGGGTCTGCCGTCCGATGGGTCGCCCGCATTTGGGACAGTGCGGATGGCCGATCCGGGCGTACAGCACCCGGAGGTAGTCGTAGATCTCGGTGATGGTCCCCACGGTGGACCGGGGGTTCTTGGACGTGGACTTCTGATCGATGGATATGGCCGGGGACAGTCCCTCGATGAAGTCCACGTCCGGCTTCTCCATCTGGCCCAGGAACTGCCGGGCGTAGGCCGAGAGCGACTCCACGTAGCGCCGCTGGCCCTCGGCGTAGATCGTGTCGAAGGCCAGGGAGCTCTTCCCTGAGCCGGACAAGCCCGTGAACACGATGAGCTGGTTGCGGGGTAGCTCCAGCGTGACGTTCTTGAGGTTGTGCTCACGGGCCCCGTGAATCACGAGCGTGTCGGTGCCCACGGGGAGATTGTAGTGGCGGCCCCGACAAGCCCCCGCCGTGCCTGGCCACGTCCCCATCGGGCGGGTGGCCGCGCCGCGGTAGGCTGACCCCGTGACCGAGCGAGCCAAGCTGGAGCAGCTGTCCTCGGCCGAGCTGCACGACCGGGCCACCCGCCTGGCTTGGCGGCGACTCGACGTGGGCTTCCTGTGGGACCTGCTGAAGACCATCCCCGAGGCTCGGGCGGCCATCGGGGACGAGGAGCGGAGCGAGACCGACATCATGCGCCCGCTGGCCCTTCTGAACGACCTTGTGGACGCCGACCGCGGCACCCTGGCCGATGCCCTCCGTCCGTTGTACATCGAGTACCTGGAGAAGCACGAGGGACGCGACGACGGAGCCGAGGGAGACACCTGACGGACTCCGTCGAACACGCCGGACTGCACCACCTGGACCTGACCTCCTGGCGCGAGGAGTTCCCGGTCCTCGAGCGGAAGGCCTACCTGATCAGCGCGTCGCTCGGTCCGGTCTCGCGGCGGTCTCGCGGCTACCTGGATGCGTACGTCGATGCATGGGCCTCCAAAGGCGCGCCGGACCACGTGTGGTTCGAGGACATCTTCCCCACCATGCGCGCGCTGAAGCATCGCTTCGCGGCGCTGGCCGGCTGCCATCCCGACGAGCTGGCCATCACCACGAACATCTCGATCGCCCTCTCGACGATCGCGTCGTGTGTGGACTTCTCCAGGCGCCGCAAGGTGATCCTGTCGGAGCTGGACTTTCCCACCGACGGGCACGTCTGGCTGGCTCAGCGATCGAGTGGGGCCGAGGTCGTGTTCCTGAAGTCACCCGATGGACTGACGATCCCGCTCCAGGAATACGAACGGGCCATCGACCAGGACACGGCGGTCGTCATGGTGAACCGTGTGCTGTACCGGTCGAGTGCGCTCGTCGACGCCAAGCAGATCTGCCGGATCGCGCGGGAGGCGGGAGCGTGGTCGATCGTGGACGACTACCACGGGGTCGGGATCGTCCCCCTCGACCTTCACGACCTGGGCTGCGACCTCTACACCGCCGGCGTCCTGAAGTGGCTGTGCGGGGGCCCGGGCCTGGCGTTCCTGTACGCGCGACGCGGCTTGCTCCCCGAGCTGGCGCCCACGGTCACGGGATGGTTCGCCACCCGCGAGCCGTTCTCTTTCGACACCCAGCACCTAGAGCTTCACCCCACGGCGCGGCGACTGGAGCACGGGACGCCGCCGGCGCCCGTCTACCCCGTGGCTTTGGGCGGACTCGAGATCATCTCGGAGGCCGGAGTCGACCGGATCCGTGAGCGGCAGGGGGAGCTGACCGACTACGTGATCACCCGGGCGGACGAGGCGAGCCTCCCCGTGCGGACGCCGCGCGAACGAGGAGAGCGCGGCGGCGTGGTGAACGTGGGGGTGGGGCCCGAGGCCGGCAAGATCTGCCACGCCCTCCTGGAGCGGAACGTGTGCACCGACTTCCGGGGCGACGGGCTCAGGATCTCGCCCCACTTCTTCAACACCGAGGCCGACATCGACCGCTGCTTCGACGAGCTCCGTTCCCTGCTGTGAGCCTCAGGTCGCCGTGACCACCCGACCGGCCCGGGTCACCAGCTTCAGATCGCCGAGCGCCGTGAGGTCCTCACGCGGATCGCGGGCCAGCGCGATGAGGTCGGCGGGGGCGCCGGGCTCGAGCGGCCCTGCCACCATGGCCCGGAGGATCTCGTCCGCCGTCATGCCCACAGTCTCTCGGAGGAGCAGGACCTCCCGAACGTCGATCCCCGGAGGGACCGCTCCGTTGCCGAGGTCGGTGCCGTAGACGACGGTGCCGCTGGCGGCCCGGAACCGAGCCATGTTGTCGGCGGCCGTCCGGAGCTCCGAGGTGACGTTGCCGAAGCTCCAGATGTCGAGCGTCGAGACGATCCGCACGGCCTTCGCCGCCGCCTCCAGCACCGACTCGGAGAGCCGCTCGCTCCACGGGCAGTGGGCGAACTCGCTCACCCCTGCGCCCAGCGCCCGCTCGGCCTGCCCCGCTCCCTGCACGTGGGCCGTCACCGGCAGCCCTCGGTCCCCCGCAGCCTGGACGATGGCCGCGAGCTCTGCGTCCGTCGGGGTGGGTCCTGCCTCGGCGTTCAGAGATACCTTGATCGCCGCGGCTCCCCGGTCCGCCAGGGTCTCGACGGCCGTGGCCGCCTCCTCGGCGCTCCGGATCTCCAGCCCGGTCCCGGGCGGCGCCCACCGATCGGTGGTGGGATAGCCCCCGGGTGCGGTGATCATGGGGCCGGCCGCACGGATCACCGGCCCGTTGAACGTGGGCAGCTCCGACGCATCGGCGAGCGGGAAGATGATGTCGGGCGGCCACGCCAGGTCCCGGACGGCCGTCACTCCGCCGAGGAGCACGGCGCCGGGGTCCGCCAGGCAGATGTGGACGTGACGATCGGCCACCCCAGGCATGAGGAACCCGTCCACCTCGAGCTCGTCGTCCGCCTGGGGCGCCAGCCGGGCCGAACCCACCCACACGATCCGGCCACCGTCGCAGACCACGCTCACTCGGTCGAGGACCTTGCCAGGCCCCAGCCACGCCAGCGGGGCCCGGACGGCGAGGGTCGGGCTCAGGTCCCCACCCCGGCCCGGCGGAGCGCCTTCAGCTCCTTTCGGAGGTCGACGACCTCGTCCCGAAGGCGCGCCGCGTACTCGAACCGAAGCTCCTTGGCAGCCTGGTGCATCTCCTCCTCCAGGCTCTGGATGAGGCGTTCGAGCTCCTCGGTCGGCATCTCCACCCGCTCGCGGCGCCGTCGGCCGCGGTCGGGCGACGGCGCTTTCCCCCCGTCGACCGCCATCGACAGCAGGATGTCCGACACCTTCTTGCGGATCGACTGCGGATCGATGCCATGTTCGCGATTGAACGCCAGCTGGATCTTGCGCCGGCGCTGGGTCTCGGAGATGGCCGCCTTCATCGAGTCGGTGACCTCGTCCCCGTACATCAAGACCGTGCCGTCCACGTTGCGGGCGGCCCTGCCGATGGTCTGGATGAGCGAGGTGTCCGACCGGAGGAACCCCTCCTTGTCGGCGTCGAGGATGGCCACGAGTGACACCTCCGGGAGGTCCAGTCCCTCCCGGAGCAGGTTGATCCCCACCAGGACGTCGAACTCTCCGAGGCGGAGATCGCGGAGGATCTCGATCCGATGCAGCGTGTCGATCTCCGAGTGCAGATACCGGACCCGGATGCCCATCTCCATCAGGTAGTCCGTGAGGTCCTCGGCCATCTTCTTGGTCAGCGTGGTGACTAGAACCCGTTGCCCCGCCTCGGATCGCTTCCTGATCTCCTCGATGAGGTCGTCCACCTGCCCCCGGGTAGGTCGGATCTCGACGTCCGGGTCGATCAACCCGGTCGGCCGGACGATCTGCTGCACGACCCGCTTGGATGTCCGAAGCTCGTACGAGCTGGGAGTCGCGGACATGAACACGGTCTGCCGGACCTTCCCGACGAACTCCTCGAACCGGAGCGGCCGGTTGTCCAGGGCCGACGGCAGCCGGAACCCGAACTCGACCAGGGTCTCCTTGCGGGTCTTGTCGCCCTCGTACATCCCGTGGATCTGGGGCACCGTGACGTGGGACTCGTCGATGACGCATAGCCAGTCCTCGGGGAAGTAGTCGAGCAGGGTGTACGGGGCCTCGCCGGGCTGCCGACCGTCGATGTGCCTGGAGTAGTTCTCGATGCCCGAGCAGAACCCCACCTCGCGGAGCATCTCCAGGTCGTAGTTCGACCGCATCCGCAGGCGCTCCGCCTCCAGGAGCTTGCCCTGGGACTCAAGCTGGCCAAGCCGCTCCTTCAGCTCCTTATCGATCCCGGCGATCGCACGCTGCATCCGCTGGTCCGACGCCACGTAGTGGGTGGCCGGATAGATCCACACCTCGGACAGTTCGCCCAGGACCTCCCCGGTCAGCGGGTCGAACCGGGTGATCCGCTCCACGTCCTCGCCCCAGAACTCAACCCGGACGGCGGTCTCCTCGTAGGCGGGGAACACCTCGAGCGTGTCCCCCTGGACCCGGAACTTGCCCCGCACGAAGTTCACCTGGTTCCGCTCGTACATGATCTTGACCAGCCGCGTGATGGCGAAGTCCCGGTCGATGGCCACGCCCCGGTGCAGCCGTAGGACCTGACCCATGTACTCCTCGGGCGTGCCCAGGCCGTAGATACAGGAGACGGAGGCCACGATGAGGACATCCTTCCGGGTGAGCAGCGCGCTTGTGGCCGAGTGGCGCAGCCGATCGATCTCGTCGTTGATCGAGGAGTCCTTCTCGATGTACGTGTCGGTCTGTGGGACGTAGGCCTCAGGCTGGTAGTAGTCGTAGTAGCTGACGAAGTATTCGACCGCGTTCTCCGGGAAGAACTCCCGGAACTCGTTGGCCAGCTGCGCCCCGAGCGACTTGTTCGGGGCGATCACGAGGGTGGGCTTCTGGACCCGCTCGATCACCTGGGCGATGGTGAAGGTCTTTCCCGTCCCGGTGGCCCCGAGCAGCGTCAGGTAGTCCTCGCCGGCCAGGACACCCTGGGCCAGGCTCTCGACGGCGGCCGGTTGGTCGCCCGCAGGCTCGAACTCCGAATGGACCTTGAACGGGGGCATGCGTCGATTGTAGGCGTCTTCGCCGACACCCCTACCGGGCGGCTACATCCGGCCTGCATCGATGATGCTCTGGAGGAACCGACGGGTCCGCTCCTCCCGGGGGGCCGAGAAGATTCGCTCCGGTGGGCCGTCCTCCAGGATCCGGCCGGCGTCCAGGAAGCACACCCGGGCGGCGATGTCGCGGGCGAACCCCATCTCATGAGTGGCGATGACCATCGTCATGCCGCCGGCGGCCAGCTCCCGGATCACGTTCAGGACCTCGGCCACGAGCTCGGGATCCAGGGCGCTCGTGACCTCGTCGAGCAGCATGATGTCGGGCCTCATGGCCAGGGCCCGGACGATGGCCGCGCGTTGCTGCTGTCCGCCGGACAGCCGGTCCGGGTACTCGTCCCGCTTGTCGGCCAATGCGAACCGCTCCAGCAGCTCGAGGCCCCTAGCCCGGGCCTCCGTCCTCGGCATGCCCAAGGCCTCCATGGGAGCAAGCGTGATGTTCCGGAGCACGGTCATGTGGGGGAACAGGTTGAAGGCCTGGAACACGATGCCGATGTGCCGCCGGATCCGGTTGACGTCCACGCCGGGGGCCGTGATCTCCTCGCCTCGGACGGTGATCCGCCCCGCGTCCACTGGCTCGAGGAGGTTGATGCACCGGAGCATGGTGGACTTCCCCGACCCCGACGCCCCGATCAGGCAGACAACCTCGTGGTCCGCGACGGACAGGTCGATACCCTTCAGGACCTCGAGCGCGCCGAATGACTTGTGGATCCCCTCCAGGCGAAGGGCCTCGCCGTTCCGTCTCACGCTGCCGCCCCGGCCTGCCGACGCCGTCGGTCCCGGGCTATCAGGGCGTCGGTGAACCGCGCCAGCGGGATCGTGATCACCACAAAGAGCAGCGCCGTCGCCAGGTAGGGGGTGAAGTTGAACGTCGCCGAGCTGTCGATCTGTGCCGTGCGAAACGCCTCCACGACACCGATCGAGGCCACGAGGGCGGTGTCCTTCTGCAACCCGATGAAGTCGTTCAGCAGCGGTGGGATGACTCGGCGCACCGCCTGGGGGATCACCACGAACCGGAGCGTCTGCCACCGGGACAGGCCGAGGGAGCGCGCCGCGGCGGTCTGGCTGTCGTGGATGGACTCGATCCCCGCCCGGTAGACCTCGGCCACGTACGCCGAATACACGAGGACCAACGCCACGACGGCCCAGATGAACGGCGACTTCGGCACGCCGCGAAGCTGAAGGGCGGGGGCTCCGAACCCCAGGATGTAGATCACCAGGATCGTGGGGATGCCTCGGAACAGGTCCGTGTAGCCGACCGCCAGGGCCCGGATGGGGAAGAACACCGGGCCCGGCAGGCTCCGCAGGACCGCGATGAACAGCGCCAGCACCAGGATGAATACCTCGGCGATCAGGAACAGCTTCACGTTCAGGACGAACGCGCGGGCGATCCCGGGGAGATCCTCCGTGAACCGCTCGCCGTTGAAGAAGGACCGTTTGATCTCCGGCCAGCCCGGCGAGTTCACCACCACGAGGGTCAGCACGGAGAAGAACACGACGGTGCTCATCAGCGCGATCAGGACTGCACTCCGTCCCTCAGTGCGGGCCTGCCCCGAGAAACGGAGTATCCGGGATCCGCGTCGCTCCCGTTCGTCCTCGATGGGCAGCCGGTCACCGGGACCGGGAGGCTGTCCGGCGCTCACGGCACCTCCCGAAGCCGGACGGCTACGACTGGGCGATTGTCGGGTAGCTCAGCGCCTTCAACCATTTGGCCTGGATGGCGTCGAGCGTGCCCGCGGAGCTCAGGTCCGCGATGGCCTGGTTCACGCAGGTCACCAGGGGGTTCCCCTTCTGGAAGACCATTCCGAAGCGCTCCTGGTCGCCGATCGTGGGGAACTGGCCGACCACAGTCCCCTGCGGGACCTCGCCGATGAGTACCATCACGTAGGCCGTTGGTGCGTCCACCACGATCCCGTCGATCTGTCCCGCGTTCAACGCGGCGATGACGTCATTCGAGTTGTCGTAGACGTTCGGCTGCTCGTCGGGCTGGATGTCATCGACGATGTAGCTGTAGCTCGTGGTCCCGATCTGGGCGCCCAGCTTGTAACTCCGCAGGCCTGCGAAGGTCGTCGCTTCGGTGATGGGCGTTCCCTTCTTGACCACCAGCGCCTGCTGCACGTTGTAGTAGCCGTCGCTGAAGTCCACGGCCTGCGCCCGAACGGGCGAGTACGAGACCTGTCCGATGAAGAAGTCGAAGTCTTTGGGGCCCGGCTTGTACGATTGGTTGAAGTTGACCGGCACCCACGTCACCTGACCCTGTCCGAACCCGAGCTGGTCGGCCACCGCATAGGCGACGGCGCTCTCGAACCCCTCGCCGCTGTACGGGTCACCAGTGCCGTTGTTCGGGTTCGCCTTCCAGGGCGATCCTGGCTTGCTGGCATTGCCGCCGAACCACGGGGCGAACGCGGGGTTGTCGGTGGCGACGGTGAGGTTCCCTTGGTTCACGTACGAAGTGACGTCCTTGGCGCAGGCCGGCGCGGCCGTGGGCGAGCCGCCTCCCGGCTGGACCACCGGGTTCTCCTCCGCACATGCCGCGGCCAGCAACCCAAAGACGGCCATCCCAACAAGCAGCTTCCCCACCGATGACCCCCTCATTTCCTCGGTTCCCACGTGAAGAACCGAACCGCCAGGACGAGCCCGGCGAGGCCCCAGATGGCAAGGACAAGCACGTCCCGCCACAGGAACTCGAACGGCGCGCCGTAGAACCCGGCCCGCATGGCGTCGGCGAAGTGCTTCACGGGGAAGATCCGGGCCACCGTCCTGATCCACTCCGGGGTGTCCACCCCGAACGGGATGAAGATGCCCGACAGGAACAGCAGCGGCAAGATGATCGCGTTCACCACCGCTGGCGCGGCGTCCGCGTTGGGGACGATCGCGGTGGTCGCCAGGCCCAGCGCGGCGAAGCTCATGGCGCCGACCACTACCACGGCGGCGAACTTCACCAGCAGGGTCCCGGTCGGCACGTCGGCACCGTAGAAGACGACGCCGAAGGCGGACGTGATGAGCACCAAGAGGACGGCGATGACCAGGACGTGGAGCACTCGCCCGCCCAGGTAGGCCCACCCGGGCAGCGGCGTCCCCTTCGTGCGTTTGAGGATTCCGGCGTCGCGCTGGAACACCACACCGATGGCGATGTTCGTGTAGGCCGCCGTGATCACGGCGAACGCGGACATGGCGGCGACGTAGTAGGTCGATTGTTTGATGAAGACCCCCGGCGCGACCTCGACGGTGCCACTTCCCAGGAGCGCGGTGAAGATCACCAGGAACATCAGGGGGAACGCGAAGGTGAAGAACGCCGACCCCGGGTTTCGCCAGAACTCCTTGTTCGTGTACCGTACCTGCCGGAGGGCTAGCTCGATGTCGCTCACTCTGCCCCCGCCTCTCCCCCCGTCAGCTCGAGGTAGATGTCCTCGAGCGTTGGTCGGCGGACTTCCAGCCCCTCGAGGTCCGAGCCGCGGTCGAGGGCCCACGCGGTGAGCTCGTGCAACACCTTGGTCGGATGCTCGGTTCGAAGCTCCAGCGTCCCGT
>WNFZ01004280.1_pt1 | contig 17853 bp, 17 predicted proteins | sample 5400081 | NCBI WGS metagenome assembly WNFZ01 (sample SAMN13153365, study PRJNA577476) | soil metagenome | isolation source: 80 cm soil or saprolite under grassland replicate 1 | place: USA:California | collected 2016-06-15 | reverse complement strand
CGATATGGGCGGCGCGATCCTATCTGCAGCCGGGTTGAGCTTCATTGGTTTTGGCACCCAGCCTCCCACTGCCGAATGGGGTGTAATGATCAGCGAGGGCCGCAACTACATCGCCACTCATCCTTGGCTGTCGCTATTTCCGGGACTGGCAATCCTGTTCACCGTTGCCGCCTTTAACCTGATTGGGGATGGACTGCGTGACGCGCTTGATCCACGTTTGCGTGGAACTGGTTGAGGTCTCGGCCGACAGCAGATTTTGGTTTTCAAAAGTTAAATAACTTGGGCGAGGTGAACCTCGCCCAAGTTATTTTGTTTTGCAAGAATGTGGATCTTATTACTGAATTGCCTTACCAGATGGAGACACCAAGTGCCACTCGTTATCCTCACCTTGGCCATTCGTATCTCCAGCAGCAGAATCTCCGCTGAAAAGATAAAGAGGCCAACCGTTATAAGTTACCTGCATCGTGCCATCGTCACGCGTGATCGTACCCAGCAGACTTTGGACAGCACCCGCACCAGCAACTGGTGCACCCTGGGTGGTAAGTGCTGACCACTCGCTTGTACATTCTGTATCCGTACAGGCACTCTTGTCGCCATTTTGCGTATCTTTAGTGTAAATGTATACTGCAATATCATCACCGTTCGCCAGGATCGGTCCGTACTGGTCCGATAAAGTCGCTTTCACGGTTGTTTCACCGGTGACCGGTACGCTGGCGGCGGAGGTACCTGAGGCAGCTGGGGTAGTAGCAGCTTGTGTACTCACAACAGCCGGGGCTTCAGTAGCGGCTGGCGATGGGGTAACCGCCAGCTCAGTGACAGTTGCCACGATGGCTGATGCAACTGGTTGGATCTGGGTTGCCACAGGTTGAAGCTGGGTTGGTATGCTATTCGCCGCAGCAGGACCGCAGGCCGTAATAAGAAGAGCTATCAAAAGCATAGCTCCCAATAATGTGGTGTACTTCATATCTTTTCTCTCCTTTCACTTAAAAGGTTGCACCAATTACTTTTAACGGCGAGCCCAGCTTCCATGAATCGGGAAAACGTCTTCAGAATGGAAATATCAGCAAACTCTTAGATGAGTCTAAACTTTGCTTAACCCCCATTAATTCTTTAATACAAAAAGTTGACGGTCATTGAATAACCGTCAACTTTTTTTGTTATACAGAGTAAGGGCGACCCATCAGAATCATCTTGACACTTGCCCCACCTAGGGAGGTCACCCCTCCTTAATCTGCAGGCTGGACTTCGGGTGAGGCGCGACTCAATTCATCTTCCGCGTGCAGACGATTGGCACGTGCGATCAACGGTAGTGCAGGTGCCAGTAGCAGGCTTGCCATTGTGATTGCGGCACGGACGGACGACAGGCTGATCAGCGCGGCGACGGGTCCGCTCGTGATCTGACCGATGGCATCCACTTGCCCCGACATGGAAATGACAGTAGCGCGCGTATCGGAATCCAAACGCTGGTTGATCCATGCGCTATAGAGCGGCTCCATCACGTTACGTGTGAGACTGACCAACATTACCGCCAGGATGCTGACAGCAAGTACTGATGAAAACGCAAACGTGAAGATCGCGGCAGAGAGCAGAATTGTGATCCACAGCATAGCACGCGCAATAGACGGAGCGTGATTGGCATCCAGCCGCTTTGCGACCTGCCGCGTCACCAAGATGGAAAGCACCATCCCAGCCGCTCGCAGGAAGCCAAAGAAGGCGACTTCATTCATTCCGAAAATATGTGGAAGCGTGAAATTGTCCACGAGATATTTGACCCACAGGCGGTCCCAGCCTTCGGAATACAGCCCGTAGATGAATCCGATTCCCAAAACGGACAACAGCATAGGTCGGGAACGAACCGCTGCGAGTCCCTTCCTGAATAGATCTCCCATATGCTGGAACGAGTTCCGATCTTCCGGACGCGTTGGCTTGAATCCGTTTTCGGGCATAAACAGTAACAACAAAACGCCGATGCCAGCAACCGCAAAACCTCCTGCAAGGATTGGAATGTTCACTGCGATATTTCCAAGCGGAATCGCAATCAGCATACCGATCAATGCACCTGCCAGATCGTATTGATTGGCGCGGAGAAAGGCGCGGTTGGCGTTTTCCTCGCCGATTTCATCAGAGAGCCAGGCTTGGGTTGCGCCACTGGTAAAGGTGTAGCCGATGCCCCACAACACCTGTGTGAGCAGGATCATGCCAAAGATCGGGAAGAAGCCTTCCACCAGAAAGCCAATACCCATCAGGAAGAAACCGATAATGATGGATAATCGGCGGGAGTAGGCATCTGCTACGATACCGGTGGGGACTTCAAAGAGCAAAATGGTCACTTCTACCGTTGTGCCGACCAAAACCAATTGCAGTCCAGAGAGCCCGGCTACGGTCGCTTCATATAGTGAAGCGACCACAAATATCATACTGAAGAACAAACCGGTAAAGAACTGAAGTGCCAGATATAACTTATAAGCATCAAGCTTGCGAAACATGATTTTCCTTTTTACGAATGCCCCGCGTTGAGCGGAGCGAGTGTAAGCCGAGCACAGTCGAAACGCGCTTGGATGTACTATTGAGCGGGGATTACTCCTCTATGCCAGGAAATATTTTTAAAGAAGATTACGATTTGCATTTTGTCTCCATATTTGTTTTAAGAAATACGTAACGCGACATTCATGTCGCCATTTGTGAAGCGACATGAATGTCGCGTTACCAAAATAATTCTCTCAAGCTACTGGAAAAACATCCGATAACTTTTTCGGGAACAGGATGTTGATCAACGTATAGACTTCCTGGTTGTCGCACCAACAATCCGCAAAAGATTGATGTAACTCATCATAGCTGCGATAACCGAACAGAATTTGCAGGAAAGTGCGATCCGGGAATGCAATTCCACCTTCATCCTTGGGGGAAGGCTTCCATGTTTCGATGGTTGTAAATTTGCCCTTTTCAAGAACCAGCTTCACACCCTCACGATAAAAGCTGATCTTGATCTCGCGGCTGTGTCCTGCGGCGATGGATTCAGCGAGCCTCTTTTCGAGCGCATGCTTGATGTGGTGTAGGAAACCAACCAGATCAGGGACACGCAAGTAGTAAGCATAAGGAGGGCGTATTACTGGCAGACCCTTTCCCAACGCTTCATAGACGGGATGGTGCGCACCAAGCATAAAACCAAATGACGTACATTCCTTTCCATCGCGCTTGGCATATTCTTGTCCCTTATTCCATAAGTGCCGTACCACAGTAGGAGTTACGGCCAACCAGGAAATGTCCGGCTTGAGTTCAAACCAGGCTGCGCTCACACCTGTCTGTCCTGTGAAAGTTGGGTGCTGGAAGTATCCGACAGATTCACCAGACGTATCCTCGATGATAAACATTTGAAAACGATCAAGATTATTCTCACTCTGACCATCCAGTTCGTATTTAAAGATCTCAGGCGTTCGGAGACATGCAATAGCATGTCGTCGGATGGCACGCTCATATAATTCGGCAATGAACGTAAGATCAGCATCCTTTGCGAGGCGAATACGATACGGTTCTTCTTTGCCATTCTCCCCTACACCGCCCGCAGGGGCAGGTGTTAATTTGGGTACATTGGCTTGATAGCCAACTCGTCGACCCCCAAGATCAAGTGCCATCTCATAACCGAAAAGGCGATAGTAATACGGAATGCCTGTAATGGCTTGAACCGTATGACCGCGTTCCGCGCTCCATTTGTGAATCTCTTCGAATTGTGCACGCACCAATCCGCGATTGCGAAATTCAGGCGCAGTCCCCACAAGCTCAGGGCGACCGACACCAAATTCGATTCCTTCATAGCTCCATGTTTGGGGGATAAGATTTAGAGAGGAAACGATTCGTCCAGTCGCAGTTTCTTCGACGATGGTGAAATCGTCAGGCTTCATCGTTGGATGGGGACGAGTGAGCAGGTCACGGGTCCATGTCGCGACGTGTTGTTTATCCAGTTCATCGTCACCGTGAATATTGCCGTTAAATTCTGCCAATGCTTCGGCATCTTCAGGTGTCGAACGACGCATGATCAGACCATTGCCCAAATCACGCAGAATAGTTTGTTGTTTGGTGAACATAATTTGTCCTGTGGGCGAGTGTCCGCGGTAGTGCCCGCGCAGGACAATCGCCGTTATAAAAGAAGTTTGAGTTGTTTCAAAGCCGATCCGGCATCCTTAAAATGGATTCCCTTCATGCCGACCTTTTCGCAGCCTTCGATGTTGACATGAAAATCGTCGACGAAGACCGCTTCGTTCGGACTCACCTCGGCCTGCTTCAGCGCCATTTGGAAGATCTTCGCTTCAGGCTTTGCGATACCTACCTCCGCCGAGATAATGATGTGATCGAAGGCGTCGTCCATCTTTTCGCGGACCAGGTAATCGCGCAGGTCGCCCCAGGCATTCGAAATGAGTCCTGTCTTATATTTGCCGCGCAATGAACGGAGGAAGTCCAGAATTTGACGGTCAATAATGTCGCCCGCAAAAAATTCGTCGCGAATGACTGACATTTCCTCATAGGGACGTTTCAACCGTTTCATCACCGCTTCCCAATGTTGCAGAGAAGTGATCGCTCCGATCGATGCCTGATGACCTGTTTCGCTATCGAAGACGATTCGGTTGAGATCGTCATATTCCATGCCGAGACGTTCTGCGAGGTGTTCACGCGGCGTCTGGTATTCGGTGCGGACAATGACTCCGCCTAGATCAAAGAAGACTGCGCGAATACTCATTTACTTTTCTTTGATGTTCCCTTCGTACTTGTTTTTCTTTGGGTTGACTTCTTTGTCTCAGCAGATGGAGTAGTCTGTCGGGCGGCAGTCTTCGGTTTGGAACCCTGTGCAGGAACAGAGACAGGCTTGGGTTTTGACGCGCCCTCTTTAGCGGAAGGAGATTCAGGCGTAGATGCGGCTTCGGGAGTTGTTTCCGCTGCTGGAAGAGGCGCCTCCTGCTGCGGGTGTTCCTTCATCTCTACTTCGAACTGCTTCAGTTCCTCCCGCCAGTTTGGCATTGCCATCTCCAAACGCTGACGAGGAATCTGCGTGGCGCGCCTGCAACGCGGGCAATGCGCATCATAATGAGTCAAATTTTTGGAATCCACTTCCTGTAGGGCATCGAGCATGGCTACGCGGCTGAGTGTGTAGGGTGTTTGACAGAAAGAGCAACGAATATTCATGGGTATACTCCTTGAAAACTAGTGATTAGTCACAGAAAATCTGAACAGAAGTAGTAGGGGCGACCCGCCCATCGCGAGGAAACTACTGGATGATGCTGACGGGTCGCCCTTACGTTACATTCACGAAAGGGATTGTACACTGATTTCTTTGCCAGTACGCAGTTCCTTTTCGTAGTAGTCATGCGCCAGGTCGATGTGCATGCCCGCACCTTCATAAAGTCGTAAGGCGCCGGTGAGATTCTGAGCTTCCACGCCGAGACCCACTTTGCGTTTGCCGCGTCGATGAAATTCGTTGAACGCATGGCGCAAAAGGGCAAGCCCAAGGCCGCGCTTTCGCCATGGGCGGCGAACTCCCAGTGCGCTCACCCAGCCTCGATCTGCATCGTAATGGGAATGAGGGCGGCAGAGGTTAAAACCGGCAATTTCCCCGGAGGGACCATCCATCGCAAGAAAATACAAAGTTGGATCGTAGCCTTCATACTCACGATTTTGCTTCCAGCGTTTCAAACCTTCTTCAATAGGCTGATCGATGTGACCGAAGTGATCGCGGAAAGCATCTTCGTGCGCACGATGAGCGGCTTCCGCATCAGTCTCCGGGTCATAGGTACGCAGGGTAATGCCTTCTGGAAACTCTGGTTCAGGCACCAGTGTATCCATTTCGATGAGCATGTGATACCAACTGCGAATGTGCTGATAGCCCATGTCTTCAAACAGCTTCTTCGCCTTTTCAGCTTCACGATAGACTCCGACCCGCGCTGTAAAGCGCAATTCCGCGGGCACACGGGGAAGAGCACGCAGAGCGCGTTCTTCCGCCCAATGCATCATCCAGGTACCGATACCCATATCTTCATACTGAGAATCAAGACGTGCCCAGAGCTCAGGGTGAACCAACGGATTGGCATTTGTCCATACTTCGACGTGTCCAACCAAATCACCGTTCGGCGCGAAAATGTGACGGACATCTTCGGCAACATCCACGCCCGGAGCCTGCCATTCAGCACGTATCGGTTCCGTGTTGGCGAACTCGTTGCGTCCGATCACGGCGCGTGACCAACGATTAAACAATCGCACAGCAGGTTCAACATCGTTCATGGTCGCCCCTCGGGCAGTAAAGCCTTCGGGTAATTTCACAATAGGATCTACTTGTAAATTGGCGTTCATTTTTGGTTCCTTGGATAGCCACTAAGAACTTTGAGTTCTCAGTGGCTATTTGTTATTCTTCATCGGGCCAGGATTAGAGCACAACCGTTTTGATTCGCACGCATTATTCTTGCGAAAGCGTCTGTGTGCTGATTTCAAGGCCCGGTCGCAGTTCCTTTTCGTACTGATCGAATGCCTGATGGACATGCATACCTGCGCCTTCATAAAGACGCAACGCGCCGGTCAGGTTTTGAGCGTCCACGCCCAGCCCAACTTTGCGTTTGCCGCGTCGATAGAATTCGTTGAACGAATGGCGCAGAAGGGCGAGCCCGATGCCGCGCTTTCGCCATTCACGGCGCACACCCAGCGTACCAACCCAGCCAAGATCCGGATCTTCAAAGGAACGAGGCAGGCAAAGGTTGATGCCAGCAATCTCATCGCCGTCCATGGCAATAAACAGTAATGTTGGATCGAAGCCTTCCTTTTCCCAAAAATATCTCCAGCGTTTCAAGCCCTCTTCAAAGGGCTCATCTACATGACCGAAATGGTCACGGAAGGAGTCATTTTGAGCGCGATATACGTCTGCTGCGTCGGTCTCCGGGTTGTAGGTGCGAAGCGTAATCCCCTCGGGAAATTCAGCGTCTGGTACGGGTGCATCCAGCTCTATCCGCATCTGATAGGAACTGCGGATGTGGTGATAGCCCATATCTTCAAACAACTTCTTCGGCTTTTCAGCCTCGCGGTATGTTCCTACGCGTGGCGCAAAACGAAGTTCTGCAGGGACCTCGTTGAGAGCACGCATCGCGCGCCCTTCAGCCCATTGCAGCATCCATGTACCGACGCCTTTGTCTTCATAATTGGGATCGACTCGTCCCCACATCCACGGGTGGACGGGAGGCTTCATCGTAGTCCATACTTCGATGTAACCTGCCATATCGCCGTTCGAAGCAAAGATCAAACGAATATCTTCCGCCGGGTCAAAGCCGGGAGATTTCCATTCAATGCCAATGGCTTCAGCATCGGTGATTTCATCCTGTCCGATCACAGAATTGGACCAACGATTGAACATTGCCATTGCTGATTCAAGATCGTTCATTGTTGCGCCGCGGGCTGTAAAGCCTTCGGGCAATTCCACAATCGTTTCTTTTTGAATTTGAGTGTTCATTTTTATTCCTTTATTTATTCTTCCTCAACATTACGGCCAGGGCGTAGTTCCTTTTCGTAAACGACAGCTTCAGAGGCAACATACATTCCAGTTTTTTTGTAGAGACGGGTTGCTCCCGTAGGATTCTGCGCGTCGACGCCGAGACCAATGGTTTTTGTGCCGCACCTGTAGAATTCACCAAACGAATGGAGTAACAACGCTTCCCCTAACCCGCGTTTTCGCCAGGAACGTCGTACTCCCAATGTGCCAACCCAGCCCGATTCCATACGGTAACGACAAAGGGAATAACCAGCAATCTGCGCGGAGCGGGCATCCCAGGCAATGAACCATAACGACGGGTCGAAATTCTCGTGCTCGATCAGATGATGCTGCCAATCTTCAAATGTGCCGCGCATGTGCCCCCAATGATCGCTAAAGGCTTCCTCATGCGCTTCATAGACAGTGCGTTTATGGTCCTCCAGGAGGAAAGTCCGCAGCTCAATACCCTCAGGCAAGGGAAGAGTTTGCGGCGTTGCCTCGAGTTTAATCTCCATACGCCATGAATGACGAATCGCCGTATAACCTTCATTCTCATGCAACTCACATGCAAGAGTGTCATTGGCTGGTACTCCATTTCGAAGATAAACACGTACATCCGGTTGAGCAAGTTCCATTTCTTTGCGGGCACGCCGTTCAAGAGCGTGGAGCATTGTGGTGCCAATGCCGAGCCCATGAAATTCCGGGTGGACATAACCATCACCTACCATAGCTGCATGAGCCTGTTTGTCGTAGAACTCCTGATATCCAACAATCCTGCCTTCTTCTGTTTCGGCCACCCATCCATCTGTCTCGAGGTTGACATCTGAGGAACTCCAGAAGCGATTGAGATCATCTTCTGTAACTGTCGTTGTCGGATCACCATCCGCGATACTGGATGCCAGGACCAATTCTGCTATAGCTTTAAGGTCGCTCCAGTTCGCGGAGCGCAAGCTCAGGCTTGGGTCAAGGGTCGTCTTATCCGCTGATAAATTTGTGTCCATGATTTTTCATCCCATATTCGTAATGGCAGTTGGATGGAGGTCCAACCATTCTTCGCGCAAGATGCCCATGAATAGTTCATCCCAGCGGCGTCCTTCGCGGTTGAGCAGGCAACGCATTCGTCCTTCATGGCGGAAACCTGCTTTTTCATAAGAACGGATTGCGCGCGGGTTGTACTCGAAGACGGTCAATGTGACGCGCCGCAGGTTGATCTCGGTAAAAGCAAACCGCAACAGAACATTCATCGTATCGGTGCCATAGGCTTTGCTCCAATATTCTGTTTCGCCAATCCCGAGTCCTACAAACGCATCGCGTCCACTCCAATCTACAACCTCCAGATTCAAGTCACCGATCAATTTATCCTCGGCAAGTGTGCGGATGGTGAAGAAGTAACTGGCAGTCGACATCTCACCCACTTCCTCCTCCATCAACTTTGACACTGACTTCGGAGATAACGTCAATGGCGCCGATGAATTGAGTAAACGAAAATATTCCGAATTTCGATTCCAGCGGACATTCGCCTTGCTCATTTCTTCCGGATCGTACGCAGAAAGGCGCACAAGTTTTCCGCAAAAAATATTATTCATCTAAAATCCTTTCAGCGGTCGGGTACGCGGTAGGTCTGGATATGTTCCTACGAAACTATTCAACCAATGCTGTGGAATCGAGACCCAGCCATTCCTCACGCAGGATGCCCATATACAGAATATCCCAGCGCTTGCCTTCATGCTTAAGATATTGACGTGTCCATCCTTCGTGGCAAAAGCCTACCTTTTCATAGGAGCGGATGGCACGCGGATTGTATTGAAACACTCCCAGTGACACGCGCCACAAGTTAAGCTCGGTGAATGCATACCGGAGCAGGATGCGCATGCCATCTGTTCCATAGCCTTTGCCCCAATGCTCACGTTCCCCAATAAAAATGCCAACGAAAGAATCACGCATAGACCAATCGATTACATCCAGGCTCAACCCACCGACGAGTTTATTTTCGTCCAATGTGCGAATGGTGAACAAGAACTCCATTGGCGAAGGCTCGCCCATTTCCTCGTCCATCCACTTCTGAATGGCTTTCGGTGATCGCAGAGGCTGCACAGACATGTTGAGCAGGCGCGTAAATTCTGAGTCACGGTTCCAACGAGAAAATGCCTTGCTCATTTCCTCGGGGTCGACTGCGCTTAAACGCACCAACTTGTTTGTAAAGATATCGTTCATATAAAATCCTTTCGGTGGACAACTTGTTCTCCCGCAATTGAACTGCGGGAGCATCAGGGTGTATCGAGACCCAACCATTCGTGGCGCAGGATGCCCATCCATAACGAATCGGACCGTTTGCCTTCGCGCAGAATATCTTTGCGCGTGCGTCCTTCAAGCCGGAAACCTGCTTTCTCATAGGAACGTAATGCACGCGGATTGTACGAATTCAAAGCCAGTGAAACGCGCTGGACGCCCAATTCCAAAAAGGCATAACGCAGACACACGTTCATCATGTCGGTGCCATAACCTTTGCCCCAGAAATCGCGCTCGCCAATCGCAATGCCTACCCAGGCTTCACTATGGATCAACTCCAAGTACAGACCAAGGAAACCGATCAGCTTATCCTCTGCCAACGTGCGAACACTGAACGGATAGCGCTCCGGTTGTGGACCTTTTTCAAAGCGTTTCTCAGCCCATTCCTTGAGCTTCTTCTCGGAAAACAAATGAACGACTTTGCTATCTGCCAGGCGTCCAAACTCTGAATCGCGCTGCCAGCGGACTTCGGATTTGGCGAACGTCTCAGGATCTTCAGCTGTTAAGCGGACCAACTCTCCGCGAAATAAATCTTTCATCGCATTCTCCTCTCTGGGTTACTGTCAGACTACTACGTCCCTTCAACTGTGCTGGGAGCAGACTTTGCCTGTCCCAGATCCGCTTTAGGAGAACTCTGCCATTCCTCATTCAGCAAACCGAAAACAAGCATGTCCCAACGTTTGTTATCGCGTTCCACGGATTGGCGCCGTCTCACCTCTTCGACAAAGCCATACTTCTTTAACAAGGCAATTGCCGCTGTGTTGTATTCGGGCACGATCGCGCTGACCCGGAAAAGATTCAGTTCGGCAAACACAAAACGCAGCAACATACCCATTGCCTGAGTGCCATAACCTTTCCCACGATCCTCCGAGGAGCCGATGCCGAGTCGTATGGTGCCATTGCCATTCGCCCACTCGATCCATTGGACGATAGCCTTGCCGATCAAGCGGTCATCCTCCTTGGCGCGGATGGTGAAGTAGTACTGATTCTTGTTCTCTTCGATCTGCTTTTCGAGCTTCTCATACTGTTTCTTCACCATTGCAGCAGACACGGGACGCGCCGGAGCCGTTTCCATCATGCGCATGAAATCCGAATCATGCGTCCACTTCGACTCGATCTCCGGATCCTTCTCCTGGTCAATGGGACCGAAACGGATATCCTTACCTTCGAATAACTGGGTCTGTATGTCGAACATTTTTGCCTCCTCACAAAATAAAAAATGGTCATAGACAATTTGCCCATGACCGCAAATAAAAGCAAAACAGCCACGGGCGGGTGCACCGTGGCTGTTAATTTACTGCGTGTAAATTAACGAGGAACAGGCGCACTCCGAGAATCAAAAATACCGCTGGAAGAAAAAGCAGGTACTTGGGTGAAGATTGTTTTGGACATCGGACGCGCCTCCTTTCTAAAAATTATGACAGTTCCGAGTGTAACATGTCGCCCTTGATACCGTCAAGTAAATGAGCCGAGAAAGGAAGTATTTTATGGTTACGTGGAAAACAAATATCGAGACAGCTTACACCGTACTGATCATCTCTGATCAATCCGAAACCGCCGCATCGTGGAGCACCCTTTTTAACCAGCGCAACTGCATCGTACTTTCAGAATCAGAAAGGTCGGACGCTGTACAAAGCGCGCGATTAATAGATCCATCCCTTCTGGTCGTTGATCTCCAGTTGGACAAAGCAGAGCGTTCCGCGTTTTTACAGGAATTGCGCGCCGCCTCCCGTGGACCTATTCTCATGCTCATTTCTGCCAACACCGTTGACGAAATCATCGAAGCCAATCGTTCTGGCGCAGACGAATGTCTGGTAAAACCAGTCAACCCGGCTGTGCTGGTCATCAAAGCTATGGCATGGCTTGGACACGGTCATCGAAGTCAACCACTATCCACCCCTGTTAGCGTGACATTATAGCTTCTCGCATTTCTCCTCCTTTTTTGTGCCCTCACCGCTGCCAAAACTCCCGCCTGATGAACGGGAGTTTTGGTTTACGGAGTGCCGCATAAACATTCAAAAGACTAATTAGTTTTCTTATCTATAGTTTATTCCAAAGTTTTGCAACTTATGAAACAAGCGGCAAAAAACATGATTAACCCCAAACTTAAGGATTCAGCCACGGATTGTGCGGATTGTCACGGATTTTGAATTAATTCCCCAAAATGAGTTGAACGAAAAGCCGACCCTCTGAACTGGGTCGGCTTTTTTCGTGCAAATGAGTTTAATCCGTGGCTAAAAGCTCGAAAGATTAAATTCGGGGTGAGTCATGTTTAGATCAATTCGAAAATTTCACGGCGTACCGCCTGTGTTGATAAACCCTGACTCGAGATCATTGAGTGTTTGTTCCACGAGGCGTTGCTTGCCAACGGTGAGAAGGCTTGGATCAATGTCCGCCAATCCAAGCGGAGACTGAACCACCACTCCACCCTGCCCGTTGATCAATTGGGGCCAGGCATTTTGGATTGCCTTGATCACATCCGGCTGGATGGTCATCACCCAACCGGCGGGTCGCTGTGCAGGGCTGACAGTTCCAATGAGGGAAGTGCCTGTTGTACCAACGTATGTCGCAAGATCTTCTGTATACACATCGGGGTAAATAAAAATAGTGCGAACCTTGAATTGCAGCATCAAGATATCTGCATACGCATTGTAGTTTTTTTTATCTTCCTCAGCAGGGATTTCGACATATTGCGGAAACGTCCATGGCAGATAATAGAAGGGGCGACAAACGCCGCAATAAAACGTCATACCGCTGGCATATGCATTCAAGGCTCGGACGGCGTCACCATTATCCTTGGGAATCATCATGCCGATGCGATAATCATCCGTGATCAGTGCCGCAGTATATCCTGCAAGAAATGCAGAGACATCGTTCTGCGAACTATTTCCTAACACACTGATATTCCCGCCCGCTGTAATATTTGGAATGTTGATCGTAAGGAATTGAACCTGAGGCGCGGCAGCGGCAAGTGTGGCAACACCCGGGTCCGTTGACACGGCGATCACAACCTTCAAGCCGGGCTCGAGGTCAGCAGCGGAAAATTCATTACGCACCTGAAAACGCATGCCCGATCCTTGCGCGAGATCATAAACTGTTTTCTGGTAAAGGTTCGATGTATCCTGGTCAAGGTCGGTTGGGACAATTAACACTGCCAGCGGAATGGTCAGCGTAGGGGTCAAAACCGGCGACGGGGTCAACGTATCAATTGGAATGGGGGCGGATGTAGCAGCCGTAGGTTGAGCATTGTTTCCGCAGGCACTTACAATGGCGAGCGTCACAACGAAAAGGATGATGGATCGAAAACGCACAGTCTTTCTCCAAAGTGAGGAATGGACGAATTATACACGCTCCCCCATTGGATAAAAAAAGACCCACGCATGTACATGGATCTTCTGGGAAACTATCGCTTTTTACTTGGTCGTGATCTTCGCTTCGACGTGGTCCGCGTCGATCACGGAGGGCAGGCGCAGGGTCCGCGTGAACGAGCCACTGGGCAGTTCGCGAACGAGGTAGCTCTGCTCATCCACTTTGTCCACACTGCCGCTCTGCGGCGTGCCTTGCTTGTATTCGCCTTGGATGCGCAGAACATCCTCCAAAACCTGAATATTCAGATCCTCGGCTTTAAGTCCCGGCACGAGCGCAGAGAGGATGTAGGCATCCTCTTTCTCGCGGATGTTGATGCCGAGAGTACGTTCACCATTCTGCATCGCGCGGCGTGCCATCTGGCGATACGGGTAAGGGTGTAAATAAAAGGTCATGGTCGTTATCTCCTTTGTTAGATAATTGAATTGCGAAAATTTTATTTCGTAAATATAAGAAAAAAGATAGCAGCATATAGAATGTATATAAGAAAAATTCCCGCAGGAAAACCTGCGGGAATTCTTGAAACATTTCGTGCTTTGTGAAAAACGACTTACTTGTGATCCACCGTAACCTGCATGAACGTATTCAGTGACGAAACACTATTCACGCGGATGGTAACACCAAAGCCAGGCAGCGGAACACTTGCCCAACCAAAATTGTTGATCGAGGCATCCGGTGCGACCCAGTAGCTCTGAGTATCATCGAAGAGAGGATTGGCAGCCAGAGGGCCATAGCACTGAACAGTGGTGCTGTTCGTATGCAGACAGATCTTATCAGTCTTCTCAAGTCCAAACGTCGAGTCGTAGGACTGGATGCGTGGGCGCCAAACCTTGCCATTATCCGGTCTGAGCAACAGATTGGGATGTGCATCGACCGGGAGGAATAGGCCGCCACAACGACCGGACAGACAATTGTCACCGACGTTGTTATCCGGGAAGGATGTGTCATAGTACCAGACAAGCAGACCATCCTGATAGGGGAAGTGCTCGACCCAATTCGGTTTTGTGTCTCCGAAGCCGAAGTTATAGGGACCGGTCTTCAAACCGTTGTCGTAGCCCTGATAGGTACGGAACTCGGCAAAATAAGCATTGAAGAACGACTTGACCGTGGTTCCCGTTGTGCGGCTGAAGCCAGCGTACGCCCAACCTGGGTCGGTCTCTGCGCCATCAGTGCTGTTTCCCGTGATTTCGATATTGTCAACCGAGAAGCCATCACCCGCGACAGCGCCATCTGTCCAGTAGCGGAAGCGCAACTGAATGGTCGAGCCCGCATATGGAGTGAGGTCAGCTGTTACAGGAACCCAGATAGGCGTTCCAAACTGATCGCAGACCTTTGGCGTGCCGGATGTACCGGTGATGCCATTTCCAAAGTTCTGACCGTTCTCGTTGTCAGCGGTTGAAGCCGAGGTCGGGATGGAATGGAAGGTAGCACCACCATCGGTAGAGACTTCCACATAGGCATAATCCCAACAGGCTTCAATGTGATACCTTGCCTGCATGGATAATGTCACTGTTCCGGCGGGCAGTGTGACTGCACGCGTCATGTTGTTATCCAGATCATTGCCCGCGCCTGAGTGATAGAAGTAGCTTCCCTCGAACGGGTCGCCAATCGTGAAGGCTACATCCTTATCGGGCAGTAGCACCACAAGCTGTTGGGCCTGCCTGGTGTTTGCATTCGCTGGGCCAAGCTTAACAGAGGCTTTCTGACCAGCGGAGAACAACTGATAGTTCGACCAACCCAATTGGATCTTCTCAAGAGCACTCATCGGAATAGGTTTGCAGCCGATGCCATCGGCTGGTATTCCCGTGCTTCCGTATGAACCACTGGAATATAGGGTCCAGAAGCCAGTTGAGTTCTCAGCACCACCCGTGTTGCCAGACGTATCATACAGGTCAGGCAGGCCAAGGTCATGACCAAACTCGTGTGAGAACACACCAACGCCACCATCCTCAGGTTCGACTGTATAATCGCCGACCCAGAAGTTGGTGCCACCAATACGAACTCCACCAAAGCTATGTGGACCTACACCATCAGGACCATTGGCGCTGAAATAGGCATACCAGCGATGGCTCCAGATCGCATCGGCACCCTGGGCGCCACCACCGGTCTCTTCACCGGAACCAGCGTGAATGGATTGGAAGTGATCGATATAACCATCAGGCTCGTTGAAGTCTCCATCGCTATCATAGTCGTAACGATCCCAGGTGTCGTACTGGCTCAAATAGGTATTGAGGTCAGCAGCACTTTTGCCAGAGGCAATCTGGGCGTTGTACCAGGCATCTGTCGAATCATTGACGAAGCGCCATACCGTTGAACAGACAATGCTACCGCAGGCATCGGTACCATAACGGGCTTCGTTATAAGGTACCTGTACCCAGTCAGTCACCTCACCATTTACAGTGTACCGGTTCGATGATTGCTCAAGGTAAAAATTGCGCATGGAGACGGCACCTGCTGCCGACGAGAAGAGCATATTCTCGTAATAGCTCTTGGTGAAATCGGGTGACCAAATGGACGTATTATCTACAGTCCGGTCTGGGGCAGGGATTTGATTGTGCAGGGGACCCGGTGTACCGCCATATGAAGGGTGAATCTGTGTACCAAACTCACCCAACACGCTCCAAATCTTATCCTCCCCTTCGCGAGCGAGTTCAACATACTGACCTACAGCAACTTGATGAACTTTTTCGGGTGCGTTGCCGTGGAGTTTTGCATCCAGCCCTTTTGCTACAAGCATCGCCTGCTGGTCACCCAGCGGATGATGTCCATTATCACTATTGGTACCAACGGATTCCTCCGGTGGCAGGCTCGTGCTGGATGCCGCACCTGCTGCTGGCACCATTGCCACCATTAACATGATAACAATCAATAACGAACTAAACCACTTTGCTTTCATGAACTATATCTCCTCTTAGATAGTCTTGAATGGGGTTTAAATAAGAATGGATATTTAATTATTTAATAATGGGGAAGCGCCACCTCCTTTACAAATAAAGACCACCGGATAAAAAAATCTATGAATATTATATTCAGTCTACAGGAAAATCAAGACAATCTGTAACCAATTGGTCTCCGAGTTTTCGGCGGTGCTTCATGACGAGTGGAAAGTAGTGAGGTTACAACAACCTTGGAACAAGAAAATGAAAACTTCCTCTCAGATAACCCGGGAGGAAGTTCCGTTCTTCCAGAAATCGGAATCGATACGACCTGATCAGCGATGAAATCAGGGCAGGGTGACAAAATTTGCCAAGAAGCTTCGTGCCGACGCCGTATCCATGCGATAGTCCTTGTCAGTTGCCTTGCAGGGAGCATCGCCAGTGACTGTAATCGCGGCGACGATATCCGTTTCCACGCCATTCAAATGGATGAAATGCGGACCGCCCGAATCACCATAGCAAGTGCCGCCATTGGCTGTGGCTGAGTTCATGGAAAGTGTCAGCCAAGCTTTTGTCAGCGAGAGAAACTCCTGGTCCACGCGCCTTCGTTCCACATTGTCAAGGATACCCACAAAGCCGGTTCTGATGGTATCGCGTACTGTGCCGTAACCAACAGCTGTGAAGAGCGTATGATCGAGTACATGGCTGGCTTGCAATTGATCCAATAATCCAGCAGTCGGCAACTGAGCAGGAGTAATACCCGGTGCCTGATCGAGAACGATGACGGCAACATCGTTTGTATCGGACTCACCACCAGTGCCATACGCTGGATTTATATACCATGTGCCCGTATAGAACGTTCCATTCTCCGTGATGACCGGGTCAAACGTCACCAGAATTTCAGACCCAGGATTTTCGGCCAGGAAACTATCGATGGGAGCAATACAGTGTGAGGCTGTCAGAAATACATTCGCAGCGATAAGCGTTCCCGAACACCATTGAAACACACCCTCGCCCGGAATTCTCGCCACCATGGATCCTACAAACGGGTGGGCATTGCCATCCGGTTGACCAAAGGTGATCGCCGAGGCAGGAAAGGTAAAGACAAGCAGTGAAGCCACTACGAGCGTAATCACGATGAGTCTGCGATGTCGGTACAGAGATCTGGGTTTTGTCGTCATAACATAGACTCCTTTAGCAAATGATGAAAATAGAATGGGTTACTCTATATGGTGAAGTGGATTTGGATCTGCGCGTACACATCTCCTTTCTGCGCGCTTGCTAAAAGCGCATTATGAGTATAGCATCTCGAAAAATGGAATTCAACCTCCGCTGAGGTGGTATTTAGTCCAGCGTCTGGACGGACCTCCAAACATTGGACGGAAATGAAATCCCCCACGGAAAACTGTGGGGGATTCATAATTGGATTCACGATAGATCAGAACCTGGATCGGATCTACAGCTGTGAAGCGCTTACGGGCCAAACGTGGTTAGGAAGAATTCACTGGGTGTACCCAAACCTGTCACATTATCCCAGCCTGGATTCGTGTGCTGGCTCGGGGAACCGGAGTAATCATCAAAGGTTCGCAGGAAATCTGAGGTACCAGCAGTCGCATCGACGCCGTTGTTAAAGTTGCGGCGCGCGACAGCCGTCTTCACAGACAGCACATCGTAGAATGCACCTGCATTGGCGTAGAACAGCGGATTGGCAAAGCCATGCGGCTGTCCGGCGGCTTGGTCTGCCAAGGCCATCAAGCCTGCAAAAATGGGGCTGGAGAGACTCGTACCACCGATGCGATACTCGTCATAGTAAGTGCCGTACGG
>WNFZ01014275.1_pt1 | contig 17858 bp, 12 predicted proteins | sample 5400081 | NCBI WGS metagenome assembly WNFZ01 (sample SAMN13153365, study PRJNA577476) | soil metagenome | isolation source: 80 cm soil or saprolite under grassland replicate 1 | place: USA:California | collected 2016-06-15 | reverse complement strand
AGGCATGGAATGCCCTTGCCGCTCACCATCAAAGTGTCCGTGAGCTACATCTGCGCAAACTTTTTGCGGATGATCCCAAACGCGGCGAGCGCATGACGGCAGAGGCGGTGGGCCTGTACCTGGACTACTCGAAGAACCGCATCACCGACGAGAGCCTCAAGCTGCTCCTACAGCTCGCGCATGAATCCGGACTACGCGGGCGTATCGATGCCATGTTCAGGGGCGAGAAAATCAACGTCACGGAAAACCGCGCCGTCTTGCACGTAGCCCTACGCGCGCCCAGAGGAGCATCCATTGTTGTTGACGGCGAGAACGTGGTGCCCCAAGTGCACGCCGTGCTCGATAAGATGGCTGATTTTTCCAACCGCGTGCGGAGCGGCGCGTGGAAAGGCCACACCGGCAAACGCATTCGCAACGTCATCAACATCGGCATCGGCGGCTCCGACCTCGGGCCGGTGATGGCCTACGAAGCACTGAAGCATTACAGCGAGCGGGCCATGACGTTTCGGTTTGTTTCCAACGTTGACAGTACCGACTTCGCGGAAGCCGTGCAGGATCTCGAACCAGCGGAGACCCTCTTTATCATTTCTTCGAAAACTTTCACGACCCTTGAAACAATGACGAACGCGCACACCGCCCGCGAGTGGTCAATTGCCGGTCTCGGAGGTGACGAAAAATCTGTCGCCCGCCATTTTGTCGCGGTGTCGACCAACGCTGAGGATGTAGCCAAATTCGGCATCGATACGGCCAACATGTTCGAGTTCTGGGATTGGGTTGGCGGACGCTACTCCATGAATTCGGCTATCGGCCTCTCGACGATGCTTGCGATCGGCCCGGATAATTTCCGCGCGATACTCGACGGTTTCCATCAGATGGACGAGCACTTTCGCGCCGCTCCATTTGAACGCAACTTGCCGGTGCTCATGGGGCTATTGGCTGTTTGGTATAACGATTTCTTCGGCGCCCAGACCGTCGCGGTGTTGCCGTACGAGCAATACCTGAAGCGGTTCCCGGCTTATCTGCAGCAGTTGACAATGGAGAGCAACGGCAAACAGGTCACGCTCGACGGCACTAAAGTCGCGTGCGATACCGGCCCCATTTATTGGGGCGAACCAGGCACAAACGGCCAGCACTCCTTCTACCAATTGATTCATCAGGGAACGAGGCTCATTCCGTGCGACTTCATAGCATTCAACAAGACGCTCAACCCGCTTGGCCGGCACCACGACATGCTCCTAGCAAATGTGTTCGCTCAGACCGAAGCGCTGGCCTTCGGTAAGACGCCCGACCAGGTCAAGGCTGAGGGCACTCCGGATTGGCTCGTGCCCCATCGCGTCTTCGAGGGCAACCGCCCATCGAATACGCTCCTCGCCGAACGGCTCACGCCGGAAACGCTCGGTAAGCTCGTCGCTCTCTACGAGCACTCAGTTTTCACGCAGGGCGTTATCTGGAACATCGACTCTTTCGACCAGTGGGGCGTCGAGCTGGGCAAAGTGTTGGCTCAACACATCATCGCGGAACTAGAGAGCGAGCGAGAGCCTACTCTCAGCCATGATAGTTCAACCAACAATTTGATTCGTCGCTACCGAAAACTTAAGGAGGCGTCATGAAAACGCTCGGCTTTAACGAACAACAATTGCAGAAAATGAAGACACATCCCGGTTTCATTGCGGCGCTGGATCAAAGCGGTGGCAGCACGCCCAACGCGCTGCGTCTTTACGGAATCAAAGAAGGTGCGTGGTCCAACGAGAATGAGATGTTTGCGATCGTGCATCAGATGCGCACGCGCATCATTACCAGCCCCAGCTTCACCGGCGAGCGGATTATTGCCGCCATCCTGTTCGAGAACACCATGGACAGAGACATCGAGAGGCGGCCTACCGCGGACTATCTTTGGAACGTGAAACGTGTTGTGCCGTTTCTGAAAGTGGACAAGGGCCTTGCAGCTGAGAAGGACGGGGTCCAGTTGATGAAGCCCATGCCCGCGCTTGCTGCGCTGCTCGACAAAGCCAAAGCGAAGGGCATCTTCGGAACCAAGATGCGCTCGGTCATCAACCAAGCCAATCCAGCCAGCATCAAGGACATCGTGAGCCAGCAATTCGAAGTAGCTGGGCAGATCATCGCCGCTGGCCTCTTGCCGATCATCGAGCCGGAAGTTGACATTCACTGCCGGGAAAAGGCCAAGGCCGAAGAGTTGCTCAAAGCGGCCATCCTCGAGGAGCTCGACGAACTGCCAGTGGGTCAGTTGGTCATGCTCAAGCTCACGCTACCAGAGCAAGACGACTTCTATGCCGATTGCATCAGACATCCCAATGTCTTGAGAGTGGTTGCGCTGTCGGGCGGTTATGCGCGGGAAGAAGCTAACGACCGCTTGCGCAGGAATCACGGCATCGTGGCGAGCTTTTCGCGGGCGCTGGTAGAAGAGCTGTCGGCCCAGCAATCCGACGCTGAGTTCAACGCCCTGCTGGATGGATCCATTCAGAGTATCTTTGAGGCGTCGAACACCTAAGCAGGCGATGATCGGAGAGCGGATGGGAATCGAATGACAGTGTCGGAACACGCTGACGGTCCGAGAATTATGACCAAGAGGGATTTAAGATATGGATAAGGGTATCGTTAAACTTGCCCCTTCCATCCTCTCGGCTGACTTCGCCCATTTGGACAAGCAAGTGGGCGAGGCGGAGCAGGCCGGGGCCGATCGCATCCACGTCGATGTCATGGACGGACACTTCGTGCCGAACATTTCGATGGGGGCGCCGATTGTCGAGTCGCTCCGTCGGGTCACGCGCTTGCAGTTGGAAACCCATCTGATGATCTCGGACCCCGATTTTTTTCTGGACGAGTTTACAGAGGCTGGCTCCGATTCGTTTCTTGTCCACTGGGAAGGCAACAACAATCTGCATCGCACCGTGCAACGCGTGAAGGCGCTCGGCAAGCGCGTCGGCGTCGTGATCAATCCGGCAACCCCAGCGGCAGCGCTGGACGAAATCCTCCAAGACGTGGATCAGGTGTTAGTCATGACGGTCAATCCGGGCTTTGGACATCAGCATTTCATCCACACGACGTTGCCAAAGATTCGGCGCGTCCGCCGGATGATCGACGAGATCAGGCCCGGCTGCGACCTTGAGGTTGATGGCGGTATCGACGCGACGACTGCGCCACTGGTAGTCGATGCAGGAGCCAACGTTCTGGTGGCCGGTTCGTCAATTTTTAGTGATGGCGAAGGAGTCGTCGCAGCCATGGAGCGTCTTCGAGCAGCTGCGAATGAGAGCAAGTGAGAGAAAATTCGAAACTCGAAATCCGAAATTCGAAACAAATTCAAATGATAAAAAAGCAGAAAAGTCCAAACAAGCTCGTTTCCGGATTCCGATTTTTGGATTTCGGATTTGATTCATAAACAATCTGTTCAGAGAAAGGAATTAGCTATGCAAATCGGAATGATTGGTCTTGGAAGAATGGGCGCGAACATGGCGCGGCGGCTTCTCAATGGAGGCCATCAATGCGTGGTGTTCGATAGAGCGCCGAAGGCGGTCGCGGAGTTGGCGGAAAATAAGGCCGTTGGCTCCTCCTCGCTGGGCGACCTCGTAAAGAAGCTCGCAAAACCGCGGGCGGTCTGGTTGATGGTTCCCGCGGCGGTCGTGGACAAAACTATCGCGGATCTCCTCCCCCATCTTGAGTCAGAGGACATTCTGATCGACGGCGGCAATTCCTATTACATTGACGATATTCGGCGCGCCAAGGAACTCGCGCCGAAGGGCATCCATTATATAGATGTAGGAACCAGCGGTGGCGTCTGGGGACTGGAGCGAGGTTACTGCATGATGATTGGCGGCGAGCAGAAGATCGTCAAGCACCTCGATCCGATCTTTGCCACGCTGGCTCCAGGCGCCGGCGACATACCGCGCACGCCTGGGCGTGAAAAGGCCGGAGGCACCGCCGAGCAGGGTTATTTACACTGCGGGCCAAACGGCGCCGGCCACTTCGTGAAAATGGTTCACAACGGGATTGAGTACGGCATCATGGCCGCGTACGCCGAGGGGCTGGGCGTGCTGCGCGCCGCCAACGTCGGCAAGCAAACACATGAGGTCGACGCTGAGACGACGCCATTGCGCGACCCCGAACACTACCAGTACGAACTCAATCTACCTGACATCGCCGAGGTATGGCGGCGCGGCAGTGTGATCGCATCGTGGCTGCTGGATCTAACGGCGAACGCGCTGGTTGCGGATCCGGCTCTCGCGAAATTCGCAGGCCGGGTTTCGGACTCGGGCGAGGGGCGCTGGACGATCAAGGCGGCCATCGACGAGGCCGTTCCCGTTCACGTTTTGACTGCCGCACTGTACGAGCGTTTTAGCTCGCGCGGCGAGGCGGATTTCGCAGACAAACTACTCTCGGCTATGCGCTATGAGTTCGGCGGACACCTGGAAAAATCCACCAAATGAGGAGAACGCTATGAACGATTCCCATTCGGATGCCCTGGTCTTTTTCGGTGCTACCGGCGATCTTGCTTACAAGAAGATTTTTCCGGCACTGCAGGCGATGGCAAAACGCGGACACCTCAACGTGCCGGTGATCGGCGTGGCCAAAGCCGGTTGGAATCTCGATCAGCTCCGCGAGCGGGCGAAGGACAGTCTTGAGAAACATGGCGGGATCAATCCCGCAGCTTTTGACAAACTGTGTGGTTTGCTGCGCTATGTTGACGGCGACTATAAAGAGCCGGCGACGTTTCAGTCCCTTCGGAAGGAGCTTGGCTCAGCGCAGCAGCCGGCGCATTATCTCGCCATCCCGCCGGTGTTGTTCGGAATGGTCGTGGAACAACTGGCCAAAGCTGGATGCACGAACGGCGCTCGCGTCATCATTGAAAAACCGTTCGGTCACGATCTCCCCTCGGCGCAAAACCTCAACCAAACTTTGCTCGGCACGTTTGACGAGAAGACGATCTTCCGCATCGACCATTACCTGGGAAAACGGCCGGTGCACAACATGCTCTTTTTCCGCTTCGCCAATGCGTTTCTGGAACCGTTCTGGAATCGCAACCATGTCGAGAGTGTGCAAATCACCATGGCTGAAAACTTCGGTGTCCAGGGGCGGGGCGCTTTTTATGATCAAACGGGAGCTATCCGCGACGTAGTGCAAAATCATCTTTTCCAAGTCTTGGCCAACCTGACGATGGAGCCGCCGGTGAGAACCGACAGTGAATCCGTACGAGACGAAAAGGTCAAGGTTCTGCGGGCAATCCGCCCGCTGGAGCCGAGAAACGTGGTTCGTGGGCAGTTCCGCGGCTATCGGAACGAAAACGGTGTCGCCTCAAACTCGGAGGTCGAGACGTTTGCAGCGCTACAGCTGGAGATCGATTCGTGGCGCTGGAGAGGAGTTCCCTTCTACATCAGGGCGGGAAAATGCTTGCCCGTGACCTGCACGGAGGTCCTTGTACGACTGCATCAGCCTCCAACCATGTATCAAGGTTTCGGTCTCAAGCGGAACTATTGCCGTTTTCGGATCAGTCCCGATGTCACGCTTGCATTTGGCTTGAATGTCCTGGCGCCCGCCGAGGACACTGATGAGTCCGTGGAACTTTTGGCGAGCCACCATCCCGGCGCAGACGAAATGGATGCTTACGAACGGGTGCTCGGCGATGCAATGGCGGGAGACGCGAGCCTGTTTGCTCGCGAGGACTATGTCGAAGAGGCATGGCGGATCGTTGATCCTGTGCTAAAGGCAGGCACTCCGGTCTACGGCTACGAGCCAAATAGCTGGGGTCCGCCTGAAGTCGATCAGAGAGTTTCACCGCCCGGAGGCTGGCATAACCCGACGGTAGCGGGATGAAAGAACGGAGCACGGAGTGATGGAGTACTGGAGTAATGGAGTATTGGGTAAAACCCATCACTCCATCATTCCAAACTTCCATTATTCCAATCTTTCGTTAGGAGCTGCCAATGAAGATTGAAGTGCTTCCCGATGCCGATGCAGTCGCACAGAAGGGCGCCGAGATTATCGCTGCGGAGGCTCGCGCGGCAGTGAAGGCGCGCGGCCGTTTCATTGTCGCGGTCAGCGGAGGCCACACACCGTGGCAAATGCTGCGTGCCCTGGCAAACGAAGATGTTCCCTGGGAAGGCGTAAACGTGGTGCAAGTGGACGAGCGCGTCGCCCCGGCGGGAGACTCTGACCGAAACCTCACGCACTTGTATGAGAGCTTGCTTGAGCATGCACCACTACGACCTGAGCAGATCTATGCGATGCCGGTGGAAGAGCCGGAACTGGAAAGCGCAGCCGAACGTTATGCCGAGACTCTTAAAAAGATCGCCGGCTCGCCACCGGTGCCCGATCTCGTCCACCTGGGCCTCGGACCCGACGGCCACACTGCTTCGTTGGTGCCTGGAGATCCAGTTCTGAACGTCACCGACTCAGATGTCGCGCTGACTGGAGTGTATCAGGGAAAGCGTCGGATGACATTGACCTATCCGATTCTCAACTCGCCGCATTCTGTGGCTCGTGACCGGAAAGGATAAAATTTCAGCGCTCGCGCGCTTGCGCGAGGGCGATCCGACAATTCCAGCCGGCCGGATTCAAGCGGCAAGTGCCCTGGTTCTCGCCGACCAGGTGGCGGCAGGGCAACTAAAATCCAGGTAGTGAGGACAACTATTGCCGAAAAAAGAATCAACTACGCAGCAAGCTGACGAGGTATCAGAAATATAGCGGTGAGAATTTATCCCCCAGACGTCACCCCCGAATGTTTTAATCGGGGGTCCAGTTCCGGTCTCGCCTGGATTCCCGATAGAAGCATTCGGGAATGACGGACTCTAAGAGGTGTGGGAATAGCAATTATGATCTCGAGCGCAAGAACGAGGAGACACATATGCGCGTTGGAATTGCCACCGATCACGGTGGATTTAGTTTGAAAGAGGAATTGTTCGGCCAGCTTCGCGCCGCGGGGCATGAGGTCATCGATTTCGGCGCTCATCACCTGAGCGAGGCGCGTCGGTGTGCGCAAACAAGGTTCTGGGCATCCGCGCCGCGTTAATCCACGACCACTTCTCTGCCAGGCAGGGTGTCGAGGACGATCACATGAACATCCTTTGTATGGGCGGCAGGACCGTGGGACCAGCCGTCGCCTGGGACCTCGTCCAGACGTTCCTCGATGCCAAGTTTAGCCAAGCCGAGCGACACCTGCGGCGCTTGGGCAAAGTAGCTGCCGTAGAGGCAGGAAAAGAGTAGGTAAAAACGATAGGAGAAAATTATGACAGACGAGAAGATGGTTCAATTGGCGATCAACACAATTCGCACGCTTTCGATTGATGCAGTCCAGCAGGCAAAGTCTGGACACCCCGGCACGCCGATGGCGCTCGCGCCGCTGGTTTACACGATCTGGAATCGCGTCATGCGCTTCGATCCGCAGGACCCCATTTGGCCTAATCGCGATCGGTTCGTACTGTCGAATGGTCATGCCTCCATGCTGCTCTGGTCCGTGCTCCATCTCAACCGCACACAGGCGGTCAACGCCAATTACGAAAGACTCGGTCACCCGTCGGTTTCCCTCGATGATATCCGTCACTTCCGCCAGCTCGAAAGCAAAGCCCCGGGGCACCCCGAGTATCATTGGGTTTCAGGCGTTGAGACCACGACCGGTCCACTTGGGCAAGGCGTTGCAACGAGCGTAGGAATGGGCATCGCCGAGAAGTGGCTCGCAGACCGTTACAACCGGCCCGGCTTTGAGATCTTTAATTACAACATTTATGCGGTTTGCGGAGACGGCTGTCTGATGGAGGGAATTGCGTCGGAAGCAGCGTCACTGGCCGGTCACCTGGGTCTCGACAACCTTTGCTGGATCTACGACAACAACCACATCACCATCGAGGGGAAAACCCGCATCACGTTTACCGAGGACGTCGAGGCGCGATTTCTGGCTTACGGCTGGAATGTCTTGCGTGTCGGCGACGCCAACGACATCGAGCGCATCGAGCACGCCCTCGACATCTTTCGCAAGACCAAAGACCGGCCCACGTTCATCGTTCTGGACAGCCATATCGGCTACGGTTCCCCGCATAAACAGGACACTGCTGCCGCCCACGGCGAGCCTCTCGGTGATGACGAGATCCGTCTCGCTAAGAAGTTCTACGGCTGGCCCGAGGACGCGAAGTTTTTTGTGCCCGACGGTGTCTACGAGCACTTTGCGGCCGGGGTAGGTGCGCGCGGCGCTGAGGCGCGGCGGCAATGGACGGAACTCTTCGCCACTTATCGATCTAAATATCCCGAGCTCGCTAACGAGGTCGAGCTGATGCAGCGGCGCGAACTGCCTGCCGGTTGGGATCGCGACCTTCCCGTCTTTCCAGCCGATTCCAAGGGGGTCGCGGGACGGGACGCGTCGGGCAAGGCACTGAACGTTCTTGCTCAGAACATTCCCTGGTTCCTCGGGGGTTCAGCGGATCTTGGACCCTCGAACAAGACTACCCTCACGTATGAGAGCGCGGGAGACTTCGAGGCCGATAACCCGGCGGGAAAAAATCTGCATTTCGGCATTCGCGAGCACGCCATGGCCGCAACTGTGAACGGTCTGTCACTGTCCAAGCTCCGCGCTTTCGGCGCTACTTTCTTCATCTTCAGCGACTACGCACGGCCAGCGATCCGGCTTTCGGCTTTGATGGAGATCCCTAGCATCTTTATCTTCACACATGATGCGATGGGCGACGGCGAAGACGGGCCGACCCATCAGCCGGTGGAGCATCTGGCGTCATTGCGGGCGATTCCCGGCCTGGTGACATTACGGCCCGGTGATGCCAACGAAGTTATTGAAGCCTATCGCTATATCATGCAGCTACGTCACGAACCGGCTGTGCTTGTGCTGTCGCGCCAGCCGCTGCCGACTCTGGACCGAAGCAAGTATGCGCCGGCGGCCGGAGTCGCGCGCGGTGCATATGTGCTCGCGGACGCTTCGCGCGGGAACCCTGAAGTGATTCTTATCGCATCGGGTAGCGAAGTCAGTCTCGCTGTAGAAGCCCACGAGAAGCTCGTCGCTGAGGGAATCCGGTCGCGCGTTGTATCGATGCCCTCCTGGGACATATTCGAGCATCAGACGCAGGAGTATCAGGACAGTGTATTGCCACCTAGCGTGGTCGCGCGCGTTGCAGTGGAACAGGCATCCACTTTTGGTTGGGAGCGGTACGTGGGCAGATAGTTTGGCTTCGAGCCGGAGCAAGTGGCGACAGCTGCGAAAGAATTGCTTGACAGGAAATAGATGGTAACGCATCCCCAATCGTCAGACTTCCTGAAAAGCCCAACCGCTAGCACACTCGTTGCGGGCGATCTCGAGGCGGTTTTCCTGCCTGCACATGGAATGCTCGGTGCTTCGCTTCGTCATAGGGGCGTGGAGATTCTCAGGCGCGTGGACGATCTCGAAGCTGCCGCGGCAAGGGGGAGCAGCGCCGGAATCCCGCTTCTCTACCCATGGGCAAATCGGCTTGGCGGGCCGCGGTATCGCGTCGCGGGAAAAGAGGTTGTGCTCGATGTGTCATCGCCACTTCTCCATCTCGACGAGCATGGGCTTCCAATGCACGGTGTACCGTGGTCTTTGCTTCCCTGGGTAGTGACTGAAGCGAGACAGGATTTTGTGACGGCGCGGCTCGAGTGGTCGACCAGTGATCTCCTTGCGGTCTTTCCTTTTCGCCATCGCGTTGAGTTATCGGCGATTCTTCGGCCCGACGGCCTCACTCTGGAAACGACGATGGTCGCCAGTTCCGAGGGTCCGGTCCCGGTGAGCTTCGGTTTTCATCCGTACCTCGGCTTTCCAGAGCCTTCGCGCGCGAAGTGGCAGCTGGAACTACCCGCGACGCGGAAGCTTGTGCTCGACGGGCACGGAATCCCGACCGGTGACGAGGAGCCCTTTGGCGGATTCAGCGCGGAGCTCGGTGAAAGCAGTTTCGACGACGGCTTTGCTCTCATAGAAGAGCGGACATCATTCTCAGTCGCGGGAGCGGGATGCAGAGTCACTGTGGATTTGCTCGAGGGCTATCGTTACGCGCAGGTCTTCGCGCCAAAGGACAAGGACTATATCGCACTTGAGCCGATGACTGCGCCGACGAGCGCCCTCACAAGCGGCCGCGGCCTCCGGGTCATCGCCGCGGGCGAGCGATTCCGGGCGGCGTTCCGAATCCGTATCGATTGAAGTAACGCGGCGGACGCGCAACTAAAATAGAAAAGCAGGATTGACCACAGAGACGCAGAGTACGCAGAGATTTTTTATCTAAAACTCTTCCTCTGCGTTCTCAGTGCCTCGGCGGTGAGATATCCGGAAACTTGCGTGAGCCGCGAAAAGTTTCAAGCACAGTGACACAAGAAACCACAGAAGGACGGAGTTCTCCTCTGGGAGCGACCCTTTCTCCTGAAGGGGCAAACTTTAGCGTCTACTCAAAGCACGCAACTGGGATCGAGCTGCTCCTCTTTGATTGCGTCGACGATGCTCGGCCCGCGCGTGTGATCCGCATCGATCCTTCAACCAACCGCACCTATCACTACTGGCACGTATTCGTGCCGGGCGTGAAAGCGGGACAGATCTACGGTTATCGTGTTGAGGGACCGTTCGATCCTTCGAGTGGAATGCGCTTCAATCCTGCCAAAGTCCTCCTCGATCCCTATGGACGGGGCGCGGTAGTTCCGAAGAACTACAGTCGCGAAGCGGCCCGAAAGGAAGGTGACAATGCCGCGACGGCGATGAAGAGCGTCGTCGTTGATCCGCGTGCCTACGATTGGGAAGGCGACACGCCGCTCAACCGGCCCTCCTCTCGGACCATCATCTACGAAATGCATGTCCGTGGCTTTACCCGCCATCCAAGTTCCGGCGTCGCGGAGAAAAAACGCGGCACGTTTGCGGGTCTGATCGAGAAAATTCCGTATCTGCAGAAGCTCGGCGTGACTGCAGTCGAACTGATGCCGGTGTTTCAGTTCGATGCTCAGGATTCCCCGCCGGGGCTAGTCAACTATTGGGGCTATGCGCCGGTGTCATTCTTTGCGCCGCACCAGGCGTACAGCTCGCGCCAGGACGCGCTCGGCCCGTTGGACGAGTTCCGCGACATGGTTAAGGCGCTGCACCGGGCAGGTATCGAGGTGATTCTCGATGTTGTGTTCAACCACACCGCAGAAGGTGACCATAACGGCCCAACACTGAGTTTGCGTGGCTTGGACAACACCACTTATTACATTCTCGACAAAGATCCCGCGCGCTATGCCAATTACAGCGGCACCGGAAATACGCTCAACGCCAATCATCCCATCGTTCGCCGGATGATCGTGGATAGTCTCTGCTATTGGGTCGAGGAGATGCACGTGGACGGTTTCCGATTCGATCTGGCAGCGATCCTCGGGCGCGATGAATCAGGCGAATTGATGCCGAATCCGCCTGTATTGTGGGACATTGAATCGGACCCGGCGCTCGCCGGGACCAAGCTCATCGCCGAAGCGTGGGACGCGTGCGGCCTCTATGAAGTAGGCAGCTTCATCGGTGACAGTTGGAAGGAGTGGAATGGGCGCTTCCGAGACGACGTGCGGAGTTTTTTTCGTGGGGAAGAAGGCTCTGTCGGACGGTTTTCTGACCGCTTGCTCGGTAGCCCCGCAATTTACGGTCATAAAGAACGCGAGGTTGAGCAAAGTATTAACTACGTGACGTGTCATGACGGCTTCACATTGAATGACCTCGTCTCTTATGACCGCAAACACAACGATGCAAACAGTGAAGACAATCGCGACGGTGCCAACGACAACCGAAGCTGGAACTGCGGCGTTGAAGGTCCCACCGATGATCCCGCTGTGGAGAAGCTCAGAAACCGGCAAGTGAAGAACTTTTTGACCGTCACGATGCTCTCTGCGGGTATGCCCATGATTCTCATGGGTGACGAAGCGCGGCGCACACAAGGCGGGAACAATAATGCCTATTGCCAAGATAACGAGATCAGCTGGTTCGATTGGACACTACTCGCGAAGCATGCAGATCTATACCGGTTCGTGACCCTGCTCAACGCTCGACGGCTCTTGCGAGACCTGGAACCCGAGGGCCAGCGCGTGAGCCTGAACCAGCTTCTTCGAGGGGCGAACCTGGCCTGGCACGGCGTGAAACTTCGCCAGCCGGACTGGGGCGAGTCGTCGCACAGCATTGCGTTCACCGTGGAAATCCGCAGGGAAAAGCTGCTCTTTCACCTGATCTTGAACGCCTATTGGGAGCCGCTCGATTTCGAATTGCCGCGGGTCGATAAGCCAGGCGAAAACCCATGGCGCCGCTGGATCGACACAGCCCTCGACTCCCCCCAGGATATCCTCCCGTGGGAGACAGCGGCGTCGGTTGCTGGCTGGGCCTACCGGACCCAGGCGCGCTCTGTGGTCATGCTCTTTGCGGGACTTTGAAGATGAAAAAGGAACGAAAACTGATTATCGCCGGAAATTGGAAGATGAACAAAACCGTCGCCGAGGCGCTCGATCTCGTGCGCGATTTAAAAACGGAATTGGCAACAATAGAGGAGGTCGACATCGTCGTGTTCCCGCCGTTCACGGCGTTGAGCGAAGTTGCCAAAGTCGTTCACGGTTCTAACATCCACCTCGGCGCGCAGAACATGAGCGAACACAACATCGGCGCGCACACCGGTGAAATCGCAGCCCAGATGCTCAAGGAATTATCGGTGCGTTACGTGATTCTCGGCCACTCGGAGCGGCGTCAGTACCAAAAGGAATCCGACGAGTTAATTTCCAAGAAAGTGCAAGCTGCGCATGCCGCGTCTATCCAACCGATTATCTGCGTCGGTGAAACACTCGCTGAACGTGAAGCGGGCCGAATGGAAAAAGTCCTGGAAACTCAACTTTGCGGGAATTTGAATGGCTTGGGCAAAGATCAGATCGTCAACACCATCATTGCCTACGAACCGGTGTGGGCGATCGGCACCGGCAAGACGGCCACGACGGCCCAAGTGCAGGAAGCGCACGAGTTCATCCGCGGATTGCTGGTGCAGCTGTTTGATGAGTCAGTCGCCCGGGCCGTCCGAATCCAATACGGCGGCAGTGTCAACCCAACCAACGCACGCGAGCTGACGAGCCTGCCGGACGTGGACGGCGCGCTGGTAGGCGGCGCATCGCTCAACGCCCGGCATTTTGCGGACATAATCAAAAATTCAATCTAAGGAAAAAACAGAGAGGAGCCGCGACGGTGATTGCTAGCTACTTTGCGGCTGGCGATCAGCAAAGCTCGAGGTAATTCTCTGACCCCCTTTTTTCTCCACAAATACGCAACAACTCATGCCTGACTCTGAGACTACCGTTCTGGGAGACGAGGTCCGACGCACACAATCCGGCAACAACAATGCTTATTGTCAGGATAACGAAACGAGCTGGTTCGATTGGAGGTTACTCTCAAAGCATGCGGATATACATCGGTTTGTGACCCAGCTAAATGCACAACGAGCTTTGCGAGACCTGGAGTCTGAACGCCAGAACGTGAGCCTGAACCGGCTTCTCCGGCAGGCGAACTTGGTCTGGCACGGCGTGAAACTTGGTCAGCCCGACTGGGGCAACGCTTCGCACAGCATCGCCTTCACCGTCGAAATCCGCAAGGAAGGAATGCTCTTGCATGCGATTTTGAACGCCTATTAGGAGCCGCTCGATTTCGAGCTGCCGCAGCCGGATAAGTCAAGCGAAAACCCATGGCGCCGCTGGATCGACACAGCCCTCGATTCCCCGCACGACATTGTTCAGTGGGAGACAGCGGAATCGGTCCCTGGTTACGCTTGAAAAGAGAACGAAAATCGATTTTTGTCGAGCGGCGTCCGAACAATCAGGAATTTAACATTCGATTTGCCCTTGTATCGGGTAAGCCTCTACTTCCTGCCGAAAATCGAAGAATGCGCGAGCTTGCCCCCGCTTGACAATCCTACAGCTTTCTTTAGCCACGAGCTTGACAACTCACGTTCAATTGGATTAACGCTCAAACTATTCGACGACCATTGCGATTTGACATGGGACTTGCTTTGCAAATCCATGCACACTCAAGCCGAGCAAGAGGACCGTTTGAACACCGAAGGCTCCGATCGGCTGGCGCACACCTTGTTCGTCAATTGTGGCCGTGTGCTCGCTCAAGCAGTCGACGAGCAAGATCTCCTTCAATCCGTCTGTAACGCCCTGGTAAACAATTGCGGGTTCCGGCTGGCCTGGGTTGGCCTTACGGAACCAGGCACCAGCAACTCTATCCGGCTCGTCGCACAAGCAGGAGATCAAGATGGATTTTTACAAGAGCCACGCTGCTCTGAGACTCCGGCAACTATGGCCATTGAAGCCAGTGAAACATGCTGGATCAAAGCCGTTGCTGATAGTCCATTGGTCGTTCCAATCCGCGCGGCGGCGCTGAAACGCGGCTACACTTCGGTACTCTCCCTCCCATTAAAATCCGACGGCAAGCTGTTCGGCGCACTAACCATCTATGCCGATGATCCCGGCAAACTCGACGAGCCAATCGTCGAGCGACTGCGGCAGTGGTCAGATCTCTTTGCCCTTAGAGTAAAGACACTCCGGTCGCACGAGGAGCGCGACCTCAATAACGACCTTCAAAATACCGCTGCTCGTCAGCGGTTAGAAAATCAGCTTCGGCTGATTATCGATACGACACCTGCCCTGATCCACACCGCCCGGCCCGACGGCTACCTCGATTACTTTAACAAACGTTGGGTGGAATACCTGGGAGTCTCACTCGAGGACGTTGAGGGCTGGAAATGGACAGCCTCAGTTCATCCCGACGACGTTGCGGGGATTGTCGACAAGTGGCGTGCCTGCGTGGCAAGTGGGGAAATCTTTGAGTATGAAACGCGCGTTCGGCGGGCCGATGGGGAATATCGCCGGATGCTGCACCGCAAACTCCCGCTCCGTGATCAGGATGGAAATGTTGTTAAATGGTATGGCTCAAGTATCGATATCGAGGAAATGAAGCAGGCAGAAGAGGAACTTCGACGCAGCGAGACTTATCTAGCGGAAGCGCAGAGGCTGACCCATACGGGTAGTTGGGCGCTCAAACCTATTCCCGAGGAATTTTTTCACGTGTCGGATGAATTGTTACGAATTTATGGGTTTGATCCGCAAGAGCATGTGCCAACCTTAGAAGAGATTCGGAATCGAATCCACCCAGAGGATCGCGACAGGGTCAGACAGAACCGTGAGAAACAATTCCCTGAGAAAGGGGAGTTCGTCGAAGATTACCGTATTGTGCTGCCCGATGGAGCAGTGAGACACGTTCACATCATCGGCCATCCGATTCTCGCTGAAACCGGCGATCTCGTCGAATACGTCGGCACGGCGATGGACGTGACGGAGCGGAAACGTGCCGAAGAACAGCTCCGCCGAAGCGCCGAGGAGCTGCAAAGAAGCGAGTCTTATCTCTGGTCTCCTGAACTATTTCGGATGCACGGCCTCGAGCCGGCCAGCAAAGCGCCTACCGTTCAGGAATACCTGGATTGTGTGTACCCACAGGATCGCGAGTTCATGGCAGAGCTGATCAAGCGAATTCTGGCGGAACCTTCGCACTTTGATACCACCAAGCGCATCGTGCGACCCGATGGTGAGATTCGGTATATTCGCTGCGTCGGTACTCCTGTCGTCGAAAACCAAGCGCTGAAGAAGTTCGTCGGCAGTGCCATAGACGTCACCGAGCAAGAGCTACTGACGCAGGAGCTGCACCGTCGCGAAGCGTACCTGACCGGAGCTCAAAGGCTCAGTCACACAGGCAGCTTCGGATGGAGACCTGATAGCGGAGAAATTGTCTGGTCAGACGAAACGTATTGTATTTTCGAATACGACCGCGCGCTTAAGCCAACAATAGACTTAGCGGTGCAGCGCGTCCATCCCGAGGACCGGGTCGATTTTCATGAAGTCATCGATCGTGCCTCTGGGGGGGCGACACATTTCGAACATGCCTATCGTTTGCTGCTGCCTGATGGCAGAGTCAAGCACGTCCACGCGCTAGCTCACGCATTACAGGATGCATCCGGCAACCGCGAGTTTGTAGGGGCGGTAATGGACGTGACGGAGCGGAAACGGGCCGAGGAAGCGGTCCTCCGTAGCGAGAAGGAGCTTCGGAATGTGATCGAAACCATTCCGATCAGTGTTTGGACCGCTTTGCCCGACGGCACCGTTGATTTCGTGAGTCGCCACTGGCGGGAACACTCGGGTTTGTCGGGGGAGGGTCCATACGGCGCAGGTTGGCAAACCGCGGTTCACCCCGACGACATGGATCGACACTTGGAGAAGTGGCGCGCGTCGTTGGCCACCGGCGCGCCGTTCGAGAATGAGGCACGCAGGCGCGCGGCGAATGGGGAATACCGCTGGTTTTTGGCTCGTGCCGTACCGCTTCGAGATGAGCAAGGAAATATCCTCAAGTGGTACGGAATCACGATGGAGATTGACGATCGTAAGCGCGCCGAGGAGGCCGTGCGCGCGAGCGAACACAGGTTTCGGCTGGCGGTTGAAAGCATTCCCGGTCTCGTATCCATCATGAATGCGAAAGGTGAGATCGAAGTTGTCAACGGTCAAGTCCTGAACTATTTCGGCAAGACGCTCGAGGAAGTGAAAAGTTGGGGCACGACCGATGCCGTTCATCCGGATGATCTCCCTCGCGTACTAGCCGAATGGAAGTACGCTGTCGAAACGGAGCAGCCCTATGACATTGAGAACCGTCTCCGCCGCGCTGACGGCGTGTACCGCTGGTTTCATGCGCGCGGTCTCCCTCTACGCGACGATGAAGGTCGGATTGTCCGCTGGTATAACTTGCTCACCGATACTGATGATCGCAAGAAAGCGGAAGAGAAACTGCGGCGCAGTGAAGCATCTCTGCTTGATGCCCAACGACTAAGCCGCACAGGTAGCTGGACCCATGACCTTTCATCGGGAACCGTGACAATCTCGCCGGAAGCGGTTCGAATGTGGGGCATCCAAACCGAGGATAATGCTGCGGTCACTGATTTCTTTTTTGCGAGAATGCATCCTGACGACCGGCTCAGGGTCGAACAAGCCTATAGAGAGGCTCACGTCAAAAAAGCTGATTTTGAATCGGAGTTTCGGATTGTTCTTCCGGACGGAACGATTAAAAACATCCACAGTGTCGGCCACCCCATCGTGAGCGAGTCAGGCGACATCGTAGAATTTGTCGGAGCCGCGATTGACATCACCGAGCGTAAGCAGGCTGAGCAACGTCTGATAGTCCAACATACAGTCACACAGATGTTAGCGACGGCCGCTACTCTCGAAGAAGTCACTCCCAAGATACTTCAGACCGTGTGCGAGTTGCTGTTTTGGGACGTGGGCACTCTCTGGAGCATAGACCGGGAGGCGAGTGTGCTACGCTGCCTCGAGGTTTGGCATGATGAATCCGTAGAGGTCCCGGAATTTGAAGCCGCCAGCCGAGCGACCACGTTCGGACCCGGCATCGGTTTGCCCGGGAGAGTGTGGTTCAGCCGTGAGCCCGCCTACATTCCTGATGTCGTGCATGATGCGAATTTTCCGCGCGCACCTATCGCGGCGCGCGAAGTGTTGCATGCCGCCTTCGGGTTTCCAATTCTGCTCGGCGGCGACGTCTTGGGCGTCATCGAGTTCTTCAGCAAAGACATCAGACAGCCTGGCCAAGACCTGCTCAACATGATGACGGCCATCGGCAGCCAGATCGGCCAGTTCATCGAACGCAAGCGCGCCGAAGAAGCATTTCGCACTGCGCAGATGGAGTTGGCTCACGTCACGCGGGTGGCGACGTTGGGAGAGATGACGGCCTCGATTGCCCATGAAATCAATCAGCCGCTCGGGGCACTCGTCAACAATGCCGGCGCCTGTTTGAGCTGGCTCGATGCAGAAAA
>WNFZ01002368.1_pt1 | contig 17858 bp, 10 predicted proteins | sample 5400081 | NCBI WGS metagenome assembly WNFZ01 (sample SAMN13153365, study PRJNA577476) | soil metagenome | isolation source: 80 cm soil or saprolite under grassland replicate 1 | place: USA:California | collected 2016-06-15 | reverse complement strand
TCGGATTCGACTTCCACGGGACCTGATAAAAATGTCCGTCCGAGGAGCGATACTGGTTAGAAAGTTCCGGCATCATGCGCTCGTGCAACACGTCAAAGAAATCCGGGTAGGCATCGAGCTGAACAAGTCCCTGGGCGTCGAGCAAGTCTTGCATCGCCCCCGGGAAAACATTGGCATAGATGTCTGGCGTTGTGCCACTGGCGATAGCAGCCAGTATGACTTCTTCCGACGACTGTCCGGAGGGAACAGGCTCAACTTTGATTTCAACTTCGGGGTGCCGCGCGTTCCACTCAACGGAAACCCTGTTGGCAAACTCAAGTTCCTGCGCATTGGTCGCACTCCAGTAGGTGATTGTGATGTGGCTGCCTGGGCCAACATTCCTCTCTGGGTGCCGAGACGCACAACTCACAATTACAAGAAGCAGCAAAACTAAAGCGCCACACTGTAGTGCCTGCGCATTCACAAGAGCGCCTCCCCTGTCGCCGGATCGAAAAGCCTGGCGCGTTCCATGTTGATGACTAATTCGATCATTTCGTCGCTCTTCACGCGGCTTCGTGGACTCAACCGAACGATGATCTCCTGTGCCCCGACCGAACAGGTGGCGAGCACCTCGCTGCCCAGAGGCTCCAGGAAATTCACTCGCGCCTGGATAACGTTGCTATAGTCTGCACCGTGGTATGACTGTCGCTCAGAAAAGTCTTCGGGCCGAAGGCCCATAACAATGGGAAGGCTCTCGTCCCTTACGACCTCGGATAACGCTGCTCTCTTTGCGCCGGGAAGTTTAACGTGTAGACCATCGCCTGTGAGAAACAGTTGGTCCTCGCGCTCAACCAACCCACAGTTGATAAAATTCATCGGCGGGCTGCCAATGAAGCTGGCAACAAACTGATTGGCGGGGTGATCATAGATTTCAAGTGGTGCCCCTATCTGTTGCACGATTCCATCCTTGAGCACGATTAACCGATCACCCATGCTCATCGCTTCAACTTGATCATGAGTGACATAAATCATCGTGGCTTCCAACCGCTTGTGCAGCTTGATCAACTCTGCGCGCATGGAGACTCTTAACTTGGCGTCCAAGTTACTAAGCGGTTCGTCGAAGAGAAAAAGTTTCGGTTGGCGCACAATGGCGCGGCCGACAGCCACGCGCTGGCGCTGACCGCCGGACAGCGCTTTGGGTCGTCGGTCCAGAAAACTGTTAAGATCCAGTATGTCCACCGCCCTGCGGACGCGGCCGTCTATCTCCGACTTGGGAAGCTTTCTCATCTTCAAGCCAAAGGCCATGTTTTCGTAAACGGTCATGTGTGGGTAAAGGGCGTAATTCTGGAAGACCATGGCGATGTCCCGATCTTTAGCCGGGACATTGTTGATTAGCCTGCCGCCAATGTAGATCTCTCCCTGAGAAACCGTTTCCAATCCGGCAATCATGCGCAGCAGCGTAGATTTTCCGCACCCTGATGGTCCAACAAGAATGACAAACTCGCCATCTTTTATATCAACGCTGGTAGGGGCGACCGCGCAAATGTTTCCCGAGTAAATCTTGGAAACGCCCTTGAGTTTAAGGTCTGCCAAGCTACCACTCCATTAAGGAACAAAGTCGATCGCGAAGCACTTCGGCTAACAGGTAGTGGGCCAGTTTGGTGTTAGCGGAGGCGCTTACAGAACCGAGCGCGGTAGCGCCGTATGCTGGAGTCTACTTTAGTGATAATTTTAGGCGTACAAGAGCACTTATTTACCGAAGTTGCTTTTAGGATCAGGCGCTACCGCGCTCGGTTCTGTAAATTAGCTACCTCACTGAATTCAAACTGACCCACTACCAGCTAACAGTATCTGTTGTTTAGAATCCATGATTTGACTTATGCTTGCGGGACCGAAGTCCTAAAGTCTCGATCTCTTGCGATTTGAAGTTTAGATTGCCGGGCAATGCAACGGCATCAAGGAGAAATATGAGTATGACAGAGAAACCAAAAGCCAGGAAACATTTCCTCTTTCTCATAACAATTCTATTACTAATTTCTTCGCCCTTAGCCTCATCCGAATCCGCGGCAGATAGGGCATCTGCGAGGCAACTTCGGGCGATCCAAAAATATATCAAACAAAGCTGGCATACCTTGACACGCTCGAGCGCACAGCTTGCCAAGGCCGCCCCGGATCCGAAGTTCAAGGTTCCAGCTGATGGGCGCTGGCCGGTTTATGTTCCGCGCCGGGAAAATATCAAGCGCATAGAAGAGACTTTACGCGGTCAAATGCTGGCCGCCGATTTTGCCCAAATTCAACTCCGACAATTGCCAGAAAATCCGATGGACATTAAAGAACACGGACTGCTTTATCTTCCCTATCCCTACGTTGTGCCGGGTGGGCGCTTTAACGAAATGTATGGTTGGGATAGCTATTTCACACAGGTTGGGCTTGTGCGTGATGACGAGATGGTATTGGCCAAAAACATGACTGACAATTTTCTTTACCAGATAGATCACTACGACAAGATACTCAACGCAAATCGGACTTATTATCTGTCGCGATCACAGCCTCCCTTTTTGACCCAGATGATCCTCAACGTCTACCGTAAGCAACATGATATTGAATGGCTGCGAAGCACTGTTCCGGCAATCGAGAGATACTACCGTTTCTGGACCGAAGAACCGCATCTCACCAAGCAAACAAATCTTTCACGCTATTATGACCTCGGTGATGGTCCGGCGCCGGAAGTTTTATCGGGGGAACGTGACGACAAAGGACGAGACCATTACGACCTTGTTAAAGATTATTACCGCACGCACGCTGTCAATGACTACGAGCTAAGTCAGTATTACGACAAAGAGAAGGACCAACTAACAGACCTTTTCTACAAAGGCGACCGCTCGATGCGTGAATCAGGCTTTGATCCCTCGAACCGATTTGGTCCCTTCAACATCGATATCATTCATTACGATCCGGTTTGTTTGAACTCCCTGCTCTACCTGATGGAGACGGATACCGGAGAGATACTAAGAATAATTGGCCGCGCCCGCGAGGCACGCGATTGGACGAAGCGCGCTGAGGAGCGGAAACAAAGGATCAATCGACTAATGTGGGATGAAAAGGACGGTCTTTACTACGATTATAATTTTGCTAAGAAGGAGCTGCGGCGGTATCCGTTCGTGACTACTTTCTATCCGCTTTGGGTTGGCGTTGCCGATCAAAGGCAGGCGGCGCGGATCGTGGCGAACCTTAAACTTTTTGAACGGCCCGGCGGACTGCTAACCAGCACTTACGTTAGTGGTAGTCAATGGGACGCTCCCTTTGCCTGGGCGCCCACGGAGATGATCGCCATCCAGGGATTGCGCCGCTATGGCTATACCAAAGAAGCCGACCGAATCACTGCGAATTTTCTCTCAATGATTCTAAAGGAGTTCATTCAGCACAATACGATTGTGGAGAAGTATGATGTTGAGCGACGCGAGTCGGAAGTCAGCGCGGGATTGAAGTTTGGCTACAAGTCTAACGAGATAGGCTTTGGCTGGACCAATGCAGCGTTTGTCGAGCTCTACGGCCAGTTGCCAATGGCCAAGAGGGTGAATGTCATGCGACTCGATGGGTTTAAAGTGCCGTAGGATCAGCTGTTGAATTGGAAATTACTTCAGAGTTTTGTTTAGTCTCTGAGCACCCTTTCGAATATTGCTGCTGAGTTCTATCATGCTCCGAAGGTCGTGGTTCGCCTTGACTGACACCTCCGCGTCAATTACGCCTGGAGTCTCGAAAATAGAACTCTTCACAAAGCTTTCGATTCGATTGCACAGGGTGTGGAGCGCGTCTCTGATTTGCGCATGGTCAAACTCGCTTGCGCTTTTTTGACTATTTTCATTTTCTTCAGAATCGGGAAGGGCCAGATTATTCTTTAGTCGGCTGGAGCGCTTCTTTATCTCCTCGGTAGCCGCTGAAATGAATTTGTAGTCAAGGGCGTTATTGGCGGAAGTAGCGCGTACTATGTCATTGCGAATAACTTGTATGCGCTCAAAGTCTTCTTTGACTTGTGCAATGACTGCTTGTACGTATCTCGGATTGGTAACCCTTACTGAGCGCGCCCCCAGCCTACGACGCAACGATTCACGTTCTCTTATCTCCCGCTGGTTAATCATGTCAGCCTCGCGGCGCTCCATTACCGGGGGCACGTATACAGGCTGGCCTTGTTGTTGAGCGACGGTTGTGATTGCCAATAGGCTCGTGAACGCAACCGGCAGCGCGATAAAAGCTACAACATCGTTGGTTACCTTTGTGACGTGCTTCTCCATAGGCAAAACCTCCGAACCAATACGTGTCAGTCTAGCGCAAATTTGGGATGTCGGAAGAAATAATTTAAGGAATGTAGTCAGGCAGATACCACAAGCAAAAATACGAGTGGCCGGTCTGGATAGATGAAGCCACCGACCGGCCACTCGCTTTTGAAAATACAATTTTCAGCTACAGGTTTTCTTAGAAGACGTACCTCGCACCGAACTGGAAATTCCGCATCTGCGCTCCCGAAGCCAGATTAAATATCTTTCCGGCTTCTGACGGATTACACTCGATACAGTCTCTGGGCTGGCCGAGGTTGACATGGTTGAATATGTTAAAGCCCTCCGCACGAAATTCCAGATCCGAGCCTTCGGTTACTCTAAACTTCTTGAATAGAGCGAGGTTGCTCTGCCAGAATCCAGGCCCACGCAGCGTGTTGCTACCAACGTTCCCGAACTGCCCTGCAGCTGCTTTGGCCCAAGGCGTTCCCGGTCCTATCCCGGTTATGAACCATTGATCGCGGCTCTGACTATCGGGATAAACGTCGCCGCTTGTTCGATCGGGCCGGCACGGTCCAGAGTTAACAGAGCAGTTCGTGCCTGATACCGACGGCGTGAAGGCCAGGCCGCTATAAATAACGGTATTCGAGGTGATCTGCCAGCCACCCACGAGGAGATTTGCTGCTTTGGATACGTTCCCGACATATTTCTTGCCGCGGCCAAATGGCAGCTCCCAGACCTCAGAGAACGAAAGTGCGTGCTTGCGGTCAAAGCTAGTTGGGCCGTAACCAATTGAGCGGTCGTGGATGAAGTAGTTATCACTGTAGTTTCTGGCCGCTGACAGGGTGTAGTGGGCCAGAATGATAAGTCCAGAGAAGCGTGTCTCGAACTTTGTTTGCAACGAGTTGTAACGATTATCTGCGTCGTTGCCGTAATAGGTGATGTTTTGAGTCCATCCGAAGCGACTGAAGAACGGTCTGCGTTGGGCTTCGGGTACTCCGAGCGCGCTAACGGGTTGATTGGCATTATAGGCCGGGCCATCGCCAGCGAACACGTGAGTTCCTTTGTTACCCACGTAACCTGCCTCCAGCGAGGTATTGCGTCCGAACTGGTGCTGAACGGTCACGTTCCAGGCATCAAGTGTTGGTAATCTCATCTTCGAAGGACGCGCCCGACCTTCTATACCCAGCGGTAAAGGTAGTCGACCGTTTGTAGGCACCGCCGGAAAGACCGGCGCGGGTGGTCCTGTAGCGAGGGTGAATACACGCTGGAAATCGTCGCTATCAAGGTTCTGGAATGCTAACACCGGAAGGTTCTGAGTTACGGCATGGCCAAAAATTGAGCCAAACACACCGATGTCGAAACTCCGCCCGTAGCCCGCGCGAATGACTGTCTTTTCCTTCCACTGGTAAGCTATACCAACACGAGGGGCAAATGCCGTGTAGGTGGGCTTCACATTAAACTGCTTGTTGACATCCCCGACACCACCCACCAGGAGTTCGCCGGTTTGAAGGCTCAGCAGACTTCCATCTCCGGGATTCTTGATTTTCTCAGGAAAGATCAATTCCCAGCGCAGGCCGTAGTTGAGTGTGAGCTTCGGGCTCGCTTTCCAAGTGTCCTCGCCGAAGAAGAACCAGCGGCGCTGGTACTCCTTTGCATCTGTACTTTGACTAACGTAACGCTCAAAGTTGGTCACGTCGCCGAGTAGCAGGGTAGCAATTCCCAAACCGCCGACGTGCGTACGATCCGGGTTAATAAAGGCCGTTCGGTCCTCATTGAAGTGTACTTGACCAGCTCGATGCGCATCCGAGGGCACGCGCAAGTTTTGGGCCCAACGGAGATCCGCTCCGAAGCGGTAGGTATGGTCAGACCTGAGCAGGGTCCAGTTGTTAACAAACTGAATTTGGTGTTCCTGTTCAATTAACGGGCAATTACATCCGTTGGGATCAAGGGCAAAACCTAGTTTGGTTCCCCCGGTGCCCTGTATATCGAAAAAGGGCATACCCGAAGAGGTTTCATCAAAATTCAGGCCTGGTATGCCAATATCGGTTGCGGGTGTGGTACCGAACCCTCCCGGTAGTACGTCGACCTTGTACTTGAAGTAGCCGAAGCGAAAGTCTGTTATTACCGTCGGGCTCACCACATAGTCAAAGCCTGCGGCCCATGACTGATTGCGGACCTTTGAGGTGCCGGCAAAGCGCGCGCCGCTTAAACCGGGGCCGCCAAGAAGGGTACCAAATGCACCTGGCTTCGTTCTTTGATACCTGGCAAAACTGTAGCGGGCAAAGAGGTGCAGGTTCTTGCTCGCATAGTGATCACCGCGAATATTGTACTGGTCGCCGTCGAAATTATCCGTGCCTGACGAACTGAAGTTATCATTTATTCCCGGCCCGTTTGGCGCCGGAAAGAGGTTTATTAGTTTTAGTCCCTGCTGCGATAAGCGATTAGCCGGAATAAGGTTACCGGCGAACGCTGTTCGCCCCTGACCGGTATTCGGATCACCAGTCTGTGGATCAAAAATCGGCCGCGGGTATGCACTCAGATCGAGAAAGCCTGCGGCATTCGGCTGTCGCGCAGCCAAAATTGGTACGGTCGTACGCACCGAAGCACCTTCCTTACTGCGCGTGCCCTGGTAATCACCGAAGATAAAGCTCTTATCTTTGATTATTTTCCAGCCGAATGAGCCCCCAAATTGACTCCAAAGGCTCTCCGGTAGAATTCTCGGTTGCCCGTTGTCCCTATTCCCCGGGATTAAGGGATCCGGCGTGCTCTGCGAAAATGGATCCCGAGCTTGAAAGATGTCGTTGCGACGGAACATAAAGGCAGAACCATGTGGCTCATTTGAACCCGAACGAGTTTGGGCAGTGACCACGCCAGCCGTGGCCATGCCAAATTCTGCGTCAAAGTTCTGAGTCGTTACTTTGGCCTCGCTGACACCCTCGAGTGTGGGGTTGATCACGATAATACCCAGAATCGGATCGCGGTTATCAGTACCATCGAGCTGATACGATGTTCCGCTGAAGTGTTGCCCGTTGACCATGGTTTGAGTTGAGCCTTGCGGGTTCTCGCTAGCGGCGTGTTGCCAAGCAAGCTTTTGCGTGCCTGGCGAAGCCAACAGAATTTCAGTAAAGTTGCGATTGAAGATGGGAAGCTCCTGAAGTTGCTTTCCGGTAAAACTAGTAGACACGTCCGCGCGGTCGGTTTTGAGAGTGATATCCAGAGTCTCCGCCGATATTGTCACGATCTCGCTCACAGCCCCCACTTCCAGAGCGACATCGGCAGTGGCTGCAACGTCAGCTCTTACCTCAACCTCCTGAACAGCGGCCTTATACCCCGGTTGCTCAACTTTGACCTGGTACTTACCAGGAATCAGCGATCTCACTTCGTAATTGCCAGATTCGTTCGTGGAGATCGTTTTGGAAATATTCTTGCTGAGGTCAGTAACGGTCACTGTCGCGCCCACTATTGTGGCGCTCTTCTGATCGGTAACCGTGCCCACGATGCTTCCGTAGACTGCTTGAGCACGAGCTTCGGAGGCGAGTCCACCGACCAGCAGCAGACCGACCAAAAATAAAAAGAATTTGTTTCTCAGCGAAGGAGTGAAGACCTGGCTGGCGAGTATTACGTTTTTCATGGGTTGTTCCTCATGTGCCGACGAAAAAGCCGAGATGCGTCTAGAGCTCTTGTTGGGCCAAGAGCGCAAGCTCCGCTAAGTAGGTCAAGTCGCTAGCAAATGTCAGTGCCATGCGACCTGGTGCTGTCTTGTCAGTTCGAGTTTAAGGACCTTCCTTTTGAAAGCCGGGGATACGCTACTTCAAAAGTGGTGTCTGACGGTTTGTTGCCTTAACAAACGAAGTTTTTAATACACTTTCATGGACGTGTCAATAGTTTTCTGGGGCTGTGGGAGAAATATTTAACTGAATGGACGGAGATGCAGCCAATACGACCAGGCCGGAGCGGCAAGTGACCTTGGGAACGCCTGCCTTTCAAGCGGCGAATCCAGCGGCAAACTTGCTCGCGAGCACGAGGCTAAGCGCCCTCTTAAAGTAGGTTTTTCTCCCAATGTCGAAGGCAAGATTCTCGCGGTAGGAAGTTCTCGGCGAACGCTTTGGTCGATGGCTTCGGTAAATGCACCTTCAACCAGCTCCCAGGCGCGCGCAATCTCTCCACTCACGACGACAGCTTCTGGATTGAAGCCAACAACCAGGTTTGAAATTCCCACTCCGAGGCAGAGCGCAGTATCGATTAGCGGACGTAATCTGCGGCGGCATACTGCACGCCACGATCGGAATGATGCATCAGCCACGGTTGAATAGTGCGCGTTTGCAAAGCCATGTCGTATCGAAAGTAGAGTTTGTTTATCTAAGGGGCCGTTTCGAAGTTTTCAGTGCACGTTTCCGGTGGCGAAGGCATCCAGGCTGCTGAGGCAGACGGCGACAAGAAGCGCCAGGAGATAAGCGGCTGCTCCCATCGAAAAGCTGTAAGTAAGACCATAGGTCATCGAAATAATCATTGAGACGGATGACCCGAAAACCGACGCCACGCCATTTGCCGCCCACGCCCACGCGACAAATTCATCACCGTTGCGCCCGATAGCCCGTAGAGCCGTCGGAAACGGAATCCCCATCAACAGACCTAGCGGCGTTATTAACACGACGGCCAACAATATTTTTGGCACCGTCTCCATGCCGAGCGTGAGGTTGATCAAAGGACGCAGCGCAACTGCGTAGAGAAAAAGCACTGCGCACAGAAGAGGAAAGACGCGCATTAGCGTGCTCGAAGCGTTCCACCTGCCCGCGATGAGGCTCCCGACCCCGCTCGCCAGTAGCATCGTGAACAGCACAACTGAGAGGGAGTACACTGGATAGCCCAGGAAGAGGTTGAAGCGCTGTAATAGCACCAGCTCAATTGTGATAAAGCCGAAGCCGAGACAGGAAAAGTAAAGGGTCCAAAGCACCGACCTTGAGCGCTGACGAATGATAGGGGTGTGAGATTGCGACCCCTGATGTTGTTTTCGCCACCTCTTGAGGCGCACAAGCGGCCACAACATCAGCGCGATGGTGCAGAGCGCCGACAGCATCAGCGAGGCGAGCAGAGCTTGCCCGCCCAAAGTCATGGTGCTACTGCCGGTCGGAGATGTAGCCAGTCCCAAACGTTGCGCCAACCACGCCGCGACGGGTACGCGGTCGAAAAAGAATGGCCTATCGTCGTATACAGCGGAGATGTCGTATGGGTAATCGGCGACGAACTGTGCGTAGCGTGAACCGAGCAATTCGTGAAACTCGTTCGGCGCGACGCCACGCTTGAGATCGTCCGGCGCGTAAGTGATGACGAAGTCCATCTCCGTGGCCCACGCTTTTAACCTCGCCAGTTCGTCCTCTGCGAATGGAGAGCGCTTAATCAGAACTGTGCAAAGCACCCCGCCGCCGTCACCCGGATCGTGCGTGCGAACGATGAAGATATGCTGCGACGGTTCAGAGACGTTTTGAAGCTTGAGTGCTTCCACGGTCAGAGTGACAATGCGCAGCGTTTCGGCAGGCGGATTAAAGAACCATCGCGAAAACGCAATCACGCCACCGGGGGAGAGGTGGCGCATATAATCCGCGAAGGCTTCGACCGTGTAAAGATTGCTCTCCGTAAGCGCGTAGGCTCCCGCTGTAGAAGCTGCCCACGTATCTAGCAGGCTCGCCTGAATGAGATCGTAGGGCTCACTTTCGTGACGTAGAAAGCTTCGCCCTTCGTCGTGCACAATTCGTACGCCCGGGTAGTTGTCGTAGAGCCCGCCCGTGAAGTCCTTAAACTGCCCTCTCATTAATTCTATTGTCAGCGGATTTATCTCGACTGCGGTCACTGGACCGCTTCTCATTTGCAGGGCGGTCAGTATGTCGCGTCCGCCACCCGCGCCGAGCACTAGCACCTTGCGGTAGCGGCGCATTGAGTAGGGAGCGGCAGTCACGTCATAGCGGAGATGCCGCAAGCGGCTCAGGTCGCCGTCGAAGCGCGTGACCTGTGTTGCCGCATTGGCGTCGTAGCGCAGGTACACTTCCGCGATCTGGAATGAGGGATCGAGCTTCCTGCTCAAACCGCGCGCTTCTGGCCGGTGCGGGTCTCGGAAATCTCGAGTCGCCTTGGATGCCTCTACCTCGACGCGAGAGAAAGAATTCCACTTCAAGGCGAGCATTGGGGGCTGCTGCGAGCCTTTTGTCACGCGAATTTCATAGAAGTTCCAGAACTGGTTGGCGATCGCCGTCAGGAAGAGCATGCCGCTGAGCAACATCGCAGCCGAAGACACTCGTGGCATGTGGCGCCATGAGAAGACGACTGCGGCGAATGCTGCAACGCCAGCGCCGACGAGCACCGCGGTGGGTGCGCCAAGCCAATTAGTCAATGGGATAAACAGCATGCACGCCAGCGCGGCGCCGAGCAGATCAAAGAAGTAGAGGCGGTTTGCCTGCTCGACCCTGTGCTTCAAAATTAGGGCGACCACCAGTCCGCCAGCCAGGAAGGGTACAACACAGAAGAGATAGATCAATCCAAAGCGCAGCAAGTTAACCTTAGTCAGCATCAGCGAAACCGGCAGCCGGAAAGCCACGCCCACGGCGATCACAGTTGACGCGGCAAAGAGCATCGCGGCGAAGCATAGAACAGCCTCGACTTTGCCCGCGAATCGTTTCTGCAACAGGTTGATGAGCAGCCCGCTCGCGCCGAAGCCAAGCATCGCCAGCGAGACCGCCATGAACGAAAGGTGGTAATACAACGTCACCGAGAAGATGCGTGTCAGGAGCAACTCAACCAGCAGAACGGCGAAGCTCATCAGGAAGATGCCGGAGTCGAAACGTGTCAAACGCAATACGCGCATACAAGACTTCGGAGCGATGTTTTGACTTAGTAAATGCCTGTGATGTTCAGAGTTCGGATTGCGTCCGCGGATATTAACATTCCCAGGAGCGTGGGACTAGATTAGTCGGCGGACTGTCCCGATTTCAAGAAACGTAATCAATCAACCTCGCAAGACAGCCGCCAGTTTCAACTGGGCTTCAAGTTTATTTTCCAGCAATACTGATGGGAAATGTCAGGGACAACCCGCATCCGACGCGGTTGGCGCTGAGGTTGAACTTTCGAATCTGACTTGCTTCGGTGTGTGCGCAACATAGTGGCCATGTAGCGCTGTAGGCATGAATTGTTCCAGCATGCACGACAGTCTTTCGAGGGGAGAGTGGGAGTTTCGACCCCATGGTCAATCAAAGACCTAAGTCCTTGGTTTCGGGGACTTGGCAAAGGCGAGAATTAACCGAGATTTTCGCATTCTCTACCGTTATTTGCCGTCCGCTGCCTTTCGCACACCTTCTGTGCTGGCTATTCTGGACACAAATTAGCGACGTGGTTAATCGATTAGAAAGAGGTAAGTCTGTGTAAATTATTGAGGATTAAGAGGAAGTTGGTAGCGGGGGTCGGACTCGAACCGACGGCCTTGGAGTTATGAATCACCATCCCGGCAAAAACTTAAGTCTTTGCTTTTGATATGGTTGCAGCCACCAAGAATTTTCGAGCATTTCCTATCCTTTCCTTTTTTTCCGATTCTTTACCCGTTGCATGCTGTCAATTCTGGACACAAATTGGACACTAAGAAATCCGTCGCGCGCGCCCGCGCTTGTCCAAGTTGACTGGCGAAACTTCGCTTCGCAAATTCCTTACTTTCGCTACTATAAAGTACCTCTTGAATTAGACAAGACATTCTGCAATCGCAAGAAGGGTTCTTACGAAATGCTAACGGCTCGATTCGCTGATTTTGTTGTGTAAGTAGCTTCAACAGCAGCCCGCACCAACTCCGCAACACTCCAGGCTTGAGCTACACAACCCCTCGATGTATGTGGCGGATCGCCGTCGAAGATTTCTGAGACTTGCCCCAGACACGCTTCCCTTAAATGGTCATCAAAGTTCTTAAGCCATTCAGTGGCGAACTTACGCCCAGCTCTCTCACCAAATGTTTTTGTATATGCTGTGATGTATGAACCCATCAACCACGGCCATACTGTGCCCTGATGATATGAGCCGTCGCGACTTCGCGGGTCGCCTTCGTAACGACCGATGTAACGAGGATCGTTCGGCGAGAGAGTGCGGAGACCGCGTGGTGTTAGCAGCTCTCGCTCAACTACACGCAGAACGGTGGTTGCTCGATCTTTGGACAGCATTGAATTGGTCAGGCTGATCGCGATCACTTGATTCGGTCTGATCGAAGCGTCGCGGCCGTCACCGTTCACGACGTCAAAAAGACAGCCGGCTTCTTCATTCCAAAAGACTTGATTAAAGGAGGCGCGCGCTTTGTCAGCCATTGCGGCATACCGCTTCTTCGCCTTTGAGTCTTTGAACTTCGCGGCGAGCTGTTCCATCAGGCGCAAAGCGTTGTACCAAAGTGCTTGAATCTCGACGGGTTTACCATGTCGCGGGGTGACTACCCAATCGCCAACTTTGGCGTCCATCCAGGTGAGTTGCACGCCCGGCTCGCCTGAGTAAAGAAGCCCGTCATCATCAGCATGAATTTGATAACGAGTACCCTTGACGTGCCAGTCGATGATGTCAGTCAACACCGCATAGATGTTGGCGCGCACGAACTCGAAGTCATTCGTGTACTGCAAAAGCGAGCGCACCGCTTCAAAAAACCAGAGCGTTGCATCGACCGTGTTGTATTCAGGAGTCTCGCCAGCATCCGGAAAACGGTTCGGTAACATTCCCTGATCGACGTGCGACGCAAACTCAGCCAGGATGCTCTTCGCAATTTCGGCGTGGCCAGTCGCCAGTGTCAAACCCGGCAGGGCAATCATCGTATCGCGGCCCCAATCAGCGAACCAGTGATAGCCGGCGATAACAGTTTTGCAGCGTTCGCGCGCAACGATGAACTGATCGGCGCCGGCCGCGAGCGTACCGGCTAGCTGATCGGCCTGGAGTTTTCCACCTAATGAATTTCTGCGCTCTATCTCGGCTTTGCCGTAAGCGTCTGCGTTACCGACAGCGCACCGCTCAGTTGAGGCGATAATGCTGACCTGCGGACTCTTAGTCAGATCAAAAGTAAAGGCGCATGGACTGAAGAGATCTTCGGCGAAGTCGAGACCGCGTTCCTGCTCGACTGCATATTGAAAGTTACGATACCAAAAACCGTTCGTGTCGATCTGGGCGGCATCGTGCGCAAAATGCAACGCAGGCAGATCGCTGTAAGGCTTGACCGAAACCACTCCGTCTTCAGTTTCCACGTTTGAATTCAGCGCGCCATTTTCATGTGTTGTGCTGTGATAATCGCGAAAGGCGATCAGCGGACGGACCTCTAGAACGATCCGGACAGCAGGCCGATCGACAGAGAGGGCGCCTATTTTGTATTGCACAACAGTCGTGTTCTCTCCCTGCACCATGAACACACGCTTTTCCAAGCGCACTCCTTCAACGTCGTAGGTGAAAGCTGGGAAGGGATCGAGACGGAAGCCGGTTTGATACCTGAAGCCCTCCGGATGAACGACGCCCGGATACTGATTAGCTGATAGTTCGTAGCGCCGACCATCAATAATGAGTGTCTCTTCGAGCTTCGAAAGCAAGACTAGTCGCCCAACTGGCGGCTTTGTCGCGGCGGTCAGCAGGCCGTGATAGCGGCGTGTGTTCAGTCCGGTGATCGTCGAGGACGAAAACCCGCCGATGCCGTTAGTCTCTAGCCATTCGCGCGACAGTGCCGTTTCGAGATTCCGGCAACTCTCCTGATCTATTTCAATCATTGCTACCTTCTTTCTGAGAACGCAGCTAAGCTGCACGACTTTCAGAATCATCCGCTGCGGCTTCGATCAGTACTGGCCTCTCAGCTCGCATAGTCACATCCATGAACTGCACGAGGTCCTTCGAAAACAAGAGATCCAGAAACCAATCGAGCGCGACCCGCACTTTCTTTTCGAAGCGCGGGAGCTTGCTCAGATAAATCGTTCGCCATAGCCACCAAGCTATGAAGCCGGAAAAATTCACACCCATGATGCGAGCCACACCTGTTCGTTTGCCGATCGAAGCCAGCGCACCGATTGTCTTAAATTCGAACCGTCGCCGTCGGCCACCATTGATGGCCGCAACGACGTTCTCAGCCACGACCTTCCCCTGACGTATCGCGTGTTGCGCGGTCGGCGGACAAGATTTGCCCGTGGTCGGATCGGGCACGGCAGCGCAATCGCCGAGCGCCCAAACTCCGGGACAATCTGTGACTTCAAGAAATTCATTTGTGACCAACCGACCGCGTTCCTTGGAACAATTCAACATGTCGAGCAGTGGGTTCGGAGAAACACCGGCCGTCCAAACCAGCATGTTGGTCTTAAGCGAAGTCCCATCACTCAGGTTGACTTCATCATTCGAGACACTCTTGACTGCCGTGTTCATGAGAAACTGCACCCCGCGACCGGCAAGCTTTTTGAAGGCATAGGCGCCAAGTTGCGGACCCAGTTCCGGCAAGATCGCATCGGTTGCTTCGATCAAAACGATTCGCAGGTCTTTTTCGGAGAGCTTCGGATAGAACTCAATCGCCTCGCGGACAAAATCATTCACAGAAGCTATCGTTTCGACGCCCGCAAACCCGCCGCCCGCCACCACCACGGTTAATAGCCGCGAACGATCTTCGCAGGCACATTCAAAGTCTGCTTCCTCGAGGTTCTTGATCAGACGGCTGCGCAAACGAATCGCATCGCTCAGCGATTTCATTGTCAGTGCGTTTTCGGCCAGGCCCGGCAAATTGTAGAAGTTCGTAACCGAACCAAGCGCCAGGACCAAATAGTCATAGGACAATCCGTGATCGTGATTGTCATCGGCATGAGCAACGATCACGCGACGTTCCTTTAGGTCGATTCTCTTGATGTCGCCATTGAAAAAATGTGTGCGGCGCAACAGCTTGCGCACCGGATTGACGATGTGCGTCAAGTCCAGATCGCCAGCCGCTACTTCATGCAACATCGGCGTAAACAGAAAGAAGTTCTCGCGATTGACGAGCGTGAGTTCAACATCAGAGTCGCGGCGAAGCTTCTTCTCAAGATGCAGAGCTGTATAGAGGCCGCCGAAGCCGCTTCCGAGAATCAGGATTCTCTTAGGTAGTTTTGAATTGCTAGCCATTAGGTCAGCTCCGCAACTTCACAGAAGACTTTGATAGCGCCGTTCGGATTCGTAAGCTTCGCGAACAACTCGTGATAGTTCTCCAGGCCTTTGACTGGATGCGTCAGTAGCCGCGACAGCCAACCGGGATATTCGGCTTCGGCCTGCGCCAAGTCCTTGACACCCATCTCGAAGTATTCCCGATTCGCGTTGACCGTGCCGACCATTACCTTGTTGCCGAGCACGAATTCCAGATTGATCTTGTCCGCCGGCACTTCGATCGTGCGATCGCCGCCTGTGACACTGGACAACACCAGCACTCCGTTTTTGCCGAGCGCTTGCATGCTGTCGAACACGACTGGTGAAAAACCGGTCGCTTCGAAAATGATGTCGAACGGCCCATACTTCTTTGCGCCTTCGAGGATTGAAAGCTCGTCGGTCGATTGGTAAGTAGCACCAATCGCTTCGATTAAGTCGGAATTCAAATAAGGCTTCGGAGTCTTGCCGAAGGTCGTCACCTGCAAACCCTTGAGGCGAAGCACCATGGTCGCCAGCAGACCAATCGTCCCAGCTCCCATGACCGCAGCGCGCTTCGGCTTCCAAACCCGAAGACGACGCTGAATTTCGTAGGCCTGAGCGATGCCCTTCTCAACGACGGTCGTCGGTTCGAGCAGTACGCCGACTTCCTTAAGGCCTTGGGGAATCTTGACGATAAATTCAGCATCATCGACGTAGTATTGACTCATGTAGCCATGGCGCAGATTGATGCCGCGCTCAAAGTACGTATCATCCGTCGTCATGTCGTTGGTGCCGATCAGGTCGTAGATGCTTGAACCCGGCCGGCGCACCGTCGCGACGACATAATCGCCGGGCCTTACTTCCGTCACGTTCGGACCGACAGCTTCAACCTGGCCAAATCCTTCATGACCGATCACCAGAAAATCGTAGCCCTCCGGCGCTTGGCCATATTCGCCGGCATTGATCTCCTTGTCCGTGCCATCGACGCCAACACGCAACACACGCACCAGCACGCCGCGACCATTCGGAATGTCAGTCACCTTTGGCGCCGGTAATTCGGTTAGATGAACTGTGTTTGGTATTCCCGGTTTGACTGCAATTGCTTTCATGATTGCTCCTCGAACTTGGCTTCAGGTCTTCGATTTTCAACTTGCCGACATCGCCATTTCTGCTTGAACTCCAATTTGCGCCAGTGCCGCCAGTACGCGCGCTGGCTCGCCAAGATCACTCCAGCCAACATCGCCAACTCTCATTACTGTGAGATCCTCGGACCGCGCAGCCAACACTTCATGAGAGAAATTGCTCTCTTGAATTTCCGAATACAGTTCATGCAGCGCTTTCCGCTCAGCTAGAGTTTCAAACGTAGGCATGATCGAGGCGAACTGTGAGACCATCTCGGGTAAAGCTGTACGCGTCATTTTCAGTAACGCGTCGACCCGGCCGACCATCACAAAGCTGTTCCACAAACAACCTTGGCCCATCAGAGAGCGCGCCACGTTTGCGTCTGGCTTTTCCCAAAAACGACTCACGCGAGTAATTGAGCGGGGCCAATTGCCGAGAATCGATCGCTGCGGCTCGATCCATCCGTATTCAGTTTCAGGGCTACTCGGCGTAATGCCCAGCAGAGTTACCGTCTCAGGTTGTAACTCGATGGCGTCCAAAGCCAGGTCGACATGCGACATGAATTCCTCGTCATCAGCAAAGTAGTGATCGGAAGGAAACAATGCGACGATGGCTTTCGGCGACTTAGCTGCCACGCGCATCAACGCGTAAAGAATTGCCGGTGCTGTTCCTTTGTTTGCAGGCTGCTCAAGCAGAAGATTTTGCGAAACACTCTGAGTCAAAGATTGATAAAAGCGTCGATGCTTTTCGGTAACGACAAACAAGGTGCGGCCTGGCGAGACCGACAACGCAACGCGAGAGCGAGTCTGATCGAGCAGCGTGCTGCCGCCGATGACAGGAACAAATTGCTTAGGCCGATCGTCGCCGGTAATGGTGCGCGTCATTGATTGCAGACGCGTGCCGTCGCCGCCGGCCAGGATGACTGCCCAGCGTTCGCTCCGGTGCAGCCCGCTCGCAGGTAAATGATTCGAAGGCTTTTTCGAAAATCGTTGCTGGAGTGACATCGGGTTCATGATTGTTGGTCCTTGTCTGGATTGGCCGAACAATCATGAGTCGGATTGAGAAGGTATTCCTTACAAGCGCCGGATGGTTTTTGAAGGGTACACGGGCAAGATTGGTGCAGCCCCCTCTAACGAGGTTTTATTCCCCGCTCTGTTGAAGCAGCTTCGCAACCAGTCCCGTCCAACCAGTCTGATGGCTGGCTCCCACGCCTGAGCCATTGTCGCCGTGAAAGTACTCATGGAACGGAACCAGGTCGCGCCAGTTGGGATCAGTCTGAAACTTTTCCGTAGCGCCAAACACAGGCCGTCGCTGGTTACTATCGCGCAGGAAGATTCGCGAAAGTCGTTTCGAGATTTCGCC
>WNFZ01007785.1_pt1 | contig 17859 bp, 19 predicted proteins | sample 5400081 | NCBI WGS metagenome assembly WNFZ01 (sample SAMN13153365, study PRJNA577476) | soil metagenome | isolation source: 80 cm soil or saprolite under grassland replicate 1 | place: USA:California | collected 2016-06-15 | reverse complement strand
CTGAAAGACATCGCTTTCCAGAATATCGCGCAATGCGACTAATGTCATTTCATCATTGGGCACTTCAATGCCCACATAGCTATGTCCCGGCACCGGCGCCTGGATGCGAATACGAGGCGCAGCCAGCGCGAGCGCCAGATCATCCGCAAGGGAGGAAATCTTGTTGACGCGTACTTTTGTGCGTCCGGTCCTCGTCTCGACGAAGAGCGGTTCCACACCGAATTGCGTGATCGTGGGTCCACGGTTGATCTCCACGACTTGCACGGGAGCGCCAAACGCAGCCAGCGTTTCCGCGATTAATTTGCCGCGTTGTTGAATAAATTCTTCATTGACAGAGGGTGCCGTACCGGAATCAAGAATCTTCTTGATATCGGGCAACTGCCATTGAATTACAGTCTCCGAAGGTTTAACAGTAGTCACTGGTTTGCCGGGAATAATTTCCTTTACTCCCACTGGCTCTGGACGATTCAAGGGTGTAAATCCATTCGAAGCCACTTCAGCATTTTCGGGAGAAAAAACCTGTTTGGTTCGCGTTCTGCGGCTTGCGATTAGTTCACGGATTTTTGTGAGGAGAGGCGCAAACCACTTGAACATGCCAATATATCCACCGCCAGCACCGTCAAGCGCGGCGCGGTCTGCCATTTCTGGTGTGGCAATGATCGTATGTAAGATTGCAAGCAACCACAGGAAAAACAGAATGAGTCCAGTTGCGCGTTCCAGCGAAAGCGGAGGTAACTTTTCGATGCGACGAAGGATGAGCCATGCTCCCATCATAATTAAGCCGATGGGCAACACATAAATTCCCCAGCCAAACAACTGACCTAGGAGACGCAAGGCGCTTCCTGTCAACGCGCTGCGTTGGGAAGAAATCAGGATGAGTCCGGTGAGTACGCCGACCACAGCCATGATCGCACCGACAACGTCGAGCTTGCGTTCATCGGTGAGGGCATCCCACCAGCTAACAGAAACAGGTGTCGGCGGAGCGGGAGCCGCAGCTTTCTTCTTCGGAGGAGGCGCGGCTTTATCTTTTCCCGCGCGTACAGGAGTGGCAACTTTGCCCGCAGGCTTTCCGCTCGATTTTGGTGTAGGAGTCTTAAGAGGCATGGTTAGATGTCGTTGCGAGACGCCGTTCGTTGGCGGCGTGGCAATCTCCTATTAAGCGGAGATTGCTTCGGGCTATTGCCCTCGCAATGACACTAAAAAATTATAGCACAAATGGTCTGTTTTTCTTTTGCCGCTCGTTTGATATGTTAATAAACTTTTCCGAGCAAATGACAAGCAAAAACCAATTTCTGATTTGGATATTTATGCGACACTCCGTAGGGTAAAATAACGAACAATACAGCACTTATTCGCCACACCTGCCTGATTTGCTAAGCGAATCAGGGCGGTGCCGGGGGAGAGCACAGAGTATTTGAGTTTTCTCTGTGCTCTTATTATCACCGCTAGGGGTTGTGGCAGATTATTTACTTAAGGACTTAACTTTGTTCGAAATACTTTTCCTCGGAACGTCCGCTTCTGCCCCATCCGCCAAGCGCGGGCTCTCAGCCCAAATTATTAAACATAATGAATATCGCTTTTTGGTGGATTGCGGTGAAGGCACACAGCGTCAGATTTTGCAATCGGGTACGGGATTTAAAAATTTAACGAATATCCTGCTCACGCACGGACATCTCGACCATATTCTTGGGCTTGGCGGTTTGCTCAGCACGTTTCTACGTTGGGAGGCAATTGACAAGCTTGATATTTTCGGGGGACGCTCCACCTTAGACCGGGTTCATGATTTGATCTATGGCGTTGTGCTGCGCGGCAATCAGGCGCCCATGCCACTGCAATTAAATGAGATCAAGCCCGGCACATTTTTTGAGGCGGACGATTTTACCATTACCGCATTTTCCGTCACCCATCGTGGACCGGACTGTCTGGGATATGTTTTCGAGGGAAAAGCCCGCCATCCATTTTTAGCTGAAAAGGCGGATGAACTCGGCGTTCCGTTCGGACCCGAACGCCGTGACCTGGTCGCGGGTAAGGAGATCACTTTGCCCGACGGCAGGCCTGTTAAACCGGAGGATGTGCTCGGTCCGCTGCAAAAGGGCGTGAAAGTTGTCATTACAGGTGATGCTGGTAAGACGGATAATATTTTCGAATACTGCAAAGATGCAGATGCGCTGGTGATCGAATCTACCTTTTTAGATGAAGAGGCGGAAATGGCGCGCGAGTTCTCGCATCTGACGGCGCGTCAAGCCGCGGAGCTGGCTGTGAAGGCGAACGTCAAGAAGCTGATCATCACCCACATCTCACGCCGTTATCGTGAAAAGGATGTATTGAAGGAAGCACAGGCAATTTTCCCGAATTCAGTTGTCGCACGCGACTTTGATTCGTTTCAGATCAAACGGGAAGAATAATCGAATGTCATTGCGAGGGCAACGCCCGAAGCAATCTCCGTTTAAATGGTTAAAACCACCAGATAGGGTTTTCTAGCTTAAGAGGAGATTGCTTCGCCAACGAACGGCTTGCAATGACATTAAATTGATTCGCTTGTCATAATGAATAGCGGGTTCATCTCAAAACTCTCAAACTTCGGGCGCAGACGGTCTGTGTTGTAGAAGCGCTCCACATTGACAGTTTTCTTTCTACTGGTGACAATATCCACGGGAATATTATCGTAACGTCCGTTTTTGAGGACGACCAATCTCCCATGGACTCGCTTGAGGATCAAGTCGAGGGCAAGGTTGCCATACGCCATCGGGACGATCGAATCAATCGCGTCCGGGTCACCGCAACGAACGAGGTATCCAAGCTTTTGATTGACCGTATCCACGGAGCGTCCATTGTTATATTTGGCCGTATAGTCCTTGAGATTTTCCGATACCAGGTCGCCGATGCCGCCCAGCTTGGCATGACCAAATGCGTCGGTGGTCTTGTCCTTGAACACCATTTCTCCGCCCTCGAACATCGCCCCTTCCGAAACGATTACGACCGAATAATGGCTTGGGTTCAATTTCCGGTCCGACATGAGCAGTTCGGCAAGGTGCTCAATATTAAACTTGAATTCCGGAATGACGCAGCGATGTGAGGCACCTGCCATCGTGGGGAGCATGGCCGTGAACCCGGCATAGCGTCCAAACACTTCCAGGATCATCAGACGTTCATGTGAACCTGCCACAGTGCGGAGACTGTTCGCCATTTCAATGGTTCGCGTAACGCACGTGCTAAAACCAATGCAATAATCCGTACCAGGGACATCGTTATCCATCGTCTTTGGGATGGCGACGACTTTCACGCCCTCCTGATACATGCGGACGCCGTAACTCAAAGTGTCATCGCCGCCGATTGGGATCATCGTGTCAATGCCGAGGAAATCAAGATTTTTTAATACTTCCTCGGTGACATCGTTGACATCTTTGTTGTACTTATCTGCTAAATGTGCCGGGATACGATCCAGTTTTACTTTGCCTGGATTCGTGCGGGATGTATGGAGGAATGTGCCTCCTGTACGGCCTGCCTTGTTGACGGTCTCCTCAGTCAATATCTGGTAGTTGTTGCTGTTATCCGCATCCTTCTCGCGGACCATATCAACGAGTCCAGCCCAGCCGCGTCGAATGCCAATAACCTGATAGCCTTCACGCGTTGCGCGAATGGTAACCGCCCGAATCGCAGGGTTGAGACCAGGAACATCACCACCGCCCGTCAATATGCCGATGACACCTTTTTTTACAGAGCTCATAATAGCTGCCTCCATAGATGATTATTCAATGTTGCACTTTTTATTGTACAACTTTCCACGAAATAGAGTGACACTTAACTTAAGGTACAATTTCGGGCTATATTATTAAATGGATTGGATTAAGTTTTTATGAATGCAAAACCATATACGATCGGCGTGCTCACCTCAGGCGGAGATGCACCAGGAATGAATGCAGCCATCCGTGCAGTGGTTCGCACGGCGATGGCAAACAACGTCCAAGTGTTGGGCGTACTTAATGGATATGAAGGTCTGTTGAATGGCGAGTTTAGACCGATGGGTGCACGTGATGTCGGTGGGATTCTCCAACGTGGAGGAACGATCCTGCAAACGCGCCGAAGTGAACGATTCAAAGAGTCCAAAGGTCAGCGCGAAGCGATCCGCCGAATGAACGAAGCGCAAATGGATGCGTTGGTGGTGATCGGCGGCGATGGTTCGTTGAACGGCGCACATGTACTGGCAAAGCAGGGAATCAAAGTCATCGGCGTGCCTGCCAGCATTGACAATGATATCTGGGGCAGTGACATGGCGATCGGTGTGGATACAGCGCTCAATACCATTATGGAAGCCGTGGATAAATTGCGCGATACCGCCTCCTCTCACAGCCGCGCCTTTGTCGTCGAAACAATGGGACGCAACTCTGGCTATCTGGCAGTCATGGCGGCGATTGTGTGCGGCGCGGAAATTGTGTTGATGCCTGAAGTGCAAAGCACAGTGGATGAAATTGCCGCGTCCGTGGAAGAATCCTATCGTCGTGGAAAAACACATGCAATCATCATGGTCGCAGAAGGAGCCAACATTCGTGCGACGGATCTGGCGCGCATCATTGACGAAATGGATGTGGGATTCAAAACCCGCGTCACGATCCTTGGTCACATTCAGCGCGGCGGACATCCCACCGGGTTCGACAGGTTATTGGCTGCGCGCATGGGAACCAAAGCCGTGGAGCTATTGCTTGAAGGACAAACCGATGTCATGGTGGGACTGAAAGGAATGGGGCTCGCGCCGATCCCATTGGATGAGGTCACAAGTCATGCAGGACCTTCCGCATTGACATATTACGAAATGGCGAAGATGTTGGCGAGATGAATAGGGTGTCAGGTGCGAGGTTTCAGGTATCAGGTTTACTTACTAAGTGAACGTTTGAATCCGCCAATTAGAGCTTTTGTCTTCCGGGCTTGTTCGTAATGCTCTTTAAGTTGTGGTTCTGAAATATACGCTAGATCAAACGCGGTATAAAGCAGAGACTGAACTTCTACAGTTGATCTTCTTGCAATTCCCAAAAAACGAGCGAATTCTACTTTGGATTCGCAATCGAAACCCTCTGCAATATTAGCCATGGCTGATACAGATGCACGTTGAATCTGATCGCGATGTCCGAAGTCTTTTGAGAAAGTGCCTATGTTGGTGAGCTTATAAACCATCTTCACCAGTTAACGTGCTTCCCGCCAGGCTTGTATATCTTCAAAGCGTGAAATCATAGCCATGGCTTTCTCCTTATGAATTAAAAAATCAAGTGTCATGTGAACCTTACACATGACACTTGATACCTGACACCTTAATTAAATCATCGTTGGTTCTTCGTACACCCCAAACACTTCTTTCATCACTTGGATGATCTCGCCGAGCGTTGCATACGCGTGGACACATTGCATTAGGAATGGCATTGTGTTTTCAGTTCCTTGCATAGCAATGCGGAGTTGATCGAGTGTTTGAGCGACGCGTCCGTTATCGCGGGTGCGGCGTAATTCTTCGAGACGCTTCACCTGTCGCTCATAACCCTTTGGATCCATTTCAAGGATGGGGATCGTAAGTGGTTTCTTTTCTGCGTATGCATTAACGCCAACGATCTTACGGATGCCCATATCGATCTCACGCTGATAGCGATATGCCGCGTCGGCGATCTCGCTTTGGAAAAATCCCTTTTCGATAGCTGGGATTACACCACCTATTTCTTCTACACGGCGGAAATAATCATATGCCTGGCCTTCGATCCGATCCGTCTGCGCTTCGATGAAGAAACTGCCGCCCAGCGGATCAACCGTATTGGTCACGCCCGATTCTTCGGCGATGATCTGCTGTGTGCGCAGGGCAATTGTCACTGCATGTTGGGATGGAAGCGCAAGCGCCTCATCGAGTGAGTTTGTATGCAAAGATTGTGTTCCGCCCAATACGGCAGCGAGGGCTTGTAAGGCAACACGAACAATATTGTTTTCGGGTTGCTGCGCAGTGAGACTCACTCCCGCGGTCTGCGTGTGGAAGCGCAATAGCCATGAGCGCGGATTCTTTGCTTTGAATGTTTCCTTCATCTCACGCGCCCAAATACGACGGGCGGCGCGATACTTGGCAATCTCTTCGAAGAAGTCATTATGCGCATTGAAGAAGAAGGAAAGACGCGGCGCGAATTCATCCACATCCATGCCGCGCGCAATGCCCCAGCGGACATACTCAAGTCCATCACCGAGAGTGAATGCCAATTCCTGTGCAGCAGTGGAGCCCGCTTCTCGGATGTGGTATCCGCTGATCGAGATCGTATTCCACTGCGGAACTTTCTGCGAGCCGAACTCCATCGTATCAACGACTAATCTCATCGAAGGTTCCGGCGGGAAGATGTATTCCTTTTGCGCGATGAATTCCTTGAGAATATCGTTTTGGATCGTGCCACGCAATTGATCGAGACGCACACCTTTATTCTCTGCGGCGGCAATATACATCGCCCAGATAATTGCGGCAGGTGAGTTGATGGTCATGCTCGTGGATACTTTATCCAGCGGAATACCATCCAGCAAAATTTCCATGTCTTTCAACGAAGAGACAGCGACACCACACTTGCCGAATTCACCTAATGCTTCGGGTTGGTCGGTGTCATAGCCCATTAAGGTTGCAAGATCGAAAGCGATGGATAAACCTGTCTGTCCCTGATCCAATAAATATTTGAAGCGCGCGTTCGTCTCCTCGGCGGTGCCGAAACCGGCGAACATGCGCATGGTCCAGAGTTTGGAGCGGTGAAGCGTCGGGTGGACTCCGCGCGTGAAGGGGTACTCACCCGGAAGTCCAAGAGAGGCAGCGTAGTCATCATCCGCAACATCCAGCGGAGTGTAGAGACGGTTGATCGGTTCGGAGGAGGTTGTGATGAATTCGTCAGCGCGTTCAGGCAGGGATGTTAAGGCTTTTTGTAATGATGTCTCTTCCCACTTTTTAAGTGAATCATTTAACTCATTAAGCTTATTTTTATCGTACATAACTCTCTCCTTTGGCAAAGGTAATTGCATTATACTTGACTGGTATACTTATTCAGGTGAAGGTAACTTATGCCCCGTTTTGAAATTGATGTAGATCCCTGCGATCATATTACCGCTGATGCCATCGGCAAGCCAGGTCAGCGAGTGTTTTACCTGCAAGCATATCAAGACCAGCGCACGATCACGGTCATCATCGAAAAAGCGCAACTGCAATCCATGGCGATTGGCATCGAACAATTCCTTTCACAGGTCGGCGAACAAAACCCGGAACTCTCGGAAGCCTCTCGTTTTCACGAAGGAACTGCTGACCGAAGAGGAAGATCCTGAGACCGCGGCAGTGGTCCGCTTTTGGGCCTCGCGCACGCAGGTGCGGATGTTGGCGCGCTGGGGCGTGGAAGTTGCTGCACGCGGACGTCCCGTCTGCCCGCAGTGTGGTCAACCCATAGAGCCCGAAGGTCATTTCTGCCCAAAGAAGAATGGGTATAAGCATTAGCCAAATTTGACTCAAAGCCTTGCGGGAAACCTTGCAAGGCTTCTCCTTTTTAATAACATTCATACAAACTTTGTATCACACCTGTTTTCTCAAGTCGTTGAACAAACAAAAGACATTTGCATAACAGACAGTTGTAGATTTAGAATTTGGAATAAATCAACCAAACATGATAACGGAACAGTTAAGAACTGCCCTGCAATGCGGTGAATATGAGCTCAAGGGACAGTTCGTCTTAGGCTCAAATTACACATTTCTCGTCAACGTTTATCACGATGGCGGGACATATCCTGCTGTCTACAAACCGAGTCGCGGCGAGCAACCTCTTTGGGACTTTCCTGAAAATACACTCGCCTTGCGCGAGGTCGCCGCGTATCTTGTCAGCGAGGCGCTTGGCTTTCACATTGTGCCGTTTACAACGTTACGTAGCGATGGTCCACATGGCGTGGGTTCGCTGCAGGAATTCATCGAATACGATCCCAATTATCATTACTTCAGCTTCAGCAGTGACGATAAGCAGCTTCTCCGTCCGCTTGCATTGTTTGATCTCCTCATCAACAATGCCGACCGCAAAGGTGGACACATCTTTTTTGAAAACGAGACGCATAAACTCTACGCTATCGATCATGGGATTTGCTTCCACGAAGAAGACAAGCTGCGGACCATACTGTGGGATTTTGCCGGGCAGAAGATTCCATTGGATTTGCTGGAACGCCTGCGCTTCGCGATCAGCCCAAGCCTGCTCACTGACCTGGAACCGTATCTCAGCCCGAACGAAATCTCCGCTCTCTGCGCTCGTGCGGAAGCCATTGCTAAGAAAGGCGTGTTCCCTCGTCAGCCACGAGATCGCCGCGCCATGCCTTGGCCACCGTTGTAGAATCAAAAAGAACCGTAGGCGGTGTGACGAGCAGCAACAGAATCACGCCGAATAACCGCAAATAACTGAGGGGAAAAATATTGAAACCAGGTAGCACAAAAATACTTACAACGCCGAATCCCACTTGCATCGGCTTGACATGACCTTGAAGAGCAATTGCCCATAGGGCCAGTGGAAGGGCGATCACAAAATGATGATCCCAAGCTGAGGGAGCCAGCAATAATGTCAATACTGAAAAGTCAGTCAAGTGGCCGAAGTTTCGATACACGTCAGCGACGATTCCCGATTCGAGTGTCTGAAACAACTTCTCACGTTGAAAGAAGCGGAGTGCCATCCAACCTAAGACAACTGAAGCAACAACAATAAACACTGGCAGAATAAGTACATCGGGCAAACCTGAAAATCGGATCAGGTTACGCGTAAAGCTCAGAGTACTGCTATTCCGAAACCAAAGTGAACTCTCTCGTTCCACGGGGAAGGAAAGATAGAACGAAATGAATTGTTTCCAAAGCGTTAGATGTCTTCCAATCAATACGACGATCACAACACCAGACAGTACGCCCAAGATCGCTTTCCACTTTTTCATACCCAAAAGCGGAACAGTTAACGCAAATGGATAAAGTTTCGTAAGACCGCCAATGGCAACTGCAATTCCCACTAGGAAAGGGGAACTTCTTAACGCCAGTGCTGCGATTAAGATGGCATTCAACACATAAAGATTTATCTGATTCAAACCCAGGGTTCTGAATAGTGGATAGTTAAACAGGAACAGACCTGAGACGATCAACATACCTTCCAGTTTTGGAAACCCCAGCCGATCGGCAAATTGAATGCATAACCAGTACGCCAGATTGGTCAGAAAGAATTGAATGCACTGATGAATGTAGTAGACAAACAACCACGAATTGATACTTGAAAACAGCCATGCGCCAATTCCATATAAGGATGCCATGCCCTCTGCAAAGGGCGGCGGATATAAATAGCGTGTACTTGCGTATGGATTGCCACCCTGTACGATGAGCCGAAACGCGTTTTCGTATTGTACATAATCCCAGGAGGGTTCAAATGCTTCAGAAAGCAATATAAGAAAATAAAAACTAACCAGGAAAGGCAATAAGACAACAATCTTCTCTTTAAGAGATAATCCCGGGTGTGTCTTAATCTCCCGATAAGCATTGATTGCCAGCACTGCCCACATACAGAAACCAAACAACTCGAACAACTGCATCCTCGTCATAGTGACGAGCGGTGCGATAGGTATATTAATTACAACAAGTAATAAAGGTAGGAGTATGCCAAGGATGGGAAGAAAAATGCGATAAATAAAATTGGAGATGGTTTTGCCAGTGAAAAATGTCCGGAGCATAACGGCATGATTTTATCATGCAGCTCAACAGCTTACCGCGAGATCATGCTACAAAAGAGACGCAGGGTTGAGTAGTTGAATGCTCAACCCTGCGCATCTTATCTCACACCTTCCTGGACGCGATCTTCCATTTGAGTAACACCATGCTGGTCTGCGCAATGTGCGCAACAGTAAAATTCACCGTCCCCAACTTCCATGCCATGACCAATAATCGTACATCCACAGTGTACACATTTGGGGGCGAGCGCATGGATGGCACATTCGAAACTGTCAAATACGTGCCGCTCTCCGCCGAGCATCACTTCAAATGACTTGTCATATTCGTTTCCACAGACTTCACATTTAGCCATCTTAGATCCTTTCTCATATGAACCTTGCGAAGACTTTAAGCTTTCGCAAGGTTATTAACGATGGCATAAATGGGCTGTTACCTTGTTAATGTAGCAGGGGTGACCCTTCAATGCTGATCAAGGTACTTTACTCTCGCTGGGCGGGTCGCCCCTACGCTTATAATTGAGAATGAAAGCACAAAACAGGAGCCTATCATGCCGCATGTTCGTCTGTCGTTTATTGGGTTTGGAAATGTTGCCCGCGCCCTTGTGCGCTTATTGGATCGCAAACGCGATTTGCTCAAGCAAAAGTATGACATCGCCTATTCTGTCACAGGCATTGCCACTGGGAGCCATGGTTTTGCCGTGAATCCAGATGGGCTTGATGCTCAACAAGCTTTGGAACTTGTAGAAACTGGAAAATCAATTTCATCACTTTCTACACATCTGGTTGAAAGCACCATCGAGCTTATTCAACATTCCCAAGCCGATGTTATGTTTGAGAATTCCCCCGTTAATACACAAACAGGACAACCCGCGCTCGATCATATTCGACTTGCGTTGAATCTCGGTCAACATGCAATCACTGCCAACAAGGGACCTGTTGTGCATGGCTATCACGAATTAACTGCGCTCGCCAAATCAAAGGGCAAATCATTTCGCTTTGAATCGACCGTGCTCGGCGGCGCGCCTATCTTTTCCGTATTTCGCGAAGCATTCCCACTTGCAGAACTGTCGTCTTTCAGAGGCATTCTTAACGCAACAACGAACATCATCCTCTCGAGAATGGAGAACGGTGAATCCTACGAAGACGCGGTGAAGTATTGTCAATCCATCGGTGTGGCAGAGACGGATCCCACCAACGATGTAGACGGCTGGGATGCGGCGATCAAGGTCGCAGCGCTGGTTACTGTTTTGATGGATACTCCTTTCACACCACAACAAGTCAACCCGACGGGGATTCGCAACATCACACCTGAGATGATTGCCAACGCCAAGGCAGCAGGCAAGCGCTATAAATTGATCTGTGCAGCGGAAAAAGTTGGTGATAAAGTAAATGCCAGTGTTACCCCTCAACTTGTAGATGCAACTTCGCCTTTATACGGCATGATGAATTCCAGTACGGGACTAACGCTCCGTACGGATGTAATCCTCGATTACTCGATTACGCTTTCGGAAAAACCCGACATGAGCGGCGGACCTGTTGAAACGGCGTATGGTCTATTTGCTGATTTTGTAAATATTATTAAATGAGCCCTTCGCGCTGAGCGGAGCGAGTGCAAGTCGAGCGCAGTCGAAGTGCCGCTAGCAAATAATCTCTTTTGTTAATGAAGAAATTTCTTGATATCCACGCTTCGACTGTGGAACAGATAAACCCTGTTCCTCCGCTCAGCGCGGTGAAATTGGAGAACATAAATGACCTTTCATGATCCCACTTCATATGCAGATTTGACACAGGGAAAGATCAATCATATAGATTTTCACATTCAAATTGATTTCTTATCACGCACTTTGGATATTGAAGCAACCTATCAAACGCAGGAACCAATCCATGGATCGCTTTATCTTGATTCGTTCAAGATCGAGATGAAAGAGGCGCATGTCAACGGTCGCAAACTGGAGTGGGACTTTGACGACAGCGACGAAGAGTTGGGAAAACGCATGTGCTTGAAAGGTTTCGATGGCGATTCGAGTTTTACCCTCAAGTTCCGAACGTCACCGGAAGCACGCGCCTTGCAGTGGATGAACGCATCTCAAACTGCAGGCGGGAACTATCCATTTTTATTCAGTCAATGCCAGGCGAGCAACGCGCGCAGCATCTTTCCATGTCAGGACACGCCGTCCGTGCGCTTCACATATTCCGCCGAAGTGGAAGCGCCCAAAGAGTTGACAGGGGTCATGGCGGCGGAGCAGGCTCGCGGTCTAGAAGGAAGCGGGAAGTTCTTCTTCAACATGCCGCAGCCCATTCCATCCTATTTGTTTGCCATTGCCGTTGCCCATCTCGATTTCCGCGGTTTGGGACCGCGCACCGGCATTTTTGCAGAACCGGAAATTATCGAAGCCGCAGCATGGGAATTCGCCGAGACCGAAAAGACAATGATCGAAGCGGAGAAATTATTAGGACCATATCTATGGGGGCGATATGACATGCTGGTGTTGCCGCCATCATTCCCGTTTGGTGGAATGGAAAATCCGCGCCTCACGTTTTTGACGCCAACCACGATCATCGGCACGCGTGGACAAGCAAACCTGGTGACTCACGAACTCGCTCATGCCTGGACGGGAAATCTGGTGACCAACGCCACCTGGCAGGATTTCTGGCTGAATGAAGGTTGGACAACCTACGCTGAGACACGCATTACTGAAATATTGGAAGGGAAGGATTCAGCCGACTTGAACGCAGTGTACGATGAAAAACGGACTCTGGAGATCATGAAACGTGTGGGGATGGATTCGCCCATTACCTGTTTGAAAGTCCGAAGCGAGGAAAAGGATGGCGATTCATTTACGTCCGCTCTCGCGTATACCAAAGGCTGTTTCTTTTTGAAAGAATGTGAATACGCTGTAGGGCGTAAAGCATTTGACGAATTCATTCAAAAGTACATGAAGAATTTCCAGTTTCAGTCGTTGACGACCGAAGGATTCCTCGATTTTCTGAAAGCGGAACTACCGGAAGTCTTTGAGAAAGTAGATGTACCAACCTGGATCTATAAACCGGGCATGCCTGAGATATGGCATAAGCCACATTCTCATTTATATGACGAAGTAGAAAAAGTCTTAAGCGATTACAAACAAGGCAAACTGCCTACCAGGGAGCGGGTGAAGGATTGGCGTCGTTATCAACTCCTTTCCTTCCTACAGGATTTGCCAAAAGCAATATCTGTGGAAGATTGTAAATATCTTGAAAATATTTTGGAACTGGACAAACGAAACGATGATTACTTCTACACTTATTTTTATGCTGTCTGCATCGCCAGTGGATATAAGGATGCCATGCCGCAAATTGAGGCATTCGTAGAAAAGATTGGTCGTATGTTATACGTCCTACCGGTCCTGCGTGCCATGATCGAAACGGATTGGGCGCGAGAGCGAGCGCGTCCGTTATTTGAGCGTGTGCGGGAAAAGCACCACCCAGTGACCGTCGCGGCGATGGAAGGGCTGTTGAAAAAAGCGGAGTTGTAAACCGACATCTATACGTTAGATGTATTTCTTCCGATTCGAAAATGTAAGGGCCAGCGAACCAGCCTGGATTGATTTACATTTCCCCAGGCTGCGGACAGTTGGTCCCAGATCATTTCAAGGGGATGACGTCCTCGTTGTTCCTTATAGCGTTGCGTGGCGGACCAGCTATCCAGGAATCCAGCCAATTGATTTAAATCCCAATTGGCTTCCATCACAAAAGATGGAGGCATGATCTCTTCAAAAGGGAAAGGAATCGTTTTATATTCCTCTTCAAGATAACGAATGCGTTCAGGCCAAAATCCATTTAATATGTCGTGGTAATACTGGTGAGTTAATGAATCAACTTCAGGGGAAATTTCTACCAAGTTATAGGTCCATGCGGCGAGGATGCCATCCGGTTTGAGTACGCGCTTGACTTCACAATAGAACTCGTCGAAGTTAAACCAATGAATCGCAACGGCGACCGTGATCAGGTCCACACAAGCGTCGGGAAGCGAGATATGTTCCGCAGGCTCTACGTGGTAATCCACTTTAGGATTCGGGTAGGCGCGTGAGATTTGTTCCGCACTTGCATCACTCGCAAAAACTTTGTCAAAGTATTTTGCCAATCCAATTGCGGCTTGACCATTGCCTGTGCCGCAGTCCCATGCCAGGGATTTTCCCGGTATGAGGGATGCCAGATAAGCATAAATTTCTTCTGGATATTTTGGGCGATGTTGTGCGTAGAGTTGGGAATGTTGGGAAAAATGATCTTCGAAATGAGCAGAGTTATTTTGATTAACCATAAATTTTTATACAGCCTCACGTACGTTCCGAAAGTGTTCCACTAAATCCACTAATTGATAATGAGCATTCAGTCCACTAGGATTGGGTAAAACCCAGACTGCAACGCTCGCCAAGGGTTTGGTCTGTAACCCCAGTGTAGCCGTTCTTTCCTGAAAAGTTGTACGATATGCGCCTACTCCTAAGATAGCGACAACGCGCGGTCCATATCGTTTCACCTTGCTTTCCAATCGTTTTCGACCGGCTACTAATTCTTCTGACGCTAATTCATCCGCCGTTGCAGTTGCCCGGGGGACTAAATTGGTAATTCCGTAGCCGAGAGTTAGCAGCTCGCGTTCTTCAGAGGCAGCAAGCAAACGCGATGTGAACCCAGCTTGATATAACGTGGGCCAGAAACGGTTCCCGGGGCGAGCAAAATGATGACCGGTCGCGCCAGAATACAATCCGGGATTGATGCCACAGAATAACACCCGCAACCCCGGCGCAATGAGGTCGCGAACAGTTTTGTCTTTGGCTGCAAGCAGATCTGCACGAGTGGGTTTAATAGTCCGTTCCATTAGGGTACAATCCAAGTGAATTCGAGTATAGCACGCCAATCGTTTATAGTTTCGAGGGAGAGTCGAATGCCAATCACCAAGCAGCGCACACTGGATTACATGCAATATGAGTGGGGGACTTATGTGGAACGGTTCAATTGCCTGCCCAAAGAGGAGCAGGAAAAACGTGTCGCGAAGCAGGGATACGCATCCTTTCAGGATATGCTGGCGCACATTCTTGCCTGGTGGGAGGAAGGCATGGGCATCATCCATGCCATTGCAGAGGGACGCGAGTTCGAGCGTAAGAAATATGACTTCGATATCTTCAACGCCGAAGCTGTTGCCAAATACAAGCCGTGGGACGAAGCTGAGTTCATGGCTCACTTTGAGAAAACGCGTCAGCAAATGGAAGCAGATCTAAGGTCTATGAATGAAGCGGTGTTCGAGAATCGCCGCGTCCGGTCATGGCTGCATGGGATCGTTCTCGAGCACGCACGCGAGCATCTCGTCACATTGAGTCGTTTTTTAACAATGGATATGCTTGAGCATGAGTGGTCGGAGTACGTTGACAGATTCCAGCGATTGGATTCTGAAAAGCAAACGGAGTTTTTATTGAAGCAGGGACTTGTTAGTTTTCATGACCTGCTCGCGCATATCATTGGCTGGTGGGAGGAAGGTGCGCGTATCATCATGGGCATTCTTGGCTCACCCGGTTTCACCTGGATCGATCCGGATGTCGATCAGTTCAACCTGATGTTAACGAAAAAATTCGCATCCTGGTCAGATGATGACCTGCTCAAACATTTTGATGTGGTTCGTATTGCATTGATCGAGATGGTCGACGAACTCCCCGACGATGCGTTCATGAACAAAGATATTGAAGGCTGGCTCGCTGCGGATGTGGTACAGCATTTCGACGAGCATCCAATCCCCAACTGAAGAAAGCAATTTCTTAAAATCGCTCCACTGTTTCGAGTTTTCCCATCTGTTTATATAGCATCGCAAGTTGATTGAAAATTGAAGTGGTTTGCTCATCGGCAGCACCGAAGACATTTAACGCGTGGTCCAAGGCACGTTGAAGCATTTGCTCAGCCCGATCATAGTGCATCAGATGACGATGAATATTGCCAATGATGATCCATGACCGTAAACGGATTTCATCCACTTTTCGGTTCGGGGTTTCACCCACATGATTACCCATAATTTGCACAGATTTTTCCGCAGCGCGTAAAGCGCCATCATAATCTGCATGCTTCACTTTCATGAGTGCAATAGCGTTCATGATATTGGCGGCGGCAACCAAATGTTCGCCGCCTTCCTGCATAAAAATTTCCTTGCTCTCCACATACAGAACTTCGGCGCGATTGATGTCCCTCTGATTCTCAGCGGCTCTTGCTTCATCATAGAGCCGGATTGCGCGTGTGATCTGTATTGACATAGCCAGTCCTTTAGCTCACTCAAGCAGCCAAGGACATTTCATAATTGACTTGATCGATCAACTCCCAAGAAGTGCTGCGGATCAAATCCGCGTCTGCACTGGAGAATTCAGATCCATTTGTTTCCATGATTCTCATGGATTTCCTTGCAGAGCGGAGCACGCCTTCATAATCCTTGCGTGACCAACGTAGGAATGCCAGGGCATTCAATGCATTGGCGGCATTTAAGCAATGCGACCCACCTGCCTGCTCGAACAAAGACCAGCTTTTCAGATAGTAAACCTCGGCAAGATTTGCTTCTCCCTTATGTTCAGATTGGCAGGCTTTGTTATACAAATCGACTGCTTGATCCGATTTCACGCACATGGGGCACACTCCTTACGAGAACAAATAAAAAAGAGGTGAAGAATATCTTTACTCAGGAAGATGTTTTCACGACATCTTCCTGAGCTGATCTCAAAAATATGTCACTCTGAGGGAGCGCTCTTCGCTACGCTCAGAGTGACATCTTGTGATTAGGCAGGCACCGCCTGACTGGCTTCGATCATGGCGCCTGCCAGAGTTGTGTATGCTTCTACCCAGGCTTCCTTTAAATGGCTTCGAGGTTGTTCAAACTTCCGACAGCCAATCCCAACGTGCTCATTAGCATGGCTCCTTGTTTCTTCATATCATGCTTGAACATGGCCCGATAGGATGGGGCGATCTCGAACAACCGTTGATAGAAAGTTTCAGAGGCCTGATCAGCCATAGGACGTACTACTTCAAATGATTCTTGTACTAATTGAATTTGACGAGCGTTCATTCTTTCTCCAAAATTTTGATTATTTGTAATCTACTAAAATATATAAAAACTGAGCGGACGTTAGTAGCGTATCCCGTCTGCCCAGTTGCTTTGTCAGAGGGATTATGACTTTACAAAGATTTGTGTGGGGTCAGCAGCGTTATATTTGATGGCGATCTTGTCACCTGTGCGGGGAACTGCAATTCGTGAGACCATTGCGCGGGCTGTAGTCTCGAAGTCAGTTCCCATGGGGGTGCTCACTTTTAACTTCATTTCCACGATCGGGTTCATGTTGACTGTCGCGCCTGTGTCGGCGACGGAGAGCACTTCGGCATTTGCATCCAGACCATATTGGGCAACCCAGTTCATCTGGTTCACGCCATCCATCGCTGCCTGACCCTGATCCATGGCATTGTTCATTTTGTCAACGAACCCTTTTCCCATAAAAGCTTTGGTCAAGCCACCCATCACGCCTTTGTTGACAACGTTGCGGGCGTTATCCAGTGCCTTCTGAGGATCTTCTTCCTGTTTCTTATTGAAATTGAACATAGTAGTACTCCTTCTTCTGATTTGATTGTCCTTAGTTTAGCCAGAGTACCGTTGACAATGTTGTCATTTGTTGACAAACTCTGTTGACTCTTTGCCCCCACCGCCCTGCGGGCACCTTTGCGCAGCATACTCGCAGGGTGCCCCCAAATTCCACAAGAAAGCCAGGATGATTATTCAAAGATTAAATGTGGAATTTGGGGGAGGCTGGGAGGGGGCAGATGATGTACAATCCTTTTATGGCAGGGCTCGTTGGTGCTCTCACTCCCGAATCCTTCAACAATTTTGGCGAATTGTTACGATACCTGCGTGAGCGTGCTGAACTTTCTCAGCGCGAACTGGCGCTGCAAGTGGGTTATCACTATTCCTATATGAGCCGCATCGAAAAGAATGAGCGCCAGCCGGACTCAGCCACCCTCATGGCGCGTTTCATCCCCGCCTTGGGATTGGAAGACGAGCCAAGGTGGACCGAGCGACTGCTCAAGCTTGCCGCCAGCGAGGAAAAGACTATGACACCTCGCAAATCCGGATTAAGCTCTGCATCT
>WNFZ01008013.1_pt1 | contig 17861 bp, 16 predicted proteins | sample 5400081 | NCBI WGS metagenome assembly WNFZ01 (sample SAMN13153365, study PRJNA577476) | soil metagenome | isolation source: 80 cm soil or saprolite under grassland replicate 1 | place: USA:California | collected 2016-06-15 | reverse complement strand
TTGACCCCTACGTTTTGGGCCTGTATTTTGGGATCGTTCCACCGGGTGATTTTGCCCATGAAAATGTCCACAATGGTCGGCCCGTCGAATTTCAACTTCGGGTTGCCCGGCAGATTGTAAGTGAGGACATCCGCTCCGGCGACCGTCGGAATGTGGAGGATTTTCCCGGGCGCCTTGGCGAGATTTTCATCACTCATCGGGCCGTCCGACGCGCCGAAATCGACGGTCTTCGCCAGGATTTGTTTCTGGCCGCCGCCGGAGCCGATGGATTGATAATTGAATCGGACCGAGGGGTCCACCCGGGCGTACTCATCGAACCATTTCGAGTAGATGGGATACGGGAAGGTAGCGCCGGCGCCGTTGATGAGCATTTGAGCGTTGGCGCTGACAGCGGTTCCGGCCAACAGGCACGCTCCCAGGAGAGTTTTGATGGTTGTGTTGGGTTTCATGCTTTGTGAAAGGTAGGACAGGATTGTGGTTCGTGCGTTACGAGCAGGTCTCATTCAAGTGACATTGGAGGTCCTTTTTCGACCGCAGTTTTGGTTTTCGCCGGTGGTTTGATTCCTAGAATTTCCACATCAAGTCGGCCATAAAGTGGCCGGCCTTGGACGCGGAATCGACGCCCGGAATCGTTGGATTGGCGATGATGAGGTCGTTAAGATAGTAGGTGAACGTAAAGTTGAGGTAATCGGTGAAGGAGTAGGTTGCTATGAACTGATGACCCTTGACATTGGTGCCGCCGAACCAGCCGTTGGCCTTGCCGGTGCCGGCGAGCTGCGGGTTGCCGGTGGCGTAAAACGCGCCGTTGTCATCGTCCACCAGCGCGTCAAACCAGGCGTCCGCTTCGAGCCACTGGTAGCGATAGTTAATTTCCCACGTGCGTTTCCGTCCCGCCTTGCCAATCGTCGCGCCGACGCGATACGCCTTGTTATTGGAGGGAGCGCCCGGATTGTTCATGTATTCGCCCATCACTCTGAGCGGAAACGGTCCGGTGTAACACGGAAAGCTGTCCAACTTGTAGGTGAGCGAAGCTGTCCCGATGATGGGGTTCATATTGTATTTCAAGAACCCGTTTGTGTCGCGGCTGTTGCCGGAGTTATAAAACGGTTGCACTCGGGCGCTCAGGCTCTCCTTATGGGCAATATCAAATGCCGCCACACCAAGAGAGGTTTCGAATTTTGGAGTCCATTTGGATTCCCACAGCCATTGTGCCCCATAAACATACGGATCATGACTTGGGGCTGCCCCGGGGGCGCCGGCAGGCAGAGTGTTGGGTGAATTATATCCCTGGTTCAATTCGTCCAGCACAATGAATGCGGCATTAGCTTTCAATATGTGCTGGTCGCCGAGGTTGTACGCGATTTGCAGCGCGGTGCCTTCCGGGTTGATGTCGTAGTCCCAGATCATATTGGAAAGGGCGAAGGGATTGTCGATCTTGCCGATGCTGCCGCTCACGGTCCAATCGCCAGTATGAAGAGGCGTCCACTTCGCGTACGCCGCATCGATCCAAAGGAATTTCCGGGACTCGAGTGAATTCAAATCCTGGTTGGCGGTGATCGGCGAGCCCCCGACCAGTGTGCCCCCGGGATTGGTCTGCGGATTGCCTGAGGCAACACGGAGGCCGACCTCGAAATTATCAATCAGGGAAGCGATCGCCGCGAAACGAATGCGATAGCGATAGCGATTGCGATCGACGTACAGGTCATTCTCCGCGTTGTTCTCTTCGAACCGCCCGCGAAAATCGCCGGTGAACCTCAGGCTCGTCACCCAGTCCGGCATGCGGGTCTGTTTCCGATAGTTCTTGTCGAAATCCTTCTTCGATTCGTCGCGCAGGTCCTTGGCTTCTTCGGCCGTCAGAATCCCTTTCTGGACCAGCTTGTCCAAAAGAGCGTCGGACGATTGTGCTGCGGCGCCGGTCCCGAAGGCAACCGAAGCGAGCACCCCGGCTGCAGTCCATTTGATTTGGTTGGTCTTCATTTGGTTGTTGAGTTGGTTCGGGGCGAACCTAGGCACCATGTGTGACAAACCAAGGGCGTTACTGTTACAACTCGGTAACAAAGAAAGGCCGCCAACGCCCCCAAGAGGATAACCGGCAGATCGGTTACTCTTCCGATGCGACGGCGTCCAAATGCGCGGTCAGTTCGATTTGTGTTTCGGCGGCTTCGGCGAACCGGGGTTCAAGGTCAGCTTCCGTCTGATCGGGGAGAACCCGGAGTCTGTTCCGTTTGCCGCCGGCGGGAGAAACCGCCACGGTCCGCAGCCCGAACTCGTGCGCCGATTTATAGGATCGAATGAGACACTCCCTTATCAAACCACAGTTGTGGCGACGAAAACTCCGGATTTCACGGCTGGTGGGAGATATTCCCGCGCAGAGACATCGGAGCACTTCATCCCGGGAGGTCTTTAATGCGATATCTCCGGCATCACAGATCCCGTTGGCGTAGCAATAAGTCAAAACGGTCAACATCACCAGGCGACGGAACGAATATCCGGTACCGACCGTCAGTTTGAATTCGGACTCAGGCCACTCGACGCTTTGCACCGCGTCCACAATCAGGCTCAGCAGCGTGCCCTTTTTAATCCACTCAGCCAGAAAATCGGTGGGAACGATCTCCTGGCTGTATTCCGTTTGAATCTCGGCCTGTATTTCTGGCATGGCTCGTTGTTTAAGTCGTTTAGCTTCTGTTCTGGAACGGAAGGTACCCTGGCCAGGTGACGATCCGGTGGCGGACCGTTAAAATTCAGGAAACAAGGTGGATCTGCGCATCGTGCGCGTTCGGGCAATCAAAGCAGGCAGCAGGAAAGCCGACGTTTTGAGCTGCAGCGCGCCGAATTCTTCAGCTTGCGCCACAGGCTCACGCGCTCAGAAGCGTGTTGTGTGGCTAGGCCGTAGAGCAAGAGCAGCCAGGAGGGTGAGTTCAAGAAGGGTAGCCGCGGACGTAAGGAGGCGGATTTTGGCACGAAAAACACTTCCGCCTCGTAACCTCGGCGGCTACGGCTCTTGCGACGATTCTTGAACTCACCCTGAGCAGCCAGAAACCCGCAACCACGAATTGTTGACATGAATTCATGCCTGTAATAGGCATTTCCAGCGTTTCTCGCCATGAACCTGGTCCAGCCAGCCCTCCGCCGCCCATTCACCGTCCTCGTGCTTGTCGTCGGTGTCGTGCTGACCTCGGTGTTGGCGCTGCGCCGAATGCCGCGGGATATTTTCTCCATCCAGGGCGCCTCGATCATCAAACTGCAATTCTATCCCGGCACGGACATGTCGCAGGCGATGGCGGAAACCGTCGCCTACGTGAACCGCGCCCGCGCCTTCATGCCGCCCGGCACAGTGCCGCCGTTCATCATGCGGTTCGACGCCGGCAGTGTGCCGGTCGGCAACCTGGTTTTTTCCAGCGAAACGCGTTCGGTCAGCGAAATGCAGGACGTCGCGCTGAACCGCGTGCGGCCCTTGTTTGCCACCCTGCCGGGTGTGTCGGCGCCGCCACCTTTCGGCGGAAGCGCGCGCAGCATCGTCGTGAACCTCAAACCCGACCGTCTGCGCGCCTGCAACATGGCGCCCGATGAAGTCGTCGCCGCCATTGCCGCCGCGAATACCATCAGTCCTTCGGGCAACCTGCAGCTCGGCGACAAATACCCGATGGTGCCGCTCAATTCGGTGGTGTTGCCCTCCGTGTTCGCCCTCATTCAGGCGTGCAGCCACCGGCGTTCCGCGTCGCTGGACCCGGATGATCCACAAAACAGAAATGCCGCCGCTGGCACGGGCGGCGCATCGACCGGGCAGAAGAAAGAAGGGGCATAATGAAGGTTATGAAAAGCCCCTGCTCTCCCGCTGCGCCGATTCTCGCGTGCTTCCTTGCCCTGGGCCTGCTTTGCGGCTGCCAACGTTCTCACTCGACCACGGAAGGGAGCACGACCGCGCCGTCGCCAGTCGATGTCCAGGTGGTCCTGCCCCGCAAGGGCGACATCGCGCGCCGCATTACGTTGCCCGGTGAGATCAAGGCGTATCAGCAGGCGACGCTCTACGCCAAAGTGGCGGGCTACTTGAAAACCATCGCGGTGGACAAAGGGGACGCGGTCAAGGAGGGCGCATTGCTGGCCGAGATCGAAGTGCCGGAACTGATCGCGGACCGGGCGAAGTACAGGGCCGAGATGGAAGTGGCGGCCATTGAGTATCGGCGCGTGAGTGAGGCGCAGAAAAAGGCCTCTGACCTGGTCGTGCCTCAGAGCGTGGACAACGCGAAGGGCAGGCTGGATATCGCCCAGGCGAACCTGGAACGGACGGAGACGCTGCTCGGTTTTGCCCGGATCACGGCGCCCTTTTCCGGCGTGGTGACCCGGCGCCTGGTGGACCCGGGCGCCTTCATTCCGGCGGCGACCTCCGGAAGCGCCGCGCAGAACGCGGCCCTGCTCACTTTGATGGATTTCAGCAGGGTGCGCGTTCAGGTGGCGGTCCCCGAGCCGGAAGTGCCGTTCGTCAAAAATGGCTTGCCGGTCAACGTCGCGGTGGAAGAACTGCCGAACCACGTTTTCGACGGCGCCGTGACGCGATTTGCCTACGCGCTCGACGAGAATACCAAGACCATGCTGTGCGAAATCGAAATCTCCAACCCCGGGGGTGAACTTCGACCGGGGATGTTCGCCTCGGTCAAAATTGCGATCGAACAAAAGAACGACGCGTGGCTGGTCCCGGTCGAGGCCCTGGTTGTTGAAAAGGTCAAAAGCTCGGTGTTGACGGTAGCGGACGGCAAGGCGAAAAAGGTCGCCGTCAAAACCGGATTCAACGACGGAGTGTCGGTTGAAATTCTCGAGGGTTTGAAGCCGAATGCGCCCGTGATCCTGGTCGGCAAGCAGGCTTTGAACGAGGGGCAGCCGGTCCATGCTGCGCAGGCCAAATGAGATTCACGAGTGATTTGCTGTTGACGATCGCCAAAAGCGCGGCCCGGCGCAGCCGGAACCGAATAAACGCCCGCTCCAAAAAATTTGCGCGAGAAAAACAACGTTCTGATGGATGGTCGTCTGGCATTCCTGAGTTCGGTTTTGGTCTGCCTTACGCCTGATTCATTTGCGCAACCCGTCGCTGCGGCAGCCAACCAGGGTGCGACCAACGTCTGCCCCATTGACCTGCCGACGGCTCTGCAGCTCGCCGGCGCGCAAAATCTCGATGTCCGGATCGCGCGCGAACGGCTGGCCGAAGCGAAGGCAAATCACGCCGGCGCGGTCGCGCAATTCTTCCCCTGGCTTTCGCCCGGGGCCGCCTATCGGCGGCATGAAAACCGGATTCAGGCTGTGGACGGCTCGATCTTTGATGCCGATAAACAGTCCTACACGGTGGGCGGCGCGCTCACGGCACAGTGGGAACTCGGCGACGCGATTTACAAATCGCTGGCGGCGAAACAACTGGTCAAGGCTGCCGACCAGACGCTCGATGCCCAGCGACAGGATGCCGTGTTGACGGCCGCACAGGGTTACCTGGAGCTCGCGTTCGCTCAGGCGGCGGTGAGTGCGGCGCGAGAGGCGGTCGCGATTTCCAGTGATTTCGAGACGCAGGTCGGGCGGGCGGTGGAAGCGGGTATCGCGTTCAAAGGCGACCAGCTTCGCGTCCGGGTGCAAACGCAGCGGAATCAACTCGCCCTCCGGCAGGCTGCGGAACAACAACGCGTCGCCGCCGCCCGGTTGGCGCAGACGCTTCATCTCGATCCGGTCGTGGAATTGGCGGCCCGCGAGTCGGATCTGACCCCGCTTTCGCTCGCGCCGACGAATGCAACCCTCGACGCGCTGGTGCGAGACGCACTTGCGTCCCGACCGGAACTCAAGCAAAGCCAGGCATTGCTGGCCGCGGCGCGCGACGCCCGGAACGGCGCGGTTTACGGGCCGCTCATCCCCTCCCTGGGCGCGCAAGCGTCCGTGGGCGGACTCGGCGGCGGCAAGAACAACGACACCGGCAATTTTGGCGACCAGGAAGACTTCTTCATCGGGCTGGGCTGGCGGATCGGCCCGGGCGGACTGTTTGACTTCAGCCGCCACCGCGCCACGGAATCGCGCCTGGAAGGCGCCCGATTGAACGAACAGAAAATTCGCGATGAAATCAGCCGGCAGGTGGTCGAAACGTTCACCCGCTGGCAGTCGTCGGCCGACCAGATCGACACCGCCCAACGGGCGCTCTCCGCCGCCGAGGAAGGATTGCGCCTGGCGCAGACGCGCAAAGACTTCGCCGTAGGCGTGGTCCTCGAAACCATCCAGGCCGAGCAGGACCTGACCCGTGCCCGGCTGGATTACTTCAAGGCGGTGGCGGAATTCAACAAAGCGCAATACGCGCTCAGCAAAGCCCTGGGAAAGCTTTAGCGGCGTAACAGGTTCGCAACGAGGACATCGGCCCACGCGCGCCCGGACCGAGACGGAACCGCGCGCCGGGCCGCACGTGCCTGTTTCTTCAAACGGCAGCCGGACAGATTTCTTTTGACCAGGCCTCGATTTTTTGCCGGATCGTGTCGCGGATGAGCCGGATCTTCTCCCGGCGTTCCGCGGGTGTTCCCGTCACCGCGGCGGGGTCGGGAAAACTCCAGTGGAGCCGTTGGGTCACACCCGGGAAAATGGGGCACCGCTCCGCGCTGGTCTCGTCACAGACAGTGATCACATACGAAAACAGTTGGCTGGTTTTGAAAATGTCCAAGACCGACTTCGTTTTGTTGCGGGAAATATCAATCCCGATCTCTCGCATCACTTCAACCACCAGGGGATTGAGCGTGCCCGGCTCCAGGCCGGCGCTCTGTGCCTCGAATTCTTCGCCGCACGCCTGATTGAGAAACGCCTCGGCCATCTGGCTGCGGGCGCTGTTGTGGACGCAAACGAACAACACTTTTCTTTTCATGCTTTGGTCTCCTGGGATTGAATCAACGGCCCGGCAACCCGACTGCATAATCTTTTTGTCACTCCGACACTCCAGAGGTTTCACTCTTTTCCCGCGCCGTCCAGTCGGCACCGCCACTGTCGCCCCGTTTCGACGTGCCCAGCCTAGCCACGTGAGCGCCGATTTCGAGAATAAAGTTCGGTATCGTTCAAAATGCGAGCGGGTGACGGTTTTGTAAATGCTTCCTGGAAAACCGCATCCCGGCGTGCCCAACGGCCGCCGAACACAGCGAGTTTTCCGCGCAACCCTTCGAAACCTGAATGCGCCAGTCCGGCAGGCACAACGACCGCATTTACGCGTCCCTGCCCGCGCAGAGATCGACCCGCGGTCCCAGGGTGAGTTCAAGAATCGTCGCCGCAAGAGCCGTAGCCGCCGAGGTTACGAGGCGGAAGTGTTTTTCGTGCCAAAATCCGCCTCCTTACGTCGGCGGCTATCATTCTTGAACTCACCCTCCCGCGATCCCGCGATCCCCGCGATCGCGATCCAGTGCGGTAATGTTTCAGATTGACACACAAAACCGCTTCGAGAGAGAATACAGGACCGTTACGTCTCTTGCTGTGAAGCGATCTTCAACCCACACGTCGTTGAGTCTGGTCCCTCGAAGGCAGGCCGTACGCTCCTGGGCGGTGAAAAAGGCGCTGACGGAAATCCGGCCAGGAGTTCCACCGACACCGTTTCGCGGCCGGTGGGCAACGCCTCTGCCGCAGTTTGGCGCGGACGAAAATGTCCGGGACGGGTTGGTGCGCCTCTCCGGCGAATTGATCCGTAATGCTCTGGCGCGAATCGAGTCCAGTGGCAGCAATCGCGCGAACGACCTGCATCAGGTGCGCGTGACCGCAAAACGATTGCGCGCCTCGTTGCGCCTGGTTCGACCGGTGATCGGCAACGCCTTTTTCCGGCAGGAAAACAGACGCCTCAAAAAGGTTGCCGATTGTCTGGCGTTGTTTCGCGACGCCACGGTGTTCCGCCAGACGCTCGTGGGACTGTCCGCAAGTCTTTCAACCCGGCAAGACAAAAAGGCGTTCGCCTCCGTTCTCAGGCGTTTGGACGGGCGGGGTCCCGAGGCCGGCCAGTTCCGGATACAGCGTGAAACGGCGATGAACGAGGCTGCCCGGGACTTGCTGGAGACGGGCGACAGCTTTCAAAATATGTTGATCGCAGCGGAGGAATGGGAGGCGATTGGACCGGGTTTGCACGATGTCTATGGTAAGGCGAGGCGCCGGATGCTGCGGGCCATCGAGCGCGACACCGAATACGGGTTTCACAACTGGCGAAAGCAGGTGAAGTATCTTTGCTATCAGTTGCAAATGGTCCAGCGGGCCTGGCCCGGCCGTCTCGGAACGATGGTGAAACAGCTCAACAGGTTGCAGGATACTTTGGGCAAAGTTCATGACCTCGCCGTGCTCGGGAACCTGTTGGACAAATCGCCCCAACAATACGGTGGACGGCAAGCGGTCAAACGCGTGGCCGCCCGTCTCCAGCGAAAGTGCGGCCGGCTGAGAGAGCAAAGTGAGGCTCTGGGAAATGAAATCTTCCGGGACAAACCGGGGAAGTTCCTTGCCAAATTGAACCGGCGCTGGACCGCCTGGCGCGGTGACGGCGAATTTCGGGAGTGACGGCTCTATTTTCCGGGATTTTCTGTCTGCCTTTCCAATCAGCTTCGGCGAGATATAATCCCTTCCCCGCCAAAGTCGGCAAGTCCCGTCGGCTTTGTTGACTCGTCCACTTCACTCGGCCGGCCAACTACTGGTTCGCCCCCGCTCCTAGTCTCATTCGCCGGCGGCGTTGTTTTGGCCATGCGCTCAGCCGGCTCGACTCTGATCCGCTTAACGGCGGACCGGCTTCCGGGAGCCGACGGCGCAGGGGCGTGCCGCCGCGGCTTGACGGTGAGGTTGGTTCCGCGGACGTTGACAACCCGTTTCCCTTTTGTGGCCGGCCCGGACGGCTCGTTCCTGGAATGGCGTTCTTCGGACGGCTTCTTTCTCATGGCAAGCCTTTTCGAACTTCGGGCGATCCGCTCTTTCCACTCGGCCAGCGCGATCTGCGCTTGAACTGCCTTCGCGCGAGCTCGTTTGGCTGCTTTCCTCGCTTTCCTGGACGCCTTTCGAGCCTGTTTGAAGATCGACCTGGATTGTCGCGCCGTTGCTTTTGCGGCGGCGGCTTTCCTCTCTGCAACCGCGGCTCGCTGCTCGGCGAGACGGGCCCTTTTTGCCGCGTGTTGCGTTGCGACTTTGATTTCGCTCGGTTTCATAAAGAGCATGCTTTTGTTCAAAAGCTGTTTCGACTCTCCCGTCGCCTGGCTTTAAGGTAGAGCAGGATCAGCCAATTGGTTCGCCTCGCGAAATTACACGCAACGGCTGACAACCAGCGAGAAAATTCAGCTTTCCGTTCATCTGGCGACGCGCGGGAGCGCGATCCTGTTGGCGTCGGGCGCACTCTTTTGTCAGCCTGCCCTCGCCCAGGATACAAATGTGGCGACGGAAATGTGGCGACGGCCACCGCAACCGCCACCGCTGGCAAGGTTGGCCTGTTTCCGAGCCATCACTGAATTGAACTAAAGGCAAGGCGTAATGAGCAAAACAGTTGGGAGGCAAACTCATGCGGCAGATTGCAAGACGGGCGCCGGTGCCGGTGCCCCATCGCCGAAGATTGAACAGCGCGCGGTCTTACACCGTCAATTCGTTGTTCATTCAACCGCGGACACGAATCACTTTGTTTTGACGATCGGCTGAATCGTGGTTAAATAGGACCTTGCAGATGCGTTTCGGACATACACCTCGCTTGAGTCATTTGATTGCCGTTGTCGGGTTGATGGTTGCCTTGAGGGTGTGCGTTTCGGCCGTGGCAGGTGATCCGGCTCCGGTTCGCGAACAAATCCAATTCTCCACCCCGGGCGAACCGGTGGACGTGCCAACGGCTCGTCCCAAAGACGAGTCGTTGCCCGGGTCATTTGAATTCCTCGGGCGCAATTCGATCAGCGCTGTCGTGAGACCGTTTGTGTCTCCCGCGCCCGGCGTCCACCCGAACAGTCCACACAACGCGCGGTTATTGTTCGAGGCGTTTGATCGCAAAAAGAATTGGATTTATCTGCGGTCCGAAGATGACAACCGGACTGAGACGATGGATAACCTGTTCGAAAGTCGAGGCTCCAGCGAATCGGACAAGCGGCCCAAGGGTGCGCTGGAGGAATATCTTGAAGACCGCGGCCAAAAGTCACCCCACAACCGCGCCCGGGAAACTGCGGGGCAATGGAAGGGGCTCGCGAGGGATCATGACTACGCTTTCGATCGGGAAATCATGTCGGAGACAAACGCCCATTCGCAAATTGAAAACCCTTTTGACTCGTCGCGGACGTTGAGGGCCGGTTTTGCGCTGCCGGGCAATTGGCTGGCAACTTCGCCAGGCCAGGGACGGTTGAACGACTTTCACAATCCCGGCTGGAACGACTCGCTTTCAAGCACGCAGGACGGACGGAATCGCTCGGACGCGATCCGGAAACTTCTGGCCATACCCGGCGGCATCAATCCGCTGGTGCCGAGTTTTAGTCCGATCAACCTTCAGGTGTCCGGGGAGTTGAATCCGGCGGCCGCGCAACGGCCGGGTGAGCTTCCGGAATTCGACGGCGATTCCTTGAATCCGCTGCGTTCAGTTGGGACGGCCGCGAGCCGTTCCGGCCCGTTGACTGATCCGAGCGCCCATGTGCTGGGACCCTCCAGCCTCTCACCCGCCGTGGCCGCGCCAACCGAAACCCACTACGTCCAGCCCAAACCAACTGTGCTGGAGTTTCCGCGCCGTAAATTCTGAATCGCCCGGTTTGCCCGGCTTTGATTTGTCGGGCAGACCGCGAAAAAATCCATTCGCGCGGACGATCTTACCCGTCCCAACGCAACACCGAGACCGAGGCGCCGGCGGGCAGGCTGGTTTGGGGCGGCACATCCAGCAGGCCATTCGCTTCCGCCAGGGAGCCGAGACGGTGCGACGCCTGCGTTCCGGCAGAACTGACGCGGCCGGCGTCATCGACGAGCACGCGCAGAAAATGGCGTCGTTCACCCGGATTGGTGAGTGGCTCCGCCAGCACCCCGATTGACTGCGGCAGGCCTGTTTCCGCGGCGCCCTGCATCGCCGCCAAGGCCGGACGAACCAGCAACAAGAACGTCACGAACGCGGACACGGGGTTGCCCGGCAGCCCGAACAGGAATTTCTTTCCCGCGCGGCCGAAAACGAAGGGTTTGCCGGGTTTGATGGAGATCTTCCAAAACACCAGTTCGCCGCCCAGTTTTTCGAAGGCGGCCTTCACGAAGTCGTACTCACCAACCGACACCCCGCCCGAAGCCACCACGGCGTCAGACTCGTTCAGCATCGTTTCCAGGGCCGCTCGCGTCCCCTCCAACGTGTCCGGCGCGGGCGGAAAAATCCTGGCAACGGCGCCGACCCGTTTCATCAGCGCCGCCAGCATGACGCGGTTGCTTTCGTAAATTTTTCCCGGCAACAGCGGACGGGCGCCTTCGGTCAACTCACTGCCCGTGGACAGCAGGGCCACCCGCGGTTGTCGGGCCACGGTGATTTCAGTGATGCCGGTCGCGGCGAGCAATCCGGCCCGGGCCGCGGTCAGACGGCTGCCCGTCTCCGCCAGTTTGGCGCCGCGTTTAATGTCTTCCCCTTGCAGGCGGATGTTTTCCCAGGGCTTGACCGCGTCGAAAAACCAGACCTGCTCCGATGGCACCGGGTCCACGCGGGTGTCTTCCTGCATGACAACCGCATCGGCGCCGCATGGCAACGGCGAGCCAGTGAAGAGCCGCACGCAGGTTCCGGCCCGGACTGTGCCGTTGAAAACGTTTCCGGCGGCCACTTTCCCGATCATTCGCAGGGCCCTGGGATCGTTTCCGCTGGCATTGGCCAGATCGACAGCGCGCACTGCGTAACCGTCCATGGCTGAATTATCGAAAAGCGGCAGGTCCACCGGTGACACCGTCGGCTCGGCCAGCACCCGTCCGGCCGCTTCCTGGAGAGACACCTTTTCAAGGTCTAAAGGCTGGACGGAGGAAAGGATGCGCTGCAACGCCTTTTCCAATTCGAGCATGATGAAATCCAGCAGGAACCGCCCGACCTCCCGGACGTCGAACGCGCGGGTGGCGCGGATTCTTTCGTGGTGCGCCCGCGGCGGCACGTGCAAGACGCGATATTCTCAATAACTGGCGGTGGCGATCAAGGTTTGTTCGAGCGTCGAGACGCCCTCCCGCACTTTGTCCAGCGCCGCCATGCGCAGCGTCTTCATGCCGAGCGCGATGGCGGTCTTTGCGATTTCATGCGCGCTGGCCCGCTGGATGACCAGCTTGCGGATCTCGTCCGTCACAGTCATCACCTCGATGATGGCGGTGCGGCCGGAATAGCCGGTGTTTTTGCACCGTTCGCAGCCGCGCCCGCGAAACAGAGTCACCCCGTCGAAAAACGTCGGGTCAATGCCCAAATCCTCGTACATCTTGGGGGGGTAAGTGACCGGCTCTTTGCAGACCGCGCAAACGCGTCGCACGAGCCGTTGCGCGCAGGAGAGAATGACCGACGAGGAAATCAGGAAGCTGGTGGCCGGTCAGGGCGGCTTCCACGGCGATCTCGGCGGTTTCCTGGTCGCGGATTTCGCCGATCATGACGATGTCCGGGTCCTGACGCAAAATGGAACGCAGCGCATTGGCGAAGGTCAGGCCGATTTCCTTTTTGGTCGGCACCTGGTTGATGCCGGGTATCTGGAACTCGACCGGGTCTTCCACCGTGATGATGTTGTATTCGGGGCTGTTGAGCTCGCTGAGCGCGGAATAAAGCGTCGTGGTCTTGCCGGAGCCGGTGGGGCCAGTGACCAGAATCAGACCGTGCGGCGCGTCCACGGCGGCCTTGAACCGGCGGAAGGTGTCCGAATCCAGCCCCAGCTTGTCCAGGCTGGCCGAGAGATGGGACTTGTCCAAAATACGCAGCACGCATTTTTCGCCGTGCACGGTCGGCAAAAAGGAAACGCGGAGATCAATATCGCGTCCGCTGACTTTGACCCGCATGCGGCCGTCCTGCGGCAGGCGGCGTTCGGCGATATCCAGGTTGCTCATGATTTTGAGCCGCGACGTCAGCGCCACCTGCATGTTCTTGGGCGGCGGCGTGACGTCCACCAGCGAACCATCAATGCGATATCGCAGGCGGACGGTCTTCTCGAACGGCTCGACATGAATGTCGCTCGCGCGGTCTTTGATGGCCTGCACGATGATCAGATTGGCCAGCTTGATGACCGGCGCCTCTTCCGTGGAGGCCGCCAACTGGTCGAGGTCCATTTCCTCGGCCACCTCACGGGAAACCTCCAGGGTGTCCGCTTCGGCTTCTTCCTCCGCCTTGGCTTTGCGTTGAGCGTCCTGGATGATGTCTTCCATCGTGCTGCGGCCGCCCTCCAGGTTGTTCAACTTGTCAAGGATGGCCTTTTCCGAGGCAATCATCGGCATCACGTCCAGCCGGGTGAAGCGCTTTACATCGTCGAGGGCCAGGACGTTCAGGGGGTCGGCCATCACCAGAAACAACTTGTTGTCGAGGCGCGAAACGGGCAGCACTTTGTGATTGATGGCCATCTCGCGCGGCACCAGGCTGGCGATCTCCGAGGGGATTGCGATGCGGACCAAATTGACCGGCGGCACGTTGAGCACCCGGCCCATCGAGACGATCATGTCCACCTCGCTCACATACGACTTTTCCAGGATCAGCTTGAGCAGGCGTGTGCCCTGCTTTTTCTGCAGGTCGAGCAACTCCTCGACCTGCTTGGGTGAGAGCAGACCGTCCTCGACCAACGCGTCGGCGATGCGTTCTCCAAAACTTTTGATCGGCGGCATAACCTGCTAGGATCAGCGGAACGTCTTGCGGAGGGCCTTCAGCAACTCCGCAGGCGGACAAATATACCACATCAGCCGGTTCTTGGTTGCGTTTTCCAGCTCCCAAACAGCCTGCTTGTTAAAAGGATTGGCCGTGGCGACCAGGACCGATTTGCTCATCCGGTCGAACGGCAAAATGCACCACCGCTGGCAGACCTCTCGCGGAAAATTGCGGGCCAGCTCGACGTCAATGTCATATTTGTCGAGCGGCAGAAAACCGAGGCGGGAACGCTCGCAAACCAGCTTCAATGATGTCTCCAGCGGCACCAACCCTTCGTCGGCCAGGAGCTGCAGGAACGGCTCGGGAGCGGTCCGGGGCGGCTCGTGGAGATCGGGAGTCCGCCAAAGTTTGTTGAACTCGCCGGCGGAAATCAATTTGCCGTCCACGAAGATTTTTTGCATCGCCAGTTTTCCGTCATCCACTTCGCTGGGACCCTTCTTCTCTTTGGCTTTCCTGCCGGCGGCCTTTTCCGCCAGGTCAGCTTCAGGAGCCGCGGTGGGTGTCGCGAAACTGCTGGCCTTGCTTTCGATTTCCGCCAGCGCCGACTGCACGTCGGGATCGTCCGGGTAACGCTGCAAAATGCTTTCGTATTCGAGAATCGCGGAGGAAAGCTGGCCCAACTGCACGTAGGCCTGGGCAATGCGCTTGGACGTGTTGACGACTTCCTTGGGCCGTCCGAGCTTGAAATAGGCTTCCTTCAGGATCTCCAGCGACTGAAAGTCCAGCGGCTGAGACTGATTGAGCTTCCTCATTGGAGGTCAACGTCGTGGTCATCGCGGGGATGTTATATGTTGATCGGGATGCCTTTGTCGAGACCCGGGTGCTCAAATCGGCTTCATCCCGCTTTATTCAGTCAAAGGTTAGCGCCATCACTGCCCCAAAGCAACACCGCTTTGCGCTGAATCGCCCCCGCGCTCCCGCGCTCCCGCGGGAGACGAGAGTGAGTTCAAGAATGGAAGCCGCCGACGTAAAAGGAGGCGGATTTTGGCACGAAAAACACTTCCGCCTCGTAACCTCGGCGGCTACGGCTCTTGCGACGATTCTTGAATTCACCCTGCGCGGGAGCCCCCCCGGCGCAAATCATGACTGCGGCCGTGCCGCGCCTGTGTTACTCTGCGCCTGGCATGTCGAACCCGTTTTATGAGCCCGGTGAACGGCGGGCCGCCCGGGTCATTGACCTGTTCGCCGCCATCGCGCCGCGCTACGACCTGATCAACGACCTGCAAAGCCTCGGAATGCACCGCCGCTGGAAACGGCGGTTCATCCAACTGGCCCGGGTGCAACCCCGCGAACGGGCGCTCGACCTCTGCTGCGGTACCGGCGACATCGCCTTTGCGTTGGCCAGCCAAGGCGCGCAAGTCATCGGCCTCGATTTCAGCGCGCCGATGCTGGCGGTCGCCCAAACAAGGCTTGCGGGGAAATCGCCGCCCGCGAGCACGGCAACGAGTCCCCAATTCGTGCGTGGCGACGCAATCCGGATACCGTTCTCCGACGACAGCTTCGACGTGGTCACCATCGCCTACGGACTGCGGAACCTGGCGGGCATTAATCAGGGCTTGCGCGAAATGTGGCGGGTGGCCCGCCCGGGCGGCCGTCTGCTGGCGCTCGATTTCGGCAAACCGGACAATCCCCTCTGGCGTTCGCTCTACTTCGGCTATCTGAAGCGGATCGTGCCGCTGTTTGGAAAAGTTTTCTGCGGCAAGGCGGAAACCTACGCTTACATCATGGAATCGTTGAAGCATTACCCGGCGCAGCACGGCGTGGCGGCGGAATTGCGTCAGTTGAATTGCGGCCGCATCCGCGTCCTGACGCTGCTCGGCGGCGCGATGAGCATCAATTGCGGCGAAAAGGTTTAGAAAATGGCCCGGTGCCGGCACGGTCGCCGTTGAACTATCGGGCTTCGCGAACGCGGATGGTGTAGGTCCGCGCCTGATTGTTCAGCGAAATGAAGCGCACGCCTTCCTGCGCGTTCTCGTCCAGAATGAGCGTTCTGAAGGGCGCTTCATCGTTCGTCGGAAAACCTTTCTCGTCTTTGAACACGCAATTGACCTGCACTTCGATTCGGCGGTTCAATCGATTGCGCACATTGGCAAGGACCTCGAGCCGTCCCTCGTCCGTGACTCGTTCCTCGATGTCCGGGCAGGTGACGGACCGTTCCACTCCCTTGTCCAGCAGCACGAATTTCACGCTGTTTTCCAGGTCGTATTTGTTGACGTTGCGCGGCTCATACGCGCCGCCCGGATGCCCGGTAATCACGTAGCGCGTTCCGCTTTCCACCTTCTCGGACACTTCCATGCAGCCGGTGGCCGCCATCAGGCCGAGGCCCGCGATGAGGAGAACAAATTCATTTCGTTTCATAATTTCACCCTTGGGTCATTGGTTTTTGTCACTCACAAATATAACCGTGTCGCGCGTCGGGTCCGACACGTTGATGGTAACCGTCCTCGTCAAATGGGTCATGGGACTGCCGCCGGCATCGAGGAATTCAACCGTCAACGGATGCGGGCCTGGAGACAAAGGCATCGCCGCAAAGCTCAAGTACTGCGGCAGGTTGTCCCACGCACGGGTGTCGGCGGCCGGCGTCGTCGCCGCGGCGAAGATTTTGCTGACAACCCCCGCGGCCAGCAAGCCGACGCCGACTTCGTCCGCCGCGCTGTGCCGGCCCTGCTGCGTGGCCAGGATCGCGCCGCTGATGATCGCCGCATTGCCGGCGGTGTCCGTGGCCGACTTGAAAACCGCCTTGTTCGCCAGAATGTGGTCCATGACGCGGCCGCCGCGGGTGGTCGCCTGAAAGGTCAGATCATCGTTGGGCTCGGCCCGCACGGTCTGTCCATCCACTTCGAGTCGCACGGCGCGGACGGCGGAATAACCCGGACGGAAGCGCAGTTCCTCGGCGTACTGACCGGTCGCGTATTTCGCCGGGCCGTTGCCGAATTCGACAAAAAACAAGACGTTCGCCCGGGCGTCGGGTGGCGGCGGTTTGGCCATCCGGGCGTTCGCCTCCGCCCGTTTCAAGGCGTCGCTGCCATCGCCGCCGAGTTTCACCGTGGTCAGGCCGTCGAGATAGTCCAGCAGGACGTAATCGCTGGAATAGGTCCTGTTCTCCGCGTCACTGTCCATGACCTGGCCGCTGCGGAAACAGGCCCGCGCGTTGTCGAGTTCGCCGTCGATCCAGTAAAGAATCCCGCGATAGTAGTAGGCCATCACTCGTTCGTATGGTTCGCCCACAAATGTTTTCTTCGTCTCGGGAGAAAAGTAACTCCGGGCCCGTTTGGCCTCTTTGTCCGGACCGTAGATGCCGCCGAGTCGAGCCAGCGCGTCGTCCAGCAACTCCCTGGCGTCGGCGAACTGGGCGCGGCGCATCGCCGCCGCCGCCGTGCGATATTCCCACAAAACCCGGTCTCTCTTTGGTCCGTGTTCGACCGCCGCCTTGCCGTCAACAATCGGGTCGCCGCTGCGCTGCCAGCTCTGGTCCGGTTGCGTCGTCGCGCACCCCGCCAGCAGGACTCCGACCAGACACGACGACGCCAGCGTTCTCATAAACGGTGCGGTCGGACGACGAAGCGGCGCTCAACGATACGCCGCGTCTTCCAGGCCCTGCTTCTTTATCTCCGCGCCATCCTCCCACACAATCGCGCTGGTGCGCGCATCAATCAATTGGAAGGAATACAGAACGTAATCGCTGACCCCCCTGGAGTTGCGGGTGGTCAGACTTTGCAGCTTGCCGGTCAGGAAAAAGTCCGCGCCCTTGAACTCGACGACATTCGGATCGCTGCTGCTGGTGACCTGGCCGGACCGTTTGAGCTCGCGTTCATGTTCGAGCGCGGCCATGCGCTCGCGGGCCATGAACTGCACTCGCCCGGCGGACTTCGAATTCAATTGCAGTCGAATGCGGGTTAAAAACATTTCCTTGTTGATGGGAAAGCGCGTTTCGTTGGCCACCGGGTCCAGCACCACGACCGGCGGACTCTGGGCGTTCTTGATCTGAGGCGTGTCGAGAATGCTTCGGGCCATCTTGTCCGTCACCGCCACCAGGTCCTGCGATTCGACC